>Ga0302314_10006957_pt1 | contig 20400 bp, 17 predicted proteins | sample III_Palsa_N2_3_FD_200533 | JGI IMG/M metagenome (GOLD analysis project Ga0302314, IMG submission 200533) | Peat permafrost microbial communities from Stordalen Mire near Abisko, Sweden - III_Palsa_N2_3 | ecosystem: Environmental > Terrestrial > Soil > Palsa > Peat permafrost | place: Sweden... | reverse complement strand
TCGAAATAGGTCCGGCTGAACTCGAGGTCGCCGACCACCACCTCCGCCACGCCGAGCCGGGAGGCCTGGCCGCTCATGGTCTTGCAGGTGTTGATCTCGGAGACCACCGACTGGCGGAAGGCCTTGCGGACTTGGGCCGCGCTGAAGGCGGCGGCGGTCGTGCAGCCCGCCAGGATCTTGAGGATCGCCGCCTCGGCGGCGGCGCGTTTGCCAGCGTCGCAGGTGAAGGAAATGCAGAAGAGGCCGCTCGTGCCCGGATTCCAGCTCGAGGCGTCGATCGAATGGACGAGCTTGCGCTGCTCGCGCACCTCCTGCCACAGGACCGAGCTCTCGCCGCTCCCGAGCACCATCGCCAGCAGGTCCAGCACCGGCGCCGCCGGGTCGGTGAGCCCCGGGATCGCCCAGGCCAGCGCGGCGCGGACGACCTCGACCTTCTCGAAGCTCTGGACGCGCCGCGGCCCGAGCTGCAGCGGCTCGGCCGGCACGAGGACCGGGGCGAGGCGGGAACGCAGGGCGGCGCCGAAGTGGCGCTCGACCGCCTGGCGGGCCGCGGTGGCGCCGACGTCGCCGGCGATCACCACCACCATGTTGTTCGGCACGTAGCGCTCCTGGTAATACGCCAGGAGGTCCGCGTGCGCCGTCGCCGCAAACACGTCGCGGTGCCCGATGATCGGCTGGCGGTACGGGTGTTCCCGGAAGGCGGTGGCGAAGAGCGATTCCCAGAGGCGGTTCTCCGGGTCGTCCCGCGTCATCGCGATCTCGCGCAGGATCACGTCCTTCTCCCGGGTGGCCTCGTCCTCCGGCAGCGTCGAGTGCAGGACGGCGTCGGCCAGCACGTCGACCGCAACCTCGAGGTGCTCGCTCGGCAGGTCGATGTAGTATACCGTGCGGTCAAAGGTGGTGTAGGCGTTGATGTACCCGCCGTGGGCCTGGACGGTGGCGGAGATCTCCCGGCCGGAGCGGCGGGTCGTGCCCTTGAAGAGCATATGCTCCAGGTAGTGGGACAGGCCGGCGCCCAGCTGCTCGCCCTCGTGGATGCTGCCGGTGCGCACCCAGACCTGGACCGAGGCGAGGGACGCCGAGCGGTCGGGCTTCACCAGCAGGGTCAATCCGTTCGGCAGGACGGTCCGTTCAACAGCTTCGCTCCAGAACGCGTCCAGGAGGGCACGGTCCGACGTGGGGGGGTTGGGCTTTCGCATCAAGGGGGCCCCGGCGTCAGGCCGGGCCCAGGGCCCCGGCCGCGGAGGTGCCGCGGGGGCGCTGGGAGGGCAGGAAGGGCTTAACGAACACTTCGTCAAAATCGTAGAGGTCGGCGAAATCCTCGCGGCGATCGCTATCGGTCTTGCTGAAGGCGTTGTATTCTATCAGGTTAAATACGATGTCGCCAAAGTCCTGGCAACGGCGGATGCCCCAGGAATTCAGGACGGTCTTGGCCAGCGGCCCAAACTGCTCCAAGGCGTAGATCCGCAGACCATCGAGCAGCTCCGGTCCGGTCACATGCCGCGATTTGCCCGAACGCGAGGTGTCCTTCTTGCGGATTTCCTTCACCGTGTGGTCGAGGCCCAGCCGCACGAAGTCGTAGGACTTGCGATCGAATCTCGTGTCCTCTTTGCAGATGAGTGCTACGATGCGCGGGAAATCCGAATCTTGCATGTTCGCGTCAAAAATTGGCACGCCGCTCCCCGTTGCGCAACCTTGGCCTTCCACTGCAGCCCAGGTGCACCAACGGATGCAAGTTGCAAAAGAATCGCTTCTGGGCTCGCAAATTGCGAACTCCACCTGCATAGTGGAAGCAACGATGATTGCGTCGACTCAAACGAACCATCCGATCAGCGGGGTCAAAGATGCCAAAGGGCCCACCCCGGTGGAGGTTGCCTGTGTCAAATTGAAGGAGGCGGGCCTGCGAATTACGCAGCCGCGCGTGGCCATCCTGGCCGCACTGATCAAGGCGGCGCGGCCCATCAGTATCGACACTTTGCACGGTGAGTTGGGAACCAACTCCTGCGATATCGTGACGGTTTACCGATGTATGGCGGCTTTCGAGTCGATTGGACTCGTCCGCCGGGCCTACCTGATCAACGGCACAAGTCTCTACGAGATTAACCTCGGGGACCCGAACCGCTACCATGTGGTCTGCAAGGAGACGAACAACGTCGAGGAACTCGACGCCGAGTCGGCGGCGGAGCTTCGCCGCTCGGTGCAGCTGGTTGAGGAAGCGCTGCGCGCCAAGGGTTATGCCGAGGTCGGCCACATCGTGGAATTCTTCGGCAAGTCCCCCGCCGCCCCCCGGGCTGCCGCGACCGCTCCGGTGGTTCCGGCCTCCTGACCTCAGGCCTTCGCCGCCGTCCGCGCGGCGGCCAGGTTCCGGCCGGCTTGGTCCCAGTTCACCACCGACCAGAAGGCCTCCACGTAGTCGGCCCGCACGTTCTGGTGCTTGAGGTAGTAGGCGTGCTCCCAGACGTCGAGTCCCACGATTGGCGCCGCCCCCTCGGAGAGAAGGCTGTCCTGATTGGCCGTCGAGCGCACACTGAGCTTCCCACCCTTCAGGCCGAGCCAGGCCCAGCCGCTGCCAAACCGTTTCATCGCCGCCTCGCTGAACTGGCTCTTGAACGCATCCAGCGAGCCGAAGTCCTTCGCGATCGCCGCCGCCAGGTCGCCCTTGGGCTCGCCCCCGCCGGTCGGCGAAAGGATGAGCCAGAAGAAGCTGTGGTTCACGTGGCCGCCGACATTGTTGCGCAGCGTGGTGCGCAGGGGCTCCGGGATTGAGGGGAGGTTGCCGAGGAGTTCCTCCGCCGTCATGGCGTCCAGTGCGGGATGGCCCTCGAGCGCCGTGTTCGCGTTCTTGATGTACGCGGCATGGTGCTTGGAATAATGGATCTGCATCGTCAACGCGTCGATGTGCGGCTCAAGCGCGCTGGTGGCGTACGGGAGCGGCGGGAGCGCAAAGGGCTGCCTGGTCGCGCCCACCCCCTGCGGTAGCACGGCGTCGGCGCCGAACGCCCGGGGCAGCGCCCCCAGGCTCACCATCGCCGCCCCGGTTCCCATTACCCTGATCGCGTCGCGTCTGGTCATGGGTGCATCCTAGGAGTGCGCGCCGGGGTGGCAAGCCTGCCCCGGCGCGGTTTGACCCTGCGCAGCCTAGGCCGGCGGCGCGGGCGGCTGGTCGCCGGGGGCCGGCAGCGACGACGCCGCGAGCTTGGCGAGCCGCTTGGCGGTGCGCCGGGCCAGGTGGCGCCGCAGGACCAGCTGGAACACGTAGACCAGCATCACCAAGTTGGCGATGAAGATGCCGAGGCGCAGGGCGCTGAACTTGTTGTAGACGGCTTCGGCCTCCGCCGGGACGAAGAGCCCGGTCGAGATGACGATCAGGTACTCGGCCCACCAGGCGCCGAACCAGAGGCCCAGCCCCTCGAGGAGCTGGACCGAGGCGTCGAGCGCCGTCAGGATCCCCAGCCGGCGCAGCTCGACCGGGGTGACGACTCCCAGCTTGTCGAGCCCCAGCACGACGAAGCGGTTCTCGGGCGAGATCCGGAACTCGGTCACGAACCGGTGGACGAGGCCCGACAGGTCCTTGTGGATGAGGTCGAAGAGGCCGAGGGCGAGTCCGGCCCAGGCGAGGCCCTTCACGATCTTGGCGGCGGCGATCAGGCGCAGCCCGATCGGGGCCTTTTCCACCGGTGCGGGGGTCGGGGCGGTCACTTCAGGCGCGGGACAGGAGCTGGCGGAGCATCTCGTCCACCCGCCTGGGGTCGGCCTTGCCCTTGGCGGCGCGCATCACCGGGCCCTTGAAGGCATTGAGTGCGCTCTCCTTGCCCCCCTTGTAGTCCGCCACCGACTTGGGGTTGCCGGCGATCGCATCGGCGCACCATTTCTCGAGCTCGTCGAGGTTGGTCTCGGCCTTGAGGCCCCGGCGCGCCACCACGGCGTCCGGCAGGTCCCCGGTCCGGAACATGTCGATGAAGACCTCCTTGGCCGCGTTGCTGAGGATGGTGCCCTGCTCCACCAGGGCAACGAGGCCGGCGACGTGGGCCGGCCGCACCTTGGACTGCTCCAGCCCGACCCTGGCGGCGCCGAGTTCCCGCAGGAGGTCGTTCGTGATCCAGTTGGCGGCGACCTGCGGCTTGGCGCCGAGGCGGGCGGTCTCCTCGAAGAAGTCGGCGAGGTCCCGGTCGGGGACCAGGACCGAGGTGATGGTGTAGGGCAGCTCCAACTCGGCCTGCAGGCGGCGCTGCCGGTCGAACGGCAACTCGGGGCACGTGGCGCGGATCGCGGCCTTCCAGGCCTCGTCCACCTCGACCGGCATCAGGTCCGGGTCCGGGAAATACCGGTAGTCGTGGGCCATCTCCTTCGAGCGCAGGGACTGTGAGGCGCCGGTCTGGCCATCATAGTCGCGGGTCTCCTGCGCCACCTTCCCGCCGGCGGTCACCACCGCGATCTGGCGGCGGATCTCGTGAGCGATCCCGTCGCGCACGAAGGCGAAGGAATTCAGGTTCTTCAGCTCCACCTTGGTGCCGAGGGCGGCCTGGCCCACCGGCCGGATGGAGATGTTGGCGTCGCAGCGCAGCTGGCCCTTCTCCATGTCGCAGTCGGAGATGCCGCCGTAGATCATGACCATCTTCAGCGCCGTCAGATAGGCGAAGGCCTCGTCGGCGGAGCGCAGCACCGGCTCGGAGACGATCTCCATCAGCGGCGTCCCCGCGCGGTTGAAGTCGACGAGCGACGCGCCCTCGCCGTGGTTCAGCTTGCCGACATCCTCCTCGAGGTGGATGCGGGTCAGGGCGATCTGCTTGTGCTCGCCCATCAGGTTGCGGGCCGCCCCCGGCAGCTCGATCTCGACCGCCCCGCCGATGCAGATCGGCTGGTCGTACTGGGAGATCTGGTAGTTCTTGGGCGAGTCGGGGTAGAAATAGTTCTTGCGATCCCACTTGCAGACGGGCGCGATCGCGCAGCCGAGGAGCAGGCCGGCCCTGATGATCTTGTCCAGGGCCTCCTTGTTCATGACCGGAAGCGTGCCGGGGAGCGCGAGCACGACCGGATCGGTGAGGGTGTTCTCCGGCTGGCCGTAGCCGGTGGCGGCCCGCGTGAACATCTTCGAGCGCGTCTTCAGCTGCACGTGGACCTCGAGTCCGATGACGGCTTCGTAGCTCATAGGTCGGGCCGGCGGTCCCCCCAGTGGGTGCGGGCCTCGTAGGCGCGGGCGATGGCCAGGAGCTCGGACTCCTGGAATGGCTGGCCGATCAACTGGAGGCCGACCGGCAGGCCGCCAAGCGTGAACCCGCACGGGATGCTCAGGCCCGGCAGCCCGGCGAGGTTGACCCCGATCGTGTAGATGTCGTTCAGGTACATGGCGAGCGGGCTCGCCGTCTTGTCGCCCCGTTTGAAGGCCGGAGTCGGCGAGGTGGGCGTCAGGATGGCGTCGACCACCTTGTACGCCTCGAGGAAGTCGCGGCGGATCAGCGTGCGCACCTTCTGGGCCCGCAGGTAGAAGGCGTCGTAGTATCCGCTCGAGAGCACGTAGGTCCCGAGGATAATGCGCCGCTTGACCTCCGGGCCGAAGCCCTCAGCGCGGGACTTGAAGTAGAGCTCGAGGACGTCCTGCGCCTCGGCCGAGCGATGGCCGTAGCGCACCCCGTCATAGCGGGCGAGGTTCGACGAGCACTCGGCGGTGGCGATGATGTAGTAGGCGCCGACCGCATACTTGGTGTGCGGCAGCGACACCTCGCGGATCTCGCACCCCATCCGGCGGTACTCCTCGATCGCGGCCTGCACGGCGCCGCCGACCTCGGGGTCCAGACCCTCGCCGAAGTACTCCTTCGGGATCCCGAGGCGCCATTTCCGCCCGGAGGCCGCCAGCGCGGCCATCTCCCGCGCGTAGTCCGGAACGGCCTGGCGGACCGAGGTCGAGTCCCTGGGATCGTGCCCGGCGATGGCGCCCAGCACCGTCGCCGCGTCCCCGACCGTGCGGGCGAACGGCCCGATCTGATCCAGCGAGGAGGCGAAGGCGATGAGTCCGTAGCGCGAGACCCGGCCGTAGGAGGGCTTGAGCCCCACCACGCCGCACAGCGCCGCCGGCTGCCGGATCGAGCCGCCGGTGTCGGAGCCGAGGGAGGCGGTGGCCTCGCCGGCGGCGACCGCCGCGGCGCTGCCGCCCGACGAGCCGCCCGGTACCCGCTCGAGGTCCCAGGGGTTGGCGGTCGTGTGAAAGGCCGAGTTCTCGGTCGACGAGCCCATCGCGAACTCGTCGAGGTTCAGCCGCCCCCAGCAGAGCGCGCCCGCCGCCTTCAGCTTGGCGGTCACGGTGGCGTCGTAGGGCGAGACAAAATTGGCCAGCATCTTGCTCGAGGCCGTGAGCGGCTGCCCGGCGACGGAGATCACATCCTTGAAGCCGATGGGAATGCCCTCCAGCGGCCCGGCGGCGCCGGCCGCCCGGCGGTCATCGGACGCGCGCGCCTGGGCGAGCGCGTCGGCCTCGTCGTAGGAGTTGAAGGCGCGCACCCGGCCGTCGACCGCCTTCGTCCGGGCGATCACGGCCGCCATGAGCTCGACCGCGGAGACTTCGCGCCGGCCCAGCCGGCCGGCGAGGTCCGCGATCGTGGCGTGGGGGAGGTCCGCGGCCATGGGCTACTCGACCACCTTCGGCACCACGAACATGTGGTCCCGCTGCTCGGGCGCATTGCGGAGCGCGTCGGCGACCGGTAGGCCGGCCTCGGGCACGTCCTCGGCCCATACGTTGACGACCGGGAAGGCATGGGCCGTCGGCTCGACCCCGGCCACGTCGACCTCGTTCAGCAGGGCGATGTAGGCGAGGACGTCGCCCAGCTGCGCGGTGAAGCGCTCCCGCTCGGCCGCCGTCAGTTCGATGCGGGCCAGGTTGGCCACGTGGTCCAGCTTGAGGTCGGCGGGCATGCGGGAGGGCTATTTGCGGAGTTGGTAGGGGGTCGCCGCCTCGATCTCGGACTGGATCGCCTGCAGGACGCCGTTCACCTCGTCATCGGTCAGCGTCCGCGAGCCGGACCGGAAGACGAGCGAAAAGGCGACGCTCTTCTTCCCGGCCGGCAGCCCCTCGCCCGCGTAGACGTCGAAGATGCCCACGTCCTCCACGGCGAACGCCGCCCCCGCCTTGGCGGCGGCGATCCCGGCCACCGCGGCGCGCACGTCACCGACGGCGGCCGCGGCGTCGACCACGAGCGCTAGGTCGCGCAGCGCCGCGGGGAAGAGGCTGAAGTCCCGGAACCGGGCGCGCCCGGCGGCGGCGGGAATCTTCTCCGGCAGGATGGCCACGACGGCGGCCTGGACCGTGCCGGTGATGCCGCGGGCGCGCAGCATCGCCAGGTTGACGAGGCCGAGGCGGGCGATCCAGCCCCGGTCGAGGCTGCCGGCGGCGACCGAGTGGCCCTCCTGCCAGCCGTAGCCCGGTCCGACGATCGGCTCCAGGCGCTCGGCGGCGAGGTCGATCCCCGCCGCCGCGGCGACGGCCGCCAGGTGGTGCTTGAGGGTGTAGAAGTCGGCGCCCTCGCGGGCCTTCCAGGCGCGCGGGCCGGCGTCGGCGACGAGGAAGGCGACGGCGGCGGCCTCGAAGTTCTGGCCGTTGTTCTCGACGAAGATCCGGCCGGCCTCGCAGAGGCGGGTCGCGGGGATGCCGCGCGACTGGTTCAGGAGGAGCGTATCCAGGAGCCCCATGACGAGTGTCGGCCGCAGGTGGGACTGGTCCTCCACGAAGGGGTTGGCGAGCGCGAGCTCGGCCGCCGCGGTCGCCGACACCCAGGTCGTGATCTCGGGTCCCGGGCGCAGCGTCAGGTTCACGCACTCGTTGAAGTCGTGCCCGACCAGGTAGGAGACCGCGCGGCGGTTGAAGGCGGTGACGGGGTCGTCCTCGGCGGGCAGGCCGATGGCGGCGACCCGCGCCGGCGGGATCCGCTCCGTGCCGTAGATCCGCAGGACCTCCTCAACGAGGTCAACCGGCCGGTCGAGGTCGTCGCGCCAGCTCGGGATCGCGACCGTCCACTCCGGGGTGCCGTCGGCCGCCGGGTTCTCGCGCGTGACCGTTAGCTCGAGCGACTCGAGGGCAGACCGCATCTCCGCCGGCGGGATCGCGAAACCGAGGCGCGCCGTGAGGAAGCCGGCCGAGACCACGACCTCGCGCCGCCAGGGGATGTCGGAGCCGACGACCGCCACCGGCCCGACCGGCCGGCCGCCCGCCGTCGCCCGGAGGAGGTCGACCGCGCGCCAGGCGGCGTCGCGGGCGGAATGCGGGTCGACGCCGCGCTCGTAGCGGTAGGAGGAGTCGGAGGCGAGGCCCAGGGCGCGGGAGGTGCGCCGGACCGAGCCCGGGCGGAAGATGGCGCCCTCGAGGACGATGGCCGTTGTCGTCGCGTCGATCCCGGAGTTGGCGCCGCCCATGATGCCAGCCACGACCAGGGCCTTCTCGGCATCGGCGATGACGAGCGTGCGGGCCGGCAGGATGCGCTCCTTGCCGTCCAGGGTCGTGATCCGCTCGCCCGGCGTGGCGTGGCGCACCACGAGGCGGCTGCCGGCGATCTTGCGGGCGTCGAAGGCGTGGAGCGGCTGCCCGTACTCGAGCATCACGTAGTTGCCGACGTCGACTACGTTGTTGATCGGCCGCAGCCCCACCGCGCGCAGGCGCTCCTGCAGCCACGCCGGGCTGGGCCCGACCCAGACGTCGACCAGGAGGTGGGCGGTGTAGAGCGGACAGTCCTCCGGGGTGTCCACCCGCACGCCCTCGAAGAGGTCGGGGCGCGCCACTTCACCGGGGTCGCCACGGAAGACCTCCGGCGGGTAGCGCAGGTCGAGCCGGAACCAGGCCGCGAGCTCGCGGGCGAGACCGAGGTGGCAGAGGCAGTCCGGGCGGTTGGGCGTGATCTCGACGTCGAAGACGGTGTCGCCCGGCGGAAGGACCTGGTTGATCGGGGTGCCGAGCTCCGGCCGGCCGGGCAGGAGCAGGAGGCCGTCCTGGTCGTCGCTGACGCCAAGCTCCCGGCCCGAGCACATCATCCCGTCGGAGAGTTCGCCGCGGATCTTCGACTGCTTGATCCGGAAGCCGCCGGGCAGCACGGCGCCGGGCAGCGCGACCGGCACCCGATCGCCCACCTGGTAGTTCTGGGCGCCGCAGACGATCGTCTTCACCCCGCCGGCCGGGCCGACGTCCACCGTGCAGACCGAGAGCTTGTCGGCATTGGGGTGCTTGGCGCGGGTCCGCACCTCGCCAACCACGACGTCCCGGAGCGTCGGGGCGCCCGTGGTCTCGACCCCCTCGACCTCGAAACCAAGGAAGGTGATGGCGCGGGTGATCTCCGCCACCGGCGCGTCCACGGCCACATAGTCCCGGATCCAGTTGAGCGAGATCCTCATGGGCCTAGATCGTGCCGGTGAACTGCCGCAGGAGCCGCAGGTCGTTCTGGTAGAAGGCGCGGATGTCGTCGATGCCGTAGAGCGTCATGGCGAGCCGCTCGATGCCCATCCCGAAGGCGTAGCCGGACCAGACCTCGGGGTCGTAGCCGACGGCGCGGAAGACCTCGGGGTCGACCATCCCGCAGCCGCCGATCTCGATCCACTCCTTGTTCACCTTCGGCAGGTGGCGGGCGGACAGGTCGACCTCGAAGGAGGGTTCGGTGTAGCCGAAGTAGTGCGGGCGGAAGCGGGTCTTGGTACCGGGCCCGAGGAGGGCCTCGAAGAGGTAGTCGAGGAGCGCCTTCAGGTCGCGCACGGTCACGTGCCGGTCGACATAGAGGCACTCGACCTGGTGGAAGTTCGCGCTGTGGGAGGCGTCGCTCGTGTCGCGGCGGTAGACCCGGCCGGGCGAGACGATGCGGATCGGCGGCGGCCCCTTCATCATGGTGCGGACCTGCACCGAGCTCGTGTGGGTGCGCAGCAGGTACTTCTCCCCGGGGACGTGGCGGGAGACATTCCCGAAGCGCGCGGCGGCGGGGAAATAGAAGGTGTCCTGGGCGTCGCGGGCCGGGTGGTCGGGCGCGGTGTTCAGCGCATCGAAGCAGTAGAACTCGGTCTCCACCTCCGGGCCGTCCGCGACCGTGAATCCTACCTTGCGGAGCACGCGGCAGACCTCCTCGCGGACGAGGGTCAGGGGGTGGAAGGTCCCCGGGCCCGGGTCGGGGGACGGCAGGGTCGGGTCGACCGGCGGGCCGAGCCGACCGGCCAGCTCGGCCTCTTCGACCGCGCGCAGGCGGCCGTCGAGGAGCGCCTGCAGGCGCGCCTTGGACTCGTTGACGAGCTTGCCCATCGCCGGGCGCAGCTCCTTCGCGACCGAACCCATCTGCTTCATCAGCACCGTGAGCTCCCCATTGGGGCCCACGTAGCGCGCCTTGGCGGCCTCCAGCTCCGGGCGGGTCCGGACGGCGGGAAGCTCGGAGCTGGCCTTGGCGAGAAGCGCGGAGAGTTGCTCTTGCATCTCCATGCCGCTGGCGGAGGTCAGGACTTCTTGGCGGCGGCAGCCTTGGACTTGAGGGCGTCCTTGGCCTGGTGCACCAGCGCCTTGAAGGCGACCTCGTCGTGCACGGCGATGTCGGCGAGAACCTTGCGGTCCAGCTCGATCCCGGCGGCCTTCAGGCCCTCGACGAAGCGGCTGTAGCTCATGTCGGCGGCGCGGCAGGCGGCGTTCAGGCGGACGATCCAGAGGGAGCGCCATTCGCCCTTCTTCTTCTTGCGGTCGCGGTAGGCGTACTGCCAGGCGTGCTGGACCGCCTCTTTCGCGTAGCGGAAGAGCTTGGATTTGCTGCCGAAATAGCCCTTGGCGTATTTCAGCACTTTCTTGCGGCGCTTGCGCGACGCGGGGGAGTTGGTTGCACGAGCCATGTTGGTGAGTTCCTAGGTTTAGGTTAGGCGCCGGCGGGTCGGCTTAATCACCCGCCTGGCGCAGTGGGCGCGAGTCGCCAGGCCGGTCAGAGACCGAACGGCAATCCACGCAAAAGGGCCTTGGCATGACCGGGCGCGACGAGCTTGTCCTTGGTCGCGCGGCGCTTCTGCTTCGTGGACTTGGCCGAGAGCAGGTGCCGGAACCCCGGCGTGCGGCGGATGAGCTTGCCGGTGCCGGAGATTTTGAAGCGCTTGGCAATGGACTTCTTGGTCTTTTGCATGAGAGGAGTGGTCAAAACCATAGAGTGAAGGGGGCCTTGGCAAGGGGAAAAGCTGGGAGCGCGTTCCGGGCGCGCCCGGGGTGCCCCTCCGGGGGTCCTTCCAGTCCAGCACTTAATGAAATCGTAACGCCCGGGCCACCCTTTTGGTTTGCCGCCGCCCGGGCCGACTTTCAGCTGGCCGGGTGTCCCCCGCCCGCCTGACCTTCCTCCTGGCTGCGCTTGCCGCCGCCGGCCGCCTGGCGGCCGAGGCCGATGCCCCGGCGCCCGTCCCGGTGGTGAGCACGGATGGCTTCGGCTGGACCGCCCACGAGCAGGCCACCGAGGTGATGCAGGGGCATTTCGGCTTCCCGGCGGGGTATACCGGCCCCGAGAGTCTGACCCCGGAGAGCGAGGTCGACCGCACGTTCTCCTACAGCCTCTTCTGCGGCCTGCGCCTGCTGCCCGGCACGGAAGTGTACTTCGACCCGGAGGTCTTCCAAGGCCACGGGCTCAGCAACACCCTCGGCGTGGCCGGATTCCCGAATGGCGAGGCGGTCAAGGCCGCCTACCCCAACCTTCACTACAACACCTCGCGCCTCTTCCTGCGGGAAACCTTCGGGCTCGGCGGGGAGAAGGAGAAGGTGGAGGACGACGTCAACCAGGTGGCCGGCAGCCCGGACGTCGACCGGATCACGGTCACGGTCGGCAAGTTCGCGGCCAGCGACTTCTTCGACGGCAGCGCCTACAGCCACGACGACCGCGTCCAGTTCATGAATTGGGCGCTCTGGGAGAGCGCGGCCTGGGACTACCCCGCCGACGTGGTCGGCTACACGGCCGGCGCGGTGATCGAATGGAACACGGCCAACTACACCCTCCACTACGGAATCTTCATGGAGCCGACCGTCTCGAACGGCAAGGACCTGGACCCCCATCTCCGGGACGCCCACGGGCAGACCCTGGAGCTCGACCGGCGGTACACCTGGCACGGACACGGCGGGACGATCCGACCCTTCGTCTACTGGAACCAGGCCCGGATGGGCAGCTACGTGCTGGCGGACGAATCCCCGGGCCTCCCCGACATCACCCAGTCCCGGGCCTACCGCTCCAAGGTCGGCCTGGGTGTCAGCTGGGACCAGGAGATCACCGATGACCTCGGCGTCTTCGTCCGCTACAGCTGGGACGACGGCCGCACCGAGTCCTTCACCTTCACCGAGGTCGACCGCTCGCTGGCCGCCGGCCTCGCACTCAAGGGCGCGCGTTGGCATCGCAAAGACGACGTCCTCGGTCTCGCCGTCGTCGAGAACGGGATTGCGCCGGACCACCAGGCCTACCTCGCCGCGGGCGGCGTGGGCGGCCTCATCCTCGGCGACGGCGGCCTCAACTACGGCCCCGAGGAGATCCTCGAGACCTACTACAGCTTCCAGGTGACCAAGTGGCTGGCCCTCTCCCCGGACTACCAATACGTCGAGCACCCGGGCTACAACCGCGACCGCGGCGGCGTCGCCATCTACTCGCTCCGCGCCCACGTCGCGTTCTAGGATGTTTCCGTGAGCGCGCCTCCCCCCTCCTCCCCGGGCTCCTTCCACTCCTGGCGCAAGAGCTTCTGGACCCGGCTGATCGTCTCGACGGGCCCGGCGCACCGCCGCCGCCTCGCCGTCGGCGCGGTCGCCTCGATGCTGGTGATCGGCGTCGTCGACTACCTGACCGGTTTCGAGCTGTCGCTCCAGGTCTTCTATATCCTGCCCGTGACGCTCGCCGTCGCCGCCCACGGGTGGCGGTTCGGCGTCGGGATCGCCGCCGCCAGCGTGGCCGTGGGCTTCATGAGCGACCTCGCGGCCGGCGCCCACTTTGAGTCCTCGCTCGTGCCGACCTGGAACGGCCTCATCTCGCTCGGCGTCTACCTGATGGTCGTCTGGCTCGAGTCGAGCCTCCTTTCCCTGCAACGCGAACTCGAGGAGCGGGTGCGCCACCGCACCGCCGCGCTCACGGCCGAGATGGGAGAGCGCGAGCGGCTGGAGCGCGAGGTCCTCGAGATCAGCGAGCGGGAGCGCCGCGGCATCGGCCACGAACTCCACGACGGGCTGAGCCAGCACCTGACCGGTACCTCGCTGGTCGCCCAGGCCCTGGGCGGCCGCCTGGCCGGCCGCCATGCCGAGGAAGCGGCGGAAATGTCAAAGATTATCGGCCTCCTCGATGAAGGGATCGAGCAGACCCGGATGCTGGCCAAGGGGCTGCTCCTCGCCGAGGTCGAGCGCGAGGGCCTGGGGGTCGCGCTCCAGGAGTTTGCGGCCGAGACCAGCCGGGTGGCCAAGGTCGACTGCGCGGTGCGCTGCGAGGGCATGCTGGCCCTCGACGAGGGCGGCACCGCCACCCATCTTTTCCGGATCGCCCAGGAAGCGACGCGCAACGCCATCCGGCACGGCCGGGCCCGCCGGGTGGAGATCAGCGCCATCCAGGAAAACGGCACGCTGCGCCTCTCTATAAGAGATGACGGCAGCGGCCTGCCTCCGGAGGGCCAGCGCGGCGCCGGCCTCGGGCTGCGGATCATGGCCCACCGGGCCGCCATCATCGGCGCACATTTCTCAGTGGCGGATCGGCCGGGCAGTGGCACGCTGGTCGAATGCCGCCTGAACCAGCCGCACCCCCACCCGTGAAGGCCCCCCCGAGCCGCCACCGCATCTTCCTGGTCGACGACCACGCCCTCGTCCGCGAGGGCCTGCGCAAGCTGATCGAGCAGGAGCCCGACCTGGTGGTGTGCGGCGACGCCGAGTCGGCGGCCACCGCGTTCGCGGGCATCACCGAACTCCACCCCGACGTTGTGCTGGTCGACCTTTCGCTGCGTTCGGACTCGGGCCTCGACCTGGTCAAGCGCCTGCAGCAGCTGCCGGAGCCGCCGCGGGTGCTCGTCCTGTCGATGCACGACGAGCTCCACTACGCCGAGCGCGCCCTGCGCGCCGGCGCGCTGGGCTACGTGATGAAGCGCGAGACCTCCGGCCGGGTGCTGGAGGCGATCCGGACCCTCCTGGCCGGCCAGGTCTTCGTGAGCGGCGCCGTTTCCACCCAGATGGCCGGCAAGATGCTCGGCTCCGGCCGGCGGTCGGTCGAGTCCCCGATCGACCGCCTGAGCGACCGCGAGCTCGAGGTCTTCCTGCGCCTGGGCCAGGGCCAGGAGACCCGTCGGATCGCGGAGGAACTGCACCTCAGCCTCAAGACGATCCATACCCACTGCGCGCACCTGAAGGAGAAGCTTGGGCTCGAAAATGCCACCGCCCTCATGCTGGAGGCGGTCCGCTGGGTCGAATCGCAGGGCCGGCGCTGAGCGGACCCATCGGATTTCATCCTAGCAAGGAAACGGGCGGAGCCCGATGGCCCGCCCTGGGGAAACCCGATAGGCTGGACTCCGCATGTCCCTCCTGTCCGACGGCTTCCGCTGGGGCCGCGCCCTCGCCCTCGGGGCGCTGGCCGCCGGACTGGCCCGGGCCGTCGCGCCCGCGGACCCCGGGGCGCCGGCGCTCAGTTTGGCCGACGCCCGCCGCCTCGCCCTCGAACGCAATGCCGATTTCCGGACGGCGGAGGCCCAGGTCGACGCCGCCTGGGCGCAGCTGAAGATCGCCCGGGAGTACCCGAACCCCACGCTCGGCCTTTCGACCGCCAAGATCAGCACCGATGGGACGCCGGAGGGCACGGGGTGGGGCAACAGCCTCTGGAATCGCAGCTACGACAGCATCGCCGCCCTCTCCCAGCTCTTTGTGATCGCGAAGCGCGGGCCGGCGGCCGACGCGGCCACCGCCGGCGCGCACGCCGCGGAATTCCAGCGCGACGACGCCCGCCGCCTGCTGCTCCAGGCCGTCACCTCGTCCTACGCGGCCGCCGTGGCCGCGAACGAGCAGGCCGACGCGCTCCTCGACTCCGCCAAGCGCCTGCGCCGCGAGGCGGACATCGCAGCCCACCGCTTCCAGGTGGGCGACATCTCCGCCTCCGACCAGGCCCAGCTGGAGATCCTCGCCGACCAGGACGAGCTTGGGGCCGAGACGCAACGCCTGGCGGCCCACACGGCCGTCCTCACCCTGGAGACGCTGATCGGAGAACCCGCACCGCACGGCGCGACCCGCCTCACCGGCTCCCTGGCGGAGCTCACGGCGGCGATCACGCCCGGCCTCGCCGACGCGCCCATCCTCACCCGGCCCGACATCGCCGCCGCCGAGGCGGCGGTCAAGCAGGCCGACGCCCAGGTGAAGCTGCAGCGGCGCCAGCGCGTGCCCGACGTCACCGCCAGCGTCCAGTTCGAGCGCAACCCGATCGGCCAGCCCGACACCGTCGGCTTTGGGCTCTCCCTTCCCCTGCCCTTCTGGAACCACTACAACGGCGAGGTCGGCGCCGCCCGCGCCGCCCGCACCCAGGCCGAGGCCCAGCTCGACAAGACCCGGATCGCCGCGACCGCCAACGTCGAGTCGGCCCGCCTCTCCTTCCTCGAGGCCTACGCCCGGGCCCAGCGCTACCGGAACTCCCTCGCTCCCAAGTCCGCTGCCGTCACCAAGAGCGTCTCCTATTCCTATGAGAAGGGCGGCGCCTCGCTCGTCCTCCTCCTCGAGGCCGAGCGCGACGACAACCAGATCCGCGTCGGGTCCGTTCAGGCCCAGGCCGACGCAGCCAGCGCCGCGGTCGCCCTCCAGGCCGCGCTCGGCCGCCTCGAAACCAGCCCCCCCCCATGACCCGAACCACCGCGACCCTGCCCCGTCTCCTCGTCTGGTCGGCCGCCGCCCTCGCGGCCGGGTGCTCCCGGCCGGCCCCGCCCACCGAGGCCCCGCCCACGCCGACGGTGGCGGGCAACACCATCTCCTACCCCCCGGGCGCGCCCCAGCTCGCCTACCTGACGGTGCAGCCGGCCGTCGCGCGCACCCTCGCCGTCGCCCACCTGACCGGCCGGCTCTACCTGGATGACGACCACACCGTGCGCATCTTCACGCCGGTCGCCGGCCAGGTCACCGCCGTCGACGCCGACATCGGCTCGGAGGTCGCGACCGACGCGCCCCTGGCCGAGATCAATTCCCCGGACTACGACCAGGCCCGCGCCGACGCGCGCAGCGCCGAGGCCAACCTGGCCGCGGCCGACAAGGCCTACGCGCGCGAACAGGACCTGCTTCAGCACGGCGCCGCCGCCACCAAGGACGTCGAGGCCGCGGAGGCCGCCTTCCGGGCGGCGGTCGCGGAGCGCGACCGGGCGGACGGGCGCCTCCGGCTCTACGGCGGCGACCCCGCGGGCAACCAGGCCATCTACACCCTGCGCTCGCCGCTCCAGGGCACCGTCGCCGAGCGCAACATCAACCCGGGCCAGGAAGTGCGCGCCGACCAGATGCTGGCCAACGCGACGAACCTGTTCGCGCCGCTCTTCGTGATCAGCAACCTGGACCACCTCTGGCTCCAGGTCGACGCGTCCGAGGCCGACTTAGGCAGCCTGCAGGCCGGCCTGGTGGTGCGGGTCCGCTCCGACGCCTATCCGGGCGAGGTCTTTGCCGGGAAGGTGACCAACATCGCCCCCGAGCTCGACCCCTCGACCCGCGCGATCCGGGTGCGGGGCGTCGTCGACAACCCCGGCCACCGGCTGAAGGCGGAGATGTACGTTTCGGTCGACGTGGTACGCGACGAGGCCAAAGTGACGGGCGCCGGCGTCGAGGTGCCGGCCAAGGCCGCCTTCCGGATCGACCCGCAGGACTATGTCTTTGTCCAGCTGGCGCCGGGAAAGTTTGAGCGCCGCCCCGTCACGCTCGGACCGGAGCAGGACGGCCGCGTCCCAGTGCTCGCCGGCGTGCACGCCGGCGAGCCGGTCGTCGCCGAGGGCGCCCTGCTCCTCGAGTCCGTCCTGCAGCCGGCTGACTAGGCGCCCGCGATGATCGGAAAAATCACCGCCTACGTGCTCGGCAACCGGGCGATCGTGCTCGCCGGACTCGTGGTGTTCATTCTTTTCGGGATCAATGCCTACCGGGAACTCCCGGTCGAGGCCTACCCCGACGTGACCAACGTCACCGTGCAGGTGATCACGCTCTTCCCGGGCCACGCCGCCGAGGAGGTGGAGCGCCTGGTGACGATCCCGATCGAGGGGGCGATGAACGGCATTCCCGCGCGCGTGTCGATGCGCTCGATCTCGCTCTTCGGGCTGTCGCAGGTGACCCTAGTCTTCGACGACAAGGCCGACAACGCGGCGATCCGCAGCCTGGCCTACCAGCTCCTCAACTCGGTGACGCTGCCGCCGGGCGCCAACGCGAGCCTCTCGCCGGACGCGACGCCGGTCGGCGAGGTCTTCCGCTACACCCTGCGCGCGCCGGCGGGCTTCCCCGCGACGGAGGTGCGCGCGCTCGAGGACTGGGTGGTGGAGAAGAAATTCCGGTCGGTGCCGGGCGTCGTCGACGTGAACCCCTTCGGCGGCCTCACCAAGCAGTACCAGGTGCTGATCAACCCGGCGAAGCTCAAGTCCTACGGGCTCACGCTCGCGCAAGTCTTCACCGCGCTCTCGAACAGCAACACCAACGCGGGCGGCTCCTACGTCGAGCACGGCTCCGAGCTCTACGTGGTCCGCGGGCTCGGCTTCCTGCGGAGCGTGGCCGACATCGCCGACGTGGCGGTCGACACCCGCGCCGGCACCCCGGTCCTGATCCGCGACGTCGGCCGGGTCGAGATCGGCCACGCCGTGCGCCTGGGCCGGGTCGGCCGCACCGACACCGGCGTCGCGGGCTTCCCCGGCGGCATCCGCGACGAGGACGACGTCTGCGAGGGGATCGTCGTCATGCGGCGCGGCGAGAACCCCGTGACCGTCTGCCAGCGGATCGAGAAGATGGCGGCGGAGATCAACACTCACTACCTGCCGCCGGGCGTGCGCCTCGTCACCTACTACGACCGGACGAACCTCGTCAGCCGCACGCTCCACACCGTGCGGGAGAACGTGCTCGAGGGCGTCGGCCTGGTCCTGCTGGTCCTCATCCTCTTCCTCGGCCTCGGCAACTACCGCTCCGCGCTCGTGGTCGCGCTGGCCGTCCCGGTCGCGCTCCTCGGCGCCTTCATGCTCCTCGACCTCGAGGGCATCCCCGCGAACCTGATCTCGCTCGGGGCGATCGACTTCGGCATCATCGTCGACTCCGCCGTCGTCATCATCGAGAACATCCTGCGGATGATGGAGGACCGCAAGGGGACCTACCGCTCGGTCCCGGCCCTCATCACCGAAGCAGTGGGCCAGATGGGCCGGCCGATCCTCTTCTCGAAGGCGATCCTCCTGACGGCCTTCATCCCGCTCTACACCCTCCAGCGGGTGGAGGGCCGGATCTTCCGGCCCATGGCCCTGACGCTGACCTTCGCACTCGTCGTGGGCACGCTCTTCGCGATCCTCGTCGTCCCCGTCCTCGCCCGGGCCGCCATCAAGGGTGGGATCGCCGGCGAGGAGTCCTGGGTTGTCCGCCACCTCCTGCGGGTCTACCGCCCCGCCCTCGCCTTCGCCCTGCGCTCCGGCCGCTTGGTATTCGCGGTCGCCACGCTCCTCCTGGTGGCGGCGGCGGTCACGTTCCACTTCCTCGGCAGCGAGTTCCTGCCCAAGCTCGATGAGGGCGACCTCTGGATTCGCACCTTCGCCCCGCAGTCGATCGCGCCGTCGGAGTCGGCCCGCCTCACCCAGGACGTCCGCCGGCGCCTCGCGGCGTTCCCCGAGGTGCGGACGGTGGTGAGCCAGATCGGCCGGCCGGACGACGGCACCGACGTGAACGGGTGGGACGTGACGGAGTACAGCGTGGCCCTGCAGCCCCGCGACCAGTGGAAGACGGCCCAGACCCGCGACGGCCTCGACGAGGCCATGGCCCGGAGCCTCGCCGAGATCCCCGGGATCACCTCCCAGTTCAGCCAATACATCGAGGACAACGTCAACGAGGCGGTCTCGGGCGTGAAGAGCGAGCTCGCGATCAAGCTCTTCGGCGAGGACCCGGAGAAGCTCCAGAAGTACGCGGACCAGATCGTCGACCTCGTGCGGGCCGTGCCCGGCGCCGCGGACGTCAGCACCGACCTTCTCCTCGGCCAGCCGCAGATCCAGATCGCGGTCGACCGCCCCGCCATCGCCCGCTACGGGCTCAGCGTGTCCGACGTCCAGACCGTGATCGCCACCGCGATGGGCGGCCAGGCCGCCACCCGGGTCCTGGAGGGCGAGCGCAGCTTCGACCTGGTGGTGAAGCTGCAGCCCGAGGCCGTGCTCGACCTGGGCTCGATCCGCGCGATCCCGCTCTTCGGCTCGAACGGCGAGCGGCTGACCCTGGGGGCGGTCGCCGCGGTCGAGGTCCGCCCCGGCCTTGCGGAGATCGACCGCGAGGAGAACGAGCGCCGGACCGACATCAAGCTCTCGGTCCGGGACCGGGACCTCGACTCCGTCGTCGCCGACGCCCAGGCCCGGGTGGAGGCGAACGTGCACCTGCCCCCCGGCTACCGGGTCGAGTGGACCGGCTCGTTCGAGAACGAGCGGAGGGCGGAACGCCGCCTGGCCGTGATCGTGCCGGCCAGCCTGGGGGCGATCCTTTTCCTGCTCTTCGTGACCTTCGACTCGCTGGGCTTCGCGGTCCTGGTCCTCCTCACGGTGCCGTTCGCCGCCGCCGGGGGCATCCTGGCGTTGCCGGTCGCCGGCCTCAACCTCTCGGTCGCGGCCCTGGTCGGCTTCATCGCCCTCTTCGGCATCTCCATCCAGAACAGCGTGATCCTCGTCTCCCGGATCCTCGAGCTGCGCCGCGAGCGCTCCCACGGCATCGCGCAGGCGGTTGCCGAGGGGGCCGCCTCCCGCGTGCGTCCGATGGTCATGACCTCGCTCATGGCGATCCTCGGCCTCCTGCCGATGGCGCTCTCCACCGGGGTCGGCGCGGAGACCGCCCGGCCGTTCGCGACCGTGATCATCGGCGGCCTCCTGGCCGGGACGGTCCTGACCCTCTTCGTCCTGCCGATCCTCTACCCCGTCTTTGAGCCCAAGCGACCCGCCGACGACGGGTCCGGTCAACCGCCGGCCCGGCGCCGGTAGGGCGGCTGCGCCCGCCCCGGTCCCGGGGATTGGCTCCCCGGGGGCGGGCCGGGCACAATTCGAGTTGACTTAGGGGCCCTTTGTTTGAGCTTTTGACTCCTCAGTTTCATGGCTTTCTAGCTCAATGGTAGAGCAGCTGACTCTTAATCAGTAGGTTTCGGGTTCGAGTCCCGAGGGAGCCACCACTTTTGCGGCGTTTTTTCCCAGTCAAACTTTGGATCCCTTGGGTTTCCGGGCCGGCGTAGCTCAACGGTAGAGCACCTGTTTTGTAAACAG
>Ga0302314_10006955_pt1 | contig 20401 bp, 8 predicted proteins | sample III_Palsa_N2_3_FD_200533 | JGI IMG/M metagenome (GOLD analysis project Ga0302314, IMG submission 200533) | Peat permafrost microbial communities from Stordalen Mire near Abisko, Sweden - III_Palsa_N2_3 | ecosystem: Environmental > Terrestrial > Soil > Palsa > Peat permafrost | place: Sweden... | reverse complement strand
TTCATCCGCCGCCATCCGCCGCACCACATCGGCCCGGTCCAGCCGAACATTCAGATACCCCGCCCCCGCAACCTCAACCCCCGCCACCCCAGGCGTCTCCGCCAGCGCCGCCTGCAACTCCTGCGCGATCGCACGCGGCGCTTTCTTCAGCCGCTTCGCCAACTCAAACGCAACGGGCAACGCCATCTCGCCAAACTCGATCTTCGGCGGCAGCTCCACCGCAAGGTTCGCCAGCGTAACGCCATAGCGTTCCGCCAGCAGCCCCTCAATCTGTCTCTGAATTCCCTGCTGCAAGATCCGATACATGTCTTTCTCTACTCTCTACTGTCTACAATCTGCCTTCAAGGCAGTCCCACTGGCAGCGTCTCAATCTCTTCCAGCAGCGGTTTGCGTCGCGCCAGATGCAGACGATGCACCAGGAACATCCCGCCGCCTACCGCTGTAATCGACACCAGTAGCCAGGCATGGATCAGCAAGCCGAAGATGCCGCCCGACGCCATACTTGCTCCATGCCGCACCAGTGCATCCTTGCAGGCCGCCTCAAACGGCCCAATCCCGCCCGGAGAGCTAGGAATCAGGAACGAAAGATTCGCCTGCGCCACCGCTTGCCAAGGCCCAACCGCATCCGTCTGCAACCCTACCAGCTTCGCCGCGGAAACATACAGCAACCCTTCAAACCCCCACGCCACAAAACTGCATACCACCAGCCAAAGCGTCCCCAGCACGCCGTTCTGACGAATGCAATCGAGCGCCAGCAGCACCCAGTGCTCCACCTTGGCGAACTTCTCATTTTTCGTCCTCGCGAACAACCGTTTCAGCGTCGGCTCCAGAGTACGCGCTCCAAACACCAGCACCAGCAACCCAACCGTCGACACCGCAATGCCCGCCTCGGTCGCCATCTGCAGCTTTGGAGATACACTCTTACCGAAGTGCATCGTGATCGAAAACAGGATCGCCAGCGTAAACACGTCCAGCAGCTTCTCCAGAATTACGGTGCTCAAAATAATCGACGGCGTCGCGTTCAAGTCTCCCGCATAGGTGAAGATCCGCATCACATCGCCAATCCTCAGCGGCAGAATATTATTCGCCGCCAGAGACGTCAGAAAGACCCGCGCACAATCCTTGAACCGCGCCTTCACGCTGCGCAGCATGCGCCATGACCGGTAGCAGCGCACGGTATAGCCCGCAACGCTGAAGCACACGATCCCGGCGATCCAGGCTGGCGCCTCCAGGTGAATATTCCTGAAGTCCGAGGCCTTGAATCCGCGAAACGTGTACCAGAGAAAGAACGCGCTGATCAGCAACCCAGGCAGCGTCTTCAACAGACTTAGCCGGTGCTCACGCGTCACAGTTACACTCCATCCGAGCATGCCGCGGCAGGCTCGCTGACACAGAAATCATCTCAACCATCACTGCTTCGATTGTATCGTCCTGACCTGCGTTGCCTCGGGTAAGCTAACCGGGTGAACTTCGCACCATTCTTCCGGAGACGCTTTTGACTTCACCGACGCCTCACCCGAAACCCTGGCCGGCAACAACCTGGGCTGCCCTGCTCGCTGCTCTTACGCTATGTACCCTCTGCGTCCACGGCTACCACCCCCTCGCCGAAGACGGCGGCCTTTACGTCGCAGGCGTCCAGTACACCCTTGACCCCTCTCTCTTCCCGCACTACACCGCCTTCGTCCGCGAGCACCTGCGCTTCTCCCTCTTCGCCCCCACGCTCGCCGCAACCGTTCGCCTCACCCAGCTACCCCTCGCATGGATGCTTCTCCTCACCGATCTCCTCAGCATCTGGCTCACCCTGTTCGCCGCACGCCAGATCCTCCGCCGCCTTATCCCCGCAAGCGACGCCGCCCAGATCACCGGCATCTGCCTCCTCGTCGCCTGGTGGACCCTGCCCGTCGCTGGCACCTCCCTGCTGTTGATGGACCCTTACGTCACAGCCCGCAGTCTCTCCACTCCACTCTCTCTGCTTGCCATCGCCTTCGCTCTCGACGAAGACACACGCCCTCTTCTTCTGTGCGCGCTGTGTCTTGTCGCTGCGGCCGTCTTCCATCCGCTGATGGCTGCCTACGCGCTGGCCTTCATCGTCGTTCTGCGCGTATCCAAACTCCGCCGCCGCGTTCTCGGCTGGATAATGCTGATCGTCACCGCCCTCGCCACAGCCGCGCTCCTGCAAATGCTCGCCCCGCCAGAGTCTCCCGCACTCCAGGCCGCTGCCATCACTCGCTACTACTGGTTCCTCTCGCAGTGGCAATGGTATGAGCTTCTCGGTCTCCTCGGCCCACCCGCCATGCTCGCCCTGCTGCTAATCTTCCGCCCCCACAAGCTCACGAGCGTAGCCGTAACCCTCTGCCATTCGTGCATCGTTCTCGCGGCCATCGCAACCCTCACCGCCCTGCTCTTCGCCCGTGAAAGCTCTCCAGTGCACCTCGTCGCAAGGCTGCAAGTGCTGCGCGTCTATCTGCTGATCTATGCCGTAATGGCGATGCTCCTCGGCGCAACGCTCTTCCAGCTCTGCGACGAATCGGCACAACGCTCGCCTTCCAGGCTCACCCGCAAATTCCTACGCATCGCGCCCACGCTCATCCTCGTCACGATGGCAGCCACCATGACCTTCGTCCAGCGCCAAACCTTTACGTCCTCCCCGCGGATCGAACTCCCGTGGCGTGCGGCCGCAAACTCCAACCCCTGGGTCCAGGCCTTTCTGTGGGCTAAATCCAACACCCCGCAAGACGCGCTCTTCGCCCTCGACGCAAAATACGTCAACACCGAAGGCGAAGACGCCCAGACCTTCCGTGCCACCTCCCTCCGCAGTGCGCTCCCGGACTACTCCAAAGACGGCGGCGAAGCCTCCATCACACCGGCCCTTGCCCCTGTCTGGCAACCCGCCGCCGCCGCACAGTATGACCTCAGCGATGAATCCGACGCCTTGCGCGATGCCCATCTCCAGCCCTTCGGCGTCACCTGGATGGTCCTCCACTCGACCGCGCTCACCACACACCCCTGCCCCTATGACAATGGCACGGTCAAAGTCTGCAAGCTGACCTCATGAGGCAGAACCACCAGCCCTACGGCACACGCAACGGCCGGAAGCCTTCCACCGGAAACAGCCCGGTCGGATAGTCCACCGTCTGCACCTGCGGCCGGATCAAATACCGCGCAAAGAACCCGCCGGAGATCGTGTTGTAGTTGTTCGTATTGTTGCCGCTCAAAAACGCGCCAATATACCAATGCTCATTCACGTGATACGCCAGCTTGGCATCGATCGAATAGTTCAGCCCGGTATTGGAGTTCAACGGCGTATTTCCGCACGGCTGCGCTGCACTCGTCACCACCCCGGCGCAGTTCAAAGCGATATACTCCGTCTCGGTCCCCGAGTCCAGCGGATAGTACTTGTCGGAAGCTTCCTGGAAGGTCTGCACCCCGACGCTGCCGTTGATCGTGTAATGAAGGTTCTCCTTGTAGTGACCATTGAACGTGATGGGCACGGCGAACAGGAAGTAAATATTGGGACTGAAGTAGCCGCCGTTGCCATAGCTCTCGACCCGCTCGTTGTAATCGTAGTGCTCGCCGAAGATCGTCCCCCCCACATTCAGCGACCCATACTCCGGCCACACCTTCACCCGGAAGTATGCTCCCATTGTGCCCTCATACTTCCGATTTTCGAGCACATGAAAGCCGCTCAGGTCGGCGCCGTCACCTTGTAGATAAAGCCCCGACTTCTCATTGCCCGCGTCGAAGCGGATCCCGCCGCCCGTCTGCACCACGCCGCCCCAGATTGGTCCCAGCGTGTAATTGTTCGGCTGCCCCGGATCACGCATACCAGCATACGAGAGCTGCGTCTCCTTCACCGGATCGCGCCCGCCAAACAGCGTGAAATGGCCGTTGCCCGGCTTCCATTTGGCGCGCCCAATCACATTGCGAACCAGGAACCCGGCCGCCGAGTACCCGCCCGCAATCGAGAACGTGCTGGTCGTCAACTGACCTTCGCCGCCAAAACCGCTGGCAAACTGTTGCGCATAAATCTGGTTTGAATTCCCTTGCACCGTCCCAAAGATAGGCGTCGTCCCCAGCGTACCCGTCGTCGTATTCAGCACCCCGGAGTTCAGAAACACAGCCAGCGGCACCGCCGTCACGCGCACCGATCGCCCCAGCATCGCTGATGCCTCAAACGGTACCTGCACACCAGCCAGCCGGTCTACTCCAGGAGTCCCGCTGCGGTAGCTGCCGATCACGCTGCCGCCCATCCACGCACTATAGCTGCCCTCGATCAACGCCAGATCCAGCTCCGCTTGCTGACGGTCGGTCAGCGGCGTCTTGTCGTCCACCCGTGGATCGTAATAGCCCCGCAGCGGCGGCACATTCCGTTGCTCCAGGTCGTAGTCCGTCGGCGGCGTCTCCAGCGGGTATGGAGCCCCAATCTGCGGATAGCCCTGGTTGGCCAGCGGAGGCGCGTAGTTGGGATACGCTAGTGGCCCGGCCGGCTGCGGCTGCGCGGGCGTCGGCGTTGAAGTCGACGTACTGGGCGTGCTCTGAATCCGCCGCCGCGTCGCCGTGCCTGTGTTTCCGCGCGTGTTCGGTTGCGGATACTGCTGCCCGTTGCTGTCCCCGGTCTGCTGCACCGGTGTCCCCTGAGAGCTTTGCTGGCCTTGTGTGCTTCCCGGCCGCGGCGCCTGGGCCTGTGGAATCTGCGCTCCCTGCATCCCCGCTGGACTATACGGCTGCGAGAACTGAGTGTTTTGTATCTGCGCGTTGGGATCGGGGGTGATGTCGTAGTTTTCTACCGGCGGGTGGCTCTGGCCCGTCATCTCCTCGGGGGCCTCTTTTTGGTTCGCGAGAATCGCCGCGGCCCGCGCACTCACCGCGGCACTGGGAGTTCGAGGCGGAACCCGTCGCCGCACAGCCGGCTTCGAGTTTGGAAGATACGAGACGATCGGGGTCCCATCCGGCATCACGCCCGTCGCCGGAGTGCTCCCCTGCTGCGATGGACTCGTCGCCTGCGGATAGCTAACCGGCGGTGGATCGCTCGTAATCCTCTCGGGATTCGGCTGCTGCCCAGATCTCAACTGTTGCCCAGCGCCCAATTGCTGCCCAGTGCTTGCCTGCGCCGCCGTCTGTGCCGTAGCCGGCGCCGGCCCTGGACGCGGCGGCTGCGGATAATGCAAATGTATGGGATGCGGTTGCGTCGTCTGCTGCGAAGTGTTCGCCGGCGCAGGCTTCTTCGTCGGCTGCGAACCCGTCGCAGGTTGATACGCCGGAGGCGCGTACGTCGTCTGCTGCGGCTCATACGACGCTACCCTCAAGCGCGCCGTAACTCCATCCGATGCCTTGCCAACCGACACCGCATCTCCGTCACCCAGCCTGTACGCCATCCCGGCGAAGTGCGGCACCCCCTCCGACGGATCGTAGGCCACATACGGCCCATACTTAGCCTCCATCGCAGGGGACGGATGCAGCCGGATCACAGCCTTCGCCGCAACCCTCTCCGCCTCGTTCACCTGCCGGGGAAGCTCTAGCCGCGACTGTGGAACGTAGTCCTTCAGCGTGGAGTTCTGCGGCGGCACACTCTGCACAGGTGGCGGCTGGGTGCTGTTGTACCCCGGATAGACGTTCTGCGGCGTGCTGCCATTGCCGGGATATGCCCCGTTCCCGTTGTTCGGGTACGTGCTGTTGCCCGTGCCATTGATCACTACCGGCGCAGTCCCGCTACCGCCCGTGTAGCTCGGCAGATATGGCCGCTGCGCCAACGGCAGCGCGTCCTGCCCTCCGTTGCGGTTCACATTGGGGTCGGCCTGCCCCAGCAGCGAAGCCAGGTCCTGAGGCTGCGCCGGCGCCCGCTTCACAATCACCGGATGCCGCATCTCATCCGTCAGCAGCAGTCCCGGATCGTCCTGAGGCATCACCTGGAGCGAGCGCGCATAGTAATCGGCCGCGCGCCCGCTATCGCCGCGCGCCGTCTCAAACTTCGCCGCCAACACCAGCAACTGCCCATCCTTGGGATACTGGTCGAGCCCAAACCGCAGCCAAACCTCCGCATCCTTCAGATCGTTCGCGGCCAGCGCCGCCCCCACCGCCGACTTGTAGTCCGCTGCCGACCCCGTGCTCAGGTCCTGCGACTTATAGATATCCACCGCCTGCTTGGGCAGTCCTACACTCGCATAGCCGCTGGCCAGAGCCTTCAGCACATCCGGGTTTCCCGGAAACGACTTCGCCGCTGCATTCAGAATCGCAATCGCCCGCTTGTAGTTCCCTTCGGCGATGTTCTGGTTCGCGCGACGCACCGCCCAGTTGGCCCAGATCGTCTGCACCGTCATGATCTGCTGGTCGCTCATGTCCTTCTCGCGGCCACCCAGGTACATCAACTGAGAAAACAGCGCCGCGTCACTCTTGGCGTTGAAAAGCAACCATGCCTGTTGTATCTCGATATCGACGGGCGTCGGAATCCGCAGCGCAGCATAGTGCTGCCGCACCCGGTTATAAAACACCATCGCATCCCGCGAATCATTAAGCCCACTATAAATTGAGCCTACCGTCTGCAGGTAGGCCGGGTCACTCTCGAGTTTTAGTCGAACATTTGGTGGAATCTGCTGAATCTCCGCCAGCGCGTCCTGGTCGCGGCCGGCCGAGTGCAGTGCGGTCAGCAGGCCGTTCCACGCCTCGGGCCGGCTGGGATCGCTCAACAGCGCATCCCTGTATAACGGAAACGCATGTTCCGAATCGCCGTGCTGCAAGTAAATTCCCGCCAGTTGCAACTCCGCCGCGGCTGTTGGCTTCACGCCCTGCGCCTGCTCATTGGCCAGGAACGTCTCCAGCACCTGCTGCGCCAGATCGGTATGCCCCTGGCTCTCGTAGATCGCTGCCACCGTCGACGGAAACCCCGGTTGCTGCATGGCCTGGTCGTAGGTCTGCGGCGGCATACTCTGGATAGCCTCGTACGCCTGCGCATCATGCCCCTGCGAATGTTCGATGAGAATCAGGCTGTTGTATGCATTGATGTTGGTGGAGTCACCCTCCAGCACCTGTCGGTAAAGTCCGGCCGCCTGGTCCTTGCGTCCGGCTGCATCCAGCAGCGCCGCATATTGCAGCTGAATGTCCGCCTTCATCCCCCGCGAATCGGCGGGAAACGGAAGATCCAGCGCGCTGTGCAACACCCTTTGCGCATCCGCATCGCGTCCCAACGCCTGGTAGACAGAAGCCAGCGTGCGCAGATAGTCCGGGTCCCGCATCAGCTCCTTCTTTACCCCCACCGGAACCCGCCTGTCGGTCTCCAGCGCTGCGGCGAACTGGTTTGAAGCATACTGCGCCATGAACAAACCACGCCACGCCGCCTTGTCGTTGGGGCTCATCTTCACATACTGCGCAAACACCCCCGCTGCCGGCCCCGGCTGTTGAGCTTTCAGCAGCGTTCCACCCAGTCCCAGCAACGGGCTCGGGTCATTCGGACGCAGGTGCGAAGCGTTCCCGAACTGGGCCTCCGCCGTGGCCAGATCGTTCTCATTCAACGCCGCCGTCGCCACCTGCATGGTGTAGAAAAATCGCGAATCCCGCAGCGCCTTCTCCACACCGGCGTCCTTCGATCCATCCTGAATCGCCTGCTCCAGATAGCTGATCGCCCCACCAAAATTCGATTGGCTCATCCGCACATAGCCAAGTCCAGCCAGCGCCCGAGGATTCTGCGGCTCCTTGGCTACGATCGCCTGGAACCGCGCCTCCGCATCGTCGAAGCGCTTCGCATTCAGTGCGTTGTATGCCGCCTGCTCTTCTGCGTTGCGCTCCCGTATCTCCGCCTGCGCCGCTATCTCCTCAGGCGTCTGCGGTGCTGGCCCCGCAGGACCAACTCGCCCGCCACTGCGCTTCGCCGCCGCGTCAGCCTGCGCCAGCGCCGTAGAAAGCTGCGCGTCCTTATGCTTCGCCAGATAAGCGCGAAGATCCCCAGCCGTCGCCGGATTCTGCGCATCCCACACCAGCGACTGCCGCAAAGCCTCCACCGCGTCGGGATCGTTCGGATGCTTCTCCAACAGCTTGCGACCTTCCGCGCGCGTCCGCGGGTTATAGGTCAGGATCTTGCCCAGCGCGATCTGATAGCGCGAATCCTGCGGATACTTGTCCACCAGCTCCCGAAGCCCGGCAATTGCATGGGGACGCCCGTCATCAGTCGCCGCTTCAGTCTCGTAGTAGGAGAGCGCCGCATCTCCTGCCGGCGGCGTCGTTCCATACACCTGCCGCAGGATCGTCATCGCGCGCGAATACTGCCCTGCCTGCGCCAGCCGTCCCGCCTCCTGTAGCTGGCCAGACATGTCCTGCGCCGTACCCATCTGCTCGACCCGCGCGATATTGGGATCATTGGGGTTGATCGCCCGCAGCTTATTCAGATACTGGTTCGCTTCTTCCGTCTTGCCTTCCAGCTTCGCCGCTCGCGCCATGCCCGCCAGCGCGTCTGAGTTGTTCGGGTCCACCAGCAGTACCTGCTGCCAGGTCTGCTTCGCCATATCCATCCGGCCCCGGGTCTCCAGCGCCTTGGCCTTCCCCAGCAGCTGCGACGTCGTCGTCTGGTCCACCTGCGCATGCAGCGTCGGCTGAACGCACATCCACGCCAGTGCAAAAAGCACCAGGGAGACTACCCGCAAACGATTCGGCGAACCTTTCTTCATTGCGTCTCTTTACGTCTGCTGGAAAGTTCCATTCACTCGACTTACCGATGGTTGAAGATTACCGTTTTTTTACTATGAGTTGTGGGTGTTTTTCAGGCTTTAGCAGCTATCTGTGTATTTCTCGTCCGCGGAGGCAGTTATCGTCCGCTTTTCCACACCGAAAACCCTACTTCCACTTCACATGCAGCCGCCCACTCCCATCGAAACTGTACAACCCTTGCGCCCATCCGTTCTCGAACAAGGCAAGATTTTGATCGTAATAATCCCCATGACCATACAAACCAGTCTTCTGATCCATGGTCGCGGCCAGTCGAGCTCTTTGATTTTTTTCTTCGGGCTTACGGCTTAGAGCGTGCAGATAGGGTATCACCGCAGCCGAAAATCCCGTAGGCGCATCGGCGCTCAGCGCCTTGCCCGTCGCATCCACCTGTAGCGGCGGGGTCACGTTCGTCTTCAGATAGTTGGCCATGCCCGGCATCGCCATCAGAGACTCGTGTACCCCCGGCGTCTTGGGATCGGCCAGCCCCATCCAAAGATACACCCGGATCGCGTCATAGCTGCCCACCGGCGTCGGCGCCGGCTTACCGTCCCCTATCGTCGAAGGCGGGGGCATCGGATGCAACCCGTCGCTCCCCGCATGGATCCAGTCCATCACAAACCCACCGTCCGATCCGATCAGCGTGGGCAGGCTCGCGGCAACCTCTCCCCACGGCGACTGAGGATTCAGATGCTTAAAGTACGCCAGCAACTGCAGAGGCATGTAGCTGGGATTCAGGTACCATGTCTGCGGATCGGGATGAAATCCCACTGCGCCAGGCATCAGCGTCGGACCCACCCCCGGCACCAGCACAATCTCCTGCTGCGCCACACGGTCAGCCATGATTTTGCCCAGGTTGGCGTAACGGTCGTTCTGCCACAGCCGCCCAGCTTCCGATAGCGAATAAGCCATCCACAGATCGGCGTCGGCCGCAGGATGCGAATCCAGCACCCGCCAGCTTCCGTCCGGTGCCTTGCCCCAGCTCCACGCCGGCAGATGCAGCGTCAGGTCTCCCTGCGCCAGGTTGGTCTCAGTCCACGCCACCAGCTTGCTGAAACGCGCCGGATCGTTGGCCACCAGCGCGAAGAACATCGCGTAGCCTTCACCTTCGGTCGTGGTGCGGTCTCCAGCGCCGTGGTCGATCACCCGCCCTTGATTGTCTAGATAAGTCTTCGCGTAGCTCTCCCACAGCGGCCACGGCTGCTCGGCGCGACATCCGCTGCTCCCCCACAGCCCCAGCAACAGCATCGCCGCCAGGCCTTGCCGGGCAAGTCTCGTATGTCCGGCACTATTTTTCACGGTGCTGATAGTTCCGGAGCAATCTGACCGCATAGTGTTCAAGGCACCCTGCTCCGTACCCGGAGCGCGCTGGCGCGGTGGAAGCATTCCGCTCCGCCGCTGGAGTTAGTCGTTACCCTGCAAACGCCGCCGGGCATGGCGGCGCAGCAGCGCGCGCAACAAGGCAGCCATCAGGAAGCAGATCACCGCGCATCCCACGACCACCAGCCACGGAAACTCCGAGAACAGCAGGCTGATCCGAATCCAGATGCTCAGCGACCCCACATGATACACATCGTTGCCTAGCCGATAACTGGCGAACTTCGTTCCTGTCAGTACGCTCACCGACTGCTGTATGTCGGACGATTGCGCGGTCTTCAAAAAGACCTTAAGAAAGTTCCCCACAATCGACTTGTCGCGTAGCGCGATCACCACCATCGAACGGTTCCTGCTGTAAGGCGATTCGATGCCTTCGACCAGCGCATCGGGCAGGCCGCCTGCTGTCTCCAGCTTCCCGGTCTCAATATGGTCCGAGCTGCGCACCGTCCACCACGCATGAGATGTCACGTTGAAGAACCCCTGCGTGTCCTGGATATGAAGTCCGCCGCTTTCAACCCGCACCGGCATGTATTGGTCCACCTGCGATATAGCGGGCGAATCGTCCACCGTGCCCATCACCAGGAAGTCTTTGTCACCCTTCATGCCGCTGGCATTGGTCACCGTCACGTTCAGCACCGGATATCCGGTCTGTGCCCCAAAGTGCCCCATCATCGTGAGGTACAACTCGATCTCCTCCGGCTGCGGCGTGTCCGGTAAAACCACAGCCGTGTCCGAGAGGTCCGCAAGCCGCGTAAACGGATAACCCGCATTGGAGAAAAGCTCCAGGTTCGGCAGCTGTGTCCAGTGCGGCACGTCCCGTATGTCGAGATATGAATCCTTCAACACCGCACCCTGCAGGTTCATCGGCGCCGTGTCCTGGCACCTGCCCTTCTTCGCGATCTGGAAGACGAACTTCAGCTTCATCGAGTTCGAAAACGGTCGCAGGTTCACCCACGGCACAGGCACCACCGTTTGCAGGTTCGCCGACGCCTTATCCGTATGCGGCATCGGCGTCGAGCTCACATACGCATCGTTCATGTAAACCTGTAGCGAACTCTCATTGGCCAGAGGAATCCCGTTGTACCTGTAGTACATCTGGAAGGCCACGTTCTGCCTGCCCCCCCAATAGAGGTCCGGCGGCAAGCGTGAGTAGATCTCCACAGGAACGCTGCCGTCCCCCTGAAGATCGCCCTGCTGCGAGATCTCCCCGATCGTGGTGAGCCTCGACGTGGTCATCCAGCGCGGCGAATCGTCGGGTTCCCTGTGCTTTGGAGTTTCATTCAAGGCCACTCTCTCCATGGCGCCCGCGAGTTGGTTGAACTCCAGCGTAAGCACCTTCGCCGCATTCAGCAGATCGTCGGCATTGTCCCCGCTGATCACCAACAGTTTCGAGTATGGATCGTTCGGGTTGGTGACCATCGCAATCGTCGGCCCTGAACTTCCCGCAACACTTAACGCCGCCGGTAGCTCCGGAGTGTTCTCACTGATTAAAATCGCATTGCCCTGTGGTATAGACCCGAAGGTCACAGGAAACCGCACAGCCCTGTAATCCGTCGGCAACAGTCCGAACCATGAAGCCACCACCCCTGCAGCCTGTAGCGCCTTCGCCGAAGGCTGCGATAGAAACACTATGGGAATCGACGGATGCAGATTTACCGCCGCATCGTAGAACGGCAGCGGCAGCAGCTTCAGATCGTTCTGTAGCGGCAGTAGATTGCCGGTAAGCTCGATCGTCGAGTTGTTATCCACGTGCGCCCACAGCGTCGAGTGCGACGGGTCCTCGCACTGCATCGTGTAGTGTCCGATAAACTCAAACGTCAACTCGTTGTCATGCACCAGCATCTCCGCGGGCATGGTCAGCGTCGCCACCAATAGCGCGCTGTTCTCCACATGGATCATCAGGCCGCTCTGCTGCTCCTGCAGCTTTTGGTCGGACGTCAGGTCGTTCTCCGCCGTTCCCACCGTGATGGGTTGCGTCTGCACCGGTAGTGTCGCAAACAATGTCCCGTTTACGCTCACCTTCAGATGGCTGATCATCGGCAGCAGCCCGGGCGAGAAGTGGTAGTACAGCTTCATCGTCGCGGTCGTCACGTTTTGCGTCTGCGGAATCGAAAAATAAACCGAGTGATAGGTGTCCACACCGCGCAGCACAATCGTGTCCGGAGCGCCACTTACCTCCGCCAGCGTAAACAGGTTGTCGAACTTGCCCGGCGGAACCTGGCGTGCCTGGGTAACGTCGGCGCCTGGAATCGGCTCCACCCCTGTCCCCGCCCCGGCCATACCTGCCTGCGCCTGCATCCGAGGCGCAAAGATCAGGCTCGGCAATAGCGCAAGAAGCAGCAACATAGGCACAACACTCGTCGCCATCTTGCCCTTGGGCGGTGCGTTGTTGCGCTTCATCAGGCTATGAAAGCTCTGGGTCAACCCATGATAGGAGAGCTGCAGGATGCGCCACATGCTCATCAGCGGTCGGTCAACCTCGCGCGATTCGCCCCAACCCAGCCAAGTATCGGCACGCGAATACAACACCATCGTCAGCGACTCTTCTTCCTGGATCGTAAGCGGGTCGAAGTACGCTCGCAGCGTCGCGCCGCGCACGTCGACAACCGTCGCCGGCAGGGTCGCATCGCCGTCCAGAACCGGGAACACCAGCTTCACGCTCTCGCCCCCAGACATCTCGAACGCTTCATCCAACTGCATCATCACACCGCCGCTGGAGAGGTCCGTCGTCACTCCCTGGATCACCGTTCCATCCGACAGCAGCACGCTCGCAGGCACCGCCATCATCACGCGCACGGTCTGCCGCCGTTGCTGGCTCTCCCACGCAACCGCCGTCGCCACGCCCAGGATGATCATATTGAAGATTGTCCACAACACATTCATCACGATCGTTCCAGGATGGGTCCCGTCATACATGTTGGCCAGCCCATTGAGCGGCCACGGCAACGTACCGCCGGGAAACTGGAAGTACCGTGGAATTCCGCACAGCATGCCCAGAAAGTTCAGGAACAGCAGAACCAGGAACGGCTGCGCGATGCGCGTGTCGAAGAAACTTCGACTGACCACGCCGCCCTTCGCCGTCACATTGAAGCTGCCGAGCTTGGGGTTGATCAGCGCCAGCATGGTCGGCAGGAAGATATAAGGCGCCAGCACGGTCTCATAGATCTCGTTCCAGAATGAATGTCGATGCTGCCCCTGCACTCGAGAGTTCGTAATATTCGAAAGCACCAGATGCGGGAAGGCATACGCCAGGATCGCGGCCCAGTATCCCGGCACATTGGTATGCCCCAGCACCAGATAAATCAGCGGGGCTGTCAGGAAGATCAACCGCGGCAGCGCATACAGGAAGTGCGTCATCGCGTTGAAGTAGCAAAGCCGCTGCGCCGGATCGAGTCCCGGCGCAAATAGCGGGTTGTCGGTACGCAGAATCTGGATCATGCCGCGCGCCCAGCGTATGCGCTGCTTCACATGTCCGCTTAACCGCTCCGTCGCCAGCCCCGCCGCCTGCGGAATGTTGATGTAAGCCGTATTCCAGCCACGCATCTGCATGCGCAATGAGGTATGCGCATCCTCCGTCACCGTCTCGACCGCAATGCCGCCAACCTCATCCAGCGCGGTCCGCCGCAGCACGGCGCACGATCCGCAGAAGAACGTCGCATTCCAGAAGTCGTTGCCATCCTGCACCACGCCGTAGAACAACTCGCCCTCATTCGGGATTACCCGGAACTGGCCGAGGTTGCGCTCGAAGGGATCGGGCGAATAAAAGTGGTGCGGCGTCTGCAGCATGCCCAATTGCGCATCGCGCCCAAACCATCCCATCGTCAACTGCAAAAAGCTGCGTGTCGGCACATGGTCCGAATCGAAGATGGCGACAAATGGCGCATCCAGCCGCTGTAGCGCACGATTGATGTTGCCCGCCTTGGCATGCTTGTTGTCGTCACGCGTCATGTAGCCGATGCCGGCCTCTTCCGCGAACGCGCGAAACTCCTCGCGCTTGCCGTCATCGAGGATATAAACATTCAGCTTGTCCGCCGGCCAGTCGATGTTCATGGACGCCAGCGCCGTGTAACGCACCACGCTTAGCGGCTCGTTGTAGGTCGGAATCAGCAGATCGACCTCAGGCCACAGGTCTGTATCTTCCGGCAGAGGCACCGGCGTGCGGCGTAGCGGCCACAGCGTCTGCAGAAAGCCCAGGAACAGAATCGCAAACGCGTACGTCTCGGCAAACACCAGCAGCCAGATAAAAAACGCATCCAGCGCCGTCCACTTCACCTGGGACGGATCGACGAAGAACTTGACCACCGTGGAAATACGCCAGAACCCATAGCGGAACGTCGAAAAGCAGGAGAGCAGCATCAACGTCAGCGTAACCAGGTACGACGTCGAACTGCGATCGACCCAGATCGACAGCAGCACCAGCAGCAGACCCATCACAGCCTGCTGCGGCCAAGTCAACTCCAGGACCCCGGCAAAAAGCAAAAAGATGACACCGCCTGCCAGTATGACGAACCGGATGAGGCGAAGAACAATATTGTCGCCGGATTCAAACTCTCTCCATAGCGGAGACCTGGTCATCGTTCACTCCATCGAGCATTCTTGAATCCAGATGCAGCCGGCGCCGACTGCGTTCGCAGCCACGAAGCGAAGTTCATATAGTCCCCCGCTACCGGTGCATCCGGCGCATAATCCATCACTGTCATACCTTCTGCCAGGGCCTCGGAAACCACCGGCGATCTCCGGATGATAAATGGCAGCAATCGTTCGCCGAGCTGCTGCCGCATCACCTCGCGCACATCCAAATGCAACGGCAACGAGGCATCGAATTGATTCAACAGATAGAAAGGCTGCACGGGATGCCCTTCGCCATCGATCATACCTGCAAAAAACTTCTCCACGGGTCCCAGACTGATCACTGAGTTCATATCGGGCGCCACCGGCACCACCACGACCGAGTTCATCCGGGCCAGCTTCCGCACCACCCATGGCGAGCTCGGTGACAGATCCAGGATCACCCGCTGTATCCCTCGGCTGTTGCGGGTCAACTCATCCGCCAGCCACTCCTGCCCCGCCGCATCCCCGCCATGCTGCGTCACGTCATAGCTCACCAGCGCAATCGGAGCGTCGCTCGAACCTGCCGGCGGCGAGAACGTCCGCACCACCCCGGGACGAAGCTCGCTGGCCCCAAAGTAAAACGGCAGCAGCCCATGCGACGTAGTATCCGTCAGCAGCACCTTCTCGCCAGTCGAGGAAAGAGCGCGTCCCAACGTTGCCACCAGGCTGGTCTTGCCCACCCCGCCGGCCAGCGAAAAGACCGTCAGCATCGGCACCCGTATGTCCGAATGGCGCACCGGCGGAGCTTCCAACTGAGGCTCCTGCACACTTTGGTCGAAGATGCCCTTCAGGGCATACCACCGCGCTGCTACCCGCTCCCGCGAGTGCTGTAAGGTGTCTGCCACTGGAGACGTTGGTGCAGTCGCTACCGGAAGCTTGCGTGCCGCTGGAGGAGGCTGGGGCTGGCTCCGCTGCTCCTCGCCACCGCGTAGAAAATCCGCCGGACGAATGAACTCTGTCATGTGCTGCTCTGGACTGTGCTGCGGCTCCTGTGGCTGCGCATTGATCCACGCCGGCAGCGCCCGTTCGGGCTCCGGCGCCTCACTCGCAAAAGGGCTCCCGCTATAGGTCTGATGCACCCCGCTTGCCTCATCCGGACGGTAACCCCGAGGACGGCGCGGCGGAGAGGCTGGCCGGGGTGCGGACTCCGCCGTCTTGGCAGCCTCATAGGCCCCACTGCGCTGCTGTCCCCGCGCCGGTACTGGGTCGCTCGTCGTACCGGGAGTCGCCGCGGGTGTTGGCGCAGCATCGAAAGTCCCGCTGCGTGTCAATGGCGCCGCTGACGCCAGGTTATAGATTGAGCTGCCCCGCCTAGCGGCCGACGACTGCTCGCGCTGCGCCGGCTCGTGGCTCGGCACCCGCGGCTGCGGCGGCGCAGGGTCCGTATAAGGCGAAGTCGTCTCGTACAGCTTCGGAGGCGCCGTATACGGCGCCGACTGCGCGTACTGCTCCACCGCAGCCACCTTCTCCTGCGAATCGGGCTCGTAGTAATAGCTCACATGACTCGTCTTCGGCCTGGTTGCCGCTTCCTCGATCGCCGCCGTCCCGGCGGCTGCGATCTTGGCCTCTTCTTCAATCGATCCCGTCACCCAGAACTCCTCGCCGGGTTTCAATTTACCCGGATCGCGCGGATCGGGCTGCGGCACCAGCAAACGCGCCTCTCGGCTTCTGGGCAAGCGCGTCGGCTGCATATCGTCTTCCTGAACATGGGGCTGATGAAACAGCCGCCCCGGCAACACCAGCGGCTCATCGTTGGTATAAGGATCGGATATCTCGCCTGGAACCATCGACCGCGGCTGAGGCCCGGCCAGAGACCGGCGAACATGTTCCGATTCCGCATACCGTGCTGCCTGCCGCGCCGCCGACGCCTGGGCCTCCGCCATCTCCCGTGCCTCTCGGCGCGCTGCGGCTTCGGCGGCGGCCACAGCCTCGGCCCGCCGGGCGGCTTCCACTCGCTCCGACGCCGCGCGGCGGTTCAGCTCCGCGGCATGCTGCATCGCCCGCTGCTGTGCCGCTTCTTCCATCTCCATCTCCTGCCGGTGGCGTTGATCTGAGGCCTTCTTCGCAGCCGACTCATGAAACCGGGCCGCCTCTTCCGCTTCGCGCGCCTCGCGCTCCGCAGCCGACGCAGCAGCCTCGGCCTCAGCCTTGGCACGCATCTCTTCCTCACGTTGTTGTTCGGCCGCGCGATGCCGCATCTGCGCGCGGTACTCGCGTCGCGACGCCGAGAAATCCCGGTACTTCGCGCCCTGTAGATTCGCCCAGGAGTACAGAACAGCAACATCCTCAGGCGTCTCCGCCAAGGCCCGTTCTTCTAGCGCATCCGGATTTGGACTATCCATCCTTGCCTCAATTCCCGGGAACTCCGGCAACAACTACCAGAATTCCCTGAAATACTGCGCCCGCAGACTGTAAGTCTTACAGTGAGGCTACTTTGCCCTCACTCCCAAGTCAATGCAACTAGAGTGACACTTTGGCCGGAAACCGGTAATTCATCCGGTTCCGCATCTAGCTTGGTACCCCTGCAGCTCTACCGATCCAATCCAGCCATGTACTTGCGTCTTCCATCCGACATAGTCTATGCGCCATTCTCAACCGCGAAGCCACACTGCTCCTGCAAAACCATGCGCCCTCGCCGTGCTACCTTAACTGTGGGCCGAGCGGGTAGCTCAGTTGGTAGAGCATCGCCCTTTTAAGGCGTTGGTCCTGGGTTCGAGCCCCAGCCCGCTCACCACTTCCCTTCCTGTCGACTATCTACCCTCTACTGTCTGCTGCTAAGACGTCGGCTTATCCGGCGCATCCAGCCGTGCATAAAAATCCTGCATAAATCGCTCCCCATACTCCTCCAGCAACCCCTCCACCCGTTCCGCCGACTCCGAACACACAATCAGTCCGGCATGATGGTGCTTATGCAGCCGCGACACTACCTCCGGCGCATCATACGCGGTGGTATCCGGCTCCTCCTGCCGAGCCAGGCAGATCACGCTCCCTGCATAGTTCTTCTTCAGCCGAGGCACCCGGTACACCTCCCCCAACAGCGCCGCAACCTCAATCCGTGCCCACTCCGCCCAGGGATTCACTCCGCTCCCATACTCCACTACTTCGGCGATATACGCCCCGCCCACCCGCGCTGCCGTCTCCAGAAAATAAAACTTCCCATCTGCATTCGCCTTAATGAACTCGCTATGCGTTACGCCATTGCGCATCCCCAACGCCGCCAGCGTCGCTTCATGGATCCTTCGCAGCGCCACCGCGTCCTCGCTTCTCCGCTCCAGCGTGCGGGTCGTAAACACCCCACCCTGGTGCATCGTCTGCATCGGCGGCTGCCCATACTTGTGTGGCGACGCAAACACCACATCCCCGTCCCAGGTTATCCCCTCTACATGAAAGATCTCCCCCGGCACAAAGCACTCCAGCAGATGGTCCGTAGCCGCGTCGCCCAACTGTTCCAAAAACGGCCACACATCGTTCGGCTCTTCCACCTTCTTGATCCCAATCGCCGACGCGCTCCACCGAGGCTTCAGCAACCACGGCCCTTGCGCCTCATTCAGAAACTTCCAAACCTCATCATGGTTTGCCACGCCAATAAAATGCGGTACAGCTATGCCCGCAGCCCGTGCCGCCGTGCGCATCGCCAGCTTGTCGCGAAAGAATCTCGTCGCACTCTGCCCCATCCCAGGCAGTCGCAGATGCTCTCGCAGCAACGCCGCCGTCTCCAGGTCGAACTCATCCAGCGCCACTACCCGGTCGATCGGCTTATGCGTAAACTGCCGCATCACCACTCGCAGCACCTGTTCCGGCGTCAGGTTCTCCGCCATCGTATGGAACCCCGCCAGCACATCCTTCGGCCAGTCCCCATGCGCCTGCTTGTCCACCGTCAGCAGCGTCACATCGCACCCCAGCGACGACGCCTCGCGCAAAAACGCTTGCCCCTTCTCGTAGGTGCTGATACAAAGCATCGCCGGCTTGCGTTCCATGCCCTCCGCCATCGGTCCACCCTCCGCGCCTCTGTCTTCGCTCTACTGATTTACTGATCTACCCTCTACTGCTTCATCTTCTTCACAATATTCGTAGTCGAAAACCCCTCCACCGTCGGTAGAATCTCCACACGTCCACCCACCGCCGTTACCTCTGCATACCCCACAACCTCCTCCGCCACATAATCTCCACCCTTCACAATCACATCCGGCTTCACCACCTTGATCAGCTCCAGCGGCGTCTCCTCATCGAACAGCACCACCGCATCCACCGCCGCCAGTGCAGCCATCACCCGCAACCGTTCCCGCTCGCTCACCACGGGCCGCGTCGGTCCCTTCAGCCGCTGCACCGAAGCATCCGTATTCAACCCCAGCACCAGCTTCGACCCAAACCGCCGGCACTCTTCGAGCAGCGAAATGTGCCCCACATGCAGAATGTCGAAACACCCGTTCGTAAACACCACGCTCTCACCCGAAGCCCGCCACTCCGCAATCCGCTTCGCCAGCCGCTCCCAATCCAGAATCTTCTCGCCCGCCCCAATCCCGCTCGAAGGCGTCAACAGAGCGATCAACTCGTGATGCGCGATCGGCGCCGTGCCCACCTTGCCTACCACGATCCCGGCAGCTAAATTAGCTAGTTCCACCGCCGTCTCGAACTTCAATCCAGCAGCCAGGCAAGCCGCCATCGTGGCAATAACCGTATCGCCCGCACCCGACACATCATGCACCTCCCGCGCCCGCGCCGGCGAGTGATATGTCCCCTCATCCCCCAACACACGCACGCCCTTCTCGCTCATCGTCACCGTCAGAAACTTCAGATCGTGCTCCCGCCGCTGCTCCTCACCCGCAGCCAGCAGCGCCTCGATCTCATGCACTGCAACGCCCGTCGCCGCCGCCAGCTCACCCAAATTTGGACACACCGTCGTCGCCCCCGAGTACTTGCTGAAGTCCGTCGTCTTCGGATCTACCAGCACCGGAATCCCAGCCCGCCGCGCCGCGCGAATCGCCGCCTCGCACAACTCCACCGACAGCGCCCCCTTCGCATAGTCCGAAAGCACCACCGCATGGACCTTCCCCACCAGTCCCTCCACCCGCTCCAGCAACCGCTGCTGGTCCACCGCCGCCGGCCGCTCGCGGCTCTCAATATCCAGTCGCAGCAACTGCTGCATCCGTCCCAATATCCGCGTCTTAGAAATCGTCGGCAGCGCGGTCGAAACCACCCCCGCTGTATCGATCTTGGCCGCATCCAGAAACGCCGCCAGCTCCCGCTGCTCCATATCGTTGCCCCAAAAACCTGCCAGCAGTGTCTGGCACCCCAACCCGGCCAGATTCATCGCCACATTCGCCGCCCCACCCGGCCGCTCATACCGCTGTGCATGGCGCAGCACCGGCACAGGGGCCTCCGGCGAGATCCGGTCGACCTCACCCAGGATGTATCGGTCCAGCATCAGGTCCCCCACCACCAGCACCTTCAACTCACTGAATCCGCCCTCCAGCAACCCCAATACCGCATGTATCTCCTGCATCATCGAAGCTCGCCTCTCGTATCTCGCATCTCACTCCTCCGCAGCTGCTCCCGCACTGCCGCCAGCGCCTCCTCTACACCGATCGACAAAATGCACTTCTTCCCCTGCACAATACAAGTCTCCAGCAAACATCCGCCGCACTCCACCCAGTGAAGCACGACCCGCACATGCTTGCCATGCGGAACCCACTCCCCTGGCCTCATCCGCGCGCTATAAATC
>Ga0302314_10006954_pt1 | contig 20401 bp, 18 predicted proteins | sample III_Palsa_N2_3_FD_200533 | JGI IMG/M metagenome (GOLD analysis project Ga0302314, IMG submission 200533) | Peat permafrost microbial communities from Stordalen Mire near Abisko, Sweden - III_Palsa_N2_3 | ecosystem: Environmental > Terrestrial > Soil > Palsa > Peat permafrost | place: Sweden... | reverse complement strand
GCTCCGCACGGAAAGTCCCAGGTTCGGCAGGCGCGTGGACGACGGGGCGGCGGAGTCGCCTGGACGACCCTGTGGCGGAAGTCCAGGCAGCGGTGTCGGGAGCGGGCACGATGGTGACCTGGTGGCCGCGGCGTCCACCGACCCAGAGGCACGGACGCCGGCCGGTCTCGGCCTTCGTACCGGGTTCGATCACGCCTCCCGGGAATCGCCGTCGAATTCCCGGCACTTCACCGTCGCACCGACGGGCAGAGCGCGGCCGGCGCCCGCAGCCAGCGTGGCCTCCATGCGCACAGTCGCCTTCCGCTTGGCCTTCCCGCGGGCGGTCTCCAGCAGTGAGACCTGGCGCTTGCCCTGATCCGCCCCAGCAGCCCACCCCGATGCGACAGCCGCGTCACGGCATCCGAGCCGTCGGCACCGCTCTCATCCAGGCTCCCTCGGGGGTATGGCACGGGCACGAGCAATCGCGCAGCTCCGGGCTGGCGTTGGGACTGTCACGGCGGGAGAAGGTGCCCGTGCACAGCGCGTGCATCGTGGGCAGGGTGTCGTCGTAGCAGCCCCCGGACCGGCCACGCCTGCGTGGATGCCCCGCGCTCACGGCCGCTCTCCCCGGCTACGGGCGTTCGCCTCGGCCACTCTCAGCCTCAGCGCCTCCTCGGCCGTGACGAACTCCAACTCCCCCGCCGTGGCCTCCCGCAAGGGATGGAGGGGACGATCACACCCCCGGTCGAGGTAAAGGGCGTAGGCGAGGCAGTCACGACAAAGGTCACCGCCCCGGGTCACGGAGACGATCGCCGGACGGTGATCGACGTCGCAGCACCCCGTCTGCCAGGTGAGCCGGTCGAGTGCTGCGGCATCATCGGGGTGGATTCTCATCGAGCCCCCTCTGCGATCGAGGCGCGGACGCCCAGATGCTCCCGGCAGGCGACGACAGCCCAGCCCTGGCGCGAGTTCGGATCCCGTCCCGGCGTATAGAAGTGGCCAGCCGGAATCAACAGCGCCGGAGACCCGCCGCAGACGATGCACGCCTCGCCGTGCAACTGCTCACGCGTCACCAGGTCTTCGCTCGAAGGACCAGGAACAGCGTCGATTGAGGCATTCACGAGTCGACCCTCCGCTACGCTGAGTTGCAGGTTGGTTTCATTGGGTACGACGTTAGTAATTCTCAATCACCGCCAGAAGTGACCCCCAGTACAGGTTGCGGGGCACCGGAGCATCCGTAAGGAGCCTCGAATGGCAGCTGACGCACGGGAAACCCTGACTGGCGTTCAGGGATGCGGGGCACGACACCGATCCGGACTGATCGCGGGGTACGTCTTCCGTCTCGTACGCGAACAGTTGGACCTCACTCAGGAGAGCCTGGCGGTCAAGCTCAACGTGTCGCCGGACACCATTGCCGGCTGGGAGTCCGGGCGCCGTGCCCTGGCTGCCATCCCTGTCGGCCAGATACTCGTCCAACGCCACCAACTGCTGCGCCTGGGCTCCTCCCCCCAACTCCTGGCAGCCCTCGACCGCGCCGTCGAAGCCGACGTCCTGCTGGCCAGTGCCCTCGACGAAACCCGCCTCGACACTCATCCACTCGGAGCCTGGGTCCTGCAACGCGACCTCGCCGACCTTCTGACCTGGCCGCTGCACGGACGGGCCCCCGAACTCATTACGAGACTGCCCACGGCTGCCAGGCCACGACGGGGGCCGGTCCCCGCCGCTCCCGAACTCTCCGACGAGGATCGGACCCGCTTCTACGCCCGCATGCGCGCCCTCGCCGAGGCAGCTCGCGAACCCGACCAGTTCCTGCTGCGTCGTCAGGCGCTCTACCTGGCCGGATACGACAGCAGCAGCGACACCGTCGACTGGCTCGGCCACCGGCAACGCCAGGCCGAGCCAGAGGGCTGGCTCGACAGGTGGTTGAACGCCCGCTCCGTGGCCTCCGTCAGCGCACGCCACGGCGACGGTGACCAGATCACCGCCTTCGTCCGCAACACACTCCTGGACGATGACGCGGGCGAAACCGCCAATCTCAACTACTGGGCATACTGGGTCGGCGAGCTCCCGGACATCCAGCTCGACGACACATTCATGGGAACCTGCAGCCCTGCCTCATGGCACGGTGGCAGGCTGCTGCGCCATGTGACCGACCGCCTCGATCCGACGTTCGGATACCTGGATCTGTACGTCCACACGCTCTGGGCGCTCCTGGCTGCGCGACCCCAACTGCTGCACGACGGCAGTGTCGACACGCAGGTACTGCGTGGACGCGTCGAGTTCCTGTTGGATGGTCCGGGGATCTCTTCTCAGGCCGACCGGGATCTCAGCGGTATCCGCTATGCGCTGCGCCTCGCCTGGGTGTGAGCGCCGAAGGTGAGGATCAACAGTGACTGATGACCTGGGCGCAGTGGCGAACTTCCTGTTCGAGGCAGGGACGTTGAAGCACTCCAAGCGCACCGGTTGGTGGATGGCCGGCGTCCGTGATCCGGAGAGCGTAGCCGAGCACTCGTGGCGGACCTCGCTGATCGCCTCGGTGATCGCCCAACTGGAGGGCGCGGATCCGGCTCGGGCCGCACTGATGGCCGTGTGGCACGACTCGCAGGAGGCCCGGACCGGGGACGTGAACCACCTCGGCAAGAAGTACATGGGCCAGGAGATCGCGCCCGAGCAGGTGACAGCAGATCAGGTCTCCGGGATGCCGTCGGCACTGGCGAAGGCTGTCCAGGCGATCGTCGGGGAGTACGAGGCACGCGAGTCCGCCGAGGCGATCTGCGCCCGTGACGCGGACAAGCTGGAGTGCCTGCTCCAGGGACTGGAGTACAAGTCCCAGGGATACGCGAACGTCCAGCGGTGGATCGACAACAGCCGGGGTCGGCTGGTGACCGACACGGCCAAGCAACTGGCGGACGAGCTGATCGCAACGGGTTCGCTGGACTGGCTGAAGGCAGCGATGGGCGAGAGGTGACCGTGGCTGCTGCTTGACGGGACCACACGGCAGCGCGGAGCGGCTCCTTGTACTCGTGGTACATGGAGCCGCTCCGAGCCGCGCCCGTTCACGTTCGTGTCGGGCGCGGCTCGGGAGATCGGTCCGTGCTACGCCTCGCCGCGCTCGGGCGCAGCAGCGCGGCGAGCAGTGGGCGGAAGTGGGCGAAAGCGGGGACCGGGCCCTCCGAGCCCTTCGCGGCCTCGTCCCACCGGCGGAGGCGGACGGCGTCCGGCAGGCAATGGCCGTCAAGACCAGGGCCGCGAGCCGGAGTTCCACCGGCCCGCTGATCCGGCGCGGTCGCAGTGCGCGACGGAGCCTCCCGGAGTTCCACCGCGACCCCTGCCTCGGGGGCCGGTTCTCAAGCGGCAGCGCACCGCAGATATGGCGCAGAGTGGCTGCGCCGATCATCAAGCACCTTCGTCCGGGAACCAGCTGACCATTTGGTTGTGCAGCTCCATGGGCTGGTCGTCGGGGGAGAGCCAGTCCGTCTCGCCCCTGCTCCACTCGTAGTCCCGGTGGCGAGCTGCGATCTCCTCAACGAGTTCGGCCGCCAGCCGTGAGGCTTCGTAGAGGTCCTGGTCGGTCGTCTGGGAGCTGGCGGCCACTATCAGGCCTCGGACCTCGGCGGAATGGCCGTAGCGGAAGGCGCCTGTGCCCAGCAGGTGCGGGTCGGTGTGCAGGGATGTTCCGTTGTTGTGGCCCAGGCGCCGGTGAGCGGCGGCTTTGGCCGCGGCCTTCGGGAGGAACTGGCCGGCGTGGTCCCCGACCGTGACAGCGCCCAGCACTGCGTCGGCGTGGCCGACCCGAACGTCGGCCGTGGGGTCGAGGATGACGAATCCCATGGCAGGGCGTGGATAGGGGCCGCGCGGTGCTTTTCCCGGTGCGGCAGTGTGGTTCCGCAGGATGCTCTCGGCGCGACGGGTTCCGAGCTTCGACAGGATATCAGTGAGCTCGGCGTCGTTCAGCATGTAACCGTAGGGGTTTCGACGTACAGCGGCCCGTACGCGAGGGGCATTGTTCATTTCCGTTCTCCAAAATGTTCAATCCGGCTGAAGTGTCCGATGAGGTGGCGACTTGCCGTGAATAGGGCGTTCACCCGAGTGCTGCGGTGATCAGGCGCTGCGGCCCGGTTTGCCGACCGCACGGTTAGCGATGGGGCCGGCGCTGCTGTGACGGTGGCTCCGATGGACTGGGGTCCCAAGCAGTCAGATATGTCCTAAAGGACCGCTATTGGAGCTCTATTCAGCGGGGCGCCGGGAAGAGCATGCCCTTCCCGGCGGCGCCTTGGCAACGCCGATCCACCTTCCGGCGAGCGCGGCGACCTTCTACAAACCCCCTCTGAGCTTGTATTTTACGAATCAGCGAGCATGTCAAATCGCCATGAAAGGCAAAATGTGGACATGCATTCGAGCTTTAAACCGGTTGACTTCCCGAAGAGGAGGTTCGTAAGATCCACACCGTCCTACTGGTCTAGACCAAGTGTTTCGTCTGCGTTGCGTCACTGAGCTCGAATGGATAGCGAAGGAGCCGTTGAGTTGACTACGATGGAAATTTCCGATACGGCACGAAGGTTCGCGGATGAAGGATTCGCTGCAGTCGGGGAAGTCATCCCTCCCGTGGACCTCGAGGCCTACCGCGAGATCTACGATCGCCTCCTGAGCGGTGAGATCGAGTCCGGCGACAAGAGGTCTGATCTCGGCTCCCATATACCGCGCAAGGAGGGTGTTCGGGAGAACATCACCCAGATTATGTGGCCGTCGGCGCTTCATCCGCCGCTGCTCGACCTTCCCCTGCACCAGAAAGCGCTGTCCGTCGCCCGTGAACTCATCGGCGCCGATGCCGAACTCGATTTCGACATGATGATTCACAAGGCACCGTTCGCGGATACTGCCACGCCGTGGCACCAGGACGCGGCCTACTGGGTCGACATGCCCGATCATCGTGCTGTCTCCATCTGGGTGGCGCTGGATGACGCGGACGTCGACAACGGCTGCATGTGGTACGTACAGGGCTCCCACCAGCAGCCGCTGCGCCCGCACCGCCCCACGAGCGATGGCAAGAACATCGAATGCGACTGCTCCGAGGACGAGCCGGGCGCCACGCCCGTGCCCCTGCGGGCGGGGGAAGCGGTGGCGCACTCGGGGTTCACGCTGCACTCCTCGCGCGGCAACACCACGGGCGGCACGCGACGGGCTTACATCCTCAACTTCCGGCCCGCCGCGATGATCCAGCTCGAACGGGAGCGGGGTGCGGACCACGGCCTCAACGAGAACGTGCGTCAGGTCCGCAACTCGGGCGCGGCCGAAAGCTGATCCGTCACCGGCTGCGGCGGCTCGTGCCCGAGCACTGCCCACCGCACGGACACTCTTTTTCCTCCGTCGGGCCGGCTGACCTGCCGGCCCGACGCCGAGCGGCCAGAAAGGCAAGCCGTGAATGAAGTCACCCTGACAGGCGCTGTGATGACCCATCCCAGGAGGTCCGCTGCCGCCGAGAAGATCACGAGGCAGGACCCGAAGGGACGTATCCGAGTCGTCCTGGACCCGGATCCCTCGGGGGCGCCTACCGCGCTGCGCACGGCGAACCCGTCATGGGACTGCGTCGGAGACGCGGCAACACATCACATCGTCTTCCAGGACGACGTCATCCTGGCAGAGGGATTCTTCGCCTACTTGGAGGAGACCGCCGCCATCGTTCCAGGCGAGGCCGTCGCGTTCTACGAAGGGTGGGAGGGCAGGAACAGCGGCGTGGTGCGCCTCGGGGCGCTGCTCGGGGAGCACTGGGCGTACGCGATCGACGAGCATGTCCCTTCGCTCGCGCTGATGCTCCCGGCCGAGGTGGCCCGAGGCTACTCGCGGTTCGCTGCGGAGCACGGCAACGGGTGGCCCTACGACGTCGTCATCCAGCGCTACCTCAAGGCGCTGGGAGTACCGGTCAGACTGGCTGTCCCCAGCCCGGTCGATCACGACGACGTGCCGAGCCTTGCCGGGAACAGCAAGCACGGGTGGCGGCGGGCGACTCTCTTCTCCGCCGAGTCCGTCGAGGTGACCACGGACGAGTGCGCCTCGTTCTCCGTCGTACCGTTCTACCAGTACGGAGAGGCCAAATGCGCGGTGCGCTACGGCGCACGTTGGGAGTACCTCGATACCGACCGGTACCTGCACCGCATCGGCCTGTCCGAGCGCTGTGAGGGTGGACTCGCCGACGCCGGCGATGCCGGGCTGCCGCCAGCCGTGCGCCGGGAGGTGTGGCTCACGGCTTTCGCCACCGGAGCGGTCGTCGCCGGCCTGACGCTTCAGGATCCAGATCCTGATGTGCTCAGGGCCGTGATGGACTCACTCGGGCCCGGCGGACTGTGCGAGGAGTACACCGGTACCGAACTGCTGGCCATGATCCCCCAGGTGCGGGAACTGGCCGTGACGGCCTTCGAATCCGGCCGCGAGGCCCGCCGTTGCCAAGCTGAGAACCCGTCCGTTGTCACCGACGCTCACCCGGGAGTCGTCGTCACCGGTGGCAGTCCGGCGCATGGGGAGGAGCTGGCTGCCCTGCTGACCGACGTGGGTTGCGACGCGGTGTACGCCGAGCGGCTCGGCCCGGAACCCGGGCAGAACGTCCCCGCCGTGATCCACCTCAGTGATCCGCACGGCGAGGTCTACCCGCTGCCCGACATGCTCCGCGACGCCGAGAAGATCGGGGCTCGGCGTCTCATCCACGTGAGCTCGGCGGCCGTCTATCGCGGTACGGAGGCCGGCGAGTGCGCGGAGGACACTCCGTCGACGCCGCCGCACGACGCGCAGGCCCGAGGCTGGTGGGACGACGAACAGGCCTGCCGGCGCTGGAGCAGTGAGACCGGGATCCCGCTGCAGATCGTGCGCCTGGCTGAGCAGGTGGGGCCGCACTCCCCACTGCGCGGTGTGCTGGCCACCTGGATGCTGCAGGCGTGGACACGACGGTCCATGGTCGTGGTCGAGGAGCGCCGGCACCAGATCGTCGTTCACCACGACGTCGCTCAGGCGCTCGCCGCCGTCCTGGCCGGACCCGTGCGGGCTTCGACCTACAACGTGGCATCGGCGCAGTACAGCGAGACGGAACTCGCTGAACTCGCCGCGGAGATGGCACGGCGGACTCCGTGGGAACGGCCGGCCGGCCCTTGCTCGTCCCACACGCCCCTGATGTCCACCGACCTGATCACGGCCGAGACCGGCTGGCAGCCTTCCGCATCAGTACGAAGCGCTGCTCGGGCGCAGGCACAGTGGCTTGCCTGCGACACTCACGACCGTGTTCTCGGCAGCGCCGCCGACGTACAGCGGGCGAACGCGGATGCCTGAGCAACAGGTGACTCTCCGGCCGACGAACGCGATGGGGCCGGGTATCTTCTCGCGGCAGTACGCCGCCGCCACCGCCACGTTCACCGTGGTGATGTTCCTGACGGGATTCACCGCGCTGGCGGTGGTGCCGACCCTGCCGACCGCCGCACGTGACCTGAACGGAGTGTCCCTGTTCTCGCTGGTGGCGGGATGCTTCGTGGCGGCCAGCCTCCTGGGCGGGGTGCTGGGAGGGCACTGGGCGGACCGCGCCGGAGCCCGCCGTCCGTTGGCGTTGGGCATGGTCGTGTCGGTGGTGACGCTGCTGGTGTCGGCATCCAGCGTGTCGATCTGGCAACTGGCGGCGGGCCGTTTCGCTGATGGCTTGGCAGCGGGGATGGTCTCGGTGTCGGTGACCACCGCGATCGGCCAGTCGTACCCGGAGTACCTGCGGCCCAGGATGCTCGCAATGATGAGCGCGAGTTGGATCATCCCTTCTCTGGTCGGACCACCGCTGGCCGGCGTTGTCACGGAATTCTGGTCCTGGCGGGCGGTCTTCTACGGCCTGGCCGTCCTGACCGCACTGCCTGCTGTCTCCCTGGTATTCGTGCTGCGCGAAGCCCCGACGGACAGCCCCGACACGCCGCAGGCCGACTCCGTCCCCCCGGAGAAGCAGACCGCCCGCCCGCCCCTGGTGCTCGCGGCCACGCTCAGCCTGGGCGCGGCGCTGAGCCAGTACGGGGTCTCGGAGTGGGACGTACGCCACCTGCTGTTCATGCTCGTGGGCGTCGTGCTACTGGCAGCCTTCGCTCCGCGGCTTCTACCGAAAGGGACATGGCGCAGCGTCCGGGGCCTGCCCACGGTGGTCCTGCTACGCGGTCTGACCTCCGGCACGTACTTCTCGATCGAGGCCCTGCTGCCGCTGATGCTGATCACCCAGCGGCGGGTCTCCCCCGTCGCCGTCAGCGTGGCGTTCACCGCCTCTGCGGTGCTGTGGGCGGGCGCCTCCTGGGTCCAGGGGAAACTGCTTCAGCACGTCGCTCGGCACCAGCTGGTCAGGGTCGGAGCGTTGATCATGACGGCCTCCGTCGCCTTCGCGGTGGTGGGAAGCCTCTCGGGCCTGCCGCCGCTCACCGCCGCAGTGGCCATGCCACTGTCGGCGATCGGGATGGGCCTGCTCACCCCATGCATCACCGTACTGTCCCTGTCCCACAGTGCCCGGAACCGACAGGGACACACCACCAGCGCCATGCAGACCAACATGAACCTTGGACAGGTCGTCGTCCTGGCGCTCGTCACTGCTGTCCTCAATGGATGCCGAGCAGCCGGCACTTCCGCCCTCGGCGGTTACGCGACCGCCTTCACGATCCTGCTCGCACCGACCCTCCTGGTCGCACTCCTGGCCGTTCGCGCCCGTAGCAACTGAGCCCTGTCCGGCGGACTTCTCCGATCCCCGGACGTCCATCCATGCCCACCTTCCGAAAGGCAACGCTGTGCACAGTGATCTTGTCGTCATAGGCCTCGGTTATGTAGGTCTGCCTCTGGCGGTGGAAGCCAGCCGTTCCGGTCTGATCGTCACCGGTCTGGATCGCGATGCCGCCACCGTCGCGCGCCTCAACGACGGCATCTCACACGTGGACGACATCGACGACGCGACGGTCGCCGGCCTGCGAGCCCAGGGCTTCGCGGCAACCACCGACGAGCAGGTCATCGCCGAGGCGGACACCGTCGTCATCTGCGTACCCACCCCCCTGTCAGCTCACGGCGGGCCGGACCTGGCCATGGTCGAGAGCGCATGCACCATGATCAGTCGCCAGTTGCAGCCCGGAACCCTCGTCGTACTCGAATCCACCACCTACCCCGGGACCACCGAAGAGGTGGTCCTGCCCATCCTGGAGAAGTCGGGCCTCAGCGCAGGCAGTGACTTCCACCTGGCCTTCTCGCCGGAACGGGTCGATCCGGGCAACCCGGTCTACGGAATCCGCAACACCCCCAAGGTCGTCGGCGGGTACTCGGAGGCCTGCACCGCAGCAGCCGTGGCCTTCTACGGAAAGATCGTCGACCACGTCGTCCGGGCCGCCGGTACCCGCGAGGCCGAAATGGCCAAGCTCATCGAGAACACCTACCGGCACGTCAACATCGCACTGGTCAATGAGATGGCGATCTTCTCCCACGAACTCGGCATCGACCTGTGGGACTCCATCTCCTGCGCCGCCACCAAGCCCTTCGGCTACCAGGCCTTCCGGCCAGGGCCCGGAGTGGGCGGCCACTGCATTCCGATCGACCCCAACTACCTGGCACACAAGGTCCGCACCCTCGGCTACCCCTTCCGCATGGTCGAGTTGGCCCAGGAGATCAACACCCGCATGCCCCGCTACGTGGTCGAGCGGGCGCAACACCTCCTGGACGGTAGCGGCACCACCCTCAGCAGGGCCCGGGTCCTGCTGCTCGGCGTCACCTACAAGGCGGACATCGCCGACCAGCGGGAGACCTCCGCTCGCGACGTCACCAGGAGGCTTCGCACCCTCGGTGCCAAGGTTTCCTACCACGACCCCTACGTGCATGACTGGAAAGTCGATGGTGAACCCGTGCCCGAGGCCGCGAACCTGACCGCCGCTCTGGAACAGACGGATCTGGTGATCCTCCTTCAGCAGCACCGAGTATTCGACATGGACGAAATCGAGAACCGCGCCCCACTGCTCCTCGACACCCGTGGCACCACCCGCCCGCAGCCGCACATCACCCGCCTGTAGGAGGGCGTTCCCGAGGGGCTGACCGGGGCATGGAACGCCGGTCCGGCAGTCCCCGGGCTACGCCTCGCCCGCGCCGGGGCGGAGCAGCGACGCGAGGAGCGGGCGGAAGTGGGCGAAGGCGGGGACCGGGCCTTCCGGGTCCTTCGCGGCCTCGTCCCAGCGGCGGAGGCGGACGGCGTCCTCGCCGTGCGGGTGGGCGGCGAACTCGGCCGCCTCGGCCACGGTCATCGGTCCGCCCTGCACCGAGAGGGTGTGCACCGAGGCCGGGGACAGCAGCGCGAAGTAGCCCGGCTCGACCGCACACAGGTAGCGCTTCGCGGCGACGTGCAGCCGGACCGGCTCGGTGACCTCCGGGCCGAACCACTGGGCCAGCCAGTCGGCGCCGGTGTGGCTGTGCCGGTTGTCGGTCCCCTCCATCAGGTCGTGGCCGCTGACCTCGCCGTGGAAGTGGCCGAGGTCGTGCAGCAGAGCCGCCGCGACCAGCGGTGCGGGCGCGCCGGCCGCCTCGGCGAGGGCACCGGCCTGGAGCATGTGCTCGGCCTGGGTGACGGCCTCGCCGAAGTACTCGGAGCTGCCCTGGGCGGCGAACAACTCCTCGATCACGTCGATGGCCTGAGTGTTCGTCATACCGCCACCGCCTGGGCGCGGCGGAGCACGGAGACGGTGCTGAGCAGGCCGTCCAGGTCGGCGTAGCAGCCCTGGAGGTGGCGGCCGCCGCTGCTGGCGAAGGCGGTCCTGGCGTGCAGCAGCCGGGTGTTGTCGAAGATCAGGCAGTCCCCGGGGGTGAGCCGGAAGTCCAGCTGGAGTCCGGGGCGCAGCAGCAGTCGGGCGAAGGCCCGGTAGGCGTCGTAGAAGGCGGTGGTCTGCTCGGCGGGCAGCCGGAGGGTGCCGATGGAGCGGTTGTTGAAGCGGATCTCGCGGATCCGGCCGTGCGGATCGGTGCCGATCAGCGGGCGGTGGGCGCTGAGTTCGGTGCCGGCGTCGGCGAAGCGGAAGGGCACCGGCGTGCGGGTGAGCACCTCGAAGGCGGCCGGGTCCTCCTCGCGCAGCAGCGCGGCGGCGGCGAAGCCGTCGACCAGGCCGGAGTCGCCGCCCTCGGCGCTGTTGACCAGGCAGTGCAGCAGTTGCAGCGTGGGCACCGGGTCGCGGTAGGGGTTGTCGGTGTGCGGGGTGATCAGCGCGCCGGTGAAGGCGAGGTTGTTGGGGTTCTCCTCGACCCGGACCTCGAAGATCCGGCCGTAGTTGGTGTCGCGGACGTGACCGAAGGTCTCGGCGACCTCGGTGACCTGCCCCTCGCGGACCGGGACGCCGCGCAGGAGGGCGAAGCCGAGGTCGGCGACGGCCTCCAGGGCGCGCAGCCGGACGGCGGGGTCGAGCCGGTACTCGTCCCACTCGGCGGACGGGAGGCCGGACCGGAGACCGGACGGGAGGTCGGACCGGAGACCGGACCGGAGGTCGGCGGCCTGCCAGAGGGTCTTGCCGTCCTCCGTCCGGGGGTCGACCGTCGCGTCCGCGTCCGCCGAGGCGTCGAGCCAGCTCTGCGGGTAGCGGGAGCGGTGGCCGTCGGGCTCCCAGAGCACCTCCCAGCCCGGCTCGCCGTCGGTCTCGACGGCGGACTCGACGGCGACGGCCAGGCCCTCGGGCAGGTCGGTGATCTGGAACAGCTTCTGTCCGTTGCGCGGGTCGCGGCAGTCGGCGCAGCCGCAGTTGTCGCGCAGCCACAGCGGCGGGAGCGAGGCGGGGTGGGTCACGGGACACTCCAGGGTTCGGGACGGCGGGTCGGGCAGCGGGCCACCTGCGGCAAAGTTGTATAGCCAACTTTGCCGCCGAGATGTGACGCTGCCGGGCCGCCGTGTCGTACACACGAACACTGGAGGAACGGGCAGGAGCGGACGGGCGAACTCCTGCCCCATCCGCCCTCCCACCCTGTGCCTACGGCAGGAACCCGTCCAGGAAGGTGTTGCTGTAGATCCGGGCCGGGTCGTAGCGGTCCAGCGTGGCCAGCGCCGTGTCCCAGTTGTCGCCGACGGCCTGCCCCACGCGGTAGGCGTTGGGGATGGTGGTGCCCAGGATCGTCGGGTCGGACCAGCCGGCGGTGCCGGAGTATCCCCAGCCCTTGGACCACTCGGGGCGCACCGCCGCGTAGCTGCCGGTGTAGTTGGACAGCACCCACTGCTCGGTCTCGCGGTAGAACTGCTGCGACTGCGGCGTCCCGGGGACGGTCAGCACGTCCATCCACACCGCCGTGTCCCAGGCCGGCTCGTCGGGCCTCGGCCGCAGCGCGCTGAGCTGCGGCTGCACCGCGCCGGCCACCCCGCAGTCGCCGGGGTTGTCCAGCCCGGTGACGCGGACCTCCCAGGGACCGTTCATCGGGTACTGGCCGTTGGCCGCATAGGCGTTGAGGGCGTTGTTCAGGTAGGTGTAGAACTCGCTGACCACCCGCTGGAGGTTGGCCCGCGCACAGAGGATGGCGTAGCCGTTCGCGGTGACCTGGAGGGTCGAGGGCAGCACGTAGAGCTGGGTGTTCTTGGCCCAGCCCCAGATGTCCCAGGTGCCGGTGACGATCAGCCCGGAGCCGACGATGCTCATCTCCAGGTTCTCGAAGGTCGGCGTGATCCCCACGTCCCCGTTCAGGATGTCGGCGATGTAGCCGGACTCGGTGGTGGTGACCGAGTCGGCGAAGCTGTAGTTGAAGGGGCTGTTGACCTCCACCGAGAAGAAGGGCTTGCTCGGGCTGACCGACCAGACCTTCAGCCAGGGCACGGTGGTGAACGGGAACCAGATGGTCTCCACCCGGCCGGTCTGGTTGACCAGCGCCGCATAGGAGTTGGACCCGGCCGAGGCGGGCGGCGCGAACAGGGTGGCGACGTTGGTGGTGTAGGTGCTCTGGCACCGCATCCGGACGTTGGGGCCGACGGTCAGCGTGGCCGAGGTGATGAAGGCGCGGCCGAGGTGCACCAGGAAGGCGGCGATGTCCGGGTCGCTGCGCGAGAAGGTCTGCAGCACGTAGGCGTTGGCCGAGGCGCTCCAGACCACGGCGGTGAGCGAGGTGACCAGGTTGCTGACCGAGCCGAAGGTGTGACCGGCCGCCAGCGTCTCACCGGCGGCCGGAACGGAGCTGCCGTGGCCGTCGATGGCGAGCACCCCGCCGAGGGTGAGGTCGCCGGGCGCAGGGGTGTTGGTGAGCCCGTAGCCGGCGTTCTCCAGGTCGGTGAGCAGGTTGAGCATGGTCACCCCGGCCTGCGCGGTGACACTGGCCGGGCTGCCGGAGTGGACGGTGACGGCGGTGAGGTTCTCGGTGGTGTCGACCATCAGGATGTTCCCGCTGGCGCCGTTCGGTTCGAGCAGCGGCGACCAGCCGTGGCCCTTGCCCCGGGCGCGGATCTTCCAGCCCTGGGCGTAGGCCCAGTTGGCGAGCGTGACGACGTCGTTGGGCGAGGACGGCGAACAGGTCCACAGCGGGCTGACGACGATCTCGCCGGACCAGTTCGACCAGGCCTGCTGGTAGACGGTGAGGCCGGCCGGGAAGTCCGGCGGCGCCGCGCTCGCCGCCTCGGCCGGAGCGACCCTGAAGGCCGGACTCCAGCTCACTGCGGTGAGTGCCGCCGCCGCCCCCGCCGCGCCGATGAGCGTCCGACGGGACAGCGGTGTGCGGACGACCTCCGCGAGGCTCCCTGCGGGATCCTCGGGGGCGCCCGGTTCGGGGTGACGCTGGTCGTGCTGGTGCTGGTCAGGATGGCGCGACGATCCCATGACTACCCTCCGCGTGATGGTGGTTGCGGCGTGGCGTGAGTCCGGGGGTGGGTGCGGAGGCCGGGGCGGACCGGCCGTCACCTGCGGAGACGGTGACTGTGAGAATCCAGCCGGGGCCTTGAGAAGTCAATGACGGTGCGTCAGATTTGCTCGCGGTCACCCTGGGGGCCGAGTCGTTCAGCGGGGCGGTCCCCGGCCGGACCGTCCTCGGCGGGACGGCGGCGGAGATGGAGGGCGTCGGGGTTGCAGTCGGCCACCAGCCGCCGCAGCAGCCCGGTCAGCAGGTCCTGGTCCTCCTCGGAGAAGATCCCGAAGATCTCCGCATTGCAGACCTCGATCGCGGCCTGCGAGCGCTCGGCCAGCGCCAGTCCGGCCTCGGTCGGATGGAGGTTGACGATGCGGCGGTTGGTCGGGTGCGGACCCCGGACGATCAGCCCGCGCTCGACCAGGCTGGTCACCGCCGCGCCCATGGACTGGGCGGTCATCCCGGAGCGGCGGGCGATCTCGGCGCTGGAGATCCCCTCCGACAGGGCCACCTGTACCAGCGCGTTGTGCTGGGCCAGGCTCAACTCCGTCGGCCGAAGGGCCTTCTCCAGCCGCAGCCCGACGCTCTGGGCGAACTGGTACGCGAGATAGCTGGTCCGGGTGGACGGGTCGAAGATCTCCGGCATGGCCCCACTCTTATCAGGAGACTGATACTTTACTGCTACCTTTATAAGGAGCCTTATACTTTCCCGGGAGGGTCAGCCGTGTCCCCAGTAGCCTCCGACCATGATGCCCGGACCGGGCACCACCCCCATGTCGTCGACGCACCCGCACCCCGGACCGGTGCGACCGGGGCCGGGGGCGCCCTGCTGCCCGCCCTGATCGTGCTGGTCATCGGCTCCATATTCGTGAGCGTCTACCTCGCCGCCTTCCATGAGCCCAAGCCGCACCGGCTGCCCGTCGGCATCGTCGGCACCGCCCAGCAGGCGCAGCAGCTGCGCACCGGCCTGGACGCCCACGCCCCCGGCGGCTTCGCCGTCACCGCCTACCCGGACCGGGCCGCCGCCGCGAGCGCGGTCGAGCACCGCACCGTCTACGCCGCCCTCGTCCCCGCCGGCGCAAGCAGCGGCAGCAACGGCGGCGCCGACGCCCTGCTCTACGGCAGCGCCAACGGCCCCTCGGTGACCGCCCTGCTCGAAGGCGACTTCGGCGCCCTCGCCCAGGCCGGCGGACACAGCCTGGCCGCCCAGGACCTGGTTCCGGCCTCCGGCGGCGACACCCGCGGGCTGTCGATCTTCTACTCCGCGTTCGGCCTGGTCCTGGCCGGGTTCCTGTTCGGCACCATGACCTACCAGATGGCGCCCCGGCTGGAGTTCCGCTGGCGGATGACCAGCCTCGCCGCCTTCAGCACCGTCGGCGGGCTCGCCATCGCCGCCATCGCCGGGCAGGTCTTCGGCGCGCTGCCGGGCCCGTTCCTCGCCGTCGCCGCGCTCACCGGGCTGATGGCCGCGGCCGTCGGCGGCACCACCATGGCCCTGGTCCGACTGCTGGGCCCGGCCGGGGTCAGCGTCTCCTCGGTGCTGATGCTGATCCTCGGCAACGCCACCAGCGGCGGCATCCTGCCCCCGGCCTTCCTGCCCGCGCTGCTGCGGCCGCTCTCGGAGATCCTGCCGGTCGGCGTCGGCGTCCGGGCCGTCCAGGGACTGGCCTACTTCCACGGCGACGGCGTGGCCGTCGGCGTCGGCGTGCTGGCGCTCTGGACCGCCGTCTCGGTCGGCCTGCTCTACTGGCGCGACGCCCGGATCATCGGCACCGAGGCGACCGCGGCGGTGGCGGGCGAGCCCAGCGACAACCTCACCGGGATGCCCCGGGCGGCCAGCTCGAAGCTGGACCGCAGCGCCGGCGAGGCCACGCCCTTGGCGGTGGTGGTGGCGTCGATGCCGGAATCGTCAGTGGCGGGCGAGAGGGTGTAGATCGGGAAGCCGTCGGTCTCCGGCAGCAGCGAGCCCATTCCGCCCACGGCCGCGTCCAGCCGCTGCTCCGAGTAACGGCACCAGTAGACGTCCAGCCGTTCCACCTGCGCCTTCGGGTCGGCCTTCCGCACCGCCGCCACCAGGGCCGGGCCCTGGGTCGGGTCGGTCAGGCAGACCGCCACCCGGCCGGCCGGGTAGTCGGTGAGCTGAGTGCCGTAGACGGACGCGAAGGCTCCCCGTCCCAGTCGGCCGACCGCCTGGGACAGCTCCTCCGCCTGCGGGGTGTTGGCGGGGGTGCCGTCGACCGTGGTCGGCACGCTCGTGGCCTGCCCCTGGGACGCGGTCGGACAGGGCTTGTCCCCCGGCGGGAGCCCCGGGATCATCGGCACCGAGGTCACCTTTCCGGCGCTGGGGCCGGGCCCGGGCCCGGCGGCGCGGCCGGTGGCGGGGGTGCTGCGGGTCCCCGGGGCCACCGTCTCCGAGCCGCAGCCGGCCAGGGTGGCGCCGAGCCCCGCGCAGACCACGAGGCTCGTACAGACGGTCAAGAGTCGGACGGTGCGCATGGACCACTCCTCCGTGAGGTGTCGCCGGGTGCGGAGCCGCTGCCCCGCCCCGTCCTGCACCGGTCCGACGCGCCGACTCCGCTTCCGGTTCCACCCCGCCGCTACCGCAGCCGGTACACCCGGGAGGCGGTGCCGCCGAGGACCGCCGCCCGCTCCTCCGCACTCAGCGCGTCCGTCAACTCCCGCGCGGTGTCCAGAACTTCGCCGTAGGAGGCGGCGAGGGTGCACACCGGCCAGTCCGAGCCGAACATCAGCCGGTCCGGGCCGAAGGCCTCCAGCACGGTGTCGGCGTAGGGACGGAGCTGCTCCGGCCGCCGGCCGCCCTGCCAGTCGGCCTCGGTGACCAGCCCCGACAGCTTGGCGACGGTGTTCGGCAGCGCCGCCAGCGCCCGCACCAGCGCGGCCCAGGGCTCCAGTTCGCCCGAGGCGATCGGCGGCTTGCCCAGGTGGTCCAGGACGAAGGTCAGCCCGGGGTGCGCGGCGGCGGCCTCAACTGCGGCGGGGAGCTGGTGCGGCCGCACCACCAGGTCGTAGACCAGGCCGGCCGCCTGCACCGCCCGCAGTCCCCGCGCCACGTCGTCCCGGCACAGCCAGCGCGGGTCGGGCTCGTCCTGCACCTGGTGCCGGATGCCGCGCAGCGCGGCTCCGCCCGGCCCCTCGCCCAGGGCGGCCAGCACCTCGGCGACGGCCGGATCGGTCAGCTCGGTCCAGCCGACGACCGCCGCGACCAACCCGCCGGTCGCGGCCAGGGTCAGGAACTCCGGCGTCTCCTCGGCCACGGTCACGGTCTGCACCAGTACCGAGGCGCCGACCCCGGCCGCTGCCGCCTCGCCCTCCAGTTCGGCGACGCCGAAGCTGCGGCGCAGCGGCGCCAGCTCGGGACCGGTGATCCAGGCCTGGTCACGGACGGTCAGGTCCCAGACGTGGTGGTGGGCGTCGACGACCACCGACCCGGCTGCGGCGGCGCTCATCCCGAGCACGCCGGGGCCGAGACCGGAGCCGGGACCGAGGCCGGGACCGGGACCGACTCCGGCAGCAGGCCCTCGGCCCGCAGCGCCGCCCAGAGCGCGTCCGGGACCGGATGCCCGATCATCGCGGCCGCGTCCCGGGCCTCCTCGGCGGAGCGCAGTCCGACCAGGACCGAGGCCACCGCCGGGTGCCCCAGCGGGAAGCGCAGCGCCGCCGCCCGCAGCGGCACGCCGTGGCGCTCGCAGACCGCCTTGATCCGCAGGGCCCGCTGCAGCAGCTCGTCCGGTGCGGCGGCGTAGTCGAAGGTCGCGCCCGGCCTGGGATCGGCCAGCAGACCGGAGTTGAAGGCGCCGCCGACGACCACCGAGACTCCGCGCCGCTCGGCCTCGGGCAGCAGCTCGGTCAGGCCGCCCTGGTCCAGCAGGGTGTAGCGGCCGGCCAGCAGCACCACGTCGACGTCGGTCTCCCGGACGAACCGGGTGAGCAGCGCGGTCCGGTTCATCCCGACGCCGATCGCCCCCAGCACGCCCTCGGCGCGCAGCCGTTCGGCCGCCGGGTACGCCTCGGCCAGCGCCTGCGGGCCGTGGTCGTCGGGGTCGTGCAGATAGGCGATGTCGATCCGGTCCAGGCCCAGCCGCTCCAGGCTGGACTCGATGCTGCGCCGGACGCCGTCGGCGCTGAAGTCCCAGACCCGGCGCCGGGTCGCGGGCACCGCGAAGCCGTTGGCCAGGTCGTCGCCGACGGCGTCGGGCTGCGGCTCCAGCAGCCGGCCGACCTTGGTCGACAGGGTGTAGGAGTCCCGGGGCCGGTCGCGCAGCGCCGCGCCGAGCCGCTGCTCGGACAGGCCGAGGCCGTAGTGCGGCGCGGTGTCGAAGTAGCGGACCCCGGCCGACCAGGCGGCGTCCACGGCGGCGCGGGCGTCCGCCTCGGTGACGGGGGTGAACAGGTTGCCGATGCAGGCGGCGCCGAAGGCGAGTTCGGTCACCTCGGTCCTGCTGCTCCCCAGCGGGGCGTGTCGCACGGAGGTCGGACCTTTCTCGGAGAGTCGGACGGTAGTCAGCTGCCGGCCGGGCGCAGCCGGAGTCCGGCCATGCCGCCGTCGACGGCGAGTGCGGTGCCGGTGACCGAACCGGCGGCGGGGCTCGCCAGGTAGGCGACGGCGGCGGCGACCTCCTCGGCGGTGACCAGGCGCCCCAACGGCTGACGGGCGTTCAGCGCGGCCCGCTCGGCCTCGGGGTCGTCGGCGGCGTCCAGCAGCCGGCCGACCCAGGGGGTGTCGGCGGTGCCGGGATTGACGCAGTTGACCCGGATCCCCTCGCGGACGTGGTCGGCGGCCATGGCCAGGGTGAGCGACAGCACCGCGCCCTTGCTGGCGGAGTACAGGGCCCGCTGCGGCAGCCCGGCCGTGGCGGCGATCGAGCAGGTGTTGACGATCGCGGCGTGCGCGGACGCCCGCAGGTGCGGCAGCGCCGCCCGGGTGGTGCGGACCATGCCGAGCACATTGACGTCCAGCACCCGGTGCCACTGCTCGTCCGGGTTGTCCTCGACCGTTCCGGCCGCGCCGATCCCGGCGTTGTTGACCAGGATGTCCAGCCCGCCGAGCTGCGCGGTGGCCTCGGCCACGGCCGCGCACACCGAGGCGTCGTCGGAGACGTCGGCCAGGAAGCCGTGCAGCGGCTTGCCGGCCCCGCCGGCGCCATCGGGGTCGAGCGCAGCGGGGTCCAGCGCGGTGAGGTCGAGCACCGCGACCTCGGCGCCGCGCTCGGCCAGCAGCCGGGCCGTGGCCAGGCCGATTCCGGAGGCGCCACCGGTGACTATGGCGCGCAGTCCGTCGAGCTCGTTCATGCGGTCTCCTCTTCAGGGATTCAGGTGCGGTCGGCTGCGAGGTCGGCGGCCCAGAACTCGCCGTCGGGGTAGGTGTAACGGGCGACGGACTCCGGCCGCATCCGGGCCGAGAACCCCGGCGCCGACGGCGCCCGGTAGTGACCCCGCTCCACCACCACCGGATCCGTGAAGTGCTCGTGCAGATGGTCCACGTACTCCACCACCCGGTCCTCCGTCGTCCCCGACACCGCCAGAAAATCGAACATCGCCAGATGCTGCACCAACTCGCACAACCCCACACCCCCCGCATGCGGACACACCGGCACCCCGAACCGCGCCGCCAGCAACAGCACCGCCAGATTCTCGTTCACCCCACCCACCCGCGCCGCATCCAACTGCAGCACATCCACCGCCCCCGCCTGCAACAACTGCTTGAACACGATCCGATTCTGCACATGCTCACCCGTCGCCACCCGCACCGGCGCCACCGCCGCCCGAATCGCCGCATGCCCCAACACATCGTCCGGACTCGTCGGCTCCTCCACCCAGTACGGATCGAACCGCGCCAACGCCCCCACCCACCCCACCGCCTCCGCCACACCCCACCGCTGGTTCGCATCCACCGCCACCCGCACACCCGGACCCACCGCCGCCCGCGCCACCCCCAACCGCCGCACATCGTCCGCCAGATCAGCCCCCACCTTCAACTTGATCTGCGTGAACCCCGCCGCCACCGCCTCCCGCGCCAACCGCGCCAACTTCTCGTCGCTGTACCCCAACCACCCCGGCGACGTCGTGTACCCCGGATACCCCCGCTCCAACAACACCCCCTCACGCACCCCCCGACCCGCCCGCACCCCCCGCAACAACCCCAACGCCTGCTCCGGACTCAACGCATCACCGATATAACGGAAATCCACCTGCGACACCAACCACTCCGGCTCCGCATCCGCCAGAAACCGCCACAACGGCTTCCCCGCCCGACGCGACGCCAGATCCCACACCGCATTCACCACCGCACCGATCGCCATATGCATCACCCCCTTCTCCGGCCCCAGCCACCGCAACTGACTGTCCCCCACCAAGTCACGGCTCAACGACCCCGGATCCGCACACAACTCCCCCACCGAACGCCCCACCACGAACGACCGCAACGCCTCCACCGCCGCCACCTGCACATCGTTCCCACGCCCGATCGTGAACGCGAACCCGTACCCCTCCAACCCGTCCCCCGCATCCGTCCGCAGCACCACATACGCCGCCGAATAATCCGGATCAGGATTCATCGCATCCGAACCGTCCAACTCACGCG
>Ga0302314_10006953_pt1 | contig 20409 bp, 20 predicted proteins | sample III_Palsa_N2_3_FD_200533 | JGI IMG/M metagenome (GOLD analysis project Ga0302314, IMG submission 200533) | Peat permafrost microbial communities from Stordalen Mire near Abisko, Sweden - III_Palsa_N2_3 | ecosystem: Environmental > Terrestrial > Soil > Palsa > Peat permafrost | place: Sweden... | reverse complement strand
CATTTTCTGGCACGTACCGGGCGATGCCTCGATCGTCCGCTTCGGTTGGATGGGCGTCGATATGTTCTTCACCCTCAGCGGTTTTCTGATCGGCGGACAGTTGCTGCGGCCGCGGGCCCGTGGCGTAGAGCACTGCTGGTGGTTGCCGGGAGCGCCCCGCGCTCGCTCATCGGTCACCGCGCCATTCCGGGCGCGCCGGCACTTGCCACCGGCGCCTACAGCCTTTACCTGACTCACAAGATGATCTTCCACCTGGTGCAGGAGTCCGCACGGCATTGGCCTGAAGGGTTGCAACCGCTGCAGATACCGGTGGGCCTCATCGCCGCAGTGGCCGCCGGCGGCCTGCTGTACTGGTCCATCGAGCGGCCATTCCTGCAACTTCGTGAACGCATCGGCACGCGTATACAGTTGATCCCTCAACCCAGGTAATCACCTGATTTCTTTGCTGTATACTTCAGCGGGAGACTGAAGGGGGAAACATGCGTCGACCTGCGTGGCTGATCGTTGCTTGCCTGGCTCTTAGCATTGCATCCCTCGCCCAGGAAGGAGCTCCCGCTCCTGCCCAGACCGGAGACCCGGCAGCCAGGGCCGCGGCGCGCGACAAGCGCAATGCCGAGGACGCACTTACGTGGAACAAGAATCCGGCCCCCAAGGATCCCCGGGACTTCTCGGGCGTATGGTGGACCCGGGGCTATGACCGCACCTTCCGCCCCGTCAGCGATACCCCCATGCCGCCGGATGCCTCTGCCCGGCTGCTGCCGATGACGCCGCTCGAGGCAGCCAGTCGCCAACATCACCTGGACATGGAGAAGGCCGGTACGCCGATCGCGGATGCACCCACCCAGTGCTTTCCGCATGGGATACCGCGGCTCATGGCCTCGCCCTACCCGATCGAATTCGTCTATGCCCCGGGCCTGATCACGATACTGCACGAGGTCGCCCACAACGTGCGATTCATCCACATGGATGGTAAGGCGGTGCCCGCCGATACCGCTCGCAGTTTCCTCGGCTACTCGGTAGGGCATTGGGAGGGAGATACCCTGGTCATCGTCACCGATCACTTCAACGATCGCACGCAGATTGACGAGGAGTCGCTGTCCCACGGGTTGCAGCTCAAGGTGACCGAGCGCATGACCAAGTTCACCAACAAATACGGCGGCGTCGAAATCCGCAATCTGATCACGATTGAGGATCCTGAGCATTTCACCAAGCCATGGACCGCCGAGCGCCTGTATCCCTGGCGCGGCGACATCCAGATCGCCGAATACTCCTGCGAAGAGAACAACCGCAACGCGCCCGTGAACGGCATCTCGGTGGCCAAATGATGCTCCGCAAAATGACCACCGTGTGCCTGCCGGTCCTGGCAGCGGTGCTGGCAGCGCTACCGGCCCTCGGCGCGGAGTCAGGGGGCAGCAACGATTCCGCGCCGGTATTTGAACAGCCGCCTGCGGGGACCACCGACTTCACGGGTAAATGGGCCATGTCGAAGCCCGGCGGCCATCTGCTGACCGCCGAAGGCGGCGAGCCGCCGCTGAATGCCGCGGGCAAGGCCGAATACGCGAAGCATCAGACCGCGGTGAAATCCGGCGACCACAAGGTCGACCCGGCGACAAGCTGCCTGTTGCATGGCATCCCACGGCTGCTTTATGCGCCGTATCCGTTTCTGATCCTGCAGACCACGCGCAATCTGACCTTCGTGCACGAGGTGAATCACACCTTCCGTATCATCTACTGGCACGACAAGCCGCCGGCCCCGGAAGACGTCGATCCGACGTACCTGGGAGCGGCCGCCGCGCGCATCGACGGCAAGACCCTGATCATCGACAGCGTGGGGTTCAACGACCTGACGTGGCTCGATTACACCGGCCTGCCCCATGGTGAGAAGCTGACCGTGCAGGAGCGCTATACGCTCAGCGATCCGCACACGATCGCCGGCACCGTGCGCATCACCGATCCGCAGTATTACTCAGCGCCCTGGACCGCACGCTTCACGCTGAAGCGGCAGCCGGGTATGACCCTGAAGGAGAGTGTCTGTATGGACACTCATCAGATGTAGGCACCGGAATCACCCGGGGCGCGCGCCGCCGACAGGCTGGCCATTGATCGAGGCCTTCATCATGCTGCCGCCGTTGGTTCCATCCTTGAGCGGATGGATCGTGATCTCGATCGCATCGCCTTCCTTGATCGAACTCCGGCGCCAGCCCTGGCGCGTCAGACCATTGGGGCTGCCGCCCTCGATGGACCATTCGGCCGCCGCGCCGCCCTTTGGGTCGGGAACCAGCACCTGCACCCAGATATGCGGATTGGTCCACTGCACCTGCTTGACGGTTCCGACCAGGGTTTTCGTCTGGGTCGCGTCGAACATCGCGAACGAGTGATGCGCCGAAGCCGCGCCACCCCAGACACCCAGGACCAGCATCACTCCCAAGGCTATCCTGCTTTTCATAGCTACTCCCTCTCGTCCTTTCAAATGTTTTGACTGATGGCGCAGTATTGCTGAATCAGATGCTGCTGAGCAGCGAGGGACATCTCGGGTGTTGCGGCAGACACACAAACGGGCGCCCCATGGCGGCCAGCAACGCCAAGCCCCTCATTTTCCTAACCTTTACGGCGCGGATCGGGATTCGCTTCCCCCTACAGGACATAAGACGCTGTACCCCTCTGATCAGGTTGAGATTACAACAGCTGCAGGATGCCAATTCCAGCATCTGAAGCGCATTCCGGGGGACAGCACGGAACCCATGATCGGCCGTTAACAATGGCCGCAACGTTAACAAGCCGCTGCCAGTGGGCGCCTCGTGCGCAGGCTATGCTCCGGTCCGGCCAGGTTGTACAGTCAACCGCCGATTTTGCCGATGTAACAAGAGCTACGCCGTGCGCACCCTAAAAAGAGCTTCGTTCGCGATCGCCGGACTGGCCGTGACCGTTGCGGCATGGGGGCAGGTCCCCCCGCCCGCCTCCGCCCCCTCCGGCGCCGCTCCGGCCCCCACGACCCTTCACAACAGCGGCGACCCCACCCTCGCCCTGACCCCTGGCTTGCGCGGTGCCACCGCAGCGCCTAAGGGCGCGCCGCCCGGCAACCCCGATCCGCACAACCTGGAGGGTGTCTGGTGGATGTCCGGATACCAATACATGCTCGGACCGGACGTTGGCGTGCCGCCGCCGCTGAAGCCTGAATATATGGCGATTCTCGAGCGCCGCATCCGCGCCAAGAACCGGGGAACCCCCGAGGCGGACGCCTCTACGCAGTGTCTCCCGCATGGCATGCCGCGGGTCATGGAGAGCCCCTACCCGATCGAAATCGTGCAGACCCCGGGAAGGATCACGTTCCTGCACGAGGTCGCCCACAACGTGCGGCGCATCTACCTCGATCGGCCGCACCCGGCCCCGCTCACCCAGACCTTCCTCGGCGATTCCATCGCGCACTGGGAGGGCGACACGCTGGTCGTCGACACGGTGGGCCTGAACGACAAGACCTTCATCGACGATGAGGGCAGCAGCCATTCCGACCAGGAACATGTGATCGAGCGGTACACCAAGGTCGACAACGGCTCAACGCTGCAGCTCATCGTCACGGTCGAAGATCCTGTGACGCTCGAGCATCCCTACAGTTACCGGCGGGTCTTCCGCTGGCGCCCGGATGTGCGGCCACAGGAGTATGTCTGTGAGGAGAACAATCGCAATGCGCCGGTCGAAGGCGTGACGGTGGCGAAATGAGCGCCCTCGTCAAAGCGCTGTATGGCGTGTTCTCGGCCACCGCACTCGCGCTGGCCGCCGGCGCCGCGCAGGCTGCCCTACCGGATCTGACCGGCGTGTGGCTGATCGAGGGACACGTCGGGGCGGTGAAAACAGTCGATGGCGGTACGCCCGCGCTGACCGCCGCCGCGAAGAAGGTCTATGAGGAGCACCGCAGGGCCGCCGCCCACGGCGACTATTCCTTCGATGGGGTCACTCACTGCCTGCCGCCGGGTTTGCCGCGACTGATGCTGATGCATGAGCCGTTCGAGATCCTGCAGCGGGACAAGATCATCTACTTCGTCCACCAGCTCAACCGGCTGCCGCGGCGCGCCTACCTGAATGAGGCGCTGCCGACCGATGTGGATCCGCACTATCTCGGCTACTCCGTGGCCCATTGGGACGGCAGCACGCTCGTGATCGAGTCGGCGGGCTTCGATGACAGCACGCTGCTCGACAACGCCGGACTACCGCATTCCGAGGACCTGCATCTGACCGAACGCTACCAGCTCAGTGCCGATGGCAAGCACCTGCATCTGAACTACACGGTCGATGACGCCAAGACCTTCACCAAACCCTGGTCGGGCCAGGCCGACTACACCCGCCAGGTGGGCTACGAAGTGCCCGAGGAAGTCTGCGCCGCGACGCCGGCCGACAAACGTCCGCGCAGCTAACGGCAGCTGAAGCTGGCGGCGTCGTCGCTGTTGCCCTTGCCATCGTAAACAGCCTTGTGCGGATAGGCGCACAACGGCCGGGTGCGATCGACCTTGCCAGCGGTGCGGTGCGAGGCAACCAGGCTGTCGGGTGCGGTGCCGCGCTCGACCCACGTTTCCAGAGCCGCCACCGAGTCGAAGGTGTCCGGTCCGGGACCGCCCCCGCAATGCGTGACTCCCGGAGCCAGGAACAGGCGCGCGAAATCCGCGACCGGTGCCGCCCCGCCCAGGTCCTTGGCCAGCTTGTCGTAGTAGCCGATGGTATGTAGCGGCGAAATCAGTGGATCAGACCAGCCATGCCACAGGATCAACTTACCGCCGGCGCTGCGGAATTCCTTGAGATCGGTGCTGCCGTCGTTCATCACCGCGCCGATCTTGGCGTCGGCCGCTTTCACGTCGCGGTCATAGTTGATGGTGTGATAGTCCCACTGCGGATTCTCGAACACCATGTCCCGATAGGTGCTGGCACCGAGCGCGGCGACCATGTCGCTGCGCGCCATCGCCAGCGCAAACTCCATCCCGCGCGGCCACGGCGGATAAACGCGGGCACCGGAGGTGTAATGCGCGCCGGAATACATCTGTTGCAGCGCCGTGACCTCGGTGGGCGTCAGGCAGCTCTTCGGATCCTGGCCGGCCTTGCAGGCGAGTTCGGTCGGCTGGAAGTCGCAGGCCGGTGGATCCGAAATCAGGCCGTCCTTGACGCCATCCTGCGCATCACACCGGGCAACCACGGCCGCCGAGATCATCGGGATCTTGGCCGGATCGATCTGCTGGGCCGCGATGTAGCCCCACAGCTGGCCGGCATGCAGATGCACCACTTCGGAGGCCGGCGCGCCGGCGATGATGCCGTTGTAGTCATGCGGGAACCGGTGCGCCTCGGTGAGCGCCTCCCAGCCCCCGGACGAGCAGCCCACGAAGTACGAGCGGCTCGGCGGCTTGCGGTAGAACGCCGCGATGATGGCCTTCGCCTTCACCGCCGTCTCATGCTGCGCCCGATACCCCTGGTCGATGACCAGCTCCGGATGATGCAGCGCCCAGCTGCCCGGATCGGGCGCCGTCGCCTCATGCCCCATGTTGGTGTTGGCCGTCGCGTAGTTCTTCAGGAGGCCCGCCGCCAGCGCGTTGTAGACGATGGCCCCGTTGTAGCCTCCGTTACCGGTGCCCTCGAACTTGCCGTTCCAGTCGGCCAGCGGCAGCCACACCTCGAATTGCACGGCGGGCTTGATCACCCCCGTCACGCGACAGAATGCCGGCAGATGTGCCAGCAGCGGACCGGCAGGCCCCTTGGGCGGGGTGAACTGCGGTCCGGCCTCGACCGCGGCCGTGGTGATGGTGGTCTCCGGCAGTTTGAGACCCGACAGCTTTTCGCAGTCCGCGGCGGATTGCGACCAGGCACTTTGCGCCATGAAGGCGCACAACCCGAATGCGATGGACAGCGCGGATCTCGTCGGACGCATATACGGTTTCCCCCTCGGCCAGCGATGAGCTCTTGTCTGCTGGCGGATTCTACCTGCAGCTTTAGGCCCTTGACCGCAATTCAGCATAAAATCACAGCAGCGGCTACCGTTTCCGGGGCCACAGGTCCTGTACTGATTGAGAGAAAGAATATGAAGAAATCCCTGCTGCTGCTCCTCGCCGCCTCGGTTTCCGTGCTCGCGAACGCCGCGGCCCCATGGCCCTATGATGAGAAGGCGGATGCGGCCGCCGACGTGCAGCACGCGATTGCTGCCGCGCAAACCGATCACAAGCGCGTGCTGCTGGTATTTGGCGCCAACTGGTGCGAGGACTGTCGCGCACTCGACAAGGCCATGCACGGCAGCAGCCAGCACCTCATCGACAACAAGTTCGACGTCGTCAAGATCGACGTCGGCAATTTCGACAAGAACCTGCAGCTCGCGCAGCGTTACGGCAATCCCATCGCCAAGGGCATCCCGGCCGTGGTGGTGGTGAGCGGCACCAACCAGGTCATATATTCGACCAAGGGCGGCGAACTGGCCAATGCACGCCAGATGAGCGAACAGGGCATTTACGATTTTCTGTCGCAAAGGGTTGCGAGCGGCTCGAACCCGTAAGTCCTCTAAATTGACGCCGACTGCGCGCGCTGCAGGGCCTGCAGATGCGGTGAGTGGCGCACCACGAGCCGGGTGAGGAGCGGCGCCAGGCCGATGACGAACATCAGCCGCACGGCCTGCAGCGCCAGCACGAACGGCAGATCGACGCGGGGCGTCGAGGCGGCGATGATCGCCACCGAATCCATGCCGCCGGGGCTCGTCGCGAGATAAGCCGTCAGCGGATCCACGTGCGCGAGGTAGGTCAGGCACCACGACATCGCACTGCACAGTCCCATCAGGCACACCGCCGCGATCACCACCACCGGCAGGGCGCGGCCGGCATGCCGCAGGGCATCGCGCCGGAACCCGAGACCGATGTACCAGCCGATCAGGGCATACGCAGCGGCCAGCAGCCAGCGCGGCAGCTCGATCGCGAGCCAGCCGCCGGCGTGCAGCCCCGCAAGCAGCAGCATCGGACCCAGCAGCGCCCAGGCCGGGAGGCGCAGCAGCCGTGCAAGCTGCTGTCCGACCGCCGCCAGCACCAGGGTCGCGAGCAGATTCGCCCAATTCACCGCTGCCCACCAGTTCGCGCTCGCCGCATGCACGGGCGCGTGGCCCGCCCAGAAATGTCCCACCACCGCGGCGGCCAGGGCCACCAGCAATACCCTTGAGTACTGCATGAAGGCGACGAGTTGCACGTCCGCCCCCTCGGCCTCGCCGAGCAACACCATGGCGCTCGCGGCGCCCGGGGAGGTGCCGTACACCGCGGTGGCCCCGGGGATGAGTCCGGTGCGGCTGATCACCCAACCGATCCCCGCGGCACTGAGCAGCGTGCTCGCCGTCACCAGGGCGAACAGCAGCAGGTGGCTGCCGAGCGTAGCGATGATGGCCGGGGTGATGGCCATGGCCACCATGCCGCCGATGATCGCCTGGCCTCCCATGTACGGCCAGCGCGGCACCGTCAGCCGCACACCGTTCACGGCAAACAGCAGTCCGCCGAGCATCGGGCCCAGCAGCAGCGCCGCCGGCAGGCCGATCGCGCCCCACAGCGCCGAGATCAGCAGCGAGAGGAGCACCAGTGCCGTCCACTGCAGCGCCACCCTCATGTGAACGAGATCGACTCCGAGGTCGTGATGCGTGCCAATCGCGGCAGGATGTACTCGAAGCTGAAGGCGTGCGTCTCGGCACTGAGGCAGCTGCACAGGTCCTCCGGGATCACGAGTTCATAGCTGTGTTCACCGGCGCTGCGGGCCGTCGACTCGACCCCGATGCTGGTGGCGATGCCGCCCAGAATGATCCGGCGCACGCCGCGGCGTCGCAGCTGCAGATCAAGTTCGGTGCCATGGAAGGCGCCCCAGTGGCGCTTGGTGATGACGATGTCCGTCGGATCCAGGACTTCCGGAAATTCGTCCCAGCCCGGCGGCAGGCTCGCAAAGTTCATGGGTTGATCAACCAGCGCCCGCGGAGCATCGGCGAAGTCGGCGGCGAAGCCCACGCGGACCCGGACCACCGGCACCCCCGCCGCGCGCGACCGCTGCGCCAGATGCATCGAGCGCTTATAGACCTCCGCCGCGGGGTGCGGCTGTACCGGCATGCCGAGCACGCCCTTCTGCAGGTCGATCAGCACCAGGGCCGTGGTTTTCGCTTCCAGCTGCATGGGACGTACCTTGTAGTATTATGAGGACCACCTCATGTAATGAATTATGAGGATAGGCTCATAAATGTCAAGTGCATCTGAAAGCGCCCTCGCCCGCGCGCCCAAGCGGGCCCGCGGCAAACAGCGCGTGGCGGAACTGCTGCAGGCCGCCGCCGCCGTGTTTACCGAAAAAGGGTTCGAGGCGGCCACGATGACCGAGATCGCGCAACGCGCCGGTGCCCCCATCGGGTCGCTTTACCAGTTCTTTCCCGCCAAGGAGGCGCTGGCCGATTCGCTGCTGCGCGAGTACGTGGCCATGCTCGCCGCCGACCTTGCGCGCATCGAAGCGCGTGCCGCGCAGATCGGTGTGGCCGCGCTGATGGAGCAGCTGTTCGCACTGCTGCGCGCTCACCCCGTCGAGCGCGGCGCGGCGCTGCCCCTGGCCGAGGCACGCATGGACGAGCGCACCAAGCGCAGCACTTTCCGCCACATGGTGCGCCGGCACGTCGCCACGATTCTGCGCGCGCTCAGTCCGCAACTGAGCGCTGCCGCGGCGGCGGAGATGGCGGTGGTCATTCTGCAGCTGATGAAGGCTGCGAGCGCGCTCCTCGACGAGGAAGAGTTGCCGGGGCGACTCGCGCGGGTACGGGAGCTGGAGGCCTTGGGCGTCCACTACGTGACGCAGCGCCTCAAATGAATCCGGAAAGCTTCTGGCAGGAGATCCTGCCGCCTGACCACGCCGCATCCGGCGGCTATCCCGCCCGCTTCGATGACGGACGCATCCTGATGCTGCCGATCCGCCAGCTGCCCGATGGCAAGCAAGCGCTCGCCTCGCTGATCGTCAATCAGGCCAGTTTCGCGGTGGTCGATGCGCTCGCGGCGGATCTCGCGCAGAAGCTCTCACGCTTCGCGCCGCAGGTCATCGTCGGCCTGCCCACGCTCGGTCTCACTCTGGCGAGTGCCGTCGCCCAGAAACTAGGCCATGCGCGCTACGTGCCGCTCGGCGTCTCCGCCAAGTTCTGGTATCGCGAGCAGCTGTCGGTGCCACTGACTTCCATAACCTCGCCCGACCAGCCCAAGCGCCTGTTTCTCGACCCGCGGATGCTGCCGCTGTTGCTGGAGCGCCGGGTGGCGCTGGTCGATGACGTGATCAGCAGCGGCACCTCGATCCTCGCCGGAATCGCCCTGCTGCAGCAGTGCGGCATCAAACCGATCGCGCTGGGCACCGCGATGCTGCAGTCGGACCGGTGGCAGGAGAGCCTGGCGGCATGGTCCATCGAAACGGTGCTGCGCTCGCCCCTGCTCGAGGCCGGTTGAGCGGCGCACCAAGTTTGTGTGACTTTCGCACGTATTTTATGTGACATGTTCACATATAGTGCACGGGCGCCTTGACGGACCGTGGCGCAGCCGGCCGCGCCGGGTGTTCCTTAAAAGCGTGCAGCACCTTGTTTACCCATGGGTTTAGCCTGACTTGGCGGCTCTCATCGAGCTCATGATCACGGCTGGCATGCCACGTGCAACCCCATGAGCATGTCGCATCGATTCGGAACCCGTCGCGGCCTCGCCGCGCTTTTGTGCCTCACCAGCTTTGCGGCGCACTGCGCCGACAAGGTGGTTCTGCAGCTGGGATGGGCCGCCGAACCGGAGTTCGGCGGTTTCTTCGAGGCACTCGAAACGGGAATGTACCGCAGGAACGGCATCGACCTCGATCTGCGACTCGGCAATCCGCAGTCGAACACCACGCAGCTGCTGCTGGCCGGGCGCGCGGACTTCATCGTCGCGCCCAGCTCCGATGCCCTGAATGCCGCGCGCGAGGGTTTTCCGGTGGTGGTGGTTGCAGCGGTCTTCCAGCGCGACCCACGGATACTCATTTCCCACCGCGGCAGCGGCAACGACACGCTCGAGAGCATGCGCGGCAAGCCCATCATGATCGCGGCCTCGGATCGCGTCACCATCTGGCCGTTTCTGCGCAGCAGGTTCGGCTTCACGGATGAGCAGCTGCGCCCCTACGCCTTCAACACCGGCCCATTCATGGCGAATCCGCAGGCGATTCAACAAGGCTACATCACCAACGAACCATTCGCCCTCAAGCAGCTGGGTGCGGCGGTCAACATCTTCCTGCTGGCGGATCATGGTTACGACAGCTATGGCGCGACCATCATCACCGGCCGGCCCATGATCGACAGATCCCCCGACCTGGTGCGCCGGTTCGTGGCGGCCTCGATCCAGGGCTGGAAGGCCTATCTCAGCGGGGATCCGGGCCCCGGCAACGCCTACATAAAGCAGAACAATCCGGATATGGGCGATGAGCGCATCGCCTATTCGATCGCGCGCATGAAGGAATCGGGACTGGTGAGCTCGGGTGATGCGGCTACCAACGGCATCGGCGCCATGTCGGATGCGCGCTGGAAAAACATGGTCGAACAGTTGACGGCGCTCGGCATCTATCCGACCGGCATGAACTACCGTTCGATCTACACGCTGCAGTTCGTGAACCACCCGGCCGGCCCATGACGACCTTCGCGAACATCCGCGGCCTCGGCAAACACTTCGCCGACGGCACCGTGGCGCTGGCGGATCTGAACCTGGTCATCGCGCACGGCAGCTTCGTCAGTCTCCTGGGCCCTTCCGGCTGCGGCAAATCGACGCTGCTGCGCATCCTCGCGGGCCTCGCCAGGCCCTCCTCGGGAACGATCGAGTTTTCCCAGGGTGCAGCGGGCCGAACGGATGCGCCGCCGAGCGTGGGCTTCGTCTTCCAGGAACCCACCCTGATGCCCTGGGCGACCGTCACCCAGAATGTCGCACTGCCGTTGCGCCTGGCGCGCATACCCCGTGACCGGGCGTCGCAGATGCTGCACACCGCGCTCGCAAGCGTGGGTCTCGCGGACTTTGGTACGGCATATCCCCGGCAACTCTCCGGCGGCATGAAGATGCGGGTTTCGATCGCGCGTGCGATCGTCATGCGGCCCACCATCCTGCTCCTCGATGAGCCATTCGCGGCGCTCGATGAACTGACCCGCCTGAACCTCAACCAGGATCTGCTGCAGCTGTGGGCGCGCGACCGGTTCACGACGGTCTTCGTCACCCATTCGGTTTCGGAAGCGGTTTATCTGTCCCAGAAAGTGTTCGTCATGGCGCCGCGACCCGGCCGGGTCACGGGCGACTACAGCATCGACATCCCGGCAGCACAGCGCACCGAGGAGCTGCGCACCTCGATCGTGTTCAACGAATATCAGCGTGAGATCGCGCAGCATCTGCGTGCGGGAGCGCCGGCATGAGTTCGCAGCGATGGCGGGCCGCGCTGCCGGCCATATTGATGGGGGTCGGATTGCTTGCCGCCTGGGAGCTCACCGTGCGCCGCTTCGAGATCCCCTCCTACATCGTCCCCGGCCCGGTCGCGATCGGCAAGGCCCTGGTCGTCGATTGGCCGCTGCTGTCGGGTTCGCTGCTCGCGACGCTGCGGCTGACACTCTTCGCGCTGCTGTTCGCGACGGTCGGGGGCCTGCTCGCGGCGATCGTCTTCAGCGAATCCCGCTTCATCGAGCGCACGCTGTTCCCCTACGCGGTGATCCTGCAGGTGACTCCGAGCGTCGCGATCGCGCCGCTGATCATCATCTGGGTCAACAATACCGCCGCGGCGCTGGTTCTTTGCGCGACCTTCGTCGCCTTCTTCCCGATCCTTTCGGCCACGGTCGCCGGCCTCAAGAGCGCCGACCACAACCTGACTGAGCTTTTCGAACTGCATCGGGCCCGCCGCTGGCAGACGCTGCTTTACCTGAAGCTGCCGGCGGCACTGCCCTACTTCCTGTCGGGTCTGCGCATTTCGGGCGGCCTGGCACTGGTGGGCGCGGTGGTCGCCGAGTTCGTCGCGGGCAGCGGCGGTCACGGCTCCGGACTCGCTTACCGGATTCTGGACGCCGGCTATCAGCTGCAGTTCCCGCGACTGTTCGCGGCGCTGGTGCTGATATCCGTGATCGGGGTTGCGATGCACTTCCTGACCTCGTTCATCTCCTACCTATGCCTGCGCAGCTGGCACGAGAGCACTCTGGTGCGCGAACGATGACGACCGATCTGACGGCCCTCACGACCAGCGACCGCTACCGGTTGCGCCATGCGCGTCTGCCGGCCTCGGTGGTTGATCCTTCCTTGGGCCTGCCGGCGGACGCCGACGGATTCATCCGCGCCGACGTTTTGGTCACGCAGGGTCATATCACCGCGATCGCCCCGGTGATCGAGGCTGACGTGCCGGCCATCGACCTCGAGGGGGGCCAGGTATGGCCGGCCTGCATCGAGCTGCACACCCACCTCGACAAGGCGCACACCCTGACGCGCGCCCACAATCCGCACGGCACGATCCTCGCGGCGGTGGAGGCGGTGCGCAAGGATCGCCTGGCGAACTGGTCGGCGGCGGATGTCGAACGCCGCTTCGATTTTTCATTGCGCAGTGCCTACGCGCACGGCACGGCTGCGATCCGTACTCACATCGATTCCTACCCGCCGCAGGCGCCGATCAGCTGGCCGGTGTTCGAGAAGCTGCGGGCACACTGGTCCGGGCGGATCGAACTGCAGGGCGTTGCGATGACCATGTTGAGCGACTACGCGGGAGCCGCGGGAGTCGAACTCGCCGATCTGGTCGCCGCCTCGAACGGCATCCTGGGCGGTGTCACCCGACTCGCACTGCCGCCGCAGGAGCAGACCGCGGAACGCATCGCCGGCTGTCTGGATCAACTGTTCCGGCTCGCCGCCGAGCGCGGGCTGGATGTGGATCTGCACGTGGATGAAACGGCCGATCTGCATCCCAACACCCTGAAGCTGGTCGCCGAGGCCGTGCTCAGAAACGCTTTTCGCGGGCGCGTCGTGTGCGGACATTGCTGCAGCCTGGCGCTGCAGACGGACGCAGAAGCGCGCGCGACCATCGCGCTCGTCCGGGAGGCGGCCTTGAGCATCGTGACGCTGCCGATGGTCAACCTGCATCTGCAGGGGCGACGACCCGGGCAGACGCCCCGCTGGCGGGGTGTGACGTTGCTGCGCGAACTCGCCGCGGCAGGTGTGCCGGTCGCCGCTGCCAGCGACAACAGCCGCGATCCCATGCATCCCTACGGCGATTTCGATCCGGTCGAGGTGTTCCGGGAAACGGCGAAGGTCTGCCACCTGGACCTCGACGCCAGCGAGTGGCTGCCGCTCGTCACGAAATCGCCCGCCGACATCATGCGCCTGCCCGGCAGGGGTCGGCTCGCGGCGGGGCTCGCTGCCGATCTCATCGTATTCCGCGCCCGTTCCATGAGCGAACTTTTCGCGCGGCCCCACTGCGGCCGCACCGTGCTGCGGCGTGGCCGCGCCATCGATTCGACGCTTCCCGACTTTCGCGAGCTGGATCGGCCAGACGCTCTTTGACAGGACATCACATGCAACTCGATACGTTCGTGAAGGAACTGGGGAACATTCCCCACACCACCGATGCCGCGCGCGTCCGCGCCAAGAGCAAGGACATGTCCGGTCATTTCAGTCCGATCCTGAAAGAGGATGCCGAAGGCAAGTTCGCCGACATCCTGGTGACACCGCGCAGCAAGGAAGACGTGATTGCGATTGCGCGCGCCGCGGCTCGCAGCAGCATGCCCCTGATCTGCCGCGGCGCGGGAACCTGCAATTTCGGCCAGGGTATTCCCCTCAAGGGCGGCGCCATCATCGACATCACCGAGATCCGCAGGATCGTGTGGATGAAGGATCGGGCGCTGCGCGCCGAACCGGGCCTGCGGTTGTATAATTCGGACCTCGCGACCCAGGAGGCCGTCGGTGGTGAGCTGCGGATGCATCCTTCCACGCGCCGGGCCGCGACCCTCGGCGGCTTCGTCGGCGGCGGTCATGTCGGCATCGGCAGCTGCAAGTGGGGAATACTCCGCGATCGCGGCAACATACTCGCGGCCGAGGTCGTCAGCGTCGAGGAGCAGCCGCGCGTGGTCGAACTGCGCGGAGCGGAGGTGAACCGCGTCCACCACGCCTACGGCACCAACGGCATCATCGTGGAACTGGAGATGCCGCTGGCGCCGGCGTTCGCGTGGCTCGAGGCCATCGTCAGTTTCCCGGATTTCATGTCCGCCACCAAATTCGCCGTGGATCTGAGCCGCTCCGACGGCATCATCATCAAACTGGTGTCCGTGTACTCGTGGCCGTACCAGAAATGGCTCAAGCCGCTCGAACGATACTTCCGTGAGGGCGAGCACACCGTGCACGTCATGGTCGCGGCCGATTACCGTGAGGTGTTTGACTGGATCGTGAATGAGTCCGGGGGCGCCATCGTCTACAGCGGTCTGGAGGGCAAGGGCGAGTTCGGCTGTCCGCTCTATGAGTTCTCCTTCGGTCATTCCGGTCTTCATGCCCGCAAGGCAGTTCCCGACCTGGTGGGCAACCTTGGTCTGTTTCCACACGATGACCTGATAGGATCGATCGACCGGGTCTACACCAGGTTCGGCCATCTCGGCCCGTTTCAGTACGATATGAAGCGCATCGACGGCACCCTCACCGCCCAGGGAGCGCCCACCTTCCCCTTCGTCAGCGCCGAGCACGTGAAGGGGGTGATCGAGGCGATGGAAGCCGAGGGCGTGCGCTTCGCAAATATTCACACCCTGCACGTGCGCGAGAACGGCATGAAGCAGGTCGATGCGGCCGAGATCGCCTTCAAACGCAGTATGGATCCCCACAACCTCATGAATCCGGGCAAGTTCACGCTGGATGAAGTCGCTGCCGGGGAACAGGGTGCGGGCGCCGCACTGCCGACCAGCGGCTGGCGGTACGCAAAAAAATGAGCACCGCACTACCGCAGAGCGCGTCCTATGATTCGAGCGTTGCCGATCGGGTCGCCCGGCTCAATGTCATGCTGAAGCGCCAGCTCGGTGCCTACGCCAAGGAACACTTCGATCTGACCATCATCGAGACGCGCCTGATGCTGATGCTGGCCATGTCGGCCTCCCCCACGGTCAACGATCTGGCCGGCCGCTCGGACATCGATCGCACCCAGATCAGCCGCTCGATCAGCGTGCTCGCCAGGCGGCGGCTGCTGACCCGGTCCGCCGGTGCCAAGGACCGTCGGCAAGCCGCCCTGAAGCTGACCCGCAAGGGTGTCGCAGTGCACAGAAGGATCCTGGAGGAGCTCTACACCCGCAACCAGAGCCTGATCGGCGGCCTGCCGGCGCAGAAGCTGGCCGGCTTTTTCGAAGTCATGGACATCCTGAACGCACGGGCACGGGCGCAACTCGATCATCACGAATAAGGAGACTATGCTAGCGGCCAAAAGGAGCTGCATGCATGGCTACTGGTGCCCCGACCCGCGTAACCGCCGATGAACGTGCCGAAATAGTCGAACTCTATGCCCGCTATGCCTGGGGCCTGGACCTCGCGGATCCGGAAATGCTGCTCTCGGCATTCGCGGAGGACGCGGAGTTTGACCACCTGTGGCAGGGGAAGGTGAAGGGCCACGCGGCGATCCTGCAGAACATGCGCGAGCTGTGGAACGACCGCCAGCACTGGTGGTTCGGCCGCCAGCATCTGTTCAATCACTTCCTCATGGAGCGCCAGCCGGATGCCTCGGTGAAGGTGCGCTGCTTCTTCCAGATCGCGCAGTTCAACGTCGACTACGGCACGAACTTCCTGTTCGGCATCGGTACGCGTCAGGACCTGTGCGTGCAACAGGGCACGCGCTGGGTGTTCAGATCCCTGTTCATCAATGCCTGGCGTTCACAGGCGGACGTGCCCTGGAAGGGCGAGGTCAGGCTGGTGGGCCGACCGGGCGGCGGTGCTGCCCCACCACCCTCACTGCCACCGGGCTACAAGTCAGACCGCTGAGGATCGGGCGAGGGGGAAACATGGCCAACGCAGAAACACGCTCCATCCCGGTGCGCAATCCGCGCACGGGCGATACGGACTTTTCGTTTCCGGCAGCGACGGCCGCCGAAGTCGCCGAAAAGGCGGCGCGGCTGCGCCGCAATCAGCAGGCCTGGGCTGCCCGGCCCATCGGCGAGCGCATCGGCATCATGCGCCGCTGGATCGCGGAGCTGCTCGCCCACGCCAAGGTCATCGGCGCAGCCGATGGGGCCGACACCGGTGGCTGTCATACCTCCCAGTTCACCGCCTTCATCGCGGTGGCGAACATCAGTGGCTGGTGCGAGGACAGCGATGCGGTGCTCGCCCGCGCCCACGTCACCGGGCAATCGCTGAGCATGCCGACGGTGAATATCCGTTCGCAGCTGGTGCCTTATTCCCTGGTCGGCGTCATCAGCCCGTGGAATGCGCCGATGATGCTGTCGCTGCTCGATGCGGTTCCCGCGCTTTTTGCGGGCTCCGCGGTGCTGTTGAAGCCGAGCGAGGTAACGCCCCGCTTCGTCGCGCCACTGCTGCATACCATCAGCAAGGTCCCCGAACTTGCCGCGGTGTTCGATGTGGTGCTGGGTGACGGCCGCACCGGTCAGGACGTGGTGGCCAATGTCGACCTGGTGTGCTTCACGGGCAGCGTGCCCAACGGCCGCAAAGTGGCGCTGGCCTGTGCCGAGCGGCTGATCCCCTGCTTCCTGGAACTGGGAGGCAAGGACCCGGCAATCGTCACCGCGGATGCCGACATCGACCGTGCCACCACCGCGGTGCTGCGTGGCGGTGTCTATGCCACCGGACAGGTGTGTTACTCCGTGGAACGGGTGTATGTGCACCGCTCCATCCACGACAGTTTCGTCGAGCAACTGGTCGCAAAAGCGAAGCAGGTGCGTTTGAACGACGTAAACCCGCTCGATGGCCATATCGGCCCCTTCATCTTCGTACGCCAGCCGCAGATCGTCGAATCGCACCTGGCCGATGCAGTCGCGCAAGGCGCGAAGATCCTTACCGGCGGTGTCACTGAATCATTGGGCGGCGGCCTGTACATGCGGCCGACGGTCGTCACCGAGGTCAATCACAGCATGCGCCTGATGCGTGAGGAGACCTTCGGGCCGATCCTGCCGGTGATGCGCTTTGACACCGTGGAGGAGGCCATCGGACTGGCGAACGATACCGAGTTCGGCCTCACGGCCTCGGTGATCAGCGGTACCGAGGAGGAAGGCCAGCGGATCGCCGAGCAGGTGAATGCGGGCAGTGTCTTCGTACAGGATACCTTCCTGACGTTCGCAAAGCTGCGCAAGATCGGAACTCACAGCTTTGGCGTCTCAGGCCTCGGCGGCTCGCGCACCGGTCCTGACTCCATCATGCGGTTCCTGCGGCGCAAGGCCATCATGAGCAATCACGGTGCGCCGGCCAGCATTCTCGACGACAAGCCCGGTGATGTGGCGGGTCCGCGGCGCTGAGGCCGATCACTCGTACCGCAGTGCTTCCACCGGTCTGGTGCGTGCCACGAGCAGTGCATGACCCGCGACCGTTGCCACTGCGATGACGAGCGCGGTCGCTCCCGCCACGAAAAAAATCAGGGGACTCAAGCCCACGTGGTGGACAAAGCCCTCGAGCCAGCGGCGCATGAAGAACCACGCGAACGGCAGTGCAATCACGTTGGCCCACAGCACCGGTTTTGTGAATTGCCAGATCAGCAGCGTCAGGATGTCCTGGCGTCGCGCACCCATGGTTTTCCTGATCGCGATCTCCCTGGTGCGCTGTGCGGCCGAATGGGCCGACAGCCCGAACAATCCCAACGCACCGATGACGGCGGCGAGAGCTGCGCCGAGACTTATCGCCTTGCCCTGCAGCACCACATCTGCGTAGAGCTCCTGCAGCCTTTGGCTGAGGAAACGCCGATGAATGCCCGACGGCATCAGCTCGGACCAGGCCCCATCGATTGCCTTCAGGGCCTGCGAAACCTGGGAACCAACCAAGCGGACACTCAGCACGTCAAAGGCACCAGGATCCACGTAAAGGATCTGGCCATAGGCCTCTCTACGGGTGTCGAGAGTGAGATCCGGCGCCACGCCGACGATCTCGGATGGGCCGGTGATACCCGGCGTTGGATTCACACTCCAGTTACGGCGATTCCACATCGCAATTTTGCCGATCGCCTCGGCAGGAGAACTGAAGCCCAGTTTGCGCATCGCCGTTTCGTTGATGACGATGGACGGATTGCCGGCGGCCTCGCCGTCGACGAGGCGGCCGTCATCGCCATGATGGCGATCAAAAAAGCGCCCTGCCAAAGGCCGCAGCCCGTAAAACTCGAGCGCGTCGTAGTCGACGGAGCCACTTACCATTGGCGTTGCAACCCCGCCCTGCACCTGCGCGGAAACGATCATCCCGCCGTTGCGAAGTGCGGCATCACTGGCGCAGGCGACCCCAACCACACCCGGCACGGTGGCGATGCGTTGTCGAAACGCCCGGCCGGAAGGGTCGCAGGCATCGTCGATGAGCAGGATGCTGGAGCCATCCACCTTGAGCTGATTGTTCAGCGAGAACAGAGTCTGGCGCCAGATCGTCATCGCTGTGACGCCGAGGCCGATCATGATGGCGAACTGCAAAGCGACCAGGGCGCGGCGCAGCACACTTCCGCTGGATCCCTGGATGAGGGTGCCCTTCAACACCGCCGCCGGCCGATATGCAGATAAGACCAGCGCAGGATACGCACCGGCCAGGAAGCCCAAGCCCACGGTGGTAACCAGCAAAGCGACCAACAGCGTCGGATCTCCGAGATAGTCGAAGGAGATCCGCTGCTTCAGGACCGAGTTCATCTGCGGCAGCAGAGCGTTCACCAGCAATACCGCGAGCACCATCGCCAGGGCGACCTGGCAGATCGCCTCACCCAGGAACTGGACAATCAGTTGAATTCGCAGGGCGCCGGCCACCTTGCGCACGCCCGTCTCAATGCCCCGCTGCGCCGCCCGGGCCGTCATCAGTGCGACGAAATTGAATGCTGCCGAGGTGACGACCAGAATCGCGATGGCGGCCAGGGCCGTGAGCAGCGTCCGGTCGCCCCTCGGCGACATCAGGTACGCGCCGGAGGGTGACAGGTGCAGGTCGCCAATGGGCGTCAGATGCAGGCCAACCCTGAACCCGGGTGGGTACACGGTTGAGGTGCTCGAATTGTGAGCTGCGAAGGCTGCGAGTTGCTGCTGCAGCTGTTGCACGGATGTGCCCGGCAGCAGGCGGATGAAAGTGTAGTTGCCGGTGACACGAAACGGCCCCAGTTCCGGCGTCAGCGCGTAGAACGCAAAACCGGAGTAGGCGGCGAGGCTCGAACCGAACACCTCGCCCTTCAGATTGCTGTTTGAAGGCAGATCCTCTATCACCGCAGCCACCCGCATCGGATGGGGTGTGCCGAAGGCGGCCGACACCTTCGCCGCGTCCGCTCCCATGGCCGGGTTCACTTCCAACACTTCGCCGATTGGCGTGTCGCGCCCGAAATACCTGCGTGCTGCCGTGCGCGTGATGACGATGTTGTCGGGCGCAGCCAGCGCCGCTTGCGAATCCCCGGCCAACGATTTCAGCGGCATGATCCGGAAGAACGAGGGGTCCGCCCACAGGAAGTCCGGCTCGTCCGCCTCGATCTCGCCATGACGCAGATGCGGCGGGCTGTCCGCAGTCATGACCCGGGCAACGGTCGCAATCTGCGGAAACTGCTCGCGCAGTTCGGCCGCGAGATCCGGAAAGGAGGAATCCCAGCGCTCCACGGCCAGCCGCTGGTCGATGAAATCCCTGGTTTGAGTCAGCAGATAGACGCTGCGATAGCCCGGGAAGAACCGGTCGTAGCCGGATTGGTCGCGAACGAAGAGCGCGATCAGCAACGCCGCCGCGAGCCCCACCGAAAGTCCGACCAGATTGATTGCCGCGCGAACCCGGTTGCGCAGCAGGTTGCGCAGGGCTGCGGCGAGGTAGTTCTGCAGCATGGCCTGCCTAGCCTTCGGCGTTATCCACGATACGGCCGTCGAGCATGTTCACCACCCGATGGGCGCGCCTTGCATGTTCCTCGGAGTGGGTCACCATGACGATGGTCGTGCCCGCATGCATGATGTGCGTGAGCATTTCCATCACGGCCTCGCCGTTGGCGGTATCGAGATTGCCGGTCGGCTCGTCCGCCAGAATCAGCTCCGGATCAGCCACCAGCGCGCGTGCGACCGCAACCCGTTGTTGCTGGCCGCCCGAGAGCTGCTTCGGCAGGTGCCGGGCGCGATGTGCCAGACCGACCCGCTCCAGTGCCCCGGCGACCCGGCGGCGGCGTTCTGCGGCACCTACCCCCAGGTAAAGCAGCGCAACCTCGACGTTCTCGGCCACGTTGAGATCATCGATCAGGTTGAAGTTCTGGAAGACGAAACCTACTCCAGCA
>Ga0302314_10006952_pt1 | contig 20410 bp, 16 predicted proteins | sample III_Palsa_N2_3_FD_200533 | JGI IMG/M metagenome (GOLD analysis project Ga0302314, IMG submission 200533) | Peat permafrost microbial communities from Stordalen Mire near Abisko, Sweden - III_Palsa_N2_3 | ecosystem: Environmental > Terrestrial > Soil > Palsa > Peat permafrost | place: Sweden... | reverse complement strand
TGCAGCGCCGCCGCGGTGGTCGTCGGCTTCGCCGCGCTCGCGGGCGCGTTCTCCGGTCACGGCGGGCAAGCCGGACGGCCGGGACGGAATCTCAGCGTCACGGCTACGGCCCAGCCGGGCGGCGGCACTGCGAAATCGTCGGTACTCGAAGGGCATGCGACGGCGGAGCCGACCGCTACGCCCACGCCCGCGCGTACCGGGCCGGCCGCGGCGTCCGGGCGGCAGGAGCTCTGCCAGAAGTACTTCGCGTTCCTGGCCCACCCCGGGCCCGCGGAGATCAGGGCGGTCAGGCAGCTGATCGCCCTCGTCGGCCAGCCGGTCAACCTGCCGGACTACTGCTCCGTGCCGGTGCCGCTCGGTCGCGAGCCGCAGATCTTCGGGCCGCAGATCCCCGGGCCGTTCGCGACCGGCGCCGGCGGCCAGCCCGGCCTGCCCGCGGCTTCGCTGCCAGGCGGCGCCGGCGGCGGCCCCGGTGCGCCGGGGGCTTCGGGGCCAGGCGCTACCGGGAGCCAGCCCGGTGCGCCAGGGAACACTGGTGAGCGAGGGAACTCAGCGTCCGGCGGCGGGCCGGGATAAGCGGTCAGGGGCGCTCGGACAGTGCGGTGACGATGGTCGCGCACGCTTCCTCGAAGGCGGCCCGCTGCGTCTTGCTCAGCTGGTCGAAGACCAGCCCGCGCACCGTTGCGACGTGCTGCGGCGCCGCCGTGCCGATGGCGCCGGCGCCGGCCGCGGTGAGCTCGACGAAGGCACCGCGCCCGTCCGCCTCGCATTCGTGGCGCGAGACCAGCCCCCGCCGCTCCATCCGGGTCAGCTGGTGCGACAGCCGGCTCTGCTCCCAGTTCAGTGCCTCGCAGATCTGGAACGGCCGCAGCCGGCGCTGCGGGCTTTCGCTGAGCTCCACGAGTACCTCGTACTCCGGCAGCGTGAGCCCGCAGTCCTGTTGCAGCTGCCGGTTGAGCGCGGCAGGGAGCAGCGAGCTCATCCGCAGGTACGTCCGCCACGCCCGCTGCTCGTCATCGCTGAGCCATGCCCCTGTCATGCGGTCAGCATAGCGCGACGAATTAATGACAGATCATTTATTATCGTCCGATGATCCGCGCTGGCGGCCGCTGGGCGGACGGATCGGGGCGACGGCGGACTCGGCGTGGCGGCGCGGGCCCGACCAGAGGGCGGGCACGGCGTCGATCGCCGCGGCGATCTGGTAGGCCGCGTTTTCGTAGTTGACCCGCCAGCCGACGAAATCGGGCCAGGCGTCGGCCGGGTCGCGGGTCAGATCGAAGTTCACCTTCTGCATCCGGGCGACCGCATCGAGGAACTCCTCGTACGTCAGAGTGATCCCGGCCTCCGGGTCCGCTTCGTCGGGAACGTCAAAGCCCATCGCCTGCGCGATCCGCGTAAAGCACCGGAAGCCGCTGCGCATGAAGAGCCGGGCGGGCACGGTCGGCGCCTGCTCGGGCGCGAGGGTGAGAATCAGCGCGGCCGAGTCGAGCATCGCGAGCAGCGCTATCACCCAGGACGAATAAGGCTGCGGCGAGCGGAAGCGGACGAGCGGCAGATAGGTCGTATGGCTCTCCGCGACGTCGGCCGCCCAGCGTTCCCACTGCTGGTACAGGTCGGGCAGCGTGTTGATCGTCGACACGCCGGAACCGAGGGCGTAGTGCGTGCGGGCGAGCAGTTCCGGCCCCCAGCTCGGCACGCCGGCCCGGGCGACCAGCAGCGCCACTTCGGTCTCCCGCCGGTTGAAGGCGGCGTACAGCGTCGGCAGGTAGCCGATCTGGAGCGCGATGACGACCATGCCCGTGGCCGCCGCGATAAAGACGATCACGGCCGGCGTCGTGCCGGCCGGCTCGGCGAAGCCGAGGGTGAAGATCGACGATCCCGCGTCGGTCAGGGACGCGCTGATGCTGCGGCCGTGGATCGGCCACAACATCAGCGTGAAGCCGATCAGGAAGATGCCGAGCCAGGACCCGAGCTGTGTCACCAGGACCGCCGCGGCCTGGGTGGCCAGGATCTTGTCGCGCCTGACCCAGTCGGTGATAGGCCGGGTCACCGCCATATAGACGGTGACCACCAGGCGGTCGGCCATGCGGGTCAGCCAGGAGCTGACGGGGCGGGGAACGATCAGCGTGCCGATCACGGACTGCCACCCGGTCAGCACGAGCAGGAGGCCGCAGGCCGCCGCGACCCAGCGCGCGGCGAGTGGTACGACCATGGAGGGAAGTTAGCAGTTGGAGTAGGCCGGCTGGTAGCCGGCCGGGGCCGGACCGATCAGGTAGCCGCTGCCCTGCGGCACCAGGTAGAAGTTGAGCCGCCAGTCGTTGCACGGGCTCTTGTCGACGCTCTGGGCGGCCGACTGACGGCTGGTGAAGGTGACGGTCGCGGTCAGCCCGCCGTCGCTGCCGCCGGTGAGGGCTGTCAGCGTCATCCCGGAGTCGGTCGTCGTGGCGTAGCCGGAATCGAAGACCGACGGGGACTGCTTCGCCCGCTCGGCCGGATCGAGGGTGCTCGCGTATTCCGCGTAGTCCCGGCTGTTGATTGCCTGAAAGTAGTGGCTGATCAGGTCTTCCACCTGCGGCTCGGCGGTGCTCGAGGTCACGCCGGGCGCGACGCTCAGCAGACTCAGTGCGGGCGACGGGGTCACGCTCGGCGTGCCCGCGGACCCGGTGCCGCCGGACTGGGCCGCGGGCGGCCCGGAGGTGTGCCCGCCGAGCGAGTTGGCGACCGCGTACGCGCCGCCGCCCGCCGCCAGCACCACGACGGCCGCGAGCACGATGAACAGGCCGCGTCGGCCGCGCCTGTCCCGTCCACCGCGCGGCGGAACGGGCGGGCGAGGCGGAACGGACGCGTAAGGCTGGGCCTGCGGGTAAGACTGGGCCTGCGGGAAAGACTGCGCGGACGGTCCGGCCGGGGGCAGCGGCGGAGAGTACCCCGGCTGGGCCGGCCCGGAGCGGACCGTCTCGGTCGGCTGCCAGTGCTCGTCGTGGTCATCCCCGACGACCCCGGCCTGCTCCTGGGGCCGGTACCAGGATGCGAACGGGTCAGTCCGGTCGGCGGGCCGGTCGATCCGGGTGACATCGCCGACCGGGGCCTCATGGGCCGGGTCCAAGGAGACCGGGGGCGGAGAGTCGCTGTATTCCGTCCCGCAGGTGCCGCAGAACCGCGCGTCCCCGTCACGCGGCCGTCCGCAGTTGGCGCACAAGGTCATTTCCGCCCGTCCGTTTCCACTAGCTTCCCTGGCGACGCGTCCTGACCCCCCTGACTGACCTTACCCGCGGGAAACGGGCTAGGCGGGCGGGTCGGCGGGCGCGATCAGGCCCAGAAGCCGGGCGGCGGCCGCCGGCCACTCCGGCGCGGAGCGCGGCCTGCTGCTCGCCTGGACGTGCAGGAACAGGCAGAAGGCGGCGTCGCTGCGCCCCGGGTCCGCCGCCGGGAGCGCGGCGAACCTGGCCACGGTGGCGTGCAGCAGGCCGCGCAGCTCCCTCGCTCCGGCCGCATCTTCCGCCGCCGGGATGCCGTCGGCCGTTTCCAGTGCCTGGGCCGCCCCGGTGATCGCGGCGACGGTGCGCGGGTCGTCCAGCAGGGACAGGGCGGCGCCCCGGTAAGTGCACTGCGCTCGGCACAGGCCGCAGGCCGCGAACGGCGGCGTCGCCGACGGCTGCATGGTGAGGGGGAGCGGCACTGTCGATTCCGGCACCCGCACCCCAGACACCGTCGATACGGGCACCGTCGCCGCCGGCACCGTCGCCCCTGGCACGGTCGATTCCGGCACGGTCGACTGCGGCACGGTCGACTGCGGCACTGTCGACTGCGGCACGGTCGACTGCGGCACGGTCGACTGCGGCACTGTCGACTGCGGCGCCGGCGTGATATCCACGTGCGCCGCCCCGGTGAACTCGTCACCGGCCAGCAGGGCCCCGCCGCCGCGGAGCCGGGCGGCGAGGCCGCGACCGGCCTCGTCCAGGTCCATGGCCGCGCCGAGGTAGCGCCGGTCGTCCGCGGCACCGAGCCGGTGCATGATCTTCAGGCCGGCGTTATCGACCGCCTCGGCGACTAGCCTGCCCGGGGCCTGCTCGGCGAAGATCACCCCCGCGCCGTAGCCGCGGTTCTCCGCGAGCCGGCCGGCGAAGGCCCCGGCCGCCCGTTCCCTGGCCCGCGCGTCCCGCGCGTCCCGCCCGGCCGAGCCGTCAGGGGACCGGGCCAGCAGCCGGTGGGCCTCCTCGAGGAGCGTGACGTGGACCAGGTCGGCCGACGCGCCGCGCACCGACCGGAAGTGCTCGGTGACCGCGTTCAGCAGCAGCGCCGTAAGCAGCGCCTGCTCGTCGCCGCGGGCCAGCGGGCTGAGCTCGAGGATCACCGGATGGCCGAGCAGCCGCGCGGTGTCGTCGGGCCGGTCGGTCAGGAAGACGGACCCGGTGGCACCGCGCACGAGCTGCCGGACGCGGCCGACCGAGGCGGCGTCGATGGCCGCCCTGACCTCGCCCTGGTACTCCAGGCCCGCGGTCACCTCATTCATGGCGGCGAGGAAGTCCACGACACTGGGCCAGGTCCGCTGATGACCGGCCTCAGGGTCGGCCGGCCGCTCCGCGGCCAGGAAGCCGGCCCTGAGGTAGGTGAGGCCGAGCGCGTCCCGGTAGACGGACGGCAGCGGCCCGCAGAGCCCGAAGGCCGTCTCGAAGCAGGTGAGCAGGTGCGCCGCGTGCTCGCCGACGCTGACACCGGCCGGGACCGCGAACGGATTGAAGCGCAGCGGCCGGCCGTCCTCGTCGCCGGCCGTGATGACCTCAAGCTTCGCGAAGCCGGGCTCGGCGGCGAGCCCGCGGTAGTCCGCGGCGCGGTCCGCCGGCCCGATGACCAGGAACGGTACCCGGTGGCCGGTCCACAGCTGGCGCAGGATCGCGCGCGCGGTGGCGGTCTTGCCGCTGTCCGCCGATCCGGCGATCAGCACGGGCCCGGTTAGCGACCGCAGCGGCACCGTGATGTCCCGGCCGTTGCCGGAGACCTGGCCTAGCCGGATGACCGGCCCGTCCGAATGGCGGGCCCCGTCCGGCCCGGAGTCCCCGGAGTCCCCGGAGTACCCGTCCGCCCTGGATGGCCCGGACTCGCCGTGTCGCACGGGGAACCCGGGCACGCTGCCGTCGGCCGCGACCGGGAAGCGGAAGGCGCAGCTGGCGTCGCGCGCGTCGCCGAGCACGGCCAGCAGCGCGAGCTGCGGGTCCGGCGGGTCCTGGCGGCCCCAGATCTCCTGCCGTCCGGTCAGCAGGCCGACGTTGACGACGCCGAGGTTGTACTCGGCCAGCCGCCGCTCGGCCGCGCTGGCCGGGCGGCGCACGTCACAAGCGGAGACGGCCCGCAGCGGCCCCAGCCGGCCGTCGGCCTGCTCGGCGGGGGAGAGGGCGCCGGCGATGGTCTCGACGATGCCCGGCGGCAGCCGCCGGGCCGCGGATACCTGAATGCGCAACGCGAACGCCTGCTGGGAAAGCCGGGCCGAGAAGTCGCGGAAGGCCTGCTCGGCGTCCACCGCGAACGGGTCGGGCGGGAGCCGCGGCTGGCCCGGGTACGGACCGCCGGGCACCTCGCCCTCGCGGGCCAGCCGCCCGTAGAACGCGGCCAGGGTGCGCAGGGTCTGCGTGAACGGCGGCGGCACCGGCACCGGCAGCACGGCGACCGACAGCACCACCGGGACCGGGCTTGCGGCCAGCGCCGCGTAGACCGGCGACCAGTCGCTGTCCGCTCCGCTGAACGGGCCGGCCGAGTAGTAGTAGCTCACGCCCGCGTCCGGCCGGGACGGCAGGCTGATCAGCTCGTGCCGGGTGATGACGGCCGAGTCCACCGGGCCTGCGGGGAGCGGCGTGAGCAGTGCGGCCACGGTGCCAGCATCCTCGACGGGCGTGGCGATGACATGTGCGGGCAGCGCATCGCGCACCTCGCGGCGCAGTCCCTCGGCCCGTGCGGTCGCCTCGGCGGCGCTGCCGCCCCAGACGCGGCCGAGCAGCGTCACGGAGAGCGGCGTCGCGGCCCCGGGCTCGGCCGCGACGCGTAGGTCGAGCGCCAGCCTGAGCCCGGGGTTGGCGAACCGGGCCAGGAATTCCCGCTGCTCGGCCAGCGCTTTCGCCCGGCGTTGCGGCGGCGGCAGGTCCCGGTACGCGGGCGCCTCGCGCAGGTCGGCCGCGGCGTCGACCGTCACGGCGAAGTACGCGCTGGCGACCCGCGCCCGGTCGCCGGCCACGTGCACCGAGGGCGGGGGCGCGCTGATCGTGTGGAGCGTGCCCATCTGCCGCATTATCCCAGAGAAACCGCCTCACCGGTGGTGGTGGTGCGACCTCGCTACCAGCCAGATGACCGCGCCGATGACGAACACCCAGACCAGCGGTCCGATGAAGAACACACTGGTGAAGGCGTGCCAGGCGAGATTAGCGCAGACCAGTACGAGTACGAGCACGAGCAGCGTGCGCAGGAACCCGCCCCGCCGGCGCCGCGGCGGGTAAGGGATGGCCGGCTCGCCGGGAGCGCCCGGCCCAGCCCCGGTGGCCGCGTCGGCGTCCGGCAGGTCGTCGAACATCCCGAGCAGGTCGCCGCGGGTCTTGGCCGACATCGTCCGGCTCACCCGCTCGTCGAACTCGGCCTGGTCGAGCCGCCCGTCGGCGTAATGCCGCCCGAGGAGGTCGGCGACCGCGCTGCGCTCGGCGTCGGAGACGCGGATGTGCTGGTCGGAGTAGCGGATGCGGCGCGTCCACTGCGCGCTTGACGTGGGTGACATGGTGCTGGTTCCCTTCATGGCCGTGTCGTTCAGAGGCCGTGCTCGACCGAGCTGAACAGCGATCCGGCGATGGACTGGTCGCTGCCCTCTTCCGGGATCAGCAGCCAGCAGGCCAGGTAGGCCGGGACGCCGGCCCCGCCGAGGAAGGTGAATACGGCGAAGGCGACGCGGACGATCGTCACGTCGACCCCGAAGGAGTCGGCGAGGCCGGCGCACACGCCGGCCAGCATGCGCCCGTTGTAGGCGCGGCGGAGTGGAGGGCGGCCAGTCGGGCCGGCCGGTGTCTGGGTCTGGGTGGTGTCCCCGAAAGTGCTCATGGCTTAAGTCTTGGTCCGCGGCGCGCGCGGGGGTATCGGGAACTGCCCTGGCTCAACCCCCGGCCTACCCTGAGAAACCCGGGTATCCCTCAGGGAAAGCCCCGATGGCCGACTCGGGGCCCGGCGGGCGATGATGGTGGCATGCAGTTCCAGGACCAGCCCAGCGGGTCCGCGGCGACGAGTAACGGTCACTGGCACGGGCCACGCCAGCACCGGCCACACCAGCACCGGGGCGGGCCGCCCGACTGGCTTGTCCGCTTCCGGCAGCGGCACCCCGGAGACGGCGGGCCGCTGCGCCGCAGCCCGGATGACCGCCTGGCCGGAGGCGTAGCGGCCGGCCTCGCGGCATGGCGCGGGTTCAGCCCGACCACCGTGCGGATCGCGCTCGCCGTCGCCGCGTTCATCAGCACGGGCTGGGCGGTCCCGTTCTACGTCCTCGGCTGGCTGCTGATCCCCGCCAAGGATGAGCAGGTCAGCATCGCCAGCCGGGCCAAGCACGACCCGCGCGGCGTGGCGGTGGCCATCGGCCTGGCCTCCCTGCTGGCCGTGTTCCTGCTGCTGGCCGGCGCGCTGAACGACGCCGCTATCGCGGCCTACGCCTGGCCCCAGGTGATCAGCGTGGCGGGCCTGACGCTCATCTGGCGCAACGCGCCGGACAGCGAACGGGCCGGAATGCAGCGCCTGGTGCAGCCGCTGGACAGCCTGGGGGCCAACGGGACCGCGAGCCGCCGCGGCACCAGGCTGCGGATCGCCGGGGCGGTGGTGCTCCTCGCCGGCGGACTCGGCTGGCTGCTCAGCCAGCACGGCGGCACCCGGCTGCTCGAACCGCTCGGCGGCTTTCTCCTCGTCGCGGCCGCGTTCGTGCTGCTGCTCGGCCCGTGGTGGCTGCGGATCGCTCGCGACCTGGTCCTGGAGCGGCAGGCGCGGGCCCGGGCGGAGGAACGGGCCGACATGGCGGCCCGGGTGCACGACTCCGTGCTGCAGACGCTCGCGCTCATCCAGCGCCGGGCCGATGATCCGCAGGCGGTGGTCCAGCTCGCCCGGGCGCAGGAGCGTGAGCTGCGCTCCTGGCTGTTCGAGGGGCGCCCCCCGGGCGACGTCGAGGTCTCCTCGTTCGCCGAGGGCATCCGCCAGATCCAGCGGGACGTGGAGGCCAGGCACGGCGTTCCGGTGGAGGTGGTGACGGTCGGCGACTGCCCGCTCGACGCGGGGCTGAGCGCCCTGCTCGCGGCGGCCAGGGAGGCGACGGTGAACGCGGCCAAGTGGTCGGGCGCCGCCGTGATTTCCGTGTTCGCCGAGGTCGAGCCGGATAAGGTCAATGTTGCCGTGCGGGACCGCGGCCAGGGCTTCGACCCGGGCGCGGTGCCGGGCGACCGCAAGGGGGTCGCGGAGTCCATCCGCGGCCGGATGACGAGGCACGGCGGCGAGGCCGCGGTGCAGTCCGCGCCCGGGGAGGGCACGAAGGTGACACTGTGCATGCCGCGGCAGCCCGGGGCGACCAGGCAGCTGCCGACCGCCGAGGGGCAGCCGCTATGAGCGAGCTTGCGAGCGAATCGGTAAGTACAGTGCGTCCGCGAATGCGGCCGGCGAGCGCCAGCGAGGAGGTCTCATGACTACCCCGGCCACCGCTCCGGCTACCGGCCCGGGCGCCGGGCGCCCCCGCGTGGTGCTCGTCGACGACCACGGCCTGTTCCGCTCGGGTGTGCGCGCCGAGCTCGGCAGCCGGGTGGAGGTGATCGGCGAGGCGGAGGACGTCGCCCCGGCCATCGAGCTGATCGGCCGGCTTCTCCCGGATGTGGTGCTGCTCGACGTGCACCTGCCGGGCGGCGGGGGCCATGCCGTCATCTCCGCCGTCAAGCAGGAGCATCCCGAGGTCAAGTTCCTCGCGCTGTCGGCCTCGGACGCCCCGGAGGACGTGATCGCGGTGATCCGGGCGGGCGCGCGGGGCTACGTGACCAAGACGATCGCCACCGCCGACCTCGCGGACGCGATCAGGCGGGTCGCGGACGGCGACGCGGTGTTCTCACACCGGCTGGCCGGCTTCGTCCTCGACGCCTTCGCCTCGGCGCCCGCGCCGGACGACGTCAAGCCGTCCTTCGATCCGGAGCTCGACCAGCTGACCACGCGGGAGCGCGAGGTGCTGCGGCTGATCGCCCAGGGCTACACCTACAAGGAGATCGCCCGCGACCTGTTCATCTCGGGCAAGACCGTCGAGAGCCACGTCTCGTCGGTGCTGCGCAAGCTGCAGCTTTCCTCCCGCCACCAGCTCACGCGCTGGGCTACCGAGCGCCGCCTGGCGTTATCTCCCGGCAGGCCCCTTATTTCCCGACCCCCCAGACGCGGTCGCGGTCGGGCAGTTCGGCGAGCCGGGCGGCGATCTGGCCGCGGTCCTCGTCGTCGCGGGAGCGGATCGCGTCGATCAGCGCCATGGTGTGCGACCGGACATGGCTGCGCCAGGCGCGGGTCGCGGCGACGGACGCTGACACCGGCGGCGGTTCGATGGCGAGGATCCGCGCCACGTACCGTTCGAGCAGCGGGCCGAGCGGTACGTGGGAGCCGCGGACGTCAAGGGCGCGGATCTTCTGCAGGTGGAAGAGCCGCTCGGTTTCCGGTGAGGCGACCACGCGCCGGGGCAGGTCCCAGGCCGAGCTGGTGAGCCAGCGCGGGTTGGCCGAGCCGTCGGCGTTCAGCGCCGGCACGATGTAGGCCGAGCGCGCGCCCGGTGCCCGCCGCCACGCGCGCAGTTCGTCGCGGCGCAGCGAGGCGAACGCGCGGCTGTCCAGCTGCAGCTGGCGCTTGGCCCACAGGTACTCCTCGAGGAACCGCGCGTTCTGCGGCCAGCCGAGCTCGTCGAGCGCGCCCAGCACGACCTCCCTGATCGGCGGCCCCGGCTGGGCGGCCCGCAGGCCGGCGCTGGCGGCCCGGCGGAGCTGGTCGATCAGCTCCTCGCGGCGCTGGTCAAGCCGGCCGAGCTGGGTGGCCTGGGCGACGAGCTCCGCGACCGGGACGTCGGCGTTCCGCGCGTCTTCAGCAAGTCGGCGGGCTAGCTTCAGGGTTTCCTCAAGCGCGGTGGCGAGATCATCACGGACGGCAGTCAAGCTCACGGTGAGGACTGTACCCGCATCCATGCGGGGTATCCATGGACCCCATGCGGTTGGCGCATGGATAACTGGGTACCAGGGGAACACACGGTTTTGCGCACAGCCGGGAAGAGCACAGGGGAGCACGCCTAGGAGGTGGCCTGTCGTGTCAGCGACGCCGAAGGTGAAGGAAGTCAGACGGCTGCGCACGGAAGGCATCCGCTGGCGGTTCCCCCCTGAACGCGCGCTGCACCTGGTGGACATCGAGAACCTGGCGGGCGCCGCGGTCCCGAGTTTTTCCCTGGTCAGTGCGGTGCAAGGCCGGTACATGGCCCGGCTGTCGTTCGGCGACGACGACCAGGTAGTCATGGCGGCCAGCCACCTGGGCCTGCTCGATGCCGCGCTCGGCTGGCCGCACGCCCGGTACCGCGTGCGGTCGGGCCGGGACGGCGCCGACCTTGAACTCCTCGACGTGCTCGAGCACGAGAACATCGCCGCCCGGTTCGGCCACGTGATCATCGGGTCGGGCGACGGCATCTTCGGCCGGTCGGCGGCGTCCCTCGCCGCCCGCGGCGTCCGCATCACCGTGGTCAGCCGGCGCGGCAGCCTGGCCGACGGCCTCGCCCGGGTCGCCCGGGACGTGATCTACCTGCCCTGACCGGCGCCGGGCGGTCAGCGGCCGTAATCGCGGACGAGGGCCCGGCCGATGATCATCTTCTGGATCTCGGCCGTGCCCTCGCCGATGAGCAGCATCGGGGCGTCCCGGTAGAGGCGCTCGATCTCGTGCTCGGTCGCGTACCCGTAGCCGCCGTGGATGCGCAGCGAGTCCTCGACGACCTCCTTGCAGTACTCGGCGGCGAGGTACTTGGCCATCCCCGCCTCGACGTCGGCCTGCCCGCCCGCCGCCTTGCGGCGCGCGGCCATGACCATCATCTGGTGGGCCGCGGTCACCTTGGTCGCCATCTCGGCCAGCTTGAAGCTGATCGCCTGATGTTCCCCGATAATCTTCCCAAACGTTTGCCGCTGTCTCGCATAGCCCAGTGCCAGCTCGAAGGCGCGGTGCGCCACTCCGCAGCCGCGCGCGGCCACGTTCACCCGGCCTACCTCGATGCCGTCCATCATCTGGTAGAAACCCTGCCCCGGAAGCTCACCCAGCACCCGGCTGGCCGGAACGCGGCAGCCGTCGAGGATCAGCTCCGTGGTGTCCACCCCGCGGTAGCCGAGCTTGTGGATCTTGCCGGGCACGGTGAGGCCCGGTCCCACCGCCCCGAAGCCGGGCTCCTTCTCGATCAGGAACGCGGTGAGGTTCTGGTGCGGTTTGGCGGCGCCCTCGTCGGTCCGGGCCAGCAGGGCGACGAGGCTGGACGTGCCGCCGTTGGTGAGCCACATCTTCTGGCCGGTGATCACGTAGTCGTCGCCGTCGCGGACGGCGGCGGTCCTGATGGCCGCGACGTCCGAGCCGAGGCCGGGCTCCGACATGGAAAACGCGGAGCGGATCTCGCCGGTCGCCATCCGCGGCAGGAAGTAGTCCCGCTGCTCCGCAGTGCCGTGGGTCGCGACCAGGTAGGCGACGATGAAGTGCGTATTCAGGATCCCCGACAGTGCCATCCAGCCGCGGGCCAGCTCCTCGACGACGAGCGCGTAGGTAAGCAGCGACTGGCCGAGCCCGCCGTACTCCTCGCCGATCGTCAGCCCGAAGACGCCAAGCTCCCGCATTTTCCGGACGAGTTCGTCCGGGTAGGCGTCGGCGTGCTCAAGCTCCGAGGCGACACCGATCACCTCCGCGTCGGTGAAGTCGCGCACGGTGCGCAGGATGTCGCGCTGGAGCTCGGTGAGCCCGTCGGTATCGGTGAGGCGTCGCATGCGCCCATTCTCGTTGCCGCGGCTTGGCCCGGTAAATGGCTCCCGTCGCGGAGTTCGCGCAGCACGGCTTCGGTATCCGCGCCGAGGACCGGGGCGGGCGGCGGTGCGCCGCCCGTGCCCGGCTGGGCGAGGGGCGTGCCGGTGGCGAGGATCTCGCCGATGCCGGGCTGGTCGATGAGGCCGACCAGGGGGTTGGCGCGGGTGACCGGGTCGGCGGCGAGCTCGGCGAACGTGCGGTAGCGCTCCCACAGCACGGAGGTGCCGCCGAGCGCGGCGGCGACCTCGTCCGTGCTGCGTTCCGCGAACCAGGGGGCGAGCAGGGCGGCGATTACCTCGCGGTGCGCGTAGCGGTCGCTGTCGCGGGCGAAGTCCGCGCCGAGTGCCTGCTCCACCGCGGCGAGGGCCCCGGTCCGCCCGGTGACGCGGGCGAGGTCGGCGTAGTGCCGGGCGGTGAGGGTCACGATCATGACGGAGTCACCTGATCCCGTTCTGAAATCCCGGGCGAAACCGCCGTACAGGTGGTTGCCGATCCGCGGACGGCCCGCCGCGGAGAGCTGTCCCTCGGCCAGGAAGCCGAGGTAGCCGGTCACCGCGAGCGCGACGTCGGCCAGCGGCAGCGTGATCGCGCGGCCGCGGCCGGTGCGGCGGCGGTGCCGCTCGGCGGCGAGGATGCCGACCGCCGCGTACAGGCCGCAGGCCACGTCCCAGGCGGGCAGCACGTGGTTGACCGGGCCGGCCATGGCCTCGTCCCCGGTCGTCAGCGGAAAGCCGACGGCGGCGTTGACCGTGTAGTCCACCGCCGGCTTGCCGTCGTGGCCGCCGGTGACGTGCAGGTGAATCAGGTCGGGGCGGGCGTCCCGCAGCGCGTCGTAAGACAGCCACGGGTACCCCGCGTTGGTGAGCACGATCCCCCCGTCGGGACCGGAGCCGGCCACCAGGTCCCGGACGGTGCGCTGCCCCCCGGCCGAGCGCAGGTCGAGGGTGACGGAGCGCTTGCCCTTGTTCAGCCCGGCCCAGTACAGGCTCTTGCCGTCGGGCGCCAGCGGCCAGCGCGTGGTGTCGGGGGCGCCGCCGAGCGGATCGATCCTGATGACCTCGGCCCCGAGCTGCGCGAGGGTCATCCCGCCGAGCGGCGCCGCGACAAAGGATGAGACCTCGATGACCCGCAGCCCGGCGAGCGGCGCGTCGTTCTGTTCGTCGTCCAGCTGCACATCGTCAATCTTGCTACGGAATCGGTCCGGCTACGTCCATCCCGGCCGGTCTCGTCGTGCCGGGCCCGGCGGCCCCGTCCCGGCGGCCCCGTCCCGTCGGGCCGGCCGGAGTTACGGGCGGCCGTCACTGACCTCGCTAGGGAACGACGACACCGTCCTCGGTTTGCGCGTACCAGTCGGTGTCCATCGGGATGAGCTCCACGTCGGCGCCGGTGTGCGGCGCGTCGATGATGTTGCCGTTGCCGACGTAGATCGCCACGTGAGTCTCCCCGTTGTAGAGGATCAGGTCACCGGGCTGCAGGTCCGACGTCGGGACGTGCGGGAGGGTCGCCCACTGGTCCTCCGTGGTCCGGGCGATGGATATGCCCGCCGCCGCCCACGCGGCCTGCACGAGGCCGGAGCAGTCGTAGGCGTCCGGGCCGGTGCCGCCCCACTCGTAGGGCTTGCCGATCTGCGCGTAGGCGAACTGCACGGCCTCGTCGGCCTGGGTTCCCGTCGGGCCGGTGTAGCTGACCGGCGTGGTGGTGACGGTTCCGGTGCTGGTGCTGCCGCCGACCTCTTGCGCCGCTACCTCGGCCTGCTGCTGCTGGGTGAGGCTGTCGAGCAGGGACGTCTGCGTGTCGAGCAGCTTGGTCATGGACGACTTCTGCGCCGAGTACTGCGCCGCAAGCTGGGCGACGCCCGCTTCGGTGCGCTGCCGCTGCTGCTGGATGGAGGAGAGCTCGCCGGCGAGGCTGAGGAACTGCTGCGCCTCTTCGTTGTGCGTGCCCTCGACCTGGAGCAGCAGCGACGCCTGGCTCAGCACCGCGGACGGGTTGCCCGAGGTGAGCAGGCCGATGACCGACGTCTGCCCCGAGTTCTCGTAGGCGGCCACGGCGACCGCGGTGAGCGTGGCGCTCGCCTGGTTGTACTGCTGCTGGGCGCGGTCGCTCTGCTTGGTCACCTGGGCCAGTCGCGCCTTCGCGGTCGCGAGCTGCTGGCCCGCCGCGTCGGACTCCTGGCCGATCTTGTCGACCTTGCCCTGCAGGGTATTGATGTCCGACTTGACCTGGGTGATCGTTGGCTTGGAGGCGGCCCCCGCGCCCGCGGCGCCGGCGTAGACGGCGATACCGCCCGCGGTCGCGAGCACGGCCGTAAAGACCGCGGCGCGCCGCATCTGGGTTCGACTGACAAGGCGCTTGGCCACGACAGTGTCACACTCCGTTCTCCACGCCACTGGCAGGTAAGCCAGCGGCCGTGGAACACGGTAGTGAAGGTTACGGTTGCGTCTCAACCACTTCGCGGAAACCTCACGAAAGTATTACGGTTTAACACCTGTCTATTTCGGTGTGTTCGGTGGCTCGTGTTCTTGTCGGAGACCCGCTGTTCTTGTCGGGCAGTGTTTGCCCCGTCGCGCAGTGTTTCTTTCCCGGACAACGCGGTCAAAGGTGTTCTAAGGGGCTTTACGGGTGTCAATACCCGCTAACGGGCGGCACGGGTGCCGGCGACACGGGCGAGATCGAGCTTGCTCTCGCTGCCCGGTGCGGCGGTGAAGATGACCACCTTCAGGTCGGTGTCGCTGTCGTTGAGGACATCGCAGTCCACGGTGATGTCGCCGACGTCCGGATGGCGGATGGTCTTGCGGTCCTCGGCGTGGCCGCCGACCGCGCCTTCGTGCCACAGTTGCGCGAAGCGCGGGTTGCCGTCGAGAGTGCGCCTGATCAGCCCGGTCAGTCTCGGGTCGCCGGGATAGCGGCCGGAGGCCCGGCGCAGGTCGGCGACGATCGCGCGGTCAGATGCCTCGACGTTCTCTATTACGACCGGCCAGGCCGAGACGCGGCCGTGGTCGGCGGGGACGGGAAACCGGGATTTCACCAGGCTGCGGTCTTCCGGCGCGACCGCGGACGGGTCGCCGAGCAGGGCCGCCCAGGTGCGATTCCACCAGAGCTGCTGCCAGTCGGCGGTGAACACGGACACCGGGGTATCGCCGAGCCGGGTGAGCACGCGCTGCATGCCGGGCGGAATGTGGTCGCAGATCCGGCCGTCCCGCGGCGGTTCCAGGCCGGCCAGCCGGTACAGGTGGTCGCGCTCGTCCCGGGTGAGCCGCAGCGCGCGGGCCAGTGCGCTGACGACCTGCGCGGACGGCGTGTCGGCGCGGCCCTGCTCCAGCCGGACGATGTAGTCGACCGAGATTCCCGCGAGTTCCGACAGCTCCTCGCGCCGCAGCCCGGGCGCGCGCCGCGCCCGCCCGGCGGGCAGCCCGACGTCCGCGGGCGTCAGCCGGTCGCGCCATGCGTGGATGGTGGCCCCCAGGCTCGCCTCGTCCGTTCCCGCCCCGTCGGTTCTCACCTCTTCATTATCGGCTTCATCAGCGGCGGGGCGTCTTACCGAGGGTGGTACCGGCTTTCCTACCGTCGGGGCGTCCCTGGCTGTTCCCCGGGGGGCGTCGCAAGCTTGATCCATGAACACCGTCACCTTTATTACCGGAGCCAACAAGGGGCTGGGCTACGAGACTGCCCGCCGCCTGGCGCAGGCCGGCCACACCGTGATCCTCGGCGCGCGCGACCCCGGGCGCGGGCAGGCGGCCGCGGACCGCCTGGGCCTGCGTTTCGTCCCGATCGACGTCACCGACGACGATTCCGTCCGCCACGCCGCGGCCGATGTGGAGGCGCACGAGGGCCGCGTCGACACGCTGATCAACAATGCCGGGATCGCCGGCCGTTCGGCCCCGCCGGAAGAGCTCACCGGCGCTGACGCGGAGCTGGTCTTCGCGACGAACGTGGTGAGCGTGGTGCGCGTCACCAACGCGTTCCTGCCGCTGCTTGACCGCTCGTCCGCGCCGGCCGTGATCAACATCAGCAGCGGCATGGGCTCGTTCGCCGCCACCCACGACCCGGAGCGCGTCGAGTCGAAGATCGCCGCACCGCTCTACACCGCGTCCAAGGCGGCGGTCACCATGCTGACCACGCAGTACGCCAAGGCGCTGCCCCGGATCCGGTTCAACGCGGCCGACCCCGGCTACACCGGCACCGACCTGAACGGGAACCGCGGCACCCAGACCGTCACCGAGGGCACCGACGCGATCGTGGCCCTCGCCACCGAGGACCCGTCCGCGGGCACCGGGCGCTTCATCGACCGCTTCGGACCCGTCCCGTGGTAGCCAGCCCCGCGGTAAGCCGGCCCGCGGCAGGCCGTCCTGCGGTCGCCCTTATCGCGGTAGCCCGTCCGTGGTAGCCGGTGCCGCGGCAGCCGGTCTCGCGGTAGCCCGTCCTGCGGTAGCCCGTCCTGCGGTAGCCCGTCCGTGGTAGCCGGTCCCGTGGTAGCCGGTCCCGTGGTAGCCGGTCTCGCGGCAGCCCGTCCCGCGGCAGCGCTGCAGGACAAGTTCCCGCCCGGCCGCTCTCAGTTGCCGCCCGGCCGCTCTCAGCGCAAGATCGCGATCCGCGGCCAGAGCGTCAGACGCTCGAAATAACTTGGGAGATCTCCCCGTGCGGCTGCGTGCGACCGCCGCGGGCGATGGAATGTCAGACCCTCTCGATACGATGTTCGGGTATACAGCTTCTCGGTCAGGTCATTCGGAAGGAGGGCCGTAAATGAACAACCCGGAGCCCTCCTGTGCTGGTCCGCTGCCCAACAGCACGCAGGACCCCGATTCCGAGTGGGCCGAGTACCTGGCCTGGCTGGACCGTGAGGCCGCCGCCGGGCGCGACGCTGGACCCCCGGTATGGGAATCGGATTTGCCGGAATCCGCGGACCCACCAGGGTGGGAATCCGATGTGCTGGAGTCCGCCGACCCACCACTGTGGGAATCCGATGTGGCCGGATGCGCCGGCCTCGGATGCGCCGGCCCTGGATGCGCCGGCACTGGATGCACTGCGCCGGCGCGGCCGCTCTTCGGCCGGGACGGCGAGGCCGATGTGCTGCCTCCCGGTCCGCTGCTGACCGGGCTGACCGAGCAGGCGGTCGGTGACCTCGGCCGCTTGTCGGATAACGAGCTGATCGGGGTACTGCGGGCGACGCGCCGTCAGATGGCCTGTGAGCAGTACAAACAGGTCCTGGTAACCGCGGAGTTCGGGCGCCGCCGCCAGGCCGCGTTCGAGGAAGCGGCCGCGCGCGGCGTCCCCGTCGGCTGCCGGCCGGGCGGTTTCCCGGGCGAGGAACTGGCGGTCGAACTGGTCACCACCCGGGCCGAGGCGGGGCACCGGATCGACGACGCGATCGACCTGACCAGCAGACTCCCGCTGACCTTGGCCGGGATGGCGGCGGGCCAGATCGACGAGGCCCGGGCCGGGTGGATCGCGCTGTACACCCGCAGTCTCGCCCCGGCGGACGCTGCCCAGGCGGACGAGATTCTCGCGGAGGCCGCACCGGACCTGCGGGTGGAGCAGGTAGCCCGCAAAGCCGCCAGCCTGGAGATGAAGCTCAACCCCGAAGCGGTCAGGGCCCGCAAGGAGTACGCCAGGCGAAACGAGCAGCGAGTCGAGGCCAGGCGCGAGCTATCGGGCAACGCGTCGCTGTCCGGCCGGGAGCTGGGCACCGCCGACGTGCTGGCGGCCAAGGCCCACATCGACGCCCTCGCCGCCAGGCTCCGCGAGTCCGGCCTTTTCGATGGCACCCTGGACCGGCTCCGTGCGCTCGCCTTCGCCGACCTCACCCAGGGCCGTAACCCCCTCGATCGCCTCAGTACCGCAGGTACCGCAGGTACGGCCACGCTTGGGCCTGCGGACTCCGGTACACCGGTCGAGCCGTCCCCGACGGCCGCCGACCCCGCCGGTGCTCCGGCCGACCCCGCCGGTGCGCCCGCCGGGCCCGCCGGGCCACTGCCCGCGCCCGACCCGTCCGGTGGGCCTAACCCGTCCGGTGGGCCTAACCCGTCCGGTGGGCCTAACCCGTCCGGTGGGCCCAACTCGTCCGGTGGGCCTAACCCGTTCGGGGGCCCCAACCCGTCTAGTGGGCCCAGCGGCTCGTTCCCGGCCCCTGGCCGCCGATCCCCGCTGCCCGCCGAGATCAACTTGATCGTTCCGGTGGGCTCTCTTCTGGGCTGGTCCACCGCGCCCGGCCAGGCTGGCGCCTGGGGTCTCCTCGACCGGGATGAAACCCGGGCCGTCGTCGACGCGGCCGCGCAGCACCCGCGTACCCGCTGGTGCGTTACGTTGACCGCCCCCGACGGCACCGCCCTCGCGCACGGCTGCGCTCGCGGCCGGCATTCCCGTCTGCTCAGTGACCTGGCACCGCAGCCGCCGCCGGAGCAGCTAATGGAGATCCTCCGCCGCCTGAACCTTGTCTTCACCCCGATCGCGAGGGGCTCCTGCGACCATTCCCAGGCTGAGGAACACTACGTATCCCAGGCCGAGGAACACTACGTACCCAGCCGCCAGCTCAAGCACCTTGTCCGTGCCCGTACCGCCACCTGTGACGCTCCCGGCTGCGCGGCGCAAGCGGTCCAGGCCGATCTGGACCACACGGTTCCCTGGCCCGACGGCCCCACCGATCAGGGCAATCTCGCCCCGAGATGCAGAACTCATCACCGCGCCAAGCAGGCTGCCGACTGGAAGGTCGAGCAGACCGAACCAGGCGTCACCCGCTGGACCCTGCCCTCTGGCCGTACCCACGTTACGACCCCAACCAAGTACGACGCCTAGGTCCCAGTCAGGTACGACGCCTAGGTCCCAGTCAGGTACGACGCCAAGTCCCAATCAGGTAGGACGCCTAGGTCTAACTTTTCCGGGAGCGGCTCTTCCGGGAGCAGCTTTTCAGGGAGCGGCGACCGCGGCCTGGATGCCGGCGGTGAGCTCACGCTGCCGGGCGGCCGCCGCGGCGGCGGCCGGAGCCGGGCCGCGGCGGGACAGCAGCAGCGCGCGCTTGCTCCAGGCGTAGGTGCTGCACTCACGGTTGGCGAGCCGCTCGCTGACCAGGGCGCTGGCCAGCTCGTGGCGGTCCGCCCTGATCGCCGCCTCGAGCAGGGTCCGCTCGACCGCGTCCCGCTGGGCGTGACTGCCGCCGAACTCGTGGATACGGGTGCGGATCGGGAGCAGTTCGTCCAGCACTTCCTGGTAACGCCCGGTGCCGAAGTGCAGCATGCTCCGGCAGACCGGCAGCCCGACCGCGGCGGTCATCTCCCAGCCGGTAGTCCGGCGGTCACCTTCGCTGACCGCCCGCTCCAGGGCCGCGACGACCGCGATGGCCCGGTCGGTGTCGCCGGCGCCCAGGTACGCCATGACCGCGTGCATGTCGTTGAAGGGGTAGTAACCCGGCCTGAGTATGCGCGTCCACGCCTCGGCCAGCGGCTGCCAGCGGCGGCCGGCCGGGGTGCCCTCCAGATGCAGCCGCCACAGCAGCGCGGTGGCGTCGAGCAGTTCCAGCGCGACGTCTTCCGACGCGGAATGGTGCAGAAACGTGTCGTAGACGTCGAGCGCGCCAGGCACGTCGTCGGCCTGGAGCAGGTAGAGCGCGTAGTGCCAGGCGTTGTGCACGTTGAGGAAGTTCCCCTCCGCCCAGTTCTGGCGGCGGGCCCGCATGAACCGCACGCCGTCCGGGATCTGGCCCTGCATCTCGTACGTGTGCACGACCGCGTGAATGCCCCATACATCGTCCGGGCTGCTGTCAACGGCCCGGCCGCCGGCGTCCGCGGCCTGGCCGTACTGGTTGCACTCCTCGAGGCCGAAGGCATACATGCCGTAGAGGAATCCGGCGTCGTCTTCGGCGGCGTCCCAGGCGCCGAGCGCCCGTCCGATGCGGTCCCGCAGGTTGACCGCGTCACCACGGAAGAAGTCGATCTGGTGGCCGACGGACAGCGCGAGGAGATCTCTCGGGTACTCGACGGAAATGCCGCTGAGCAAGGCGCCGGCGCCGCCCATGTCGCCGGCGATCCAGCGCCGCGCCGCGGCCAGGTGTGCCCGCTCACGGGGCCGCAGCGCGGTTTCGTCGGCGGTGCGCGCCGCGTACGGGCCGAGGGCGTCCCTGGCGGCCGCCACGGCGCCCTCTTCCGTGGACATGAGGCCGAGGTAGGCGGCGAGCAGGCTGCCCATTACGCACCCGCCCGCGGCGGCCTCGGCGGACGCCTCGACGACCTCGGGCCGGAAGCGGATCAGCTGGGCCACGGCCCGGTCGTAGGCGGCGGCCGCCTCGGCCGGCCCGGTCAGTTCCAGTCCCTGCCTGTCAACGGCCACGGCCCCTCCGGTTCACCGGCCACGGCGTCTCCGGCGG
>Ga0302314_10006951_pt1 | contig 20411 bp, 19 predicted proteins | sample III_Palsa_N2_3_FD_200533 | JGI IMG/M metagenome (GOLD analysis project Ga0302314, IMG submission 200533) | Peat permafrost microbial communities from Stordalen Mire near Abisko, Sweden - III_Palsa_N2_3 | ecosystem: Environmental > Terrestrial > Soil > Palsa > Peat permafrost | place: Sweden... | reverse complement strand
CGCGAACCAGCTCAACACCTCGCAGAGCACTTTGGGGCAGCTCACGGCGCTGCAGAACTACACCAGCCAGATCGACAACCTGTTCGGCACCACCGCCGGCGGGTTGACCACGGCGCTGCAAACCTACTACAGCGGCTGGTCCGCGGTGGCGGACGACCCCACTTCCAGCGCCGCCCGACAGGCGCTGCTCGGCGACGCGAGCGCGCTCGCCGCCAACCTCAACTCCACGAGCTCGCAGCTTCAGGAGATGAATTCGGACGCCAACACCCGCATCACGGCGGACGTCAATCAAATCAATTCCATCAGCACGCAGATCTCGAGCCTCAACACGCAGATCGCGCAAAGCTCGGGCTCGGGCCAGGCCCCGAACCAGCTGCTCGATCAGCGCGACGAGCTGGTCTCGAATCTGTCGCAGCTCGCGGGCGTCACGACCACGAGCAACAGCGACGGCTCGATCAACGTGTACCTGGGGAATGGCCAGCCGCTGGTGCTCGATCAGAACACCTACCAGCTGAGCACGGTACCGAATCAGTTCAACGCCTCGCAGCTCGAAGTGGCGAGCACGGCGTCCGACGGCGCCTCGATCTCAAGCTCGATCACCTCCGGGGACCTCGGCGGACTGCTGTCGGCGCGTACGCAGGCCATCGATCCTGCGCTCAATCAACTGGGGCAGATCGCCACGGCGGTCGCGCAAAGCGCCAACACCCAACAAGCCTCCGGTCTCGATCTGAACGGTCGGCTGGGCTCCGCGCTTTTCTCGGTAGGCGCGCCGGTGGCGACCTCCTCGAGCGCCAACACCGACGCGACGACGGCGAGTGTCACGATATCGAACATCGGGGTCCTCACCTCGGACAACTATCTGCTCTCGTACCAAGGGGGCACGTACACGTTGACCGACGCCTCGACGGGCGCCAATGTCGCGCTCACGGGTGCGGGCACGAGCTTAAGTCCGCTCACGGCGAGCTCGGTGGGTCTTTCCATCGTGCTGTCGGGAACGCCGGCGTCGGGGGATCAGTTCCTGGTTCAGCCGACGGCGCAGGCTGCCGGGAGCATCGGAGTCGCGCTCACGGACCCCTCGGGTGTTGCGGCGGCGGGCGCCATCCAGACGTCGGCATCCGATACCAATACCGGCAGCGCCACCATCAGCGCGGGTACCGTGGTCGATGCCGCAAACCCCGCGCTGCTCAACACCACCACCATTCAGTTCCTGACCCCGACGACCTACTCCGTCAACGGCGCGGGCAGCTTCGCCTACACCTCGGGCGGCAATGTCGATCTCGACGGCTGGCAGGTACAGATCAGCGGCACCCCTGCCGCGGGCGACACATTCACGGTGCAGAGCAACGCGGGCGGCACGGGCGATAACACCAACGCCCTCGCGGCCGCGAATCAGCAGACAACGGGCGTGCTGTCGAACGGCACGATGAGCGTCTCGGGCGCGGTGGGCGCGCTGATCAGCGGCGCAGGCGCCCAGGCGCAGCAGGTGAACACCGCGACGACGGCGCAGACGGCAGTGAACACGCAGGCGCAGACCAACGTCCAATCGGTCTCCGGAGTGAATCTCGACGAGGAGGCGGCGAATCTCCTGCAGTGGCAGCAGGCCTATCAAGCCTCCGCGCAAGCGCTGTCGGTCGCGAACGGCCTGTTCACGACATTCCTGGACTCGATCAACGGCACTTATAGCTAAGGATAACGACGATGCGCGTCACTCAAAGCATGGAGCAGGCCCAGTTCTTGACCGCGCTCAATCAGCTCGAGTCCAGTATCTCCACCACCCAGAACGGCATCTCCACGGGGCTCGCGTTCACCACGGCGTCGCAAAATCCGGTCGGTGCCGGGCTCGTCGCCGGCTACAACCAGGTGCTCGCGCAAAGCCAGCAGTACACCGCCAACGGCAACAGCGCGACCGATAGCTTGAATACCGAGGACAGCGCGCTCACGCAATTGCAGAACCAGCTGCAGAGCCTGCGTGATCTCGCCCTCGAGGCCAACAACGCCACCGAGTCGCCGTCCGACTTGAGCGCCATCGCCACGCAAGTCCAGCAGATCCAGGGAAGCATACTGTCGGTCGCCAACACCCAGGACGGCTCCGGGAACTACATATTCGCCGGCTATTCCACGCAGACGCAGCCGTTCGCTCAGACGGCCACCGGCGCCACCTACAGCGGCGATCAGGGCCAGCGGCAGGTGCAAATCGGCGCGGGGCAGACGGTGGTGGTGGGCGACAACGGCGATGTGGTGTTCAACCAGGTCAAGACCGGCAACGGCACGTTCAACGTGACCCCCGCCGGCGCGAATACCGGCTCAGGGCTAATCGGCGCGACCGCCGTGACCGATCCCGCCGATTACATCGCGGGAAACTATTCGATCAACTTCACCGCGCCGGATACTTACCAGGTGGTGAACTCGGGAGGAACGGTGGTCACCTCGGGAACTTACACGAGCGGACAGGCCATCACGTTCGCGGGCATGCAGGTGACGCTATCCGGTGCGCCGGCCGCCGGCGATTCGTTCGCCGTCGCGCCGAGCACGGACCAGAGCGTTTTCACCACCGTGCAGAACCTCGCCACGGCCTTGCAGCAAAGCACGGCCACCGCCGCGGGACAGGCGCAGCTCAACAACTCCATCGTGAGCGCGATCAACGGCATCGACCAGGCGCTCGACAACACGCAAACCGTGCAATCGAAGGTCGGCGCCCGGCTGAACACCATCACCACCTCGCAAGCGGTGGCGACGACGCAGCAAACTCAGCTGCAGGAATCGATCACGAACATTCAGGGGCTCGATTACGCGAGCGCGGTGACGAACCTCGACTCGCAAAACACGACCTTGAGCGCCGCGATGGAAGCGTACACGCAGACCGAGGGGCTCTCACTGTTCAAGTATCTCCAGGGGTAGGAGGGCGGCCCCGCCCCGCCCTAGAGATATCTCGAGGGCTAGTGATGATGGCCGCCGGCGCCGTGCACGTGGCCGTGCTCGAGCTCCTCGGAAGTCGCACTGCGCACCTCGACCACTTCGACGTCGAAATGCAGCGTCTGATCGGCGAGCGGATGATTGCCGTCGAGGGAGACCATATCGCCCACGATCGCGGTCACCGTGAATACCCGCATGCCCTCGTCGGTCTGCGCCTGAAACTGCATGCCCTTGCGAAGCTCGCCGGCGCCTTGCAGGGATCGCTTGGGTACGCGCTGCACGAGCGTCTCGTTGCGCGTGCCGTAGCCCTCCTCGGGCGCCACGGTCACCTCGAGGCGGTTGCCCTGGGTTTTGCCCTCGAGCGCCTTTTCCAGGCCCGAGACGAGATTACCGTGGCCCTGGATGTAGGCGAGCGGTTCGCCGCCCGCCGAGCTGTCGAGTACCTTGCCGTCGTCGTCTTTGAGCGTGTAGTGGATCAGCACCACGCTATCTGCCGCTATTTGCACCTTCGATTCTCCTGTGCGCCGTTTTCGACGCGTCCTTTGCGGCAGCCGCGGTGGCTGCCTTGATGCGTCGTTGCCGACGCGCAAACCAAACTACTTGACGATGCGCCCCTCGAGGTCGTAGGCGGCGGATTTGGTGATGCGCACCTGCGCCCAATCGCCGACCTTCAAGCCGCCGCCGTCCAGGATGCGCACCACGCCGTCGATCTCCGGCGCATCGCTCGATGAGCGCGCGATCGCGACTTCTCCGTCGATGCGGTCGATCAGGACTTGCAGCGTTCTGCCGACTTTTTTCTTCAGCCGCTTGGCGCTGATCTCGGCGGAGAGCTCCATGAAGCGCTCACGCCGCTCGTGCTTCACTTCTTCGGGGACCGGCGTCTCCTTCAGGGCGTTGGCCGTGGCGCCCTCGACCGGGGAGTATTCGAAGCAGCCGACGCGGTCGAGCTGAGCACTGCGCAGCCAATCGAGGAGCTCTGCGAAGTCTTGCTCGGTCTCGCCGGGAAATCCGACGATGAACGTGCTGCGGATCGCAATGTCCGGCACGTCCCGCCGCCAGGCGGCAATCCGATCGAGCGTGTTCTCCGCCGCCGCGGGGCGGCGCATGAGCTTCAAGATGCGCTCGCTCGCGTGCTGGAACGGGATGTCGAGATAGGGCAGCACCCGCCCATCGGCCATGAGCTCGACGACCTGGTCCACGTGCGGATACGGGTAGACGTAGTGCAGCCGGATCCAGACGCGCAGCTCGCCGAGCGCCTCGGCGAGATCGTAAAAGCGCGTGCGGCGCGCAATGCCGCGCCATGGCTCCTCGGCATATTTCAGATCCGCGCCGTAGGCGCTCGTGTCCTGCGATATGACCAGCAGCTCCTTCACGCCGGCGCCCACGAGGCTCTCGGCCTCGCGCAGCACCTCACCGATGGGCCGGCTCGCCAGGCGGCCGCGCATGGACGGGATGATGCAGAAGCTGCAGTGGTGATTGCAGCCCTCGGAGATCTTGAGGTAGGCGTAGTGGCGCGGGGTGAGCTTGACGCCGCCCGCGGGAATGAGATCGAGGAAGGGCTCATGCTTGGGCGGCAAGAACTCGTGCACCGAGGCGAGCACTTCCTCGTAGCGCTGCGGCCCGGTGATTTTCAGCACTTGCGGATGCCGCGCGAGGATTTTCTCGGGCTGCGCGCCGAGGCAGCCGGTGACGATCACCTTGCCGTTTTCGGCCAGCGCCTCGCCGATGGCCTCGAGCGACTCGTCGATCGCGGCATCGATGAAGCCGCAGGTATTCACCACGACGAGGTCGGCGGCGCGATAGCTGGGCGCGACTTCATACCCTTCGGCGCGCAGGCGCGTGAGGATACGTTCGGAATCGACCAGGGCTTTGGGGCATCCCAGGCTGACGAAGCCCACCTTGGGCGTGTTGCGCCGCGCGGGCGCTTTGCGGGTAGCGATTTTCAAGAAGATCCGGCGGGTGCTCTGGGAAAAACCCGGCATTCTACTCCAACCCGCTCATTTGACCGCGAAATCGCACTGTCAAATGCCCCCGGCGAGAATCGTGACGCAGTGCTACGAAAGGCCGGCTAGGCCGCCGGGTCAGCCTCAAGAACGGCGGACGCCGTCCGATAAACCCTCTGTATGTGGTCACCGGTCCGCCCGCTCGGCGGGTGAAGTGAACACAACCGAAACTGAATGGCCTTGACGGGCCGGTAGATCAAACACGGAGCAGAGTAATGTCACTAGTCCTCAATACCAACATCGATTCGATTGTTGCGCAAAACAATCTGAACGGGTCCCAGTCGCTGTTGACGCAGTCGCTGACGCGCCTGTCCTCGGGTCTGCGCATCAACAGCGCCGCCGACGACGCGGCGGGACTGGCGATCAGCCAGCAGTTCACCACCCAGGTCAACGGCACCAACCAGGCGATCAACAACGCGAACGACGCGGTCTCCGAATCACAGACCGCCGCCGGCGCGCTGACCACCATCGTCAATAACCTGCAGAGCATCCGCACCCTCGCGGTGGAATCGGCCAACGGCTCGAACAGCGCTTCGGACCGCCAGGCGCTCGACCAGCAGGTGCAGCAGCAGATCTCGGAAATCACGCAGATCGCGTCGCAGACGACTTTCAACGGCTTGAACGTCCTGAACGGCTCGAGCGGCGTGCAGACCTACCAGGTAGGCGCCAACGTCGGCAACACGATCTCGATCAACCTCGCCCAGGGCGTCGGCGCCAACCAGGTCGGCGCGGTCGCCTCGACCACGACGGCCGTCGCGACCGGCGGCACCACCGGCGCTCTGACCATTGCGGTCGGCAACGGCAGTGCGACGACCATCGGCGCGAGCAGCCTGTATGCGACGACGGCCAGCTCCGGAACGGGCGGCGCCGCCTACGCTTATCAGGACGCGAGCTCGGCGTACGCGAAGGCGGCCGCCATCAACGGCGCCAACATCTCGGGATTGACGGCCACCGCCAACAACTCCCAGGACGTGACCTTCGGCGCCGTGACGGTCGGCACCGGCGGGTATTCGCTGGCGGTTAACGGGGTGACCGTGTTGAACACGACCTCCGGCCCCGTGACCGCGGCGAATCTGGTCACGGCGATCAACAGCTACTCGACCCAGGACGGCGGCGTCACGGCGGCCACGGGCGGCAACGGTCTCATTTTGACGGCGGCGGACGGCAGCAACATCCAGTTGAACCAGAACCTGAATCCGGGCGGCCTGGTTGCCAGCACCGGCGGCATTACGCATGTCACCTCGTACAACGCCACGACCGGTGCGGACATCGGAACCGGCGCGGCCTATGTGGGCGGCGCCACGGCGTTCTACGGGCAGGTCTCGCTGTCCTCTTCGCAGAACATCCAAGTCGGCGGTCTCGCAGCCGATCTCACGGCGAGCGGCTTCGCGGCGGCGACCACGGTCACTGCCACCGGTACTCTTCAGGGCAACAATGTGCTGACGGTCAACGGGGCCAACGCGACCATCGAGTCGGTGGATTCCGCGCTCGCCACCGTCAGTCAGTTCCAGTCGCAGCTCGGCGCCATTCAGAACCGCTTCACCGCGGCGGTGAGCAACCTGCAGTCGACCAGCCAGAACCTGACCCAGTCCCGCAGCACCATCGAGGATGCGGATTTCGCACAGGAGACGGCGAACTTGACCCAGGCGCAGGTGTTGGAGCAGGCGGGAATCTCGGTGTTGGCGCAGGCCAACCAGCAGCCGCAGCTGATCCTCAAGCTTCTGCAGTAACAGTCGATAACCCGATCGATGGGTTCACCCACGGCTCGGCCGCTCGCGCGGCCGGGCCGTGGTCTCACGAGAGTACTTCGAGGAGTTGATCCGCCTTTCATTGAGCAGGTGTCATCATGGCGAGCGACGCAAACCCGGTACAGATACCGGTGACGAGCCTCGTGCACGGAAGTCAGGCACCCACAACGACCTCACCGTCGAGCGGCAAAGGTTTGCCGCCCGCCGACGGCAAGACCGCGCCCAGCGTTGCCGGAAGCGCCAAATCGAGCGCCGCCAACCGCAGCACCGACGTACAGGCGCAGGTCGCTTTCCTCAACAAGTACCTCAATGACTCGGGTCGGCCCAACCAGTTCCGAGTAGATCCGAATTCGGACTCGATGCTCATCCAGGAGGTCAATCCGGCCACGGGAGCGGTCATTGCCGAATATCCGTCCGTATCGTTCCCGGCCCTGGCCAAGAGCCTCGGCATTTCCAGCGCGGTGATTGACGAGCACGCGTGAGGACGGGGGAGCGAAATCGCGCCCTGGTATGCCTCTTGCTTAAGTTCCTCGGTGTCGTGCCGATAAATAGCCCATTGCTAAAAGGTCCCCCATGAGCTCAGCCGTAAACAGCAGCACCGCTTCCTCGTCCAGCACGCCGAGCTCCCTCATCACCTCGACGGGCATCGGCTCGGGCCTCGACATCAGCGCCATCGTATCCTCGCTCACCTCCGCATATGGTGCGGCGCAAACGAACGAGCTATCGGCGGAGCAGACCTCGCTCAATGCGCAGGTGTCCGCCTTCGGCACGTTCTCGAGTGCGCTCTCCACCCTGCAAGCGACCTTGTCCTCGCTCGAGACGCCCTCGTCGCTCGCGGGCTACGACGCGACGGTCGCGGACAAGTCCATCGCCTCGGCCAGCACGAGCTCGGACGCCGTCCCGGGACAGTACTCCCTCGAGGTGCAAAATCTCGCCACGGCCGCATCGCTCAGCTCGGCGCCGGTGGCGAGCGGCGATACCACCATCGGGACCGGAACGTTGAACATCGCCGTGGGCGAAGCCTCCACCTCGATCAGCATCGATTCGACCGACGACACGCTCTCGGGCATCGCCACGGCCATCAACTCGGCACCCAACAATCCCGGTGTGACGGCGAGCGTCATCACCACCACCGCGGGCGCCCGGCTCGTGATCACCGGAACGGTGACCGGCGCCGCCAATGCGATCAGCGTGAGCGAATCCGGAGGCGACGGCGGCCTCGCCTCGCTGGTCTATCCCGCATCCGGCACGACCGGCCTCACGCAAACTCAGGCCGCGACGGACGCCAACTATTCGATCAACGGCTTCCCGGCGACCAGCGCGAACAACGTGGTGAGCGGAGCGATCAGCGGCGTGACGCTCGACTTACTCGGCCAATCCGCGGCGAACACGCCCACGACCTTGACCATCAGCGCCGACACGTCCGCGGCATCGACCTCGATCGGCACGTTCGTCACGGCCGTGAACGGCGTGCTGAGTGCGATCCAAAGCCTCGGCGGCTACGATGCGAGCACGCAGACGGCCGGGCCGTTGAACGGCAACGCCACGCTCGAGTCGTTCCAGAACCAGCTCGAGAACATTCTCGGGCAGGTCAAGTCCGGCAACACGAACGGCGTGGCTTCACTCGGTGATCTCGGCATCACGGCCGACGCCAATACGGGACAGCTTGATTCCAATTCGAGCACGCTAACCAACGCGCTGAGCGCCAATTTGACCGCGGTCGGAAATCTCTTGGGCGGCACGAACGGCATCGCCACTCAGCTCAACACGCTCATCAACCAGTATTCGGGTCCCGGCGGCTTGCTCTCGAGCATCAACCAGGGGCTGCAATCGAGCTTGAGCAGCGTCTCGCAGCAACAGACTGCGCTGCAGGCCGAGCTCGCGACCTATTCGGCCACGCTCACCTCGGAGTACAACGCCATGGACTCGGCCGTTGCGGCGCTCAAGGAGACCCAGACCTATCTCACCGCCGAGTTCAATCCGAATCAGTCCTCCTCGAGCTCCAGCAGTTCGACCAGCAGCTTGAGCAGCGGCAACCTCGGTACCTGAGGACAAGCGACATGCTGCAATCCCGAGGTGCCGCCCAGTATCGCGCCGTATCCAACCACGGCCTGGTCGCGGGCGCGAGCCCGGCGCGGCTCGTGCAGATCATGTATGAAGAGGTGCTCACGCAGCTCACCATCGCGCAGGGCTGCATGGCGCGCATCAGCAACAACCTGCCCTTGAACGAGATCGTGGCCAAGGGGAAGGCCATGGGGAAGGCCATTCGCCTCATCAATCAGCTCAACGGCACGCTCGACATGGAGCGCGGCGCGGAAATCGCCGCAAATCTGCGCTCGTTGTACGTCTACATGCTCGCTCGCCTGACGCTCGCCAATGCCACCCTGGATGCCTCGATCGTGGGCGAAGTGATCGCCCTGTTGCGCAAGGTCAAAAGCGGCTGGGACGGGATCGTGACGGACGCGCGATGACGAGCTCCGAGACCGCCGCCGCCCTGCAGCGCGCGCTCGATCTATCGCGGGAGATCGTGGCCGCGGCCGAGGGCGGCGATGTGGAGGAGATCCTGCGTCTCGACGCCGAACGGCTGCGGCTGCTAAAGTCGCTTCGCCAAACCATGCCAACCCTGAGCCCCGCGGATCGTTCCATGCTGCGCGTCATCGCCGATCTGAATGCACGGTCCATCGGGCGGATGGAACATCGGTTTCGCGCCAAGTGCCGCGACATGGATATGCTGACGGCCGGCCGGCGCGCGGTACGCGCCTACGCGCATCATCGCTAGCCGGATTCCTGCATGCCAGAGTCGTTCCTCGGCGATGGACTGATATTCGAGGAATTGCTACCGCTGCAATGGTTCCCCGGAGCGCTGCCCGAGGGGCTGGAGCTCGCCCGGCTGAATGCGGACAACCATCAGCTCCTGGGCGCCGAATCCACGCTCGAGGAAGTGCGCGTCTCCGAAGCACTCAGCAAGGAGGAGTCATCCGCCCTGGTGCACGAGTTGCAGCGCCTCGAGTACAAGCTCAACGTATTGCTGCGGCTCACGGCGGATCTGGCGGCGCAGTCCAAGCCGCTGCCCGCGTCCCAGCGCGTGCGGTTGAGCGCGCGCGCGCTGGAATGGTTCGGCACCGCGTCCGTGAAGACCGGCGGCACCGGTCTCCTGCACCTCTACATCAATCGCACCCTGCCGCAGCCCCTGAGAATTCCCTGCGTGGTCGCGGGCGAGCGCGAGCGCGTTCAAGGCAGTGAGCGCATCGTGCAACTCATGTTCCGCGACATGAGCGAGGCCGTGGTCGACATGCTCGAGAAACTGATCTTTCGGCATCACCGGCGGCGCGTCGCGGGCGCGCGAATCGCCGCACCCTAGAGATGCTAGAGGGATCTGCCTCGCTCGAACTTAGCGATTCACCCTAGACATTAATTGGGTGATCTCCCTACATCCGTTCCGGGTGTTCCCCAACTGCTTTACGTTGGAGTTCATAAGTTAACATGTGCCGCCTCGTTGAATTGATTGAGCAATCTCAATGGGTTAGCAGCAATGTTTGAGACGGAACCGTAGATCTGTGGAGTTCGTCACAGTTTTTCACGGGAAGGAGCCCCCGATCGTGGTCGACGCCAAAGTTATTGTGATGGAACCCGCGGATTCGCAGGCGCGAACCTTAGAGGCTCTGCTCAGATTCTTGGACCTCGCCCCGGTCCGTTTTCACGATTTGGCCGAGCTCGGCCGCCAGACCGAAGGGGCTCATGACTGGCTGGCGCTGATCGTCGGCGCCGAAACCATCCAGAAAGAGGGACCGGAACTCGTCGCGCGCCTGCGTGCGCTGGCGCAGCCGCTGCCGGTGATCTACGTGTCCAGCGACGGCCTGCCCAAGATCGCCGAGACGAGCGGTGATCTCGCCTGGCTGCACCTCGAGTTGCCCGTGAAGCAGCGCCGCCTTTCGGCGGTGCTCAACCAGGCGCAGAACGTGCGCAACGGCCACCCGACGCAGCCGGGAACATATCGTTTCCGGCCGAGCGGCACATCTACTCCGATGCGCGCCATTCACCGGCTCGTCGAGCAAGTGGCGCCCTACGACACCAACGTGCTCATTCTCGGCGAATCCGGCACCGGCAAGGAGATGGTCGCGCGCCATGTCCACGAGCTGTCCGGCCGCTCGGGACATCCTTTCGTGCCCGTCAATTGCGGCGCGATTCCCGCGGACTTGCTGGAAAGTGAGCTGTTCGGTCACGAGAAAGGGGCGTTCACAGGAGCGTTGAGCACGCGCATCGGGCGCTTCGAGTTTGCCGAGGGCGGCACCCTGTTCCTCGATGAGATCGGCGACATGTCGCTGCAGATGCAGGTGAAGCTGTTGCGGGTCCTGCAGGAGCGCACCTTCGAGCGTGTGGGCAGCAATCGCACCATAGCGTGCAACGTGCGCATCATCGCGGCCACGCACCGGGATCTGGATGCGGCGATCGTCGCCGGGCGGTTCCGCGAAGACCTGTTTTATCGCCTGAACGTCTTTCCGGTGCAGATGCCGCCGCTGCGCGAGCGGCTCGAGGACCTGCCCGTGCTGATCGAGCACCTGCTCTGCCGGCAGGGTCAGAACGCCGGACGCCACATCCGGCTCGAGAAGAGCGCGATGCGCTGCCTGGTGCGCAACCGCTGGCCCGGCAACGTGCGCGAGCTCGCAAATCTGCTCGAGCGACTGGCCATCCTCTATCCGGATCAGACCATCACTGCGGCCGATCTGCCCGAGCGCTATCGCGCGAGCGAGGCCGCTCCGTTTCTCGGCGGCGACATGCGCATCGTGTCGGGCGAGCCGCAGCTCGTGCTGCGCGATGCCGAGGGTGTTCGCGACGCCGAGGGTGTTCGCGACGGCACGGATGTTCGCGATGGCGCGGATGTTCGCGATGGCGTCGATTTCTGCGAGGCGGACGATTCCCGCGACGACACGGAGGAGGGCGAGGGGACCTTCGCCTCATGCGTGAGCCTCGACGGCGGCCCGGCGGTCGAGAGTGCCCTGAAGAACGGTGGGATCAATCTCAAGGATCATCTGTCGGCCATCGAGATCGGACTCATCCGCAAAGCCCTCGAAGAGGCTGACGGCACGGTCGCGGAGGCCGCGCGGCTTTTGAACATGCGCCGCACGACGCTCGTCGAGAAGCTGCGCAAGTATCGGCTGTACGCCTGACGGATTTTTGACGCTCGCCGCCCGCTTCTTCGCCGATCGATTCGTAAACGGTTGATCGGAGGAGGAAAAACGGTGAGGGCACAGAAGTTGCTTTCTTCCGAGCGTATGGCCGCAACCTCTCTCGACCTCATCGACAACCAGCGCAGCGAGCTCAAAGCCGCATTTCGCGCTTTCGGATCCATCTCGGAGCAGCTCGCGGGCGCTTACGAGGCGCTGCGCGCTCAAGTCGCGGAGCTCCATATCGAGCTGGGCGAGGCGCGTGCCGGCAAGGAACATCTCGCGGCACGCCTCTCGGCCGTGATCGAGGGTCTGCCCGGCGGCGTGCTCGTGCTCGATGCCCGCGGCGAGATCAAGGAAAGCAATCCGGCGGCGCTCGCGCTGCTCGGCGAGCCCCTGCTCGGCCAGCCGTTCAGTGCCGTGCTGGCGCGCGCCGCGGTGAGGACCGGCGCGATCGGAGAGCACACCGAACTCTGCACCGGGCGATTCGTGAATGTGTCGCGACGCGAGCTCGCCGAGGGCGGCGAGGTGGTGCTGCTCGCCGATGTCACCGAGTCTCACTTGATGAACGTTTTCCTGACCCGCCAGCAGCGGCTGGTGACCTTGGGAGAGCTGGCCGCGGGACTCGCACACCAGATCCGCACGCCGCTCGCGGCCGCGCTGCTCTATGCCTCGCAGATGACGCTGCCGGGGCGGGCGCCCGAGGATCTGGCGCGCTGCTCTGAGAAAACGGTTGTGAGCCTGAAGCAGCTCGACCGCCTGGTCAACGACATGCTTGCGTTCGCCCACGGCGGTGCTGCCCGTGAGACCGTGAGCGTGAGCGCGCTGCTCGAGCAAGTCGCGCAGTGGCTGCGTCCGGCGCTGCGTCCGGGCGTGCGCTTGACCATTCGCACCGAGGCGCCGGGCTTGACGCTGCGCGCGAACGCGCCCTCCCTGGTATCCGCCGTGTTGAATCTCGCCACCAACGCCCTGCAGGCCTCTGCGAGCGATCTGCATCTCGAGCTGCTCGCCCGCCGCACCCCCGAGGGGCGCGCCGAGATCGTGGTGAGCGACGACGGCCCGGGCGTGCCGGGGCAGCTGCGCGAGCGCATTTTCGAGCCGTTCTTCACCACCCGCGCCCGGGGGAATGGCATCGGTCTCGCCATCGTGAAGAGCGTCGTCGAGGCCCACGCGGGCGGTGTGCGCCTCGCGCAAACGGCGCGCGGAGCCACTTTCATCATCGATCTACCAGCCGAGGAAATTGCATGACCATCGTCTTGGAATCGGTTCTCATCGTCGAGGACGATGCCGCGTTGCGCGAGGCGCTCACCGACACGCTGCGCGCCGCCGGCATCACCACGCTCGCCGCCGCGGATGCGCGCGAGGCGCTGAAGCTGCTCGCCACCGAAGAGATCGCGCTCGTCATCTCGGACGTACAAATGCCGGGGGCGAGCGGCTACGAGCTGCTCTCGGAGATCAAGCGGCTGCGCGCGGACTTACCCGTGGTGCTGATGACGGCCTACGGCACGATCGCGCAGGCGGTGTCGGCCATGCGCGAGGGGGCGACCGACTACATCGTCAAGCCCTTCGACGCGCAGGCGCTCATCGACATGGCGCGCCGCCAGCTCGCGGCACTTACCGCACCGGGCGATCTGGTCGCGACCGACCCCGAGTCCAAGCGCACGCTGGCGCTCGCCCGCAAGATCGCGGAGAACGACGCCACCGTGCTGATCACGGGCGAGAGCGGCACCGGCAAGGAAGTGTATGCACGCTACATCCGCGACCACTCCGCGCGCGCCGACAAGCCGTTCGTCGCCATCAACTGCGCGGCGATTCCCGACAACATGCTCGAGGCGACGCTGTTCGGCTACGAGAAGGGCGCCTTCACGGGAGCGCTCGCGGCGCACGCCGGCAAGTTCGAGCAAGCTCAAGGGGGGACGCTCCTGCTCGATGAGATCTCGGAAATGGATCTGGGACTGCAGGCCAAGATCCTGCGCGTCCTGCAGGAGCGCGAGGTCGAGCGCCTCGGCAGCAGCCGCACGCTGAGTCTCGACGTCCGCCTGATCGCGACCTCCAACCGCAACCTGCCGGACGAGGTGCGCGCCGCGCGTTTCCGCGCCGATCTGTATTACCGCCTGAACGTCATGTCCTTGCGCTTGCCCGCGCTGCGCGAGCGCCGCGGCGACATCCTGCCGCTGGCGCGCCGCGCCATGCAGGCGTGCGCACGCGGCGCGCAGCCCCTGTCGTTGTCGCCCGAAGCGGAGCGACGGCTGGTCGAGCACGACTGGCCGGGCAACGCCCGCGAGCTCACCAACATCGTGCAGCGCGCGGCGTGGCTTGCTTCCGGCGGCCGCATCGACGCCGCGGACCTCGACCTGCAGGTGGTTGCGCCCGCAGCCGCCGACCCCGCGCCGGCAGCCACCGATGCCGCGCCGGCAGCCGGGGCGAAGGTCTTCGAGGTCGCGCTCGGCAGGGACCTCAAGGAGCGCGAGCGTGAGCTCATTCTCGCGACGCTGCGGGTGACCGGCGGCAGCCGCAAACTGGCTGCCGAGCGGCTCGGCATTTCGCCGCGCACGCTGCGCTACAAGCTGCAGCAGCTCAAGGCGGCGGGCGTGACGGTACCGCGGCTGCTGAACGAAGAATTCGCGGCGGTCTCCACCCTATGAGCAGCATGCAGATTCAGCAAGTGCTCGCGGAGATGCGCGCGTTGCAGGCGCGGGCCGCGGGCGCTCCGGCGCAGATGGCCTCGCCGGCCACGCAAGCGGCGGGTACGCCGGATTTCGCGACCTTGATGAAGGACTCGGTGGATCGAATCGCGGCCATGCAGAACCAAGCGACGGCGCTCGCCGGCGCCTACGAGACCGGCGACAAGAGCGTCGATCTCGCCAAGGTGATGATCGAGGTGCAAAAGGCGGATCTTGCGTTCCGTGCCATGACGCAAGTGCGCAACAAACTGCTCGATGCGTACACCCAAGTCATGAACATGTCGGTCTGAAACCCTTGGAGGATTGATCCATGGCGGATATCGTACCGGCGGCGCCGCGCGGCTTGATGCAAGCGGCTCCCGTGCTGAAGCAGGTTGGACTCCTGGCGGGAGTCGCAGCCGCGGTCGCCGCGGCGGTCTGGCTCGTGCTGTGGTCGCAAGGCCAGAACTACAGCGTGCTCTACGGCCAGCTGTCCGAGCGCGAGAGCGGCCAGGTCATGGACGCGCTCACGGCCGCGGGCATCGAGTACCGCTTAAGCCCGTCGGGCGCGGTGTCCGTACCGGAAGCCAAAGTGCAGGAGGCGCGCATCCGGCTCGCGAGCCAGGGGCTCCCGCAGAGCGATGCCATGGGCATCGAGATGATTCAAAAGGACTCTCCGCTCGGTTCGAGCTCGATGATGGAGAGCGCGCGCTATCAATCGGTGCTCGAGACCGAGCTCGCGCGCACCATCATAAAGGTGCAGGGCGTGCAAAGCGCGCGGGTGCACCTTGCGCTGCCGAAGCCCTCGGTGTTCCTGCAAGATGCGCACAAGGCCACGGCGTCCGTGATGCTGCAGCTCTATCCCGGCCGGCGTCTCGAACCGGGGCAGGTGGCGGCCATCGTGCACCTGGTTGCCTCGAGCGTCCCCGAGCTCGCCGCGAGCGACGTGACCCTGGTGGACCAGGCGGGTTCCTTGCTCAACTCGCCGGACGATAACTCCGAGGCCGCCGTCAGCACGCGGCAACTCGAGTACACCCACAAGCTCGAGGAGAGTTACAAGCGCCGGATCGTGGAACTCCTCGAGCCCATGGTCGGCGCGGGCCGCGTCCGCGCCACCGTCACGGCGGATCTCGATTTCACCGTGACCGAGGAAACGCACGAGAACTACGATCCGCAAAAGACTGCCGTGCGCAGCGAGCAGACGAGCAACGAATCGCGCAAGGGAGGCGACGGCGCGGAGGGCATTCCCGGCGCTCTGAGCAATCAGCCCCCGGGCACGTCGGGCGCGCCGGTGATCCCGGGCGCGACGCCCACCCCCGGTTCGCCGGCGGCGAGCGCGGGACAGGCGGGTGCCGCGAACCAGGCGGCCGCGGTCACGGGGCCCTCGTCGAATTCGCAGAAGAGCACGCGCAATTTCGAGGTCGACCGTACGCTCGCCTACGTCAAGCAACCCACCGGCACGCTGAAGCGTCTGAGCGTCGGCGTGGTGCTCGATGATTGGCAGAAAGTCGGCGAGGACGGCAAGGTATCGACGCAGCCGATGAGCGACGCGGATCTCAAGCGCTTCACGCAGCTGGTGCGCGAATCGATCGGACTCAAGGACGATCGCGGCGATCAGCTGAACGTCATGAACCAAGCGTTCCGCGGCAACGGCCCCGCCGGGCCCATGGAGAGCACGCCGATCTGGGAAGCGCCCTGGGTCCCCAGTGTCGCCAAGCAGGCCGTGGGCGCGGGCCTCGTGTTGCTGGTCGCGTTCCTGATCCTGCGGCCGCTGATGAAATCCCTCACCAAGACGCCGCGCGGCAATCCGCGTATCGAAGAGGGCGAGGACCGGGTGAGCCTGTCGGGCCAGGGAGGCAAGCCGATCAAGCTGCAGGCGAGCTTTGAGCAGCAGATCGCCGCGGCGCGCACGCTGGTCGGTCAGGACCCCAAGAGGGCCGCACAGGTCGTGAAGGATTGGGTCGCCGCCGATGGCTGACAAGCCGGGAGAACTCGCAGGAACTCAGCGCGCCGCGATTTTGCTCATGAGCCTTTCAGAGCAGGACGCCGCCAACGTGCTGAAGCAGCTCGATGCGCGCGAGGTGCAAAAGCTGGGCGTCGCGATGGCGGAGATCAAGCAGATCACCCGCGAGCAGATGACCGCGGTGCTCGACAACTTCATCGGCACCGTCGACGGCCGGGCCAACGTCGCCTCCGGCTCGCCGGACTATGTGCGGCGCGTGCTTACCCAGGCGGTGGGCAAGCAAAAGACGGATATGCTCCTCGACCGCGTCTCCACGGGTCAAACGGGTCAGGGAATCGAGGCGCTGCGCTGGATGGACGCGAAGGCGGTCGCCCAGATCATCTCGAGCGAGCATCCGCAGATCGCCGCCATCGTGCTCGCGCATCTCGAGCCGGAGCAATCGGCGGGCGTGTTGCCGCTGCTGACGGAAGAGATGCGCACCGAGGTGCTGATGCGTATCGCCTCGCTCAACGAGGTTCCGCAAAGCGCGCTGACCGAGCTCGATCAGCTGGTCGAGAAGCAGGCGAACGTCGCTCCGCCCTCGCCGTTGCGGCGCATCGGCGGAGCCCGCACCGTCGCCGACATTCTAAATGCCATGGAGCGCGACAAGAGCGGCGAGGAGCTCGGCAAGATCGAGAAGGCCGATAACGAGATGCATCAGACGATCAAGGACCTCTTGTTCGTGTTCGACAATCTACTCGACGTTGACGATCGCGGCATTCAGGCGCTGCTGCGCGAGGTGGGCTCGGATACGCTCGCCGTCGCGCTGCGCGGCGCCGAGCCGGAGGTTCAGGAAAAGATCCTGAAGAACATGTCGAAGCGCGCCGCCGAGATCCTCAAGGACGACATGGAGGCCCGCGGCCCGGTAAAGCTCGCCGATGTGGAGGCGGCGCAGAAAGAGATCGTGACCATCGCGCAGCGTCTCGCCGACGAGGGCACGATCAGCTTGGGCGGCAAGGGCGCCGGCGAATTTGTCTAGCTCCGGCAGCAAACCCGGCGCCGCGAAGGTAGAGCTCTGGTCGGCACCCGAGGTCGGCCACGCTCCCGAGGTAGGAAGGGCTCCCGGCCCGCAGAAGCCCATGGCGACCGTGAGCGGGCTCGCGGACCTGCAGGCCGAAGCGTACAAGGAGGCCTTTGCGCAAGGGCTGGATGAGGGCCGCGCCGCGGGCCGCGCCGAGGTGCGCGCTCAGGTCGAGCGGCTCGAGGGCATGTTCTACGACCTCGCGAAGCCGTTCAAAGAGCTCGATGACGAGGTGGAGCGCGAGCTGCTCACCCTCGCCATGGCGCTTGCGCGCCAGATCGTGCGGCGCGAGCTCAAGGCCGACCCGACGCACATCATCGGCATCATCCGCGAGGCGATTGCAGCGCTGCCCGTGGCGGCGCGCGAGGTGCGGGTGCACCTGCATCCGGAGGATGCCGCGGTGGTGCGCCAGAATCTCGCGCCAACCGAGAGTGAGCGTGCCTGGCAAATCGTCGAAGACCCGGTAATGGCGCGCGGCGGTTGCCGGGTCACCAGCGCCACCTCGCGCATCGACGCGCGTCTCGAGACGCGTCTCGGCGCGATCCTGAGCGAGCTCATGGGCACCGAACGTCAGCCGAATCATCCGCGGGGCCCGGCGTGACGGGCGCCGCTGCGCGGCCGCGCGCCAAGGCCTGGGCCGAATCGATCGTACGGGCGCGCGAGCGCATCGGCGCCGTGCGCGAGTTCGCGGTGGAAGGCACGCTCAACCGGATGGTCGGCATGACGCTCGAGGCCGTCGGCTGCGAAGCCGCGGTGGGCGGGCGCTGCCTGATCGACACGGCCGAGGGCAAACAGATCGAGGCGGAAGTGGTCGGCTTCTCGGGCGACAAGCTCTATCTCATGCCGACCGGCGACATCCGCGGCATCATGCCCGGCGCGCGCGTCATCCCGACGCACAGCGCTTCGGAAGTCGCAGTGGGTGAAGCCCTGCTCGGCCGCGTGTTGGACGGGGCCGGACGGCCCCTCGACGGGGCGGGGGAGCTGCGCTGCACCGATCGGATATCGCTCACCGGCGAGCCCTTGAATCCGCTCATGCGCCGGGCCATCCGCGATCCTCTGGACGTGGGCGTGCGCTCCATCAATTCGCTGTTGACGGTGGGCGGCGGCCAGCGCATCGGGCTGTTCGCGGGGTCCGGAGTCGGCAAGTCGGTGCTGCTCGGCATGATGACGCGCTACACCCAGGCGGACGTCACGGTGGTCGGACTGATCGGCGAGCGCGGACGCGAGGTGCAGGATTTCGTGACCAATACCTTGGGTCCCGACGGGATGCGGCGCGCGGTGGTGGTAGCCACCCCCGCCGATAATCCGCCGCTCATGCGTCTGCACGGCGCGTGGCTCGCGACCGCCATCGCCGAATATTTCCGCGACCGCGGCATGAAGGTGTTGCTGCTGCTCGACTCGCTCACCCGGTTCGCGCAGGCGCAGCGCGAGATCGCGCTCGCCATCGGCGAGCCGCCCGCGACCAAGGGGTATCCGCCTTCGGTGTTCGCACGGCTACCGCAGCTGGTGGAGCGCGCCGGCAACAGCGATCGCGGCGCAGGCTCGATCACCGCGTTCTACACGGTGCTTGCGGAAGGCGACGATCAGAACGATCCGATCGCCGATGCCGCCCGTGCGATCTTGGACGGCCACATCGTTCTCTCGCGCCGCTTGGCGGAGAGCGGGCTCTATCCTGCCATCGACGTCGAGGCCTCGATCAGCCGCGCGATGCATCAGATCGCGACGCGCGATCAGCTCGATCTCGCGACGCGCTTCCGGCAGGTGTACTCGACCTATCAGCAGAACCGCGACTTGATCACGGTCGGGGCGTACCGCCGCGGCAGCGACTCCCGTGTGGACATGGCGGTGGAGCAGTGGCCGAAAATGCTGGAATTTCTGCGTCAGGACATGTATCAGCCGGTGCCCATCGGGCGCAGTCTCACCGATCTCAAGCAACTCGTGACGCAGTTCTCGGCGCCGCAGCCGGCACCCGGCAGATAGTTAACGCCAAATGACAAAATCGAAAAGATTCGAGCCCATCCGGGAGATTGCCTCGAACTCCGCCGACGCGCTGAGCCGCGCCATGGCGGACGCCGGGCGCCGTGTCGCCGATCTCGAGCGGCAGCTCGAGCAGCTGGAGCGCTACCGCGCGGAATACATGCAGAACCCGGCGACCGCCGGCGCGAGCATGGACGCGGTCAAGCTGCAGAATTACCGCTCGTTTCTGGATCGGCTCGGCGAGGCGAAGCGCCAGCATCAGAAAAATCTCGATGCGGCGCGTGCCGAATACGAGAAGCGGCGCGCACTTTGGAGCGAGAAGCGCGTCGAGGCCGAGTCGCTCGGCCGTGCGGTGGAGCGCTTCCGCAAGGAAGAGCGGGCGGCCGAGGACCGGCTCGAGCAGCGCGAGGGGGATGATGCGGGGATGCGGATAACGCTTTCGCGAGGAGAGTGGAGCTGAGGCTGACGAGAGAGGCGGCGGCAGTCGCTACCGGCCGCCGTCGATCCCTAATGCGCCGTCAGGGCGCCCATGCGGCCGAATTGAATCGGGATTGGGGTGAGCACAGGTAGCAGGGATCGCGCAAACTGGGCGCGGCGTACAGCCCGTTGGTGATGGCCATCGGATCGGGATCGGCGGATGCGTCGAAGTGCGGCAACAACTGCCGGCCGAAGTTGGGCTTGTACAGATCGTCGGCGGTGACGCCGGCGCAAGCGCTGAGAAGCGATGCGACGCCGACCAACAAACAAACTTTTGCGTAGCCAGGAAACGAAGGCATGATGTCCTCCTGGAATCCTCGAGCCCAATTGCGAAGCCGAAGTTACCCTAGCATCGTTCACAACGCCGGGCAAGAAAGCCGGGGTTTGCCGGTATCGTTGCCCGCGACGAGCTCATGAGGCGCATGGAAACAGGTGTCACCGG
>Ga0302314_10006950_pt1 | contig 20412 bp, 21 predicted proteins | sample III_Palsa_N2_3_FD_200533 | JGI IMG/M metagenome (GOLD analysis project Ga0302314, IMG submission 200533) | Peat permafrost microbial communities from Stordalen Mire near Abisko, Sweden - III_Palsa_N2_3 | ecosystem: Environmental > Terrestrial > Soil > Palsa > Peat permafrost | place: Sweden... | reverse complement strand
GCAGCTGATCAGGGATTCTACCGCCTCATCGAGTCAGGTGGAATCGGCTAGGCCGTCTATCGGGGAGTTTTCACACAGCCTGGACCCAAAGCGGACCTTACGCTCCGGCCCCCTCAGCCGGCTTGGCCGCAGCCAGCCGCGCTTCGGCGGCGGCGACAATGGCCTGGAAGCGGGGATCGTCACGGAGGCCGGCCAGATCGGGGTCGGTGGTGGAAATCCTCACCAGCCAGCCGGTGTCCCTCTCCAGAGCCTCCCCCAGCACGACGAGCGCCGCATCGGGGTCGCCCAGCGCAGTCGCCAGGGAGCAGGCGAAGTTGTAGCGCAGCAGCAGGTTGTCGGGATCGATCAGTAGGGCGCGCCTCATCCAGTCCTTGGCCCGTTCGCTCTCGCCCAGGGCCGCCAGGGCCATGACCCCCGTGCCCATGGCGTGGCCGTTGCTGCGGTCCTGGGCGACGACCTTCTCGGCCCACTCCAAGGCGATCCTGGCGACGCGCCGGCTGTTCTCCCCATCGCCCAGGGCGGAGTAGCAACTCACCAGCATAGAGGGCGCATTGAGGTCCGTCTCGTTGAGCGCGGCGGCTTTTTCATAATAGTGCGCGGCATCCTCCAGCTGGCCCTGGATGTAGCTGATGTAGCCGGCGCGATAGTTCACATCCCAAGACTCTGGATCGAGCCGCAGGGCGATGGCGATCTCGGCCGCCGCCTCCTCGTGCCGGCCCACTTCGGAGAGCTTCAGCGCCTTTAGCGCGCGGGCCTCGGCCAGATCGGGGTTGAGGGCCAGGGCGCGCTCCAGGGCGGCCTCGCCGACGTCGCCGGCCCGCCCATGGTAGCTGTCAAGGGCGTATTGCCCGCCGGCCAGGAGAGCCCAAGCCTGGGCGTAACCGGGATCGATGTCTACGGCCCGGCGGGTGAGGCGCTCGATCGCCTCATCCCGGCGCGGATCGCCGCCGTTGCCGGACAGATTATATGACCGCGCCATCAGATAGAGGTTGTAGGCGTCTGCGTTGTCGGTGCCGCGCTGCTCGATCGCCTTCTTCTCCTCCGGTAGCAGCTTGAGTCTCAGCGCCTTGACGATGGCCTCGCTGATCTCGTCCTGCAGGGCGAAGATATCGTCGAGGTTTCGGTCCCAGCGCTCGGCCCATAGGTGGTTGCCCGAGGCGCCGTCTATGAGCTGAGCGGTGATCCGCACGCGGGCGCCGGCCTTGCGGACGGAACCTTCGAGCACGTGACTGACAGCGAGCTTCCGGGCGATCTGCAGGATCTCCAGGTTCTTGCCCTTGAAGGTGAAGGCGGTGTGACGCGCGCAAACCTCCAGGGCCGAGACCTTGGAGAGGTCGGTGATGATGTCCTCGCTGATCCCGTCGCTGAAGTATTCCTGCTCGGGATCGCCGCTCATGTTGGCGAACGGCAGGACGCAGATGGAGAGCTTGCGGACGGCCTTCCTGGGCGTGTCACGCGGCTGGCCGGGCGCGGCCAGATCGGCGATGGCCTCGACCACCTGTTTCCAACCCGGCGTGTCGCTGCCGCCGGACCAGCCGGCCAGGTCGGCGCACTGGGTCTGGTCGAAGGGCATCGGCAGGCGCGCGCCATCGACGCTGAGCTGGACCAGCTTGCGGTCGGCCCGGGCCCGTTCGGCCTCCGAGCGCACCCATTCGGACCTGGCCGCTTCGGCCGACCAGATCACCACCACCGCCTTGGCGGAGGCTAATCGCTCCTCGATGACGTCGGCGTAGGCTCGGTTGGCGGGAATCTCGTCGTCTCGCCAGACGTTGTAGCCCAGCCCACGCAGCGCCTCGGCGATGGCTTGGGCATGATCCGCCGTCGAGCGGGCGTAGGAGATGAAAATGTCGGTCATGTCTTCGCGGCCCCGCCCTTGGTCGCTGCCGTGACCTTATCGAGGGGACTTGGCGGGAGGCAAGGGAAAGGCTGTCAGCGCGCTTGCCGCAGGCAGGTCTAACGTCCGCTCTCCACCTTTGCGGACATTCCAACGTCCGCTTTGCGGCCCGATTCCAAAGTCCGCTTCTAGCGCGGAACGGACCTAAGGCGTTCGCGGCGCCAAAGGCCGCTAGCCGCCCTTCTCGGAGGCTCGCACCGGCCGCCGCCTGGGACCGCCGCACCAAACCTCCGATCTTCGTCTGGGGGAGGACTCTGGTGGGCGCCGGATGTCGGATTCTGACCACTAGCCGGGAGCGTAGCCCTCGATGCGCACGAAGCGGAAGCCCGCCGCCTCGGCCCTGGCCTTTTCATCGGCGCCCACGACGAGCCAGTGATGACCGCTCGCCGGATCGCGGTATTGCTCGAGCGCCATGGCGCCCGGGCGCGGACCCGTCCAGACGAATCCTTGCGAGGCCTCGAATTCATAGCCGCCGGCGAACGCGTCGCGCTCGCCGTCGTCGGTGGCCGTCATCACGTGATCGCCCTTGGCCTCATTCCAGAACAGCTTGAGCGCCGCGGTCCCGGCCCCCCCGGCGGCGAGCACGCGCGCCTGTGGCCCGACGCGCTGGTAGTGGGCGTCGAGCGCCGTCTTGGCCACGGCCGCCGAGGCCGCGCTCAAATGATCGCCACGCGCCGGATCGAGGTAGGCGTCGAGCGGACTCGTTGCTTCAGCAGCGGGGACTGGCGCTGGCGACGCCTGGGCGGTCTCCGAGGCATGCTCGGCCTCGCAGCTGTCGGTCGCCCGCAGGTAGGTAATGCGGCCACCCTCGAAATCCTGCCGTTGGCCGTCTGGGAAGTTGACCGGATCGCCGGTGGGCTGGCCCAGCCAACCGCTGGGTCCGCCGAACTGGAAATACAGCCGCCAGATGCAGCCGGTGACGGCGAAGGTCTGGCCGGCTCTGGGCCCTGTGACCTGCCAGAGGATCATGCCGGCGGCGAAGTCAGCTTCATTGGCCTTGGATCCCTGCGGCGAAGTGGACCCGGGCGTTTCGTCGGCGTTGGGGCAGCCGAGCGGACCGGCGCCTCCGCCGAGGTCGGTCCATTTGGCGAACACCGGCGGGCTCAGCTGGCGCCCGCATCCCGGGCCGGCCCCCTGAGCCCGGGCGGGCAGGGCGGCGAGACCCGCCGCCGCCAGGGAAAACGTCAGCAGGGCCAGGAGTTTCGCGCATGTCGCCATCGGCTTTTCCCGTCAGGAACCTGCGTTCCGCTCGCCCATGCCCGCCCGCGCGATACTCCGGGCGGCCATCGACCTCAACCGTCCTTATGCGTTATGATCCGCCGGCGCACGGCTTGCGCGGGAGGAACGCGTGGGCCGTCACTCGTATTCAGCGACCCTGAGGACCCGATGGCGAAAGAGGATTTGCTCGAATTGCCGGGCACGGTGAGCGAACTGCTGCCCAACGCGACCTTCCGCGTAAAGCTGGAGACCGACCACGAAATCATCGCCCACACGGCGGGCAAGATGCGCAAGAACCGCATCCGCGTGCTGGCCGGCGACAAGGTTCTGGTGGAAATGACCCCTTACGATTTCTCCAAGGGCCGCATCACCTATCGCTTCAAATAGCCGTAAGACAGGCCGGTCATGGAGTTTCTGAAAGACCGGCGCGCGATCCTCCTGCTCGGCGGGGCGGCCGTGACCCTTGTGGTCGGGCTCGGCGTGGCCGTGGTCATGGCCATGGGGCAAAACGCCTCCGACGAGTCGCCGCCGGCCTCGGAGGCCGGCCTCGTGGTCCAGGCCGGCCATGACGAGACGCCAAAGCTCGATCCCGCCCAACCGTTGCGCTGCTTCATGAACGGCCGGTTGGCGGGCGTCATGACCGTCGCCGACTGCGCCAAGAAGAACGGCGTGACCACCGGCGCGCTCGATGTCGGCGTGGACAAGAGCGGCAGTCCCGCGGCGGGCAAACTTCCTGCGATCGAAGCCCTTCCGCCGCCGCCCGAGCCGCCGTTGGAAGAGGCCTCGGCGGCTGACAGCCAATTCGGCGCCGAGCCGGAGGAGGCCGGCGGCCAGCCCTGCTGGAGCCACGACGGCGGCGCCTGGAGCCGGACGCCCGGCGCCATGAGCCTCAACACCTGTGTGCAGACCCTCTTCGCCGGCCAGTGCGTCAGACCAGGGGGCGCCGTCTACGGACGGTGGGGCGACCGCACCTTGCGTCTGGTCCAGGGCCGGGTCGAAATGTCCGGTGACGGCCATAGCTTCCACACACTGGCGCGGCAGACCGACGGCTGCGCCATTCCCGAAACCGGATGATGAGGAGGCGGTCGATGCGCCCATGGGGACCAATGATCGCACTCGCCGCCGTGACCGCGCTGGGCGGTTGCGCGCAGGAGATTTCGGCGCCCGGCGACCGCGGCGTCTGCTGGCACATGGTCCAGCCGCCGAAGGGTCCACCGAAGTTCAATGTACTGGCCCGCGACGTCCCTGACCTCGAGCATTGCGCCGCGCAGATCGAAAAGATGCGGGTCAGCTTTCAGTCCCTCGGCCTGACGCAACAAGGCGACATCGTCGGCGCCTATCAGACGCAGTTCCTGTTTCTGAACCGGTACGGCGCATTCACCTCGCAAACCTTCACCGGCTTTCACTACCCGTTCCTGGTGCGCACCGGCGACGGGCGCCTGGCCGTGCCCGGGGCCATGCCGCAGAGCAGCGGGCAATAGGCTGTGGACAGCAGGGCGTAGCCCCGGAACAAAAACAGAACATAGACCTTGCACGGCTGAGATTCGCTGCTAAGGTCGCCGGCAGATTCCGGCGCACTGGGTCGCCGGGCAAGCTCAGGGAGCAGGCGCATGTCAGGCAGCGTCAACAAGGTCATTCTGGTCGGGAACCTGGGGCGCGACCCCGAGATCCGTTCGCTTAATTCAGGCGACCGGGTGGCCAATCTGAACGTGGCGACGTCGGAGACGTGGCGCGACCGCAATTCGGGCGAGCGCAAGGAACGCACCGAGTGGCACCGGGTGGTGATCTTCAACGACAACCTGGTGAAGGTGGCCGAGAACTATCTGCGCAAGGGCTCCAAGGTCTACATCGAGGGCGCGCTGCAGAACCGCAAATACACCGACCAGGCCGGGGTCGAGAAATTCTCCACCGAGGTGGTGCTGCAGAAGTTCCGCGGCGAGCTGACCATGCTCGACGGCCGCGCCGACGGCGCGCGCGAGGGCGACGGCGGCGGCTTTTCGGCGGGGCCGCGCGCTCCGGCCTCGGGGCCGCGCGAGGACTTCAGCGCCGACATGGACGACGAGATCCCGTTCTGAGCCGCGCCCCCGTCGCTACGCCTGTACGATTGGTCTTTTCGCACGTGCGCTGATAGAACATCGGTAGGACGCGCGGTCCGATTCTTGAAGAAACAGAATCCCAGCCTTGACCGAAGAGACCACCCTACCGCCCGATGACGGCCGGCGCGGAAACGTGACGCCGATTTCCATCGAGGACGAGGTCCGGAAGTCCTATCTCGACTACGCGATGAGCGTCATCGTGAGCCGCGCGCTGCCCGACGTGCGCGACGGCTTGAAGCCCGTGCAGCGGCGCATCTTGTTCTCGATGAACGAGCAGGGGCACACCCCCGACCGGCCCTATGTGAAGTCCGCGCGCGTCGTCGGCGACGTCATGGGCAAATACCACCCGCACGGCGACCTCTCGATCTACGACACCCTGGTGCGCATGGCCCAGCCCTTCTCCATGGGGCTGCTGCTCATCGACGGTCAGGGCAACTTCGGCTCGGTGGACAACGACCCGCCGGCGGCCATGCGTTATTCCGAATGCCGCCTGACGCGCGCCTCCATGGCCATGCTGGCGGATCTCGATCTCGACACCGTCGACTTCCGCGAGAACTATGACGGCAAGGAGCAGGAGCCGGTCGTCCTGCCGGCGCGGATTCCCAATCTGCTGGTCAACGGCGGGGCGGGCATCGCCGTGGGCATGGCCACCAACATCCCGCCGCACAATCTGGGCGAAATAATCGACGCCTGCCTGGCCCTGATCGACACCCCCGACATCGCCACCGAACTGCTGCTCGACCTGGTGCCGGGTCCCGACTTCCCCACCGGCGGCGAGATCATCGGCCGCACCGGCGCCCGCCTGGCCCTTTTGACCGGACGCGGCTCGGTGATCGTGCGCGGCGTCGCCACCATCGAGGAGATCCGCAAGGATCGCGAAGCGATCGTCATCACCGCCATCCCCTATCAGGTGAACAAGGCGGCCATGGTCGAGCGCATCGCCGAGCTGGTGCGCGAAAAGCGCGTCGAAGGCGTGGCCGACCTGCGCGACGAGAGCGACCGCTCGGGCATGCGCGTGGTGGTCGAACTGAAGCGCGACGCCAGCGGCGAGGTGGTGCTGAACCAGCTCTACCGGTTCACCCAGCTGCAGAGCGCCTTCCCGGTCAACGCCCTGGCGCTGAACCGCGGCCGACCCCAGCAGATGGGGCTGCGGGAGATGCTCGAGGTGTTCATCGCCTTCCGCGAGGAGGTGGTGGTCCGGCGCACGCGGTTCGAACTCAGCAAGGCGCGCGACCGAGCCCATGTGCTGGTCGGCCTGGCCATCGCCGTCGTCAATATCGACGAGGTGATCCACATCATCCGCTCATCCAAGGATCCGGCCGAGGCGCGCGAGCGCTTGATCGCCAGGGACTGGCCGATCGGCGACATGGAAGGCTTGATCCAGCTGGTCGCCGACCCGCGCACGGTGGTGATCGAAGGCGGCAACGTGCGGCTCACCGATGAGCAGACGCGCGCCATTCTCGCCCTCACGCTCTCGCGCCTGACCGGCCTCGGCCGCGAGGAGATCTTCGAGGAGGGGCGTGAGCTGGCCGCCGCGATCCGCGCCCATCTGGACCTGCTTTCCTCGCGCGACGCGATCATGGCGGTCGTGCGTGGCGAGCTTGTGGAGGTGCGCGAAGCCTTTGCCATCCCGCGCCGCACCCAGATCGTCGAGGGCGACGCCGACGTCGAGGACGAGGACCTGATCGCGCGCGAGGACATGGTCATCACCGTGACCCACGGCGGCTACGTCAAGCGGACGCCGCTGACCACCTACCGCACGCAGCACCGGGGCGGCAAAGGTCGCTCCGGCATGTCGACGAAGGAAGAGGATGCGGTCACGCGCGTCTTCTCCGCCTCCACCCACGCGCCGATGCTGTTCTTCTCCTCGGGCGGCAAGGCCTACAAGCTGAAGGTTTGGCGTCTGCCGATCGGAGCGCCGACGGCGCGCGGCAAGGCCTTCGTCAATCTGTTTCCGATCGAACCTGGCGAGACCATGACCTCGATCCTGGCCCTGCCGGAGGATGAGGCGACCTGGGGCGACTACGACCTGATGTTCGCCACCCGCTCGGGTGGGGTGAGGCGCAACAAGCTCTCCGATTTCGCCCAGATCAACCGGGCCGGCAAGATCGCCATGAAGCTCGACCCGGGCGACTCGATCGTGGGCGTCGCCCTGTGCACGGCGGCCGACGACGTGCTGCTGAGCTCGGCCGAGGGTCGCTGCATCCGCTTCCCGGTAAGCGACGTGCGCGTGTTCGCCGGCCGCGATTCGACCGGCGTCCGCGGCATCCGGCTCCTGGGGGGCGACAGCGTGCTCTCCATGGCCATATTGCGCGCCGTCGGCGCCACGCCCGCGGAGCGCGCGGCTTATCTGCGCCACGCCAACGCCATGCGCGCCGCCGCGAACGACGAGGCGGAGGAATCACCGCCGCCGGTGGAAGAGATCGAAGAGGCGGCCGAGGGCGAGGTTTCTCTGTCCATCGAGCGAATCGCCGAACTGGGCGCAGCCGAGGAGTTCATCCTCACGGCGTCGTCCGAGGGCTTCGGCAAGCGCACCTCGGCTTACGACTACCGGCGTACGGGCCGCGGCGGCCAGGGCCTGATCGCCCAAGACCTCTCCAAGCGCGGCGGGCGACTGGTGGCGTCCTTCCCTGTCGAGGAGGCCGACGAACTGCTGCTGGTCACCGACCAGGGCCAACTGATCCGCGTGCGCGTGGCCCAGATCCGCATCGCCGGCCGCAACACCCAGGGCGTGACCATCTTCCGCACCGGCGAGGGCGAGCACGTCGTCTCAGTCGAGCGGGTCGAGGGCTCGGAAGACGATGACGACTCGGCGGTAAGTGATCCGTTAACGGAGTAAGACGGAACAATCTGGCGGGCAGTGGAGGTGAATCGAGTGCAACGCGTCGGACTTTATCCGGGTACGTTCGATCCCGCCACCAACGGGCATCTGGACATCATCGGCCGAGCCGTGAAGCTGGTCGACAAGCTGGTGATCGGCGTGGCGGTCAACACCGCCAAGGGGCCGCTTTTCAGCCTGGAGGAACGGATCGAGATCATCCGTGAAGAGACGGTCAGCTGCGGCCAAGTGGCCGAGATCGAGGTCCGTTCCTTCGAAAACCTCACTATTCAGTTCGCGCGGGAAGTCGGGGCCCAGATCATCGTGCGCGGACTGCGCGCCGTGGCCGACTTTGAATATGAGTTCCAGATGACGGCCATGAATCAGCAGCTCGACCGCGACATCGAGACCGTGTTCCTGATGGCCGATCCGCGCCATCAGGCGGTGGCCTCGCGCCTGGTCAAGGACATCGTTTCCATGGGCGGCGACGTCTCGCGTTTCGCCCCGCCGGGCGTCGTAAAGCGCCTGGTTGCGAAATTCGGAGTCGGTTGAGGCTTGCGAGCCCGTCGGCGTCACGATAGGCGGGCGCGATGAAATCCCGACTGATGTTCCTGACCCACCTGGGCGCGCTTGGCGCCTTGGCGGCCTCGGCCTTGGCGGTCTCGGCCATGGCCGCTCCGGCCCCTCCCACCGGCGGCCCGGCATCGGCGGCGCCCAGCGAGGCCGACTGGCGTACGCCGGATCCGAACAATCTGCTGGTCATCGACACCAGCAAAGGGCGGATCATCGTCGAGCTGTGGCCCTCCATCGCCCCGGTCTCGGCCGCCCAGGTGCGACAGCTCGCCCACGAGAGCTTTTACGACGGACGCGCCTTTTTCCGGGTGATCGACGACTTCATGGATCAGACCGGCGATCCGAAGGACACGGGTGAGGGCGGTTCGACCAAGCCCAATCTTCCGGCCGAGTTCGTGTTTCGCCGTGACGCCGCGACGTCGATCGTGGTCGTCGATAGCACGGACACGCGCGAGTCGGGCTTCGTCTGGCAAGCGCCCGTCATCAGTCAGAAGACCGCGCTCGCCGAATTGACCGCCGACCACAAGGTCAACGCCATGGGGGACTTTTGCCCGGGCGTGGTCGGCATGGCCCGGACCCAGGATCCGGCGAGCGGCAACAGCCAGTTCTTCCTGATGCGCGCGGCCCAGACCAACCTCAACGGCCAGTATACGGCGGTCGGCCGCGTGATCTCGGGCCTCGACGTCGTGCGCCAGATCAAGACCGGCGAGCCGGTCGCCGCGCCGCAGGACAAGATGCTGACCGTGCGGGTATTGGCCGACATGCCGGCCGCCGGGCGGCCGGTCGTGCGCGTCATCGACACCACGGGGCCGTGGTTCGCGGCCCAGATCGCGCATGTGCGCGCCGAGAAAGTCGTCGGGGCCACCCCCTGCGATCTCGACATCCCCAGCCAAGTGAAGTGAGCGACATGAGCGACGAGACCCTGATCATGACCCTGTCCACCGGGCCGGTGACGATCCGCCTGCGGCCCGACCTCGCGCCGGGGCACGTCGCGCGGATCAAGGAGCTGGCGGCCGAAGGCTTCTACGACGGCGTCGTCTTCCACCGGGTGATCGCCGGCTTCATGGCCCAGGGCGGCGATCCCACCGGCACCGGGCGCGGCGGCTCGAAGAAACCGGACCTCAAGGCCGAGTTCTCCGCCGCGCCGCATAAGCGCGGCGCCTGCTCGATGGCGCGCTCGTCTAGCCCCGATTCGGCCAACAGCCAGTTCTTCATCTGCCTGGCCGACTCCAACTTTCTCGACCGCCAGTACACGGTGTGGGGCGAGGTGGTCGACGGCATGGAGAATGTCGACGCCCTGCCCAAGGGCGAGCCGCCGCGCGCGCCCGGTCAGATCGTGTCGGCGAAGGTCGCTTAACGCGTAAGAACGACGACGATCGGATAGTGGTCCGATCCCAGGACGGGGCCACGCCTGACGGAGACGGGCTTCCAGGCGGGTCCGGCGTAGATGTGGTCGATGGCCAGGACGCCGAACGGCAGGTTCAACCGCCAGTGTGAAATCGGACCGGCCGGCCAGGTGAAGATGGCGTGGGTCAGGCGCGGAATGGCGAAGCGGGCGTCCTGGCGCCTGAGGGCCCAGGACCACGGATTCATGTTGAAATCGCCGGCGACGATCAGGCTTCGGCGATCGAAGCCCGCGAGCTGGTCCGCGAACCGCCTGGCTTGGTCGCGCTGCGGCCCCGGCGGGATCGGCCAAGTGTAGTGTACGCCCGCGACGGTGAAGGCGTCCTGGCCCTCACCGAACGAAGCCCAGGCGCCTTGGTGCCGGGGCCCCAGGCCCGGCCAGTCCATGGCCTCGCCGGCCGTCTGCGGCGCCTTGGAGAGGATGATCGTGGCGCAGGTCGGCTCGCACGGCGTGCGGTTGGGATAGCGGGCGGCGAGCGCGGCCGGAACCTCGCCGCGGCCCAGTTCCTCCAGGACGACGATGTCGGGGTCCTCCGACAGGATCCAACGCGCCGTGGCCGCGGGGTCGCGATTGCGGTCCCAGACGTTGAACTGGATCAGCTTGAGGGTCTGGCGCGCCGGGGCGGAACGCGGTGCGGCGAGTCCCGCCGCAAAGTCCGGGGCCATGAGCAGCACGGTGATCGCCATGGCGGTGAGCGCCGGAGCCATGGTCCACCGCTCGGATCCCGCCAGCAGCTGAAGGATGACGGCGGCCAGGGCCATTGCGAACCACAGCGGGCTCGCCTGGGCGAAGGTGTCGAGGCGATCGCTGAACGCCCCGCCGACGGCCAGCGCCGCCGCCGCCGCCGCGGCGGCGCCCAACAGAAATGCGACCGCGCGGATAAGATCCATGGCGCCCCATAGCCGTCGTCGCGCGACCCGCAAAGCCCGCGCCTTGACGCACCTTCGGCGGGCGCCTAGGCCGCTGACCCCATGAGGATCGCTGACTTCGACTTCGATCTGCCGGAGGACCGCATCGCCTTGCGGCCGGCGTCGCCGCGGGATTCGGCGAAGCTTCTGGAAGTGGGCGCCGGTGGGACCCTGGCGGACCGGAGAGTGTCCGATCTGCCGGCGATGCTGCGGGCGGGCGACGCCGTCGTGTTCAACGACACGCGCGTCATTCCCGCGCGGCTGGTCGGAATCAGGACGCGCGACGGTCAGATCGCCCGGATCGAAGCGACCTTGCTGAAGCGCGAGAGTCCGTCCCGCTGGTCGGCGCTGGTCAAGCCGGCCAAGCGCCTCCGACCGGGCGACCGAATCGCCTTTGGAGACACGCATGAGCGGGCCTGTTTCCTGACCGCGCTCGACGCGACTGTGGCCGGCAAGGGCGAAGCGGGCGAGGTCGGACTGGAGTTCGATCTGACCGGTCCGGCGCTTGACGCCGCCATCGCCGAGCGCGGCCTCATGCCCCTGCCGCCGTACATCGCCGGCCGCAGGGCGGAGGATGAGCGGGACTTCGCCGACTATCAGACGGTGTACGCCCGCATCTCCGGCTCGGTAGCCGCCCCCACCGCCGGCCTGCACTTCACCGCCGAGTTGCTGGAAAACCTTCGTCGGGCCGGCGTCGGCGCGCACTTCCTCACCCTTCACGTGGGCGCGGGAACATTCCTGCCGGTGAAGTCTGAGACCCTAGCCGGCCACCGCATGCATGCCGAATGCGGCGAGGTGTCCCGCGAAACGGCCGAGGCGCTCAATCAGGCGCGCGCGGGCGGCGGGCGCATCGTGGCCGTCGGCACCACCAGTCTTCGGTTGCTCGAGACGTCCCTGGACGCGCGCGGGGCTTTCCAGGCCTTCGCCGGCGAAACCAGCCTCTTCATCACGCCCGGATACGCCGTCAGGGCCGCCGACGCGCTGATGACCAACTTCCACCTGCCACGATCGACACTCTATGTGCTTGTCTGCGCCTTCGCCGGCCAGGAAGTCATGAGCGCGGCCTACGCCCACGCCATCCAGGCCGGATATCGCTTCTATTCCTATGGCGACGCTTCGCTGCTGTGGCGCGGCCCGTGAGCGCCTTTCCCTTCGTCATCGGGGTCAGGGACGGCCTCGCCCGCATAGGCAAGCTGGAGACGCCCCGCGGCGTCATCGACACACCCGCGTTCATGCCCGTGGGCACGGCCGGGACGGTCAAGGCGCTGACCACCGGGCAGGTGCGCGAAACCGGCGCCCAGATCCTGCTTGGCAACACCTATCACCTGATGCTGCGGCCCACGGCCGAACGGGTGGCTCGCCTGGGCGGCCTGCACCGGTTCATGCGCTGGGATGGTCCGATCCTGACCGACTCCGGCGGCTTCCAGGTCATGTCTCTGGCCAAGATCGCCAAGGTGAGCGAGGAGGGCGCGACCTTCCAGAGTCACATCGACGGCTCGCGCCACAAGCTCTCGCCCGAGCGTTCGATCGAGATTCAGGCCGACCTTCTGGGCGCCGACATCGTCATGCAGCTCGATGAATGCGTTTCCTGGCCGGCGGACGAAGCGCGCGCGGCCGCGGCGATGCGCCTTTCGGCGCGATGGGGCGAGCGCTGCAAGGCCGCGTTCGGCGAGCGGGGGGCGCAAGTCCTGTTCGGCATCCAGCAGGGGTCGACCTTCGAGGGCCTGCGCCGGGAATCCAGCGAGCGCCTGATCGAGACCGGTTTCGATGGCTACGCCGTGGGCGGTCTCGCCGTCGGCGAGGGCCACGCGGCCATGTGCGAGACGCTCGACTTCGCCGTCGGCCGCCTGCCCGAGGAGCGGCCGCGATACCTGATGGGCGTCGGCAAGCCGATCGACCTCATCGAGGCGGTGGCGCGCGGGATCGACATGTTCGACTGCGTCCTGCCGACGAGGTCCGGCCGCCACGGTCAGGCGTGGACCTGGGACGGTGTCGTGAACCTGCGCAATGCCGGCTTCGCCGACGATGATACGCCACTTGATACGACTTCGACCTGTCCGGCCAGCGCGGACTATTCGAAGGCCTATCTGCATCACCTCATCCGGTCCGGCGAGATCCTGGGCCAGGTGCTGCTCTCCTGGCACAATCTGGCGTTCTTCCAGGCGTTGATGGCCGCCATGCGCGGCGCGATCCGCGAGGGGCGTTTCGAGAGCTTCCGTCGAGAGGCCGCCGACCGCCAGATGCGAGCCCGCGATTGAACTGACAGGTGCCGGAAGCGTTGACAGAAAAGGCTTTTGCGCGTCCACCTTGCGCGGCCATTCGTCGGCTCAGGGGAGACTGTCCATGAAGAAGTTTCTGATCGCCGCGACCTGCCTATCGCTCATTGTTCCCGCGATCGCGTCGGCCCAATACAACCAGAACCCGACCGGCAAGCCGCAGCCGGGCCAGGGTCGGCCGCAAAGGCCCGGTGGTGGCGGCGGTGCAGCTCCGGCCCGGCCGGGTCCGGGCGGCGGCGGTGGCAACTTCAGGCCCAATCCGGGCGGCGGCGGTGGAGTACGCCCCAATCCTGGAGGTGGCGGTGGCCGTCCGAATCCTGGAAACGGCGGCGGTTTCCGGCCGAATCCCGGCGGCGGTCGCCCCAATCCTGGAAACGGTGGCGGTTTCCGCCCGAACCCCGGAAACGGCGGCGGTTTCCGGCCGGGAGCCGGGCGTCCGGGCTATAGCGGCAACTGGTCCGGCCGGCGTGGCGCCTGGGGCTGGAACGGCCGCCGCGTGCGTGGCGCCGGCTGGGCCTGGCCCTCGGGCTATGGCTACCAGCGCTGGGTGGTCGGCGGGATCCTGCCTGCCATCTTCCTCTCGCAAGCCTACTATTACAGCGACTACGGCCAACTCGGCTTCGAGGCGCCGCCGTGGGGTTACCAGTGGGTGCGCTACGGGCCTGACCTGTTGCTGGTCAACATTGCGACCGGCCAGGTGGCGGATGTGGAATATGGCGTCTTCTACTGACGCCCACTCTCTCTGATGCAATGAGGAGAACGCCGATGAAGCGATTGCTGATCGCGGCGAGTTGCGTGGCGCTTTTGGCGCCCTCGCTATCGCTCGCTCAAGCCGCCCCCGACAGGACCCGTCCCGCGCCCGGTCAGCCGCCCGGCGGCGGTCCGAACAGGCCAGGACCAGGGAAGCCGGATCGCCCAGGCGCCGGCAACCCGGGCGGCGGCGCCAACCGTCCCACACCCGGACGGCCAAATCCTCCACGGCCGGGAGCCGGCGGTCCTAACCGCCCGGTCAGGCCGCCGCCAAAGCCCGTGCACAGGCCGCCTCACCGCCCGCACTTCGGGTGGAACGGCCATCGCTATCGCGCCGGACTTTTCCGCTATCCGCCCGGCTACAGCTACCGTCGCTGGACGATCGGCCAGACCCTGCCGTTCCTGTTCCTGAGCTCGGCTTATTTTTACGACAACTATCTCCCGCTGGGTCTCGAGCCGCCGCCCTTTGGCTGCCGGTGGGTGCGGTACGGGCCCGACATCCTTCTGGTCGAGGTGGGCAGCCGCCGAATCCGGGGCGTGGTGCGCAACGTCTTCTTCTGACGTCGTTGCTCTAGCCGATCGGATATTTCGGCCTGCGCGGTCCGTCGTAGACGGGCGGCGCAGGCGGGTTGTGATGGCGAGGCGCGGCGGGGTTTTGGCAGCCGCGCGCCTCGCCGAGGCCCTTGAGATAGGCGCGCTGGGCCGCGCCCGCGCCGATCGCGCGGATGATCAGTTCGTCATGCTTGGATGATCCCGACAGCGTGCCGATGTAGCCGTGGAACGGCAACAGGTTGCCTGCGGCGCCATTCAGCAGTTGCAGGCCGAGACCGCCGCTGCCGGTGACCTTGCGCGCCTTCTTCGGCGGCGGGTTGTCGAAGTCGGGTCCCAAGGCCACGGTCAGCCGCGCGATACTTTCGGAGAGGCTCTCGCACGTCAGGGGATTGGGATAGGCGTAGGGGTCGGCCAGGGACGCGAGCAGCACCGGCGGGATGTGCTCGTGGACGAGGTTCATCTCATGAAAGGGCGCCTCCGCCGCCGTGGTCAGGCTTTGCGCGCCCTCCTGCCCGGGCGTGACAAGTTGCGGGTTGCGCGGCGCCCCTGGCTCGGCGGCGTTGGGCGCGGCCGCAGGCGCCGGACCGTAGTCGACCGCCGGGCCCTGGGGTGGCGGAGCCGGCGGCCGTGGCGACCCGGACGGTGGCGAATAGGCGGGCTGGGGCGCGGGCGCAGCGGGCGGCGGCCACGGCGGATACATGGCGTTCTGCGCCTGACAGACGCCCGCGAGCGCTATCAGCAGCGCTACCGTCGGCGTAGCAGCGGCGGGGCGCACGCGCATGACGGCGTTCTAACGTCGGTATTTGGGCGCGGGCAAGACGCGCCCGCGTCGGCAAAGAGGCGAGGCGCTTGCGAAGCCGGCCGCCGCCCGACTATGGTCCGCGCGCCTTTGGGGCCGGTAGCTCAGAGGTAGAGCACCCGACTTTTAATCGAGTGGTCGTGGGTTCGATCCCCACCCGGCCCACCATCCTGCTTCGCGCACGCGCTTCGCGGGATTGGCGGAATCTGTTGTGCGGCCTATGGTTCTCCGCGCTTGCAGGGAGGCCGGCATGGACGACGCCGCCATCGATATCCGTGAAATCGCGCGCGCCAGGGCCTGGGCCGAACCGCTGGAGACGCTGAGCCCGGCTCAGGCCGACCTCTTCCAGGCCGACGCCATGTGGCCCTATTTCGAGCGGCTTAGGGCGGAAGACCCGGTGCATTTCACGCCGGAGAGCCCCTTTGGCGCCTACTGGTCGCTGACCCGCTACAACGACATCGTGGCCGCCGAGACCAACCACCAAGACTTTTCGTCGGCAGACGGCATCACCCTGCAGAGCCTGAAATCGATCGCGGAGGAGGCCAAGCGGCCCGCGCGGCCGAGCTTCATCTCGATGGATCCGCCGCGCCACGACGAACAGCGCAAAACCGTCAGTCCGGTGGTCGCGCCGGCCAACCTGCAGAATCTCGCTCCGGTGATCCGCGAGCGGGCCGGGGTCATCTTGGACGCCCTGCCGATCGGCGAAGTGTTCGACTGGGTCGACCTGGTGTCCAAGGAACTGACGGCCATGACCCTGGCCACCCTGTTCGGCTTTCCCTACGAAGAGCGGCGGCGGCTCACCTATTGGTCGGACATGTTCACCAACAGCGTCGGCCACGGACCGGTGACGAGCTGGGAGCAGAAGCAGCGCGAGATCGCGGCATGCTTCGCGGCCTTCGACGAGCTGCGCGCGCAACGGGCCAGCGCGCCGCCCGCCTTCGATCTGATCTCCATGCTGGTCCACGGCGCGGCCACGCGCGACCTGGACGCGCACGAGTTCCACGGCAATCTGGTGCTGTTGATCATCGGCGGCAACGACACCACGCGGAACACCATCTCCGGCTCGGTCTATGCGCTCAACAAGTTCCCCGCCCAGTATGACCTGCTGCGCGCGCGCCCCGATCTCATTGCCTCCATGGTCTCCGAGACGATCCGCTGGCAGACGCCACTGACGCATATGCGGCGTACGGCCACGCGCGATGTCGAGTTCGGCGGCAAGACCATCCGCGCGGGCGACAAGGTGGTGATGTGGTACGTCTCGGGCAATCGCGACGCGAGCGTAATCGAAAACCCCGACGCCTATGTCATCGACCGGCCGCGACCCAGGCAGCACCTCTCGTTCGGGTTCGGCATCCATGGCTGCGTCGGCAACCGCTTGGCCGAGTTGCAGCTGACCATCATCTGGGAAGAGATCCTGAAGCGCTTTCCGTCCATCGAACTGGCGGGTGAGCCGGAGCGCACCTTCTCGGTGTTCATCAAGGGTTATGAGACCCTGCCGGTCATAATTCCCCGGCGGCTGTGACATCCCGCCAGCGACAATGAAGCGATCTGGCGCCGGGGGCGCGTTCGAGACCTCGCCGCCGCGTGTGGCTCTGGCGCTGGCGGCCGGCGCGGCCTGCGGCGCCGCGCTGGTGACGATCCGGTGGCTTGTGCTCACCAGCCTGGTGTTCGGCGTCGGCTTTGTCACCAGCGTCGGTTCGAGGGGCGTCGGGGTCGTCTTCATCGGCGCCCTGGCGGCCTGGCTGGCCGGCCTGGTGCTGATCGGCGGACCGGCGTGGTGGCTCATGCATCGCCACGGGTTTCGCGGCTGGAAAGCGGCCATCCTCGCCGGCATGGCGCTGACCTTCGCAGCCGCGCTCGTCCTGGCCATCCCCTTGCCTAAGAGCGGTGGAAGCTATTCGGCGGCCGATCGCGGCGGCGAGACCATCGTCAACAATGCGCTCACCGCCCATGGCTGGGCCGAGGCGGCGGAGGGCGCGCTGCTCACCGCCTTCGTGGGTGGCGCCGTCGCCTGGGTGGCCTGGCGCGCGGCCTACCGCCGGGCTTCCTAGGGGGCGTAGCTCGACCGCGCCTTCACGCCCCAGTGGCCATGCTCGCGGGTGATCACATAGATGGAATCGAAGCCGCCGATGATCGAGCCATCGGCCCGAAAACGCGTGAAGCGGGTGTCGACGTGGACCTTGTCGGGGCCGACATGGATCACGTCGCGCCGCTCCCAGGCCGAATGATCCCAGTCCGCCAGGGCGCCGCGCTGGAACATCTCCGGCTTGTGATGGCCCGGCTCGATAATGGTCAGGGCGCCCGAGGCCAGCCGCACGCTTGGGAAATTGAACGTCGCCTCCCAGGCGGCCAGATCGCGGGCGTTGAAGGCGGTCATGAAATCGTCGAGGACGCCCATGGCGGCGGCGACCGCGCCGGCGTGTTCGGTCATGTCGGGCGCCTATTGTTGCTGCTGATGCTGAGCGAGGAGGGACGGACCGCCCGAACGCCGATGGGTGGGGATGAGCGCCGGCGCGCCCACGTGCGGGAACTCCGAACCGGGCCCTGCCGTCTTGTGCACCGAGACCCCGACCGAGAGGCGACCTTCCGCCTCGCCCTTGAACACGCCGCGCGAGGGCGGCACATCGGAATAGTCGCGGCCGATGGCCACCGCCAGGTGGCGCTCGCAGGCCATGAGGTCGTTGGTCGGATCGACGCCGATCCAGCCCAGCGAGGGCAGGAACGCCTCCGCCCAGGCGTGGCTCGCGCCGGCGGTCGAGCGGTCATGAGTTTCCTGGTCGGTGTAGAGATACCCCGAGACATAACGGGCCGGCACGCCCCACATCCGGCAGATCGAGATCATGATATGGGCGAAGTCCTGGCACACGCCGCGTCCGTCGAGGAGGGCGTGGTCGATGGGGCTGTCCGGATCGGTGACGCCCGACTCATAGTCGAAAGCCTCATAGATCGTCCGGTTGAGCGCGCGCAGGGCGGACAGGGGATCCTGGCGCTTCAGCGCGTCCAGGTCGCGCGCCGCGATGAACGCCTCGAGCGCGGCCGTCTGGGCGATGAAGCCGTGCATGGTCAGGAAATCCCACCATTCCCCGCGCGCGGCCTCGGCCTCGAGCGCCACCCACTCATCCATCGCCAACGCGGCGGGCAGGCTCGGCTGGCCGTAGGTCTCCACCACCGAGCGGGTGAATATGTCCAGCCGGTCGTGGGCGTGCGGCACATCGAAGTGGTGCACGGCGTTGGCCCAGCTATCGACATAGCTGAGCACCTGGGCGTGGGGCTCGACCTCCACCTCGAAACTGACCAGGCCCTGGCCGCCGGTGCGGCGCGGCTGCATGTGCAGCTCGATGACGCTCTCGCGTATCGGCTGGTCGTAGCGATATTGGGTGATGTGACGGATCTCGTAGAGCATCAGGCCGGCAGCCTCATCTCCAGGGGATAGGCGACGAAGGCTTCGTAGATGGCGGCGTGAATGGCCGCGCATTCCGTGGCCACCGCGGTCAGGAGTTCGCCCGCGCCGCCTGCCTCGACCTCCTCGATATCTGCGTAGGTCAGGCGGGCGTTGAGCCGGCCGGCCAGGCGCAGGGGATCGTGCCGCCCGAGTTCACGGCCGCCGGCCAGGTGGGTGAGGTTTTCCTGGATACGCTCGGTGCAGAAGCGGATGGAGCGCGGGAAATCCTCGTCGAACATCAGGAAGTCCAGGATGTTGCGGGCGTCGATGTCGGCGGTGTAGGCGCGCAGATAGGGTTCGAGCGCACAAGCCATGCGCAACAGGCCGACCAGGGCGACGTGGTCGTCGACGGCCGTCTCTTCGCCGAAGCACACCTTGAGCAGGCGGGCGATGAGCTGGGCGCGCTCGATGTAGACGCCGGTCAGCATGAACCGCCAACCCTCGCCATGACTCATGGTCGCCTCGGCCGAGCCCTTGAACTGATGCAGGTCGGCGATAATCCGCTGCAGGAAGTCCGGCGCATCGGAGGCGAAGGCCGCCTCCGCCCCGACGCCCGTAACGCGCAGGTAAAGGAAGTTGAGACGTTCCCACGACTCGGTGGTGATCTGCTCGCGGATCTGGCGGGCGTTCTCGCGGGCGCTGGCCAGCGAAGAGACGACCGCGGCCGCATTTCCGCGGTCGAACACCAGGATGCGCGCCGCGTCCATGGCCTCGCCGGGAGTCTCAGTCGCCTTGTCCCCGATGGCGGCCAGGGCGATGCGCGCGGCCTGGTCGGCGGCGTCCGTCTGGTCGAGCGCCGCGTTCAGCATGACCCCCGCCAGACGCGACATATGTTCCGCGCGCTCGGCGTAGCGGCCCAGCCAATAGAGGCTGTCGGCGACGCGGGCGAGCATCATGGCGCGTCGAGGTCCGAAGGCGAGTCGGCCAGCACCCAGGTGTCCTTCGAGCCGCCGCCCTGGCTGGAGTTGACCACCAGGGACCCACGCCGCAGCGCCACGCGGGTGAGCGCGCCGGGGGTCACGACCACCTTCTCGCCCGAAAGGATGAAGGGACGCAGGTCGACGTGCCGCGGTTCGATCTTGCCGTCCACGAGGCAGGGCGCGGTGGAGAGCTGAATGGTCGGCTGAGCGACATAGTTGTCCGGGTTGGCCTTCAGCGCTTCGGCGAAGGTCTCGCGCTCCGCCTGGGAGGCGTGCGGTCCGACCAGCATGCCATATCCACCCGAGGCGCCCACGGCCTTCACCACCAACTGGTCGAGATTCGCCAGCACGTGCGAGAGCTCGGCCGGTTCGCGGCACAGGAAGGTTTTGACATTGGGGAGGATCGCGTCCTCGGCGAGGTAGTAGCGGATGATCGCGGGGACATAGGCGTAGACCGCCTTGTCGTCGGCGACCCCGGTGCCGGGCGCGTTGCAGATCATCACTTGGCCGGCGCGGTAAGCGTTGAAGATTCCGGCGATTCCTAGTGACGAATCGCGCCGGAAGGCGAGGGGGTCGATGAAGTCGTCATCGACCCGGCGGTAGATGACGTCCACGCGCTGCAGGCCCGCCGTCGTGCGCATATAGACCCGGTTGTCGTGGACGGTGAGGTCGCGGCCCTCCACCAGCGGCACGCCCATGAGGCGGGCGAGGTAGGCGTGCTCATAGTAGGCGGAATTGTAGACGCCGGGCGTCAGCACGAC
>Ga0302314_10006949_pt1 | contig 20413 bp, 14 predicted proteins | sample III_Palsa_N2_3_FD_200533 | JGI IMG/M metagenome (GOLD analysis project Ga0302314, IMG submission 200533) | Peat permafrost microbial communities from Stordalen Mire near Abisko, Sweden - III_Palsa_N2_3 | ecosystem: Environmental > Terrestrial > Soil > Palsa > Peat permafrost | place: Sweden... | reverse complement strand
TCGGTCAGGTGGTGCGCGCGCATGTAGGCGGCGGGATTCCTGGCGTAGTCCTCACGGTTTTCCGGTTTCGTCAGCGACCAGCCGAATTTGTTGAAGACGTAGCCGCGGGTGGAGAGCGCGCCGTCGAACACCAGCGTTCGCGGCGGACGGTGCTGCTCAGAGATCACGCGGCGTCGCCGCCGCGGGCGCGCAGGTAGCCGCCGAACAGGAACAGGCTGCTGACAATCACCATCACCACGACCGACGCCGCTGCCAGGGTCGGGTTGACCGTGAGGTTGACGTCGTCCCACATCTGCTTCGGCAGCGTCGTCTTCAGGCCGCCACCGATGAACAGTGCGACGGTCAGTTCCTGGAAGGATTGCAGGAAGGCGAAGATGAAGGCGGCGAGCACGCCTTTGCGGATCAGCGGGATCGTCACGCGCGCGAGGATGCGGCGCCGGTTGGCGCCGAGCGTGGCGGCGGCCTGGTCGTAGCGCCAGTCGTAGGTCTTCAATGTCGCGAGCAGCACGACGAAGGCGATCGGGATTGCGGTGATGGTATGGCCGATCACGATCCCCAGATCGGTGGCGATGAGGCCGATCTGTGCCAGCAGGTAGAACAGCGCGATTGCCATGACGATCGACGGCACCACCATCGGCAGCAGGAACAGCAGGAAGGCGGCGCCGGCCCAGCGGCTGCCGCTGCGCGCGATGCCGAACGCGCCCATCGCCGCGACCAGCAGCGTCACCGTCGCGGTGACGAGGCCGATGCCGAAGGACCGCAGCGTCGCCGCGAGCCAGATCGGCGATTCGAGATAGGCCTGGAACCACCGCACGCTGTAGCCGGGCGGCGGGAAGGAGAGGAAGTTGGAGCTGGTGAAGCCCATCGGGATGAAGGCGACGATGGGCAGCAGCGACAGCACCAGCAGCGTGATCGCGTAGGTCGGCAGCAGCCAGCCGAGGCGGTGGCCGCCGAGCAGGCGGCCGAGCAGATCGGAGATCGCGGCGAGGCCGGCCGCGATCGCCATGCCGAGCCAGCGCAGCCGGTGGCGGCGGCCCGGCCCGCCGGACGCGCCGCCGGAGACCGACGACATCCCGAAAGTCCGGTCGTACAACAGGCAGGTGACGAGCGAGACCGCGATCAGCATGGCCGCGAGGGCCGAGCCGAACGGCCAGTTCTGCTGCCCCTGGATCTGGTTGATGATGAGCTGGCTGAGCATCGTCTGGCGCGGGCCGCCGAGAATCGCCGGCGTGATGAAGAAGCCAAGCGAGTTGATGAACACGAGCAGCCCCGCCGCCGCCACGCCGGGCATCGAGAGATGGAAATAGATCCGCCAGAACGCCCGGCCGCCGGTGGCGCCCAACGTGGCGGCGGCCTTCATGAGCCCGCCGTCGATCTGCGCCATCACCGGCAGCATGGTGACGACGGCCAGCGGCATCATGCTGTGGGTGAGCGAGAACAGCACGACGCCGTGGCTGAACAGCAGGTCCGGCGGATGCGCGATGCCGAGCGCCTTCATCACGCCGGCGACCGCGCCGTTGCGGCCGAGCAGCACCAGCCACGCGAAATTCAGCACCAGCGGGCTGGTCCAGAACGGCAGCAGCACGAGCAGCATCAGCCCTTGCTGCCGCCGCGCCGGCAGCCGCGACAGCCAGTAGGCCAGCGGATAGCCGAACAGCAGGCAGAGCAGCGTCGTCTCCGCCGCGATGACGAACGTCGTCCGCAGCACGTGGACATAGACGGGTGTCGCGAACAGCCGCCGGAACATCGCCAGCGACAGCCCCTCCGCGGACGGGGGGAAGAAGCTCAGCGAGATGACCTGGATCGTCGGATAGACCAGGAACACCAGCAGGAAGACGATGCCGGGCGCGGTCAGCCACAGCGGGTTCAGTTTTCGGGCGCGCCGCACTGCCGGCCGGCCGAGCGCAGGCGCCGGCAGGGAAAGCAAGGCCATGTCTGCCGCCTCCGTCACTCCGCTGCCGCGGCCACCGGGGCGGCGGGCGCGGCCTGCACGTAGCGGTTGGGCGGGCGGTGCAGCCCGAGATGGCCGCGCAGGGTCTGCGCCTCGTACTCGGTGCGCATCAGCCCGCGGCGTTGCAGTTCCGGCACCACACGTTGTACGAAATCGCGCAGGCCGCTCGGCATGGTGTGGAACAGCAGCATGAAGCCGTCCGCGGCGCCGCCGGTGATCCATTCCTCCATGTAGTCGGCGACCTGGATCGGCGTGCCGCGCACGGTCTTCGTGCCGCGTTCGTAGTTCATGTAGATCTGCCGCAGCGTCATGCCCCGCCGCACCATGTCGGCGATCTGCGCGAAGTAGGTGTGGTGGAAGTTGGACTTCGCGGGAATCCGGTCCAGCGGCACCGGCTCGTCGACCGGCAGGTCCGACAGATCGACCTCCAGATCGGTGCTGAGGCGCATGCGGCCGACATCCGGATGGATCATGCTCTGCAGCGCCTGGTACTTGTCCTCGGCCTCCTGCGCGCTTTCACCGATCACCACGGGTACGCCGGCAAGCACCTTCAACTGGTCCGGCTCACGGCCGTATTTCGCCATGCGGCCCTTCAGATCGTCGTAGAACACGCGGCCCTTGGCGACGGTGGTGTCGGAGGCGAACACCACCTCGGCGGTTTCCGCCGCGAACTCCCGGCCGGTGTCGGACGCGCCGGCCTGGATGATCACCGGTTGGCCCTGCGGCGAGCGGCGGATGTTGAGGGCGCCGTGCAGCTTGAAGAACTTGCCCTGGTGGTCGAGCACATGCAGCTTCGCCGGGTCGAAGTTCAGCCCGCTGCTGCGGTCGAGGATGAAGGCGTCGTCCTCATAGGTGTCCCACAGCGCCTTGACGACCTGCACGAATTCGTAGGCGCGCTCGTAGCGTTCGTTGTGCGGCGGCAGCTTGTCGAGGCCGAAATTGCGCGCGGCGTAGTCGTTGGCCGACGTCACCACGTTCCATGCGGCGCGGCCGTGGCTGATGTGGTCGAGCGAGGCGAACAGGCGCGCGACGTTGTACGGCTCGTAGAAGCTGGTCGAGGCGGTGGCGCCGAGGCCGATATGCGTCGTGTTCGCGGCGACCGCGGCGAGCAGCGTCACCGGCTCGAACACGTTCATGAACATCGGAAAGCGGCTCCACGCCGTCAGGTTTTCCGTGCGTGCCGCCGGCGTGTCGGCGATGAAGAACAGATCGAAGCGCCCCTGCTCGGCGAGGCGGGCGCAGCGCGTGTAGTAGTCGATGTCGGTCGAGGCGTCGGCGACCGTCTCGGTCTGCAGCCAGGACGCCGGGTGGGCGCCGGTGCCCTGCACCAGCACGGCAAGGGCCATCTTGCTCACGGCTCGGTTCTCCACGGTGAAAGACATATCGGCATGGTCTCAGCCCACCGCGACCCGTTTCGGTGCGGGCTGAGCGGCGTGGCGATTCACCGGCCAGCCGAGGCCGAGATTCTCCCGCAGCGTCGCGCCTGCATAGTCTTGCCGGAACAGCCCGCGGCGTTGCAGTTCCGGCACCACGCCGGCCACGAAGTCGTCGAGGCCGGAGGGCAGGGTGAGGAACAGCAGCATGAAGCCATCGGCGGCGCCGTTGCCGAACCACTCCTCCATCATGTCCGCAACCTGCATCGGCGTGCCCTTGATCGTGCGGTTGCCGCGCTCGTAGCTCATGCAAAGCTGGCGCAGCGTCGGCCGCTCCGTGCGGATTCGCGTGACGATCTTGTCGAAGAAGTTCTTGTGCAGATTGGCGGAGGCCGGGATGCGCTCCTCCGGAATCGGCTTGTCCCAGTCCAGGCCGGAGAGATCGGCTTCGAGGTCGCCGGCCAGGAACTGCAACGCGACATCGGGATGGATGAGCGATTGCAGCGTCTGGTACTTGTCCTCGGCCTCCTGCGCGCTCCCGCCCAGGACGACGCGCAGCGCGGGAAGAATCTTCAACTGGTCCGGTGTGCGGCCGTACTTCGCCATGCGGCCCTTCAGGTCGCGATAGAAACCCTGCGCCAGTTCGAGCGACTCGTCGGCGCCGAACACCACGTCTGCGGTCTCCGCCGCCAGTTCGCGGCCGGCGCTCGATGCCCCGGCCTGGATGACGACCGGCCGCCCCTGCGGCGTGCGGCCGATGTTGAGCGCGCCGTGGACCTTGAAATGCGGGCCGTGATGGTCGAGCACGTGCAGCTTCGCCGGATCGAAATAGTAGCCGGTGCGGCGGTCGTAGACGAAGGCGTCGTCTTCGTAGCTGTCCCAGAGGCCTTCGACCACTGCGAGGAACTCGCGCGCCCGTTCGTAGCGCTGGGTGTGCGGCGGCAGCTCTTCGAGCCCGAAATTGAGCGCGACGTACTCGTTGGCGGAGGTGACGACATTCCAGGCGGCACGGCCGCCGCTGATGTGGTCGAGCGAGGCGAACAGGCGGGCGACGTTGTAGGGCTCATTGAAGCTCGTCGTCGCCGTGCCGCCGAGGCCGAGATGGGTCGTCTGCAACGCCAGCGCCGACAGCAGCGAGACCGGTTCCAGCACGTTCATGAACAGCGGGAAGCGGCTCCAGCACTGCAGGTTGCTAGTGCGCGCGGCCGGCGTGTCGGCGATGAAGATGAAGTCGAACTTGCCGCGCTCGGCGGTGCGGGCGATATCGACGTAGTGGCGGATATTGACCGCGGCGTTCGCCGGCGTGGACGGGTCCAGCCACGACGCGGGATGCACCCCCGTCCCCTCGGGCAGCAGGCCAAGGGACATTTGCCTTGCAGGCGTCATCGCGTCAGGTCCTTCTGCTGCAGCATGCCGGCGGGGGTGCGCCGCCGCGTCAGCCGGCGAGCAGCCAGTTCTGGAACCGCTCCTCGATCGGGCCGCTGTTCTCCGCCCAGTAGATGTCGCCGAGCGGCGAGAGGTTCTTGAAGTTCGCCGGGTAGGTGGGCAACAGCGCGGCACGCTCGGGCTTGATGAAGTCGTAGGCTTTGAGATTGCTCGGCCCGTTCGCGACGAGGCTGCAATATGCGCCCTGCCGCTCGGGCTGCATGCAGAAGCGGATGAACTTGCGGGCGAGGTCGGCGCGCGGCGAGCCTTTCGGGATCGACCAGCCATCCGTCGAATACAGCCCGTCCCAGACGATCTTGACGGGTGCGCCGCTGTCGGCGGCGGCGAAGGCGCGCGCGCTCCAGGTGTCGGTGAGATCGACCTCGCCGTTCTGCAGGATCTGCGTGTTCTGCGCGCCGCTGGTCCACCAGACGGCGACGCTGGACTTGATCTTGTCCAGCATCTTGAAGGCGCGGTCGAGATCGAGCGGATACAGCTTGTCCGCCGGCACGCCGTCGGCCATCAGTGCGACTTCGACCGGGCCCTGCGCGTCCTTGAACAGGCCGCGGCGGCCGGGGAATTTCTCCACGTCGAAGAAGTCCGCCCAGTTCTTCGGGCCGTTCGCGCCGAACTTGTCGGTGCGATAGGCCATGATGATGCCGTAGGTGGAAAAGCCGAGCCACACCGGCGTCACGGCGCCCGGAATGAAGCCCTTGCCGTCCTCCTCGGTGAAGCCGATCGGTTCGAGATAGTCCTTCGGCTTGCTGAGATATGCGACCTGGCCGATGTCCACCATGCAGACATCCCAGATATAGCTTTTCGTATCGACGGCCAGTTTGAACTGGCTCGACGGGTCGGCTTCGTGGGCGACGCCGACGACCTGGATGCCGGTTTCCTTCTCGAACGGGTCGTAGAAGGTCTGCTTGATGGCGGCGCCTGGGGCACCGCCGACATCGGCGACGGTGATCCGTTCGGCGGCGAAGGCGCGCGAGCCGGTCCAGATGGCCGGCATCGCGAGGCCGGCCGTGCCCTGGAGGATGTGTCGCCGCGAAATCCGCAAAGTCATGTGTTCAGGTCTTTCCCGGTTCGAGTTGGCGATGATCGACGTCCATTCCGTGAGGATGTCCTACGTGCAAATGAACCGCGCCCGGTCCGTCGCCCAGTGCAGTCCGACCATGTCGCCGACCTGCAACTCGGGCTCGCCGGCAGAGCGGCGCGCCGTCATCACCGTGCCCGAGGGCAGCGCGATGAGCAGCCGCGTGTCGGCACCGCCATAGACCGTTTCGATGACCCGGCCGCCGAGCGGCCCGCCGCCCGCCGGCAGGACCTCCAGATGCTCCGGCCGGACGATCAGCGCGCCCTCCCGCTCCGTGTGGGCCAGGGCGCGGCCGCTCGCGGGGATCGGGAACGTCCCGTCCGGTGTCGCGAGCAGCCCGGAGCGATCCACCGCGCCGCGCAGCACGTTGGAGACGCCGATGAACTCCGCGACGAAGATGTTTTGCGGCGTCTCGTAGATCTCGCGCGGCGTGCCGATCTGCTCGATGCGCGCATGGTTCATCAGGCAAATCCGGTCGGAGAGGGCCAGCGCCTCGTCCTGGTCGTGCGTGACGAAGATGATCGTGACGCCGGTATCGCGATGCAGGCGCTTGATCTCGATCTGCATCGTCTCGCGCAGCTTGCGGTCCAGCGCGCCGAGCGGCTCGTCCATCAGGATCAGCGCCGGTTCGTAGACGAAGCAGCGCGCGAGCGCGACGCGCTGCTGCTGGCCGCCCGACAATTCGCGCGGGAAGCGGCTGCGGAGCGGGCCGAGGGCCACCATCTCCAGCGCCCGCGACACCTTCGAACGCAGGTCGGCACCGCTCAGCTTGCGCATCTGCAACGGGAACGAGACGTTCTCCTCGACCGTCAGATGCGGGAACAGCGCGTAGTTCTGGAAGACGACGCCGATTTCCCGCCGGTGCACCGGGGTTGCCGTATGGTCGACGCCGTCGATGAACAGGCGCCCGCCGGAGGGCTCCGACAGCCCGCAGATGAGTTGCAGCAGCGTGGTCTTGCCGGAGCCGGAGGGACCGAGCACGGTCAGGAACTCGCCGCTGGCGACGGTGAGGTCGGTCGGCTGCAAGGCTTCGACGGTCCCGTATCGTTTGGCCAAGCCCTGCACGCGGAGTTTCGGCGGAGCCGCTGCGACCCGGACGGCCGTGGACACCGCCGCCTGCACTTCGCCGCCTGACATGTCGCGCATCAGGACGTGGCTGGCGGCGACGGCACCCGGCATCGGCTACTCCTCGGTTCGGCCTCATCCGGTCGCGGGCCGGATGCCCTTCGCTTCGGGCGAAAGGGTAAGCAACTGCACACGAAGCAATCCATGGGCCACGGCAGCCGCGCCGGATTACGCTGAAAATCTGCTCAATTCTGGGGGTGCGGGCCGAAGTGCCGGGCGGGAATGTGGGTCAGATGACCATATCGCCAGCACATGCACGCACCTTGGGCATGGTTGCCCGTGTCACCATGAGCGCATCGACCACGCTTGCCTCGCCGGTCGCCTTGCGAACGAGGACGGGGTTCAGGTCGCATTCGACGATGCGGTCGGAGAGATCGGCGGCGAGCATGGACAGTCGCGAGACGAGATCGGCCAGAGCCGAGACGTCGGTTTTCGGCATCAGGTTGCGATAGCCGCCGAGCCGCGCGCCGAGTTGCGTCCGCGCGATCATGCCAGCGGCGTGCGCGGGTGCGAACGCGCCGAGTTCGGCGACGCGGTCGGCGTAAAGTTCGACGAGCGTGCCACCGCTGCCGACCACGGTGAGCGCGCCGAATGGCGGCGCCGCGATGAAGCCGGCCATCGCTTCGACACGGTCGACCAACTCCTCCTGCAGCTCGAATCCCGCAATGCGCGCGTGCGGTGCGATGCGGCGCACGCGGCGTGCCATGCGGCCGATCGCCTCGCTCAACTGCGCAACGTTACGGATATCGCGCTCGACCCCGCCGACGTCGGACCGATGCGCGATGTCGGGCGAGGCGACTTTTAGCACCAGCGGAAAGCCGATGTCCGGTGCGACGGTGATCGCCTGGGCTTCCGTGGCGACTACCGCCGAGCGCGCGGACGGAATGCGGTAGGCGGCAAGGATGCGGGCGCAGAGGTCCGGCGGCAGCGGCCCCGGCGCGCATCCCTCGATTGCTGCGCGCAGTTCGCCGAGCACCGCGTCGTCCGGGCGGCCATCGGTGCGCATCGGGCTGTCCGCCTGGGCGCGCCCGAGAATGGCGAGGGTGCGCAGCGCGACCATGCCCGGGCGCAGCCCGCGCAGCACCGGCACGTGTGGCCCCTCCAGTGCCGCCACGATCGCCGGATGGGCGTTCTCGCCGGTCGGCGAGACCATGACGACGGGCTTTGGCGTCGCGGCGCCGAGGCGCCCGTACATGTGGATGCGCGGCGTGTAGTTGCCGAGCATCGTCGGCGTGAGCGTCGCCTGCGCATCCTGGATGATCAGCAGGGCGTCGATCGACGCGTCCTCGACAATCGCCGCGACGGCCGCTGCATCCTGCTCGACCGTGTGGTTCACGGTCGCGCCGAGATCCAGCGGATTGACGCCCGCCGCACCGGGCAGCGCCGTGTCGATCCGCGCCTCGGTCGCAGCGCTCCAGGCTGCGACGGTGAGGCCGAGCTCGGCCGCGACATCGCAGGCGAGCGCCGTCTCGCCGCCGGAAATGCCGACGATGCCAATGCGCGACCCGCACGCGACGGACGGGCGCGTGGCGCAGCATTCGAGCGATGCGATCAGCTCGTCGTAGTCGCGCACGGTCGGGATGCCATACAGGTCGAAGAAGCGGTCGTACGCCTCGCTCCGGCTGATCATCGCGCCGGTATGCGCCTGCGCCGCCACGGCGCCGACCTCGGACTTGCCGACCTTCAGCACGACCAGCGGCTTGCCGGCCGCGCGCAGCAGCGCGGCCGCCGCCGCGAAGTTCTCCGGGTGCTTGATGGACTCGAGAACGATCCCGACCACGCCGGTCGCGTCGTCCGCGGCGAGCCAGCGCATGTAGTCCGGCGCGGTGACCTGGAATTCGCTGCCCATGGTGATCACCCGGGACAGGCCGGCAACCGTGGAGTTCATCACCGAGATCGCCGCGGACCCGGATTGCGCGATCAGCGCGACCCTGCCCGGCTGCACCTTCGCGGTGACCGTCGAGGGATAGAGCCTGATGCCATCGGTGACGTTGAGCAGGCCCATGCAGTTCGGGCCGTGGATGAGCATCGCCGTGGCGGCGGCGAAGTCCCGTAGCGCCTCCGCCTCGGCCGACGTGAAGCCGTTGGTGAAGACGATGGCCGAGTGCGCGCCGGCCCGTTCCAGTTCGCCGAGCGTGGCGAGGACGACGGGCGCAGGGATCGCCACGACGGCGGTGTCGATGCCCTCGGGCAGCCTGGCGATGGAACCGGTTACCGCAAGCCCGTCGATCTCCGTGGCGGTCGGGTGGACCGGGATGATGCGCCCGGCATAGTGCATCTCCTGCAGGTTCCGGATCAGGCCGTTGCCCTGCGTGCGCCGGGCCGCGGAGGCGCCGATGACCGCGACGGTCCGCGGGCGGATCAAGCGGGCAACGTCGCGCATTACCGGTGGCACCGCCGCTTCGGGCCGATCATGCGCGCCGGAGGAACGTCAGCGCGTTCCGGTACAGCCATTTCTCCATCACGCTGTCCTTCAGCGGCAGTTGCTGGTACTCGGCGATCAGTTGCTCGAACGGCACGCCGAAGATGCCCCGCGACAGGCCGACCATGATCTTGTCCTGCAGCAACGTATTGCCGAATTGCAGGAACTGGTCCCAACCGGACCCCGGCGTGGCGAAATGGCGCGGTCGGTGCGCGGCGGTGTCGGCGTAAAGGTTGGGATGACGCCGCAGCAGCCCGACCATGTCGGCGATCCAGGGCCAGCCGGCGAGCCCCGCGACAATGCGCAGCTCCGGGAAGTCGATCGCGACGGCATCGAGATGCCGCGGATGGCCGAGATCGTACGGCCGGTCGTTGGCATAGTTCATCGAGGTGTAGATGCGGACAGGAATGTCCAGCTCCACGCATTTCGCGTACAGCGGGTAGTAGCGCGCGTCGCTGGCCGGGATCATGTTGTAGAGTGCCACCACGCGCAGGCCGCCGATGCCGCAGTCGCGCACCAGCCGCTCCAGTTCGCGCACGCCGCGCATGCCGTCGAGCGGGCTGATGGCGGCGAGGCCGACGAAGCGGTCGGGATGGGCCTGGCACACGCGGGCCAGCGTTTCGTTCGAGGAGCCGACGACGCCGAGTTCGATGCCGGCGCGATCCATCTCGGCGAGGAATGTCCGCATGCGCTCGCCGGGCGCGGCCTCGGGCGTGGGGCCGGCGGCTTCGGCGCGATTGCGGAAGATGTTGCGGTAGTTGTCGAACCCGTAGCCCTCCGGGCGCGGCAGCCGGTCGGCGACCGGGTTGCCGGGACGGACCTGCGCCGCTTGCCGGTATTCCGGTTCCTCCTCCCCGATGGGCAGGTTGCACTCCAGATCGATCACCCTCGGCAAGCCGGCCTCCCACGAACTGCGCCCATCACGCCCCTGCAAACGCGGGACCACGCCGGGCGACGCAAGGTGCCGGCGTGGCGCATGCCGAACACCATGGATGTGGAATTTTGCATGGAAGCCCTGCAAGAAGCCCTGGCGCGGTTCGGCCGTCCCGAGTTCTTCAGTACGGCAGTTCTGCCACGCCGAGCAGTTCGCCCGCCAAAGCCCCGGAGATGTCTCGACTGGACCGCCGTGATCAGAGAGCGGAGTGCGGCATGACCCACGATCGCGCCTGGATTCTGCTGCCGTCTGGGCGGCGACTCGACCTGCTGGCTCCCGACCCGTGGGCCTGGACCGACCGTGACCTGGCGATCGGTCTCTCCCGCACCTATCGCTGGGCCGGCTACTCGGCCTGGGACCTGCCGCTCTCCGTGGCCCAGCACAGCCTGACCGTGCTCGCGCTCTGCCGTGCCGCGCCCGGCCCGGAGATGTCCGCTGCCGAGGCGCTGCGCGAACTGCTGCACGACGCGGTCGAGGCGCTGATGGGAGGCTGGGACCCCATCGCCCCGTTGAAGCCGCATCTGGGCGACGGGTTCGCGCGGCTGGTCGTCCGCCTGCAGGCGGACGTGGATGAGCGATACGCCCTCCCGGCCTGGACGGAAGAGAGCCACGCCCGCCACAAGCATGCCGACCGGCTGGCGGCTGCCAGCGAGGCGCACCGCGTTGCCGGCTGGAGCCGCACCGCCCTGCGGGACGATCTCGGCATCACACTGGAGCCGCTCGAGAACGACCCGCTCCCGACGCCGGACGGGCTGCGACCATGGGAGCCGTGGCCGCCGAAGCTCGCCGAGCAGCGTTTTCTCGGCGCCCTGCATGCGCTGTCGGGACCCCTTGCGGGAGGACGGTGAGATGCGACCACACGATATCGCCGCCGACCTGACGCTTCAGCAAGCCCAGGCCGCGGCGCAGCCCGACCCCGTTCTGGTATCCGCCGGCGGCAGAGGGGATAAAGGCTTGCCGAGACTCAGCGGGACGGGGATAGACTCATGGACATGACCATCGCCGATATCGCGGAGCCGATCGCCGACCGAATCGCACCGATCTCCCGCCAGATCTGGGATGCGAAGTACCGCCTGAAGACGGCCGACGGAAAACCCGTCGATCTCACGATCGAGGACACCTGGCGCCGGGTGGCGCGCGCGCTCGCGCAGGCGGAGGCGGAACCAGCGCGCTGGGAACAGCCCTTCTCGAACGCGCTGCAGGACTTTCGCTTCCTGCCGGCTGGCCGCATCCTGTCCGGCGCCGGCGCGGACCGGCGCGTTACGCTGTTCAACTGCTTCGTCATGGGCGACATCGCCGACGACCTCGGCAGCATCTTCGCCCATCTGCGCGAAGCCGCACTCACCATGCAGCAGGGCGGCGGCATCGGCTACGACTTCTCCTCGCTGCGGCCGAAGGGCGCGCCGGTCAAAGGCGTCGGCGCCGACGCGTCGGGGCCGCTCTCCTTCATGGACGTGTGGGACAGCATGTGCCGCACCATCATGTCGGCCGGCGCACGCCGCGGCGCGATGATGGCGACGATGCGGTGCGACCACCCCGACATCGAGGATTTCATCGCCGCCAAGCGCCAGGCCGGACGCCTGCGCAACTTCAACCTTTCCGTTCTTGCGACCGACCCGTTCATGGCGGCTGTCGAAGCCGATGCCGACTGGCCGCTCGTCTTCGGCGACCGGACCTACAAGACAATCCGCGCGAAGGCGCTGTTCGACAGCATCACGCGGGCAACCTACGACTACGCCGAGCCGGGCGTGATCTTCATCGATCGCATCAATGCGCGGAACAACCTGTATTACTGCGAGACCATCCGCTCGACCAACCCGTGCGGCGAGCAGCCGCTGCCGCCCTATGGCGCCTGCCTGCTGGGCTCGATCAACCTCGCACGCATGATCCGCAACCCGTTCGCGCCGGAGGCGCGGCTCGACGAGGCCGAACTTGCCGATCTGGTCGGTGTCGCCATCCGCATGATGGACAACACGATCGACATGTCGGGCTTCCCGCTCGAACAGCAGCGCCAGGAGGCGCTTGCCAAGCGCCGGATCGGGCTGGGCATGACCGGGCTTGCCGATGCGCTGATGATGTGCGGCGTGCGCTACGGATCGGTCGAGGCGGCCGAACTCGCCGCCGGCTGGTCCCGCCAGATCGAGCGCGCCGCCTATGTCACGTCGGCGCATCTGGCGCAGGACAAGGGCGCCTTCCCGCTGTTCGACCGCGACGCCTATCTCGGCGGCGAGACGGTGCGGGGCCTGGACGACGATGTCCGCGCGCTGATCGCCGAACACGGCATCCGCAACGCCCTGCTCACCTCCGTGGCGCCCACCGGCACCATCTCGCTGGTCGCCGACAACGTCTCGAGCGGCATCGAGCCGGTGTTCGCGCTTGCGTACACTCGGAAAGTGCTGCAGCCGGACGGATCGAGGACCGAAGAGGAAGTTTCCGATTACGCGCTGCGGCAATTCCGCAAGAAATTCGGCGAGGATGCACCGCTGCCGGCGCACTTCGTCACTGCGCAGGAGCTGACGCCCGCCGAGCATGTGCGGATGCAGGCGGCGGTGCAGCGCCATGTCGACAGCGCCATCTCCAAGACCGTCAACGTTCCGGCGGACATCAGCTTCGAGGCGTTCCAGGAAGTGTATCGCGACGCCTACCGCAGCGGCTGCAAGGGCTGCACCACGTATCGGCCGAACGCCATCACCGGCGCCGTGCTGGAGGTGAAACCGGCCGACACGACGGCTGCGCCGCCGGCAAGCGAGCTGATGGTGCGAACGGAGAAGCTCTGCGGCGCGACCCACAAACTGCGCTGGCCGGACAGCGAGCATGCGATGTACGTGACGATCAACGACATCGAGAAAGATGGCGTCCGCAGGCCCTTCGAAATCTTCGTCAACTCGAAGAACCTGGAGCACTATGCCTGGGTGGTGGCGCTGACACGCATGATCAGCGCGGTCTTCCGCCGTGGCGGCGAGGTTGCCTTCGTCGCCGAGGAACTGAAGCAGATCTTCGATCCGCGCGGCGGCCAGTGGAGCAATGGCCGCTACGTGCCGTCGCTCGTTGCAGCGATCGGCGACGTCATCGAGCGGCACATGATCGCCACCGGCTTCCTGGTCCTGCCGGACCAGCCGGTCGGGAAGGGAGGGTCGGTTGTAGCTCCGCCGGCGGCCGCCACGCATCTCGGTCCGCTCTGTCCGAAATGCAGCCAGCCCGGCCTCGTCAGGGAGGCCGGATGCCTGTCTTGCATGCATTGCGGGTGGTCGAAATGCAGCTGATGCGGCGGACCGCGACGGACGCGGACATCGACCGGCCGGCGTCGCCTACCCCCTGAACGCTTCCAGCCCGTTCATCCAGGTTGCGCAGCAGCGCAGGGACGCAAACTCGGCGTCGGCGGTCATGCGCGGGTCGCGGTCGAGGAACACGAGGTCGGCGTATTTGCCGCGTTGCAGGCTGCCGAGGATGTCGCCGACCCCGCAGCGCCGGGCTGCGTCGAGGGTGACGGCGGCCAGCGACCGCGCGAGCGTCAGACCGGCGCGCCGCGCGTCCTGGACCATCCGCAGCGGCGCCGAAGGGCCCGTGGCAGCATCCAACCCGAGCGAGACCGGTAACGCCGGAAGCTCGCCCATGGCCGGGGCCGCCTCGTGCTCGCTCGCCGTGAGCCCGAGCGACAGCCCGAGCCGCTGCATGGCGGCGAGCTGAGGCGGTTCCGGCAGGCGCCGGCACTCGATGCCGTTGCGCGGGTCACCGCCCGCGCCGGCGGCGGCGAAGCCGTCCAGCACGCGGGGCATCCGGGCGGCATCGGCGACATGCGCCGTGACGTGCCAGCCTGCCTCGCGCCCGGCCCGCAGGAAGGCCGCAAGGCCCTCCGCCTCGTCGCCGGGCCAGGCGGAGAGCGTGTCCACCCGGAACAGGTCGTCGCCGAAACCCGGTGACAGGCGCAGCGCCTTCCATTCCGGGAGCAGCGCCGCGTCCAGCGTGGCGCGCAGCCGCAGCGGCGGCGCGTCGGCCATGGCCGCGCGCATCAGGTCGAGATCGTCCGTGCCCGCGAGCGTGCCAAGCCCGCAGACCCGCAGACAGGTGACGCCCGTGGCGGCGGTCTGCTGCAGCAACGCGATCAGGCGGCGGCGCACCGGCCCGGGCGAGACGGCGAAGCGGGGCAGCAGAGCGGAGACATGCGCCGGAACGGCGCCGCCCGCTGCTGCCGCGCCGTTGGCGGCGACGATGGCGCCGGCGGGATCGGTGAGCAGCACGGGATGCGACGGCGCTGCGGCATCCAGGGCGCCACCCCAGCCCGGCATCGCCGCCGCGATGCCGGCGTCGGCGCCGAGCACGATCCATTCCCCGGGCGGTGCCTGGCGCGTCGGCCGTTGCAGCGCCCGCAGCACGGCATCGGGCGATGCCGCTGCCCGCACATCGACCCACTCGCAGAGCAGCGTGAACGGCATGTGCCAGTGCGCGTTGACGAACCCGGGCAGCAGCGCGCGGCCGTCGAGGTCGATGATGCGCGTCAGCCGGCCGCGATGCGCGAGCACGTCCGCCGCGCGGCCGACCGCCTGGATGCGGCCGACGCGCAGCGCGATGGCGTCGGCATCGGGCGCGGCGGCATTCATGGTGATGATCGGGCCGCCGCGCAGAATCACGTCGGCAGGGCCGGCGAGATCGGCATCATCGGCGGGGTCGAGCGGCGGCACGATGGGCGGCGCGACAGCATCGGCGGAGAGGCGCGGGCGCGGCGCGTGGCGGCGGGCGATCCCCCGCAGCAGATGCGCGCTGCCGGAGCCGCAGACGATGCACATGATGTCTGCCTAGTCGCGCAGCGGCTTGCCGGTCGCGAGCATGTGCTCGATCCGGTCCACCGTCGCGGGCCGGCGCGCCACCGTCAGCACCGCCTCGCGCGCCAGGGCGTCGACCTGCTGCTCGGTCATTGGCGTCAGCGGATCGGTTGCGCCGCCGCTCAACACGGTTGCCAGTGCGTCGGCGATGGCGAGATCGTTGGCGCTGAGTTGCCCGAGCGCGGCCTGGCTTTGCGCCGTCGCCATCAGCGTCGCCTTGCCGGAGGGGCCGGCGAGGAACAGTGTTTCCGCGGCGGGCACGGCCGCATCCTGCGCGAGTTCCAGCGCGCGGGCTTTTGCGGCGGCAAGCAGGCGGCGGCGGCTCATCACGATCCGATCGTCTGCACCGAGCATGGCAAAATCGCGTGCTTCGAGTGCGGATATGGAGACTCGCGAATGCAGAATGAGCGGAAAAACCTCTGCCGCCGGCGCGAGCGGGCCTTTCGGTGCGCCGGGCTTGCGCGCCCAGCGCGCCAGCATCTGCGTGCAGCCGCCCCAGCCGGGAATCAGGCCGACGCTCGCTTCCGGCATGCCGATCGTGAGGTCCGCGTGCGCGACGACCTCCCGGCAATGCAGCAGCACCTCGCAGCCGCCGCCGAGCGCGAGCCCGAAAGCAGCGCCGACGACGGGGAAGGGGGCGTATTTCAGCGCGAGAAACCGCTGCTGGCCGATCGCGAGGAACGCTTCGAGCGCCGCCCAGTCGCCGGCCTTGACGCGACGCAGGAACAGCGCGAGGTCGGCGCCGGCCGAGAAGGCGCGCGCATGATCGCTGCCGATCACAAGCGCGCGAAAATACTTTGGCACTTCCGCAAGCGCCACGCCGATGGCGTCGAACACCGCGTCGTCAAAAATGTTCATTTTGGTGCGGTGTTCGAGGCAGGCGACGCCGTCGCCGATGTCGGACAGCACGGCGCCGGCATTCTCGAAGACCACGCTCCGGCGCAGCGACGCAACCGAACCGGCAGCAACGGCCGCGCCGCCCTCGGCGTGAAAGCCGCCCGCCGCTGCTGCCCTGGCGAGCAGCGGCGGCACCGTTTCGCCCTCCTGGCGCAGCCGTTCGGCGATCCAGGCGGCGCCGACGCGGTCGGCGATCTGGAACGGGCCTTCGCCCCAGCCGTAGCCGAGGCGCATGCCGAGATCGACATCGGCGACGCTATCGGCGATGTCCGGGCCGACGGTTACCGCATAGACGACGAGGCGTGAGAGCACGCGCCATGCGTAGCGACCCGCCGGGTGGTCCTGCTCGCACAGCCGCCGCAGGTCGCGGCCGGGCGGCTCGACCTTGCGCTCCGGCCTGAAGGTGCAGGTCGCGAGGTCGAGCACGTCGCGGCTGCGGCGTGCGCCGTCGCGGTTGACCCGGTAGAAGCCAGCGCCGGATTTCCGGCCCAGCAGGTTCTGCGCGATCATCCGCCGGATCAGCGGTTCCGCCGTGAGATCGTAGCGCCACAGCAGGTCCGATGCAGGCAGCAGCGCGTGCAGGCTGCCCCAGACGAGCGGCACCAGATCGACGCCGACGAGGTCCAGCACGCCGAACGCGCCGAGCGGCGGGATGCGGAACGGCGTGCCGTTGACCGCATCCGCTTCCTCGACGGTGAGCCCCGCACGCATCGCCTCGATGATCGCGAGCGCGATCCAGAAGCAGCCGATGCGATTGGCGACGAAGCCTGGCGTGTCGCGGCAGGCGAGCACCGTCTTGCCGAGCAGCGCGTCGCCGGCCTCCGCGATCATTGCCGCTGCCATCGGCGACGTTGCCGGACCGACGACGACCTCCAGCAGTTGCATGATGCGCGGCGGATTGAAGAAATGCGTGATCAGGCACTCGCGCGCGAACCGCTCGCTCTGGCCTTCGACGAGTTTCGCCAACGGGATCGTCGAGGTGTTGGAGGATACGATCGAGCCCGGCTTGCGCACCACATCGACACGCGCAAACAACTCGCGCTTGGCAGCAAGATCCTCGACCACGGCTTCGACGATCCAGTCGGATTCGGCGAGCCACGGCAGGTCGTCGCCGGTGTTGCAGGGCGTCACCAGCGCGGTCCGGTCCGGATGCATGAAGCCGCCCGCCTTCACCTGCCGCGCAATCCCTGCCGCGGCCGCCGCGGTCGTCACGTCCATGAGCAGCACGGAAACGCCGGCATTGGCGAACTGTGCTGCAATGCCCGAGCCCATCGAGCCCGCGCCGATCACGGCAGCCTGCTGGATGGTCGCGGTCATGCGGCCTCCAGCAGCCCGGAGAAGGCAAAACTGCGAATGCGCGCGAGCGGGGCGAGGCCGGTGCGTTGCAGCAGGGCTTTGACCGCCAGCGCCCCGAGCTCGTCCGGCCGGACACTGGCCAAGGCGCCCTTGCGGGCCTGGGTGAACGGCGTACGGACATGGCCGGCGACGAAGGCGGACGTGCTCATCGGAGATTCCTCAATGGCGCGCGGCGGCGTCGGTTTTCTTGAGCTCGGCCCGGGCGATCGTGCGCAGATGCACTTCGTCCGGGCCGTCGATGAAGCGCAGTGCGCGGCCGAACGTCCACAGCCAGGCGAGCGGCGTGTCCTCGGTGAGGCCGGCGGCGCCGAACACCTGGATCGCGCGGTCCAGCACGCGCGTCTGCAACCGTGCCGCCACCACCTTGATCGCCGAGACGTCGACGCGCGCCGCCTTGTTGCCTTGCTTGTCCATCATCCAGGCAGCGCGCAGCGTCAGCAACCGTGCCTGGTCGATCTCGATGCGCGATTCGGCAATCCAGTCCTGGATGTTCGCGAAGCTGGACAGCGGGCCGCCGAACGCGACGCGGCTTTTCGCGCGCGCGACCATCAGTGCCAGCGCGAGCTCGCATTGCCCGATCGTGCGCATGCAGTGATGGATGCGCCCCGGCCCGAGCCGCGCCTGCGCGATGGTAAAACCGTCGCCTTCCTCGCCGAGCAGGTTCGCCGTCGGCACCAGCGCGTCGTAGTCGATCTCGCAATGCCCTTCCGGCGCGTAGTGATGCATGATCGAGACGTTGCGCACGATTTTCACGCCCGCCGTGTCCAGCGGCACGAGCAGCATCGAATAGCGGTCGTGTGCTTGCCGGCTGCCCTCAGTGTCGGTCTTGCCCATCACGATCGCAACCTTGCAGTTCGGATGCAGCGCGCCGGTGGAGAACCATTTGCGGCCGCGCACGCGGTACTGGTTGCCCTCGCGCGTGATCGTGGTTTGCAGCGTGGTCGGGTCGGAAGAAGCCGTGCCCGGCTCGGTCATCGAGAAACAGGAGCGGATTGTTCCGTCCAGCAACGGGTCGAGCCAGCGTTCGCGCTGTTCGGGCGTCGCGCAAAGTTGCAGGATCTCCATGTTGCCGCTGTCGGGAGAGTTGCAGTTGAACACTTCGGGCGACCATGGGATGCGCCCGGTGATCTCGGCAAGCGGCGCGTATTGCAGGTTCGAGAGCCGCGTGCCGGGCTGGTCGTCGCGCAGGCCCGGCAGGAACAGGTTCCACAGTCCTTCGGCGCGGGCACGCTCCTTGATCGGCTGCATCAGCTCGATCGGCACGCGGCCCTGTTTCGCCGCGAGCTGCCATGCCGCGTCGTGCGGCGCGACATTGTCGGCCATGAAGCGGCCGACGCGGGCGCGCAGCGCTTCGGTCTCCGGCGGGAATGCGAAATCCATCGTCTGGCTCTCCCCTGCTCAGGCCCCGCGTGACGCGGACATCATCATTGTGGCGGCGCGGCGCGCGAAGATCGGTGCGAGTTCGCCGACATCGGCGGCGTTGTCCGCCGCGGCGCTGCCGGCACGGGCACGGGCGGCGATGCCCTCGAAGATCACGGTGAAGCGGAACAGCGCGAACACCGTGTGGAACGGCGCCATCGGGTGCGGCGCCGGCGTGCGGCGGCTGGCGAAGTAGCGGGCCAGATAGTCCTCGCGCGCCGGGATGCCGAGCGCCGCATGGTCGAGCCCTTGCAGCCCGCCATATTCGTCCGGCGTCGTGACCCAGCCGAGCGCGCTGAACGCGACATCGGCGAGCGGCTGGCCGAGCGTGCTGAGTTCCCAGTCGAGCACGCCGATCACGCGCGGCTCGGTGCGGTGGAACATCAGGTTGCCGACGCGGAAGTCGCCATGGCAGAGCCGCGTCGGCTCCTCGGGCGGCAGATGCTCCGGCAGCCAGGCGATGACGCGGTCGAGGTCCGGCAGGTCGCGCCAGCGCGCGAGCTGGTACTGGTTGATCCAGCGGCGGAGCTGGCGTTCGAAGTAGTTGCCGGCGCGACCGAAATCGCCGAGGCCGATCGCGGTGGGGTCGACGTCGTGCAGCCGCGCGAGGGTTTCGGCCATCGCGAAATACATCGCCGTGCGCTCGGCGGGCGTCACGCCGGGCAGCGTCGCGTCGTGGAACACGCGGCCGTCGAGCCGCTCCATGACATAGAACGGCGTGCCGATCACCTGTGCGTCGTCGCAGAACAGCAGGGCGCGCGGCACCGGTACGTCGGTCGCGGCGAGGGCGGAGATGACGCGGTATTCGCGGTCCACGGCGTGGGCCGAGGGCAGCACGTCGCCGGCGGGCTTCTTGCGCACGACGAACTGCGTGTCGCCGATGGTGGTGAAGAAGGTCGGGTTGGACTGGCCGCCGGAGACGCGCTCCAGCGCGAAGGCGCCGGAGGCATCGGGCAGCCGGGGCCGTAGCCAGCGTTCCAGGGATGCGGGGTCGAACTCCCCGCCGCCACGCCGGGGCCCGTCGCCCGGGGTCGGCGAAGGCGGCGATGCGTCGACCATTCACGTCCCTCCCCGCTCCCACGGCCGCGCGTCGTTGGCGACACCACGAGAGATCCGATTGTCGGACAGACCCACTATCGAATAGTCTTGTCCGATCGTCAACGCCGGTCCACCGGTGCTGCCGCCGCAAGGGGCGGAGGTTGGAGGAGGACGCACAACATGCAGGCGTGGGTGGTCGAAAACCTGACGGCTGCCGGGACAATGGCTCTGCGCGACATCCCGGTGCCCCAACCGGCCGGCGACGCCTGCCTGCTGCGCGTCGAGGCGGCGGGGGTGAACTTCCTCGACACGCTGATGCTCCGCGGCCAGTACCAGGTGAAGCCGAAACTGCCGTTCACGCCGGGCATCGAGGTCGTGGGCACCGTCGTCGAACCGGGGCCGGACAGCCCTTACGCGGCGGGAGAGCGCGTCGCGGCGATGGTCGACCTTGGCGGCTACGCCGAATACGCGCTGGTGCCGCGGCTCGCCTCCGCGCGGGTGCCGGAGGACATGACGATCCGTGACGCAGCCGGGCTGCCGATCGTGTACCCGACCGC
>Ga0302314_10006947_pt1 | contig 20417 bp, 12 predicted proteins | sample III_Palsa_N2_3_FD_200533 | JGI IMG/M metagenome (GOLD analysis project Ga0302314, IMG submission 200533) | Peat permafrost microbial communities from Stordalen Mire near Abisko, Sweden - III_Palsa_N2_3 | ecosystem: Environmental > Terrestrial > Soil > Palsa > Peat permafrost | place: Sweden... | reverse complement strand
GCGGGGCATGGAAGCCCTCGGCCCATCCGCGTAGCACCGCTTCGCGAAACCACGAAGGCGCAGGTCGCCGGGGGGCAGCTCTTGGCAGTCGAGCACCGAGGAGTTCCTCGGCCAGTGCGAGCAGTGCAACGACTCCGTCGCTCAGGTGAGCGTTGCCCTCGAGGCATCTTGACCAGTCGAAGTCTGATGGAAGGCCTTCGACGAAGGCTGCCACGTCGGTGAGCCAAAGTGGTCTCCATCCGCCGTGGTCCAGCTGGTGCAAGCAGACGAGCCGGAGGTGGTCCTCGGTGGAAAGCGCCGTGTACTGGGTCTCACCGATGGTTTTCCTCGTCGCTCGAGCCGAGAGGGACTCGAAGCTACGGTCAGGGAGGAAGCGTCCAAGGACGCGCATGTCCAGGTCGATTTGCTGTCGCAAGTCGGGCGCCAGCCCAGCCAGGACGGAGCGGGCCGCGGCCTCGTCGCCCGGGGCCACGAGAATGTCGATGTCGCCATAGGGACGGAGGCAGGGTCGGGCATAGAAGCCCGTCAACGTCCAGCCCTTGAAGACAATTGGGAACAGCCCCGCTTCATTGAAATGAGAAAGGACGTGTTGAAGGGTTTGCTCGTGGCGAACCGCTTCGAGCGCATGGAGCCGGTACGCCTGGCGTAAACTCGCAGCGGCTTCGTCAGCAAAGGGACCCGAGCCTCGTAAACGCCACCACGCGAGTGCTCCACATCCAGTTTCGAGCAATTGAGGCGCGATATCCGAAAAGTGCCGCGCGACGGCCTCCGGAATGCTCGTGGGCTCCGAGCGCCACGCCGTGAAGAGAACGGCAGCGATGGCTTGGCCGGTACGGAGCGGAGCCGTGCGGGCTCGACTCATACGCAGACGCCGCCAGTACAGGAACCGGTGCAGCAGGGTGGCATCCCCGGACCGCAGGTATCCATGGTGGGCGTGCAAGGAGAGGTCCCGGCGCGAGCGCTGGGCGCCGTCACCAGAAGGATGATGGGGATTGCTGCCAAGCCCACCCCGACGAGCATCCGCCGCCTAGAGAGGTCCACGCCCAGAAGCGAGCCGGCGGCGTTCTCCAGTAAGCCCGCTTGACCCAACCGCTCGACTGCGTGGGCGACGATATCCGGGTCCAACCTCGCCCTCCTCGCAATCTCCTCCACCGTCCGGTCGCCGTCGCAGAGTTCCCAGATGCGCGCGGCGGATGCGTTGAGACATGACGCCTGATGCGTTTGCTCGACGTACAGCAGCAACTCACCGTCCACTTCCTGAGACGCTACTCCGCGGCTTCTGGGCCGCGGTACGAAAGCGCGCACAGAGGACATGCAGTTGATTTGTAGCATCCCTGAGTGGAATTCCGGAATTCCTCCCCGGCGATTCTCGGTCAGTGCAGCGCAGGTTCCGCTCACGGCGAAGGAGGCATCCAACGCTGCTTAAATCCGGGTCTGGTTGTCGTCGGAGGGTCTCGCACACCTGCCCATGGCTCGGACGCAGAGAGCGCCTAGGACCGTTGGCTCCCGGGAATATTCCGTCCGGGATGGCCGGTACGGCCCTCTGACTGTTGAGCGCGAAAGGCCTCAAACGGCGACCGAGCTTCGCGGCGTTCGGTAGAGCAGTTGGGCCGAGTTCTGCCATTCGCTGCAACGGAGGTTGCAGAGCCCCGGGGGACTAACGGCGACGAGCAGGGCGTCTGGACTCGTGAATCGTCGGACGGTTGGTTCTCGCCTCATTCCCCAGACTGATGGATTCAGCGCGCTCCGGGCCGCCCGCCGCGCGCCCGGAATTCAAGCGCTCAAGTCACGGGCATTAGGGTACGTCCCTGCGTCGAAGCCACGGAGAGCGCCTCTGGACTCGAATGCGACCTTGAAGGAAGGACTTCCGCCTGATTCTGGCGACGAGGCTGCGGCAGGTGCGTCGAGCAGCGCCCCGGGACTCGGCGGCGGGCTCGTCGTGGCCATGGCCGTCGCCACGGGCATTGCCGTCGCGAACATCTATTACAACCAGCCGATGCTGGGCGTCATCTTGCGGGACTTCCAGCACTCCGTGGCCGCTGGATTCGTCCCCACCGCCACCCAGCTCGGGTACGCCACTGGCCTCTTCCTCCTCGTCCCGCTCGGGGACCTGGTGGAGCGGCGGCGACTCATTGTCATTCAATTCCTGTTGCTCGCCACTGCACTCGTCGGCGCAGCGCTTGCCCCGATGGTTTCCGTGTTGCTGCTGGCCTCGTTCCTGGTGGGCGTGGCCGCCACCGTCGCGCAGCAGATTGTCCCCTTCGCCGCACACCTCGCGGAGCCGTCGAAGCGCGGCGCTGCCATCGGGACCGTGATGGCCGGACTTCTGTGCGGCATCCTCCTCAGCCGTACGCTGGCCGGCTTCGTGGCCACGCACGCTGGCTGGCGCGAGATGTTCTGGCTCGGAGTGCCCATGGCGCTCGCCGCGGGTGGGTTGATGGCCTTCACATTGCCGCACAGCCAGCCCGCGACGTCGTTGCGCTACCCGACGCTGTTGAAGTCGCTGGTGCACCTGTGGCGAGAGTTTGCGGACTTGCGTTCCGCGGCGCTGACGCAGGCCTGCCTCTTTGCAGCCTTCACTGCGTTCTGGACCATCCTTGCGTTGCGCCTGGAGCAGCCACGCTTCGGCCTTGGCGCGGATGTGGCCGGCCTCTTCGGCGTGGTGGGGACGGTGGGCGTGCTCGTCGCGCCCGTCGCAGGCCGGCTTGCGGACCGACGGGGACCCCACCTCGTCATCGGGATTGGCGCGGCCGTCACGCTCGCGTCCTGGCTTCTCTTCGGGCTGTGGACTGCCATCGCCGGGCTGGTGGTTGGCGTGGTGCTCCTCGACTTCGGCGTGCAGAGCGCCCTCGTGTCCAACCAGCACGTGGTTTACGCGCTACGGCCCGAGGCCAGAGGCCGCATCAACACCATCTTCATGGGCACCATGTTTCTCGGGGGCTCCGCCGGCTCGGCGCTGGCGGCCGCGGCCTGGCGCTCCGGTGGCTGGCCGGCGGTGTCGGCGCTGGGGACGGCGCTGGGCCTCGGTGCTCTCCTGCTTCAGCTCGCCGCCCGCCGCAGGCGAGCGCGACAGCAGAACGTCGGGCCCTCGCAAGCTCAGTACTGACGCGGAAGCCTCCTAGCTTACGGACGAAAGTGGGTACGGCAGCGCGCGTTGCGTCGCTGCCTGTGTCACGTGGGCTTGCGCTTTTCCGTCACCCAGGAAACCAGTGCGCGACTCAGTCCCCGGGCAGACCCCCGTGGGCTGGCGAGGCCCGACGCTCCCCGAGCAGCGCGCGCCAGAGTCGCGAGCACCTCGGCCGGCCGTTCCCGCGCCGGCACCGTATGGGAGAGGAGCGCAAGCACCATCTCGCCGCGTGTCAACATCCGAGGCTTCCAGCGGGCGCCTTTCTTGTATTCCGTCTGGACGACAGCACCGAGGGGAAGCGGTGTGCTTCCCGTCCGCGCCAGCGCGCGGTCCACCGGGACGCGGAGTTTCTCTCCCGTCGTGCCCCTTCGTACCGAGAGGGCCCTGGCGTACGGGTGGACGCGGCCCTTCTCGTCCAGAAGGGCATACTCGTCCGAGTAGTACGTCGCCCCGGCTTCGAGGAGTGCGCGTACCAGCGTCGTCTTTCCAGCGCCTGAGGTGCCGGGAAAGACGAAGGCTCTCCCGCGGATGGCCACCACGCCGGCATGGACGAAGACGAATGCGCGCGAATGCTGGGCGACGAAGAGCTGCAAGTCGCTCTCCAGCACGTCGAGCGCCCCGCGGTGGGAGAGACCCCGCGCCAACAGCGCACCCTCGGCTTCGACGAGGACGCCGTCCGGCGCGTGCACGAGTCTGTAGCTTCGCCTGGGCGTGCCCTTCCGCCCGGGCTTCCAGGTGGGCGGCAGGCGGAGCCGGGCCTCGGCAAGCAGCTCGGGCGTGTCGGCCTCCACCGCGAAGCCGACGCCGAAGGCGCTCCCTGTGAGTTGTCGCCTCGTCGCCACGCGGGGCGACAGCGTGGCACGGCCCGCGCCCGCCCTGCGAGGGAATTGGCGGGCGAGCGCCCGGGGCTGCGACGCGCGTCCGACGCCGACGTCCCGGCGCGGTTTCTCCCATGCCTCGCCTTCCCTTACTTGGGGGCGGAGGCCTCGGAAGCGGCCGGCTGGGCCGCGGTTTCGTCTTTCGGGACCTGCCAGCCTCCTCCGAGCGCGCGGTAGAGGCTGATGAGCGCCAGGTAGCGGTTGGCGCGTACCGTGGCCAGGTTGAGCTGGGCCGGGAAGAGGGAATTCTGGTTGGTGGTGACTTCGAGGTAGCTCGAGATGCCGCCCTGGTACCTGTCGATGGCCAGTTCCACGGCCTCGGTGAGGCTTTTCACCTGGGCCTCCCGCTCGTCGAGGACGGGCTTCAGGGCGGCCGTGTCGTTGAGCGAGGTGGCCACCTCCTGGAAGGCGTTGAGGACGCTCTGCTCGTAGCTTGCCTCCGCCTGCTGCCAGCTGGCCCAGGCGGCGTCGTACTGGCCGCGCAGCTGGGCGCCCTGGAGAATGGGCGCGAGCCAATTGACGCCGCCGCCCGCGGACCAGAGGAAGGAGGAGCCGTTGAAGAGGTGGGTGAGGTCAGGTGTCGCCAGTCCGGCGATGCCGGTGAGGCTGAAGGATGGAAAGAAGTTGGCCTTGGCCACGCCGATGAGGGCGTTAGCGGCGACGAGTTGCTCCTCGGCCTGGTGGACGTCCGGCCGCCGCTCGAGCAGCGAGGAGGGCAGCCCCGGAGGGATGTCCGGCGGGAAGTTGAATTGGGTGAGCGTCCGGCCTCGTGGGATGGGGCCGGGAGGGCGTCCCAGGAGGTAGGACAGCTGGTTTTCCTGGTCCGTCACCTGCCGCTGGAGGTCCAGCGCCGTGGCCTGGGCATCATTCACCTGGGCCTGGCCGGTGGCCACCTCGAGGCGGGACCCGGTGCCGCCGACGAGGCGCGCGGTGTAGAGCTCGAGCGTCTTCCGGTAGTTGTCGGTGGTGGCCTTGGCAATCTCGAGCTGCGCGTCGAGCTGGCACAAGACGACGTAGGACGTCGCCACCTGGGCGATGAGAGTAACGATGACCCCTCGCCGCCCGTCCTCGCTGGCCAGGAATTGGGCGATGGCCGCCTCGGTGCCACGACGAAACTTTCCCCACAGGTCCAGCTCCCAGCTGAAGGAGGCGAAGGCGTTGAATTGCGCGGCCCGCGGCTGGGGCGTCAGCGTTCCAAACGAAGGGGTGGTTTGCTGGGGCAGGAAGTTGCCGCGTCCGTAGGCGCCGCCGAGTGTCGTGGCCAGCGCCGGGTAGGCCTGTGCGGCCGTGATGCCTGCCTGGGCCCGCGCCTGCTCCACCCGGGCTATTGCGATGCGCAAGTCGTAGTTGTTCTTCAGGGCCTCGACGATGAGGCCCTGAAGCGTCTCGTCCTGGAAGACGGCCCACCAGGGCAAGTCAGCGAACGACCTCGCGTCGGCGGGCTTCACCTGGTCCCGGAAGGCCTGCGTCATCTTCACCTGGGGCCGCTGGTAGTCCGGTCCCACGGCGCACCCCGCAAGCAGCGCCAGACCGGCGGCGACGCGTGTGGCACGCCCTCTCACGAGTGGCCTCCGGGGGCTTCGCTGGCGGGGGCAGCCGACGGGACAGAAGGCGCCGCGGCGACGGCACCGTCCTTGTGCCCAGCCAGCTTCTCGATGGCGACGAAGAGCACCGGCACGACGAAGATGGCGATGCCGGTGGCGGCCAGCATTCCCATGATGACGACGGTGCCGAGAATTTTTCGCGAATTTCCGCCTGCGCCCGCGGCCAGCCAGAGCGGGATGCAGCCGAGGATGAAGGCGAAGGACGTCATGAGGATGGGTCGGAGCCGCACCTTGGCGGCGCTCAGCGCCGCCTGCACGAGTGGCGTGCCCTTGTCCAACTCCGCCCGGGCAAACTCGACGATGAGGATGGCATTCTTGGCCGCGAGGCCGATGAGCATGATGAGCCCAATCTGCCCGTAGACGTCGAAGTTGTATTTCCGCAAGAGGAGTCCGCAGAAGGCGCCGAGGATGGCGATGGGCGTGGAGAGCAGCACGCTGAAGGGCAGGGACCAGCTCTCGTAGAGAGCCGCGAGGATGAGGAAGACGAAGATGAGGCTCAGGCCAAACACCTTCGCCGTGCCGCCCTCAGCCTCCTTCTCCTGGAAGGACATGTTGGTGAAGGAGATGCCCATGCCCGCGGGGAGCACCTCCTTCGCCGTCTGCTCCACCGCGGAAAGCACTTGCCCGGAGCTGTAGCCGGGCTTCGTCCCGCCGAGGAGCTCCGCGGAGCTGAAGAGGTTGTAGCGGACGGTGAATTGCGGGCCGCTGATGTTCTGGATGCTGACAAGGGTGGAGAGCGGCACCATCTCCCCGGTTTGGTTGCGGACGTAGAAGGACTTCAGGTCCTCCGGTTCGAGGCGGTATTGCGCCTCGGCCTGGAGGTAGACGTTCCAGGTGCGGCCGAAGCGGTTGAACTGGTTGATGTAGGCGCCGCCGAGGAAGGCCTGAAGCGTGTCGTAGACGCTGCTCAGCTGGATGCCCTGCTTCAGCACCTTGTCCTTGTCCACCCGGACGAAGAGCTGGGGGACGGCTGGCGCGAAGTTGGGGAGGACGCCCGCAATTTCCGGACGCTTGTTGAGGGCCGCCGCCAGCTTCATGACGTTTCCGGTGAGAAACTCTGGTGGCCCGCCGGTGCGGTCCTGCACCATGACGTCGAATCCGCCCGCGGTGCCGATGCCGGGGATGGCCGGCGGCGGAAAGGCGCTCACCCGTGCCTCGGGGATGGCTGCGAATTCGGCGTTGAGGCGGTGAATAATCCCCTGGGCGCGCTCCTCCGGTTTCGTTCGCTCGGACCAATTCTGGAAGGAGACGAAGGCCGAGCCGGTGTAGCTGGCAGACGTCGAGGACAGGAGGCTCAAGCCGTTGACGATGTTGTAGCTGCGGATGCCGGGCGTCCTGGCGAGGATGGCCTCCACCTTCTTCCCCACCTCGCGGGTCCGTTGAAGCGAGGCAGCGTCCGGAAGCTGGTAGACCACCAGGCCGTAGCCCTGGTCCTCCTCCGGGACGAAGCCGCCGGGAAGCCGGATGCCGACGATGGCGTCCAGCGCCGTCACCCCCAGAAGGAGGACGAGGGGCAGCACCATCTTCCGGATGAGGCCGCCGCTGATGGCGCCGTACCTGTCCGTCACCCGCCCAAACCAGGCGTTGAAGCGGCTGCCGAGGCGGCCGAGGACGCCTGGCGTCTTGCTCTTGGGCCTGAGGAGGAGCGCGCTCAGTGCCGGGCTCAGCGTCAGCGCGTTGAAGGCCGAGATGAGCACCGAGACGGCGATGGTGACGGCAAATTGCTGGTAGAGGCGCCCGGTGATGCCGCCGAGAAAGACGGTGGGGATGAAGACCGCGGCCAGAATGAGGGCGATGCCGATGACTGGGCCCTGCACCTCCTCCATGGCCTTGAAGGCGGCATCCCGCGGCGTCAACCCTTGCTCGATGTGGTGCTCCACCGCCTCCACCACCACAATTGCGTCGTCCACCACGAGCCCGATGGCCAACACCAGACCCAAAAGCGAGAGGGTGTTGACGGTGAAGCCGAGGACGGGGAAGACGGCGAACGTCCCGACGAGGGAGACGGGGACGGCAATCATCGGGATGAGGGTGGCGCGCCAGGACTGCAGGAAGATGAAGACGACGATGATGACCAGCACCATCGCCTCGATGAGCGTCTTCACAATGTCCTGCATGCCCTCGGAGATTTGCAGCGTCGTGTCGAGCGACACGGCGTAGTCGATGCCCGGCGGGAACTTGTCCTTGAGCTCGGCGAACGCCTTCCGCACGCCGGCCACGACGGCGAGCGCGTTGGAGCCCGGCGCCTGCTGGACGGCGATGACGCCCGCCGGCTGGCCGTTGTAGCGGCCGTCCTGCATGTAGGTGGTGGCGCCGAGCTCGATGCGCGCGATGTCCTTCAGCCGCACCATCGAGCCGTCCGGGTTCAGCCGGACGACGACGTTTCCGAAGTCCTCCGCGGTGACGAGCCGCCCCTGGGCGCGCACCGAGTAGGTGAATTGCTGCCCCGGGGGAGCGGGTTCAGCGCCGATTTGGCCAGCCGGGTTGACGACGCTCTGGCGTCTCACCGCCTGGGTGAGGTCATCCACGGTGAGGCCGAGCCGGGTGAGCAAGTCCGGGTTCACCCAGACGCGCATGGCGTAGGCCGCCGAGCCATAGAGGACGACATTCCCCACGCCCGGGATGCGCTTGAGCGCGTCGACGATGTTGATGGTGGCGTAGTTCCCGAGGAAGGCGCCGTCGTAACGGTTGTCCGGGGAGAAGAGCGAGACGACGATGAGCGGGAAGGAATACGACGGCTGGATGGTGACGCCGTTGGTGAGCACCGCTTGCGGCAAGCTGGATTGCGCCTGCGAGTAACGGTTCTGGGCGAGGACGTTATCCGTGTCGATGTTCGAGCCCACCTTGAACGTGACGACCATGGTCATCGTCCCGTCGCTGCCGTTGGTGGACTTGAGGTACAGCATGTCCTGCACGCCATTCATCTGCTGCTCGATGGGCGTGGCCACCGACTGCTCCACCGTGAGCGCATCCGCGCCGGTGTAGCTGGTGGTGACCTGAATGAGTGGCGGGACGATTTCGGGGAAGAGGGCGATGGGCAGCCCGCTCAGCGCCACCACCCCAGCGATGACGGTGATGATGGCGATGACGATGGCCACGATGGGCCGCCGGATGAAGAACGCGGACATGGGTGTCGTTTCCCCTCTCGGTGTCGCCCCCGGGCGGCTAGTGCGCAGCGCCAGCGGTCGCGCTGGGCGTCGTAGGAGCTACTTCCGGCTTGACGAGCATGCCGTCCGTCACCTTTTGAAGCCCCTCGGTGATGACCCGTTCCCCCGCGGTGACCCCAGAGTTGATAATCCAGCGCGTCCCCACCCGCGGCCCGACTTCCACCCGTCGGATTTGCACCTTGTCGTCGCTGAGGACGACAGCCACGCTGAAGCTGCCCTGCACCTCGCTCACCGCCGCCTGGGGGACGATGAGGGTGTTCTCCCCCTGGCCAGGCAGCGCGCCGCGCACGCGGGCGTACTGCCCGGGGCGGAGGAGCGCGTTGGGGTTGGGGAAGACGGCCTCCAGCTGGATGGTGCCGGTGGTGGTTTGCACCTGGCGGTTGAGCGCGATGATGAAGCCCCGGTAGGGGTAGACCGCATCGTTGGCCAGGACGAGCTCGAGGGGGGCCGTGCCTCCGTCCCGGATGTCGGCCAGGCGCCGATTCATCTCCGCGGTGTCCTGCGTCTCAATCTCGCGGGCCCTGGCGGCGTAGCGCAGGTACTCGGTCTCGGAGGCGTTGAAGATGACCTTCGAGGGTTCGACCTGGGAGACGGTGGTGAGCAGCGTCGGCGTCCCCTGTCCAACGAGGTTACCGACATTCACCTGTGTCGCTCCCACGATGCCGTCCACGGGCGAGTAGATTTTCGTGTACGAGAGGTTGAGCTTCGCCTGTTCCAGCGCCGCCTTGGCCGTCTGCACCTGTCCCACCGCGGACTCCTGGGTGGCGATGGCATTGTCCAGGTCCTGCTGGCTGATGGCCTGCTTCGCCGCCAGCGGGCGGTAGCGCTGCACGGTGATGTTGTCCCGCGTCAGCATCGCCTGCGCCTGGGTAAGGTCCCCCTGTGACTGGAGGACTTGCGACTGGTACTGCCGCGGGTCGATGGTGAAGAGGAGGGTGCCCGCCTTGACGTAGGCGCCGTCCTTGTAGTCTTGCGACTGGAGGAAGCCCGCGACTCGGGCGCGAATCTCGACGTTGATGTAGCCATTCACCGTGCCCACAAATTCGGCGTACACGGGCACGTCCTGCTTCACCACCGGGGCGACGAGGACGGTGGGTGGCGGCGGTGGGGGGAGTGTCTTCTCGCCGCATCCGGTGGCCAGGGTGGAAAGCCCGGCAGCGATGCACGCGAGCACCCGCGGACGACTTGGCATGTCACCCCTCCTGGCCCACCCTCGGTCGCTCAGCAACCGAGAGCGTCGGAACTAACACGTTTTTCCGAGAGCTGGCTACGAGGGAGGAAGACGCCTCCCTCTGGAAAGCGCGGCGGCCCGAATGGATGGGCCAGGGACGGGCTTTCTAGAAGAGGCTCTCCGGGACGAAGACGATGTCGCCGGGGAAGAGCTTGAGATTCTTCTCGCGGCCGGTGCCGATGTCGGCCACCCGGACGCGGATTTTCGTTTCCTTGCCGTCGATGAGGCGCGTCACCGCCACGTCATTCTTGCTGGCCAGCTTGCTGAAGCCGCCGGCGACGGTGATGGCCTGGATGATGGACATCTCCTCGTCGTAGGGGAACGTCCCTGGCTTCTGCACCTCACCGAAGACAAATATTTTTTTACTGTTGTACTCCCGCACCAGCACCGACACCTGCGGCCGCTTGAGGTACTTCTCGCCGAGGCAGCGGGTGAGGACGTCGGCGGCGCTGCTGCCGTTGAGGCCCTCCACCTTCACCTTGCCGCACAGGGGGAAGTCGATGGTGCCGCCGGGGCTCACCCGGTAGGGGCCGGAGAGGTCGGCCTCCTCGAAGACACGCACCTCGAGGAGGTCGCCCGCGCCGAGCGTGCTCGAGCTTGGCTGCACGACCTGCGCCCGGGCGACGTCGGAACCCTCGCTGGTGGAGACGCTTCCACCGCGCGGGCCGACGCAGCCGACGGCCAGGAGTAGCAACAGGGGGAGGCGAAGCATGGGAGACGTCACGCGGAAGCGCACTCTAGTACGTGAACGTCACCTGCACGTAGGGCTGGTACTGGGTGTAATTCAGCGCGTTGTCCTCGGAGTCGGCGCCGGTGCTGGTGTGGTGGTTGATGATGAAGCCAGCGCCGACGATGAACCAGCGAAACACCTGGTACTCGCAGAGGAAGTTTCCCGACAGCTGGGTGTCATTGCGGCTGGTGGTGGGCTCGGTCGGGTCGCCCTGGGCGAAGTCGAAGAAGTCGTAGGAGACGGTGAGGCTGAGGGACAGGCGACCGCCGAGAAAAATTTTCCCGTTGATGTAGGGACGGTCGTCGATGTAGCTGCCGTTGCCGCTGACTGGGAAGACGTCGCGCAGAAAGCCGACGGCCAGGCTGGAGAGCTCGGTGGGAAGCCACTTCACCTCCGCCTGCCCGATGACGGTGGACAGGTGGCCCACCCCGAAGCCCTGGGCCCAGCCGGCCTTGAGGATGACGGCCAGCTTGGTGGTGATGAGGCCGGCCATGCCCACCTGCAGCTTCAATTCCGAGGCGTTCGGATTGACGGTGGTGTCGCTGTAGAAGCGCGCGTCGTAGCTGCTGGTGAAGAGGAAGGCCGTCTGGGGAAGGAACTTCCAGCGGACGTCGAGGCCCGACGTCAGGTCCTGGTAGTTGTACTGGCTCAGGTTGGCCGGGTTGCAGGGCGAGGTGGGGTCGGTGCACGCCGGGTTGCCGGGCGTCACCCCCGAGTACTGGGTGAAGAGCTCCACGCCGTAGGCGGCGTGGGGAACAATCTCCAGCGCTCCTCCGCCGGGACGGATGGGCACTTCCAGGCGGGCCTGGTTGTAGAGGGAGATGACGCCCACCGGTACCGACGGCGTATAGGTGTTGGCGCTCCGGCTGAAGGTGTCGCCGATGTTGAAGCCGATGACGCCATTCTTGTTGAAGGCGCCATGCAGGTCCGCCGCGGCGTCGAGCCGGCTGGCATTCCCGTCGTTTGGCGTAATCCACCCCGTGTACCAGAGGTAGTCGACGTCGCCGCTCAGGCCGAAGGAGTTGTTGTCCCCGTCAATCTCGAGGTTCAGCCCGGGGCGGGTGTGGAGAATCATCTCGCCCTGAAGGGCGTAATTCCCAGTCGTGCCCGCCGTGGGCAGCACCACCGCCGCGGAGTTGTACTCGAGCTCCTCGGTTATGTAGAGGTGCAGGCGCCCGGGCCCAATCTTGATGCCGTTTTCCTGCGGCTTGTCCCCGGAGAGCACCTCGGGAGTGCCGTCCGCGCCCGTGCCCGTGCTGTCCGGCGTTTGAGCCTGTGCGAGAGAGGGCACAAGCAGGAGCGCCCAGGTGGTGAGGAGCCCGGCGGCGATTTGGTGGTGCGGACGCCTCATGCCTACGGCGAACCCCTTTGGGCTCATAGGTTGGGTCCGTACTCCGCCCTACGCGCTACGGCGCAGCGCGTGGTAACGACATAGCACGCGGCACCGGAGCCATTCCAACAATTGGGCGGAACGTCTCCAAGCCAATAGTGCAGCCGGGGTGAAGCTCTACAGCGGCTACTGGATGGGGCTTGCCGGAGGCGGACTGATGGTTGTGATGAAGGCCGCCGGGGGATTGGTTGGGTCCCCGTTGGGCAAGTCGGTCGGCACCACCATCTCGACGCTCAGGTTCTCGTCGGTGCGAAAGGCGAGCTGGCCGATGCACTGCTCTGCCTCGCCTCGAAGCTGCTCCACCTTGGACTGGGCGATGCTCACCTTGGTGTACTCGTGCTCGGCCGACGTCTGGTCCTTCTTGGCCACCGCCTCCTGGAGCGCGACGTCGGACTGCTCGGAGATGCGCAACAGGCCCTTCACCTGGGTGAGCTTCTCGTTGACGCAGTTGAGCTTGACCACGTCCTTGGTATTGCGGGCTTCCTCGAGTTTGCCCAGTACCACCTTGAGGGTGCCGCGCATCTGCGAGACGTAGCCGGCGCTGCGGCTGATTTTCTGCCCGTCCGGGACGTCGGACGCCTTCTCCTCGGGAAGCGTGAGGGAATTCGGCCCCGCCGGAGGACGCTGCGGCGGCGGCGGCTGGTTTTGCGCGTGGGCCAGCGGCCCGAGAAGCAGGACGGACAAGAGAAGAGGGCGCACGGAGGTGGACACGCTGGAGAGGAGGTTAGGGACGCCACCCTCGGGTGTCAAACCTCGGGTGGGCAGTTTCCCACACCGCCCGTGCGGGCCCCGAGGGCCTTCTCGCCCCTACTGCGAGGCGGTGAAGAGGAAGGGGTACTGGACGGCCACCTCGTCGGGCGGCTTGAAGGGGAACACCCAGGAGCGCATGAGGCTCGCGATGCACAGGCCCACCTCGGCGCTGCCCACCGAGTTCTCCTCGATTTTGATGTCCCCGGCGCGTCCGGCGGGGGTGATGTTGAAGCGCACCACCACCTTCCCCTTCAGCGTGGGGTTGCGCTTGAGCTCCTTCTCGTAACAGCCGCGGATGGCGGTGAGACGGGCCTTGATGTAGCGGGCCAGCGCGTCCCGGTCCACGTCGGCGCTGTCCACCTCGGGAGAGGCCGCGGCCACCTTCCCACTCACGCGCGCATCGCCCTTGTTGCCGAGCGAGACGTTGCCGCCGCCGGACGTCCCCACGTCGCCGATGCCCGCCGCGGAACCCGCGCCGCTGCCGCGCGCCGTGCCCACGCCGCCGGTGGTGGCCACCACCACGCCGCCCTGGGCGCCCTTGAGGGCCGAGGCCACGTCCTGGGTGCCGGTGCCCTCGCCGAGCAAGTCCTTGAGGGCGCCCTGGCCGCCGGAGGCGCCCAATATTTTCAGAATGCCCTTGCTCTGGACTTTCTGGGCGATGGCCGCCTTGCGCGCCTCGTCCGAGGCCGGCTTCTCCTTCTTCTTGGGCGCTTCCTTCTTCTCCACCTTCTCCTCGCCCTTGGGCTCCTCCTTGGGCTTCTCCGGCTCGGGAGCCGGCGGGGGGACGAGCAGCTTGGCGAAGCGGTCCGGAAGCTCGTCCAGGGCCACGTCCGAGTCGGGCGGCTTGGGCGTGAGCGCGATGCAGGCCGCGCCGGTGAAGTTGAGCAGCACCGAGACGGCGAGGATGGCGAAGAAGACGTGGTCCATGGAGGACCACACCGTGCCCCGGTACTCGGGGGGGAGCGCCATGCGCGTCGGCGCCGGAGGCGGCGGGACGAATTGGAAGAGGAGGGTGACTTCCCCGAGCGACACCTTGCCCTTGGCCGTGTCGTTCAGCTGAAAGGCGTAGACGCTGCCCTTCTTGATGGCCAGCTTCTGGCTTCGCAAGGCGGCGAAGTCCATGTCCTTGTCGCCGATGCGGACCCGTCCCTCCATCCGCTCGGTGAAGAGGAGGTAGTAGTGCGTCCCGCGGAAGTCGAAGACGGGGAAGGTGGGGGGGAGGTTACTGGCCGGGATGACGAAGGTGTTTTTCGAGTCCTGCCCCACCGAGACGCTGTCCGGGCGCCGGATGTGGCGCTCCTCGACAATCTTCCCGCCCTGGATGATGCCCACGCGGAGGATTTTGGAACCGGGCGAGGTGCGCGTCGTCATGGGGCCCTAGAAGGGGTCGTGCTCGACGCTCTTCGGCACCTTGCCGAGGAAGCTCTCGGTGCGGTTGAGCTCGTCGAAATTCAGGTTTTGACGCTGGAGGATGTAGAAGGCCTGCGGCTTCTGGATGCGTCCCTCGACGGTGATGGCCTCGAGCTTGATGACTTTGCGGCCGCCCTTGGAGCGCGCCTCCTTGGAGACTTTGGGCGCCGGCAGCGTCGGGGCGGGCGCCGTCCCGGCGCTCTCCTGGGCACGGGCCACGGGCCCGAGAAGCACGAGACAGAGGCAGAAGGCGCGGCCACGGGAGGGAATGGGGAAGTGCCTCATTTGTCGCCGGTGCCAAGCTTAGCAGGGGCAGCCGGGGGCGGGGTGTCCGACAGCTTGGCGGCAGGCTTACTTCCCTTGGCAGCGGGCTTGTTCGCCTCCTTGTCCTTCTCCACCTTGCGCAGCTGGTCCTTCTTCTCCCGCTCGCGACGGCGCTGCTCCCGGTCGATGCCCTTGGCCGCGTCCTTCAGGTACTGGTCCACCCTGTCGTCGGTGCCGCCCTTCTCGCGGTACGTCTTGAAGTAGGCGATGGCGCGGTTCATCCGGTCGACGGTGTCCACCCCGGGCAGCTCCGAGTCCAGGTTGAGGATGGCCAGATTGAAGTAGGTGTCGGCCAGCGCCGGCTGCAGCTGGGCCACCTTCTGGTACTGGGCCTCGGCTTGCTGCAGCTGGGCCTTGCCCCGGTAGGCATTGCCCAGGTTGAGGCGCGCGGGGATGAAGTCCGGGGCCAGGGCCACCGCCGCCTCCAGCTCGCGCACCGCACCCTCGAAGTCCCCGGCCTCCACCAGCATGACGCCGTAGTTGTTGCGCGCCTCGGCGAAGTCCGGCCGGGCCTGGGCCGCGGCACGGAATTCCTCGAGCGCCAGGGGGCGCTGCTTGAGGCGGAGGAGGGTGGCGCCAAGCAGGTTGTGGGTGACGGCGTCGTTGGCGTCCACGGCGCGGGCATTCTCGAGGACGAGCTTACTGAGCTCGTACTTCCCCTCGCGGAAGTAGGCCTGGGCCAACAGCTGCATGGTGCGGACGTTCTTCTCGTCGTCCTTGAGCACCTTCTTGGCCTCCGTCTCCGCCGCCTGGGGCTGGTTGAGCTCGAGGAGGGAGAAGGCCAGGGCGTTGCGCGGGCCGGCAGCGGTGGGCGAGGCGGTGCAGCGCGCCGAGGCCAGGGCCTGGGCGTCTTGGGCCCGGCCCTCCCGGCACAGGAGCCGGCCAAGGAAGTCCCAGGCTGCTTCCTGGTCCGGTGCCAGCGCCAGGGCCTGGCGGTAGTCCTTCTCCGCGGCGGCCAAGTCGCCGCGCCGCTCGGCGAGGACGCCCAAGTCCGTCCAGGCGTGGTCGAGCTTCGGGTCTCTGTCCAGGACTTCGCCCAGCGCGCGCTCTGCGCCCGCCACGTCTCCGGCTTGGGCCAGCTGCACGGCGCGGGCGAAGCTGTCCCGGGCCCGCGCGTCGGTGGTGACGGGTGGGATGACTTTCGGCGGTGGCAGGCCGTTGAGGAGGCCGGAGGAGGACGACGCCCCGGGGGCAGCCGGGGTGCCCGGGGCGGCGGCAGCCGGGGCCGGCTTCGGCCCGGAGGCGCAGCCGAGGGAGAGGGCCAGGAGGGCCAGTCCCGGGAGGTGGCGCAGCGTCACTTGTCGCCTCCCGCCGGAAGCTTCTGGGCCGGGACGGCGTCCGCGGGCGGCGGACGGCCCTCGAGCGTCACCACCAGGCCATCCGGGTGGGTGACGTCCAGGGCGACGCTCGACTTCGGGTCCTTGAGGACGGGGTACTCCTTGGGACGGTAGCGGTTGAGCGCCTCCAGCGTGCGCTTCGTCCACTCGTCGTTGATGCGGTTCTTCCGGGCCTCGGCCAGGGTGGCGACGTAACTCTCCACCGCCTTGTCCTCGAGGGCCGCCGTCTGCTGCTGCAGCTGGTCCTGGTAGGAGGCCACCGCCTCGTCGCCGAGGCGCTTCACCTCGGGCGGGGTGGGCGTCTCGAGGATGGTTTGGCCGAAGCGCTCCAGGGCGAAGCCCTTCCGGTAGAGGGAGGCCAGCGTCCACTCCAGGCGCTTGTACTTGAAGACTTCCTGGTAGGCGTCGTTCACCTTCTTCACCCCGGCGCGCTTCACGGTGAAGCTCTTCTCCAGCGCCTTGCCGCGGCCGCCGATTTTCAGCTTGTCGAATTCCTTGAATTCGTACTCGGCCAGCTGGAAGCGGGCCTGGGCCGCGGACTCGGCGGCCAGCGGAGCGGCCTCGGGCTTCAGCCCGCGCCGGTCGAACTCGCGCGCCGACTCCTCGAAGGCCCGGCGCGCCTCGCGCTCGTTGCCCTGCTTCTGGAAGGCCTCGCCGATGCGCTTGTGGGCGTCCACCACCAGCTCGGCCTGCTGGGGTTTCGCGGAGAACTTCTTGATGAAGGCCTCCAGGGCAGCAATCTCCCCCTTCGGGTCCCCCTGCTTCTCGTAGAGGAGCGCAGCTCGGTACTGGTTCTTCGGCGCGTCCTCGGCGGTGGGGAAGAGCTCCACGTAGTGGGTGAAGGCCTGGGCCGCCTCGCGGTAGCGCTGCTGGCCTTCCAGGAGGCGCCCGGCGTTGAAGAGGGCCGCTTCCCGGTTTTTGCTGGCCGGGTAGTCCTTCACCAGGCGCTGGTAGTTGGCCACCGCCTTGTCGAAGTCGTAGGTATTCTCCGCGTTGACCGAGACGCGGAAGAGCGCCGAGTCGGCGAGCTTGCTGTTGGGGTACTCGCGGAAAATGCGCTCGTACAGTTTGAGGGCGGACTCGAAGCGGCGGGTGTTCTCGTAGGCCACCGCGGCGTTGTTGAGGGCCTTGTCGGCAAACTCGTTCTTCGGGTCCTCATCCACGAGCTCGATGTACTTCTTGGCCGCCTGGTCGAAGTCGCCCTTGGCCATCAGCTCGTCGGCCAGCTTGAAGCGGCCGGCCAGTTTGAACTTGTTGAGGTCCTTGTAGAGGTCGCTCTTCGGGTCGATGACGCTGGTATTTTGAGCCAGCCGGGCCGAGACCTCCTCCACCGCCTTCCAATTCTTGTCGACGAGGTAGCTCTCGACGATGAGGTTGGTGGCGAACTTGGCCACCTCGTTCCTCGGGTAGGCGTTGATGATGACCTCGAAGCGGTTTCGCGCCTCGGGGAAGTCATTGTGGGCGTAGTAGAGCTCGGCGGCCTTGTAGGCCACGCCCGCCGCCTTGTCCTCCTTGCCGTAGGCCGCGACGTAGGCGTCCGAGGCCGCGATGAAGTGCTTCTCCACCTCGGCCAGGGGGATGGGCTTCACCGTCTCGCCCTCCGGCCTGTCCTTGCTGCGCAGCACCGGGTAGACGGCCAGCTTCTTCTCCCGCTGCAGCTGCTCGAGCAGCTTCTGCCAGGCCAGGACGGCATTGAAGGCCGCGTCCTTGGCGTAGCGGGTGTCGGCCGTCGAGTCACGGATGCTGTCGTAGTTTTTCGCCGCCGCGGCGAACTGCAGCGAGTTGTACTGGCACTCGGCCGCGAAGAATTGCACCTCGTAGGCATTCTTGCTGCGCGGGTAGCGCACGAGGTAGGCGGCGTAGGCGCGGGCCGCTATCTCGAAGGCGGACTTGGCCTGGTCGAGCTTCCCCTGCTGCTTGAGGGCCAGGGCCTGCTGGTGGTGGTAGACGGCGCTTCCGTAGAGGCTCTTCTCGGCCAGCGTCTGCACCTGGGTGATGAAGTCCGGGTTGCGCTTGTGCTTCTCGTACCAGGCCGTCCCCGGGCCGTAGGCCGAGGCCAGCTTCTCCGACTCCTTGAAGGCCTCGTCCAGCTTCCGGTCCCGCTCGTAGGCCTCCACAATCCGCTGCTGGACGAAGGGGGCGTCGTCCATGAGCGGGTCCTTGGCCAGGGCCAGCTGGTAGGCGGCCACCGCCTCGGAGTGGCGCGTCTGGTCGAAGAAGACGTCGCCCATTTTCTTGTACACCTCGGCCTCGTAGGGCCGTGGCCCGAGCTTGGCGAAGGTGGCCTTGGCCCTGTCGAGGGAGCCCCACTTCTCGTCGGCGAGGCTGATGGCGGCGTACTGCAGGGCCTCGTTGCGGAGGTCGCCGCCGGCCTCGGTGCCCGGCTCGCGCTTCTGCGCCTCGTAGTAGTCGGCCAGGGCCAGGAAGCGGGCCACCGCCTCGTCGAAGCGGTCCATTTTGTAATACGTCCAGCCAAGCTTGTAGAGCGCCTTGTCGTAGAGGGGGCTCTCCTTGTCCTTCACCGCGGCCTCGTAGGCCTCCAGCGCCTTGGCCAGCGCTCCGGCGTCGTTGTAGGCGTCGAAGTAGTACTCGCCGATGCGCACCCAGGCCTCGGTGACGAACTTGCTCTTCGGGTAGCGGGCGATGAGCGTCTTGTAGGCCACCTGGCCATTGTCGAAGTCGTTCTGTTTCTCCAGGCAGTAGCCGAGGAGGTAGTAGGCCGCGTCGTTGAGCTTGTAGGCCGGGAAGTGGGTGATGAGCTGCTGGTAGACGGCGATGGAGGGCCGGAAGTCGGGCAGCGGCTCCGCCGGCGGCTCAGCGTTGGGGTTGGACTCCGTCGCCTTGAGCCGCTCCTCGAAGTCCCGCATGGCCAGGAGGTGGTCGTCGCTACTGCGCTCGTAATAGAGTTCCGCCAGCCGGAACATGACGTCCGGCGTGTAGTGGGCGTCGTCCGGGTAGCGCTGGAGGAATTCCTCGAACTGGGCGATGGCGTCCAGGCGTTCCTTGCGCTCCAGCACCTCCAGGTCGCGGATGGCCTTCTCGTAGGAGGCGGCCAGGGCGCTCCGGCGCTCCTCGTACTTCCGCTGCACCACCAGCTGGACGTCGTGGCGAAACTCCGCGGCCTCCGTCTCGTAGGCGTCGATGGCGGCGGCGATGTCGTCCAGCTGGCGTTGCTCGAGCGGCGTGCGGCCGAGGCCGCGCAGGGGGTTGGCCTTGGGCACATTCTCCGGGGAGACGTCCGCCTTGGCCTCGTCGTCGCCCGAGGGGGCGGCGGCCTCGGCCGGCGGCGGCGCCGCGGGCTTGGGCTTGGGCTTGGCCTTCTTGGTGGACGAGGCGGCCTTCTTCGGCGGCGTGGGCGCCGCCTCGGGGCTCGGCGTCTGCGCCGTCACCAGGAGGAGAAGCGGAAGCAGGACCATGGCGCTAGTCGGCTTCCTTGAGGACTTCCTTGAATTCGTCGTCCAGCACCTTCAGCTCCAGGTCCTTCTGGGCAGCCGCCTTCTGGATGTCGGCCGTCTTGTCCTGCTTCCGGGTGAAGGCCACGTCCACTACGCCGACGTCGGCCTTCAGCACCAGGTCGTAAAACTGCCCGCGGACGCGGCGGAAGCTGTCGAAGGCGATTCGCCCCACGAGCTGTCCGGCCTCGCCCGAGGCCTTCGACTCGTCCCCGTTGTACTCCTGGAGGAGGTGCTGCTCGGCCACCACCTTGTCCCGAATCTCATCGCCCTTGCGCTTCACCCTGGCCTGGAGGGCCACCTTGGCCGCCTCGTTGCGCCTGGCCAGCCCGTCCAGCAGCTCCCTCAAGGCGTGGGCCTTGGCGATGATGGCCTGGGCGCCTGCGTCCGTGAGCCGCCCCTCGGCCCCGGCCAGAATTTGATGGGCCTGGGACTCGACGGAGATGACTTCCGCCCGTAGCTGCTCCTCGCCGGCGACGGAGGTGTCCACCTTGGCCCGGGCATCCGCCAGCTCCGAGCGGACGGCGTCGATTTCTCGCTCCAGGGCGATGGTGGACTGCTGCTCGGTGCGCACCCGCTCCTGGAAGGCCTTCTCGTCCGCGGCGCTGCCCTTGCGCTGGCCCCGAGTGTCGACCACCCACTTCTGCACCGCGGCCAGGACGGCATTCATGCTCTGCAGCTCGTAGCCGAGGTGGAAGGCCTCGCGGTCAAGGACGTCAATCCTGTCCTGCATGCTCTTCCGCCGGCTGGCGACGGCCGTGCCGGACGTGGGCAGGGAAGCAAGCTGCGTCCGTGCCGTGGAGTCCCCGGTACGCAGCGCGTCCAGCTGGGCCCGCTCGTCGGCGGAGAGGAGCGGTCCGACGAGCTCCGTCTCGATGGCGGTGAGCGTCTGCTCGGCGCTCAGAAGCCCGTTGGAGACGGCGTCGGCGCGGGTGTAGCCCTCCTGCAGCGCGGGGAAGGCCTCCATCCCGCGCTCGCCGAGGGCCTTGAGGATGCGGTCGGCCAGCGTCTGCCCGT
>Ga0302314_10006946_pt1 | contig 20420 bp, 16 predicted proteins | sample III_Palsa_N2_3_FD_200533 | JGI IMG/M metagenome (GOLD analysis project Ga0302314, IMG submission 200533) | Peat permafrost microbial communities from Stordalen Mire near Abisko, Sweden - III_Palsa_N2_3 | ecosystem: Environmental > Terrestrial > Soil > Palsa > Peat permafrost | place: Sweden... | reverse complement strand
AACGGCGCCCGGCAGGTCTCCTGAAACTTCGTAACCCTCATTCTTGGTGACGCTGCGGAACATGACCTCGGCATGCGAGGCGTAATTGACGAGTAATGCGATCGGCTCATCATCAAGCGAAGTGAAGCGCAGCACATCCAGGGATTTGTCCGAGGGGCCCACGGGGTCGTACCCGGTCTTCGACCCGCTTTGCTCCCCGTTGTTGACGTTGACCCACGCCTGTCCGCGGGCAAAGGCGATGCGCGCGGGCCCTAGACTGGCGGCAGCTTGCTGGGCTGCCTGTACGGCGCCTTGCTTGAGGCGTTGAATTTCCCGCTCCTCACGCGGGTTGGTTACGCCGCCCGAATAACTGAACAACGGCACGCTATGGGTGTGAGTGGCCGCGATCATGACATTTTCGCTCGAAATGCCCAGCTGCTGTGCCACGGCCTGGGTGATTTCATTGGCCCTGGGAACGGCGGTCACTTCGAGCACGATGAGGGCCACGCGTTGCACCCCATCATCGATGAGCATCGCCCGTGCATAAACCTCATCGTGTACGCCGGTAAAGCTGCGCTCCCCAGGACCGGTGTTGAGGCTCGGCGTGTCGGAGGGCAAGTAGGGGAATTCGGCGGCTGGTGTTGTGACCGAGACCCGGCCGCCGCCGACCCGAAGCTCGCCTGCGCGCGCCGCAAATGTCGCCGCCGTGCACAGCACGATGACACACGCGCGCCAGTGCAACAATCGTCTTGCCATCTCTAGGTGAACTCCATGACTTACCGGCGACCAGCCCGCTTTCCAGGTATCAACCTTTGGATCACTGGCAAGCCCACGGCCATGCAACGTAGCGACGGCGGAGACATCATCAATATCCGCTCGCACAAAGGGCGCACACTTCAATGCAATTTCTCCCCCGAGTGCATCCATTTCCGGCGGCGTTGTGGCTGGGTAGTTGCGGTACCCTCGCGTCAGCGTAGCGAATCAATGGAGCCTGTCGGATGGAGCTTGGAAAATGCGCCCAACCGAGCGGCGGTTCTTCCGGTCTCATTTTAGATCGTTCTTGATTTTCTGCAGGCCGAGCAGCCCGCACTCCTCGTCGTGATGACCCGGCTCAGCACCGCTCACCCCGATGGCACCGATGATATCGTCTCCGACCTTCAGCAGCAGACCCCCCGAGTAGGCCACGAAGTTTGGATCGGACTTGATCTTGGCCGCAAACTCCGCATCCTGCTGCGCCTTCCTGACCAGCTGTGACGTGGGCACTTTGAACATGATGGCCGTGTAGGCTTTGCGCAATGCCATGTACCCGTGATGGGCGTCGGCGCCATCGGGGATGTACACGAGGATCGGTGCGCCGGCCGAATTGACGATGGTGACGCCCAGCTTGAACTGCTTGCAGCCCTCGGCGATTGCCTGTGCTGCCTGCACCGCGAGCTCGATGGCCGGAGCGCGTGCAACCGCTGCAGCACTTTGCGGGGCGAGGGCCGGCTTAGGCGGGGAATTCGGATTGAATATGCCATCGCCCGGACGTCCATTGTCACCGGGCAGCCCGCTGCCGGCGCCGAGCGCCGCCATGGAACAGAGCACGATGGCGGTTCCTGTCAGTATTGACGCTATCCTGCTTTTCATTGGTGACCTCGTGTGATGGTCGGCGGGTTATGGCATCGCGGTGCCGGCGCGTCAATAAATAGCCGCTTGGGCCCTGCCCGTCCAGCGCCCGCGCTCACGCGCGCGCGGATGCTTCAGAGGACGGTGCGGAAAGTGATCGAAGGGCGGCTGAAATTGATCAGGGCTGCCGCCGCAAGGCAGGGTTACCATGGATCGCGAGCGGGCGCCCGCGGGCTTGGCAGAGATGATGCTCGGGTCATTCGCCGGCGTTTGCGGCGGGTTCGCATACCAATCGAGGGCGCGGCTGATCGGGAGCAGGCTCGAGTCGGGGCTGCTCCTCACATGCCGCACGCTCGGGCGCTGATCGGCAGGCACCCGCACATCAACAGATTCAGGCAGGAATACTCATGTCTATGACCTCCACCGTGCATGCCAATTTCATTGATGGGGAGTGGATTGCCGGGCCGGACGCCTTCGAGGACGTCAATCCCTCCGATACCACAGACGTGGTCGGGCACTACGCTCTGGCCGATGTTGCCCAGGCTCAGGCCGCCATCAGGGCTGCCGACCAGGCGTTTCGAGGCTGGCAATACAGCCCGATTCAGCAACGCTTCGACGCGCTGGATTTCATTGGCACGGAGCTGCTCGCTCGGGCTAAGGAACTGGGCGCCCTGCTGTCACAGGAAGAAGGCAAGATCCTGTCGGAAGGGATCGGGGAAGTGACCCGGGCCGGATACCTGTTCAAATTCTTCGCCGGTGAAGCGCTGCGCCAGGGCGGCGAATTGCTGGCTTCGACGCGGCCGGGCGTCACCGTGGAAATAACGCGCGAGCCGGTCGGCACGGTGGCGCTGATCACGCCCTGGAATTTCCCGATGGCGATTCCCGCCTGGAAGATTGCGCCAGCGCTCTGCTACGGGAATACCGTGCTCTTCAAGCCTGCGGAGCTGGTGCCCGGCTGTGCGTGGGCGCTGGCCGAGATCATCTCGCGTTCAGGTCTGCCCAAGGGTGTCTTTAACCTGGTCATGGGGCGCGGCAGCGTCATTGGCGATACGCTGGTTGATGGGCCCGAGGTGCGTGCAATCTCGTTCACCGGTTCGGTGGCAACGGGTGCCCGTATTGCGAACAAGGCCATTGCGCGTCGCGCCAAGATACAGCTGGAGATGGGTGGCAAGAACCCGCTCATCGTGCTGGACGATGCTGACCTGTCCGTCGCGGTGAACGTTGCGATCAATGGCGCTTATTTCTCGACCGGGCAGCGCTGCACGGCCTCGAGTCGCCTGATCGTCACGGAGGGCATCTATGGCCGCTGGCTGCAGGCAATGACTGCACGTCTGGGCGAATTGCGCGTGGGCCATGCGTTGGCGAAGGAGACTCATATCGGACCCGTGGTTGATCAGCGGCAGCTGAACACTGACCAGCAGTACATTGAAATAGGCTCACGCGAGGGAGCCAAGCTGCAATTTGGCGGCAAACTGCTGCAAAGGGAGACGCCCGGCTTCTTTCTGGAGCCGGCCTTGTTCGTTGACTCCACGCCCGGCATGCGCATCAACCAGGAGGAAATCTTCGGGCCTGTGGCGAGTGTAATCCGCGTCAAGGATTACGAGGAGGCCTTGCACGTAGCCAATGACGTTCCCTTTGGGCTCGCCGCCGGTATCGTGACCAGCTCGCTCAAGCATGCAGCCGACTTCCGGCGCCGCTCCCAGGCCGGCATGGTGATGGTGAATCTGCCGACCGCGGGCGTGGATTACCACGTGCCCTTCGGCGGTACCAAGGCCTCCAGCTACGGGCCGCGTGAGCAAGGTCGTTACGCCGCGGAGTTTTATAGCGGGCTCAAGACCGCCTACGTTGCGCCCTGAGCGGAGTGCACTGCCCGCATGCCGCGAGCGCCTTGGGAGCGAGTGGCTGCACGGCGCGCCGGGTATGTCGCCCGAATCTTGCGCGGCGAACGCTTAGTGTGAGCGGCCCGGCCCGCACCCGCGGGGCGCTCAGCGACCGCAATTTCCGGGTCTATGCCATCGGGAATACGATCTCCTGGCTGGGAACCTGGGCCCAGCGGGTCGGCATCGGCTGGTTGTCCTGGGAACTGACCCATCGCACCGCCTGGGTGGGCGCAATCTCCCTGGCACAGCTCCTGCCCGTGGTGCTGTTTGGGCCGCTGTTCGGAACACTGCTGGACCGTCACGATCATCGCCGCTACGCGCTCGGCGTCAACATGGTGCTGGCGCTGCTGGCGGCGGTGCTTTACCTGCTGACCGCAAGTCATGCGATGCGCATCGAGCTGCTGCTCCTGATGGCTGTTCTGGGCGGCATCGCGAACAGCGCCTATCAGGCGGTGCGTCTGGCGATGGTCAACGACGTGGTGCAGCCGGTTCACCTTGCCAGTGCCATTGCGATCAATTCGGTACTCTTCAATCTCTCGCGCATCATCGGTCCGGCCATCGCGGGCATCATCATTCTGCGCCAGAGCATCGCGGGCGTTTTCGCCTTTAATGCCCTGTCGTTTCTGGGCGTGCTCGCCGCTTTGTTCATCGTCCGTCTGCGCCCGCCGAAGGCTGCGGGCGTGGTGCATGGCCTGCTTGCTGAGAGCCGCGCAGGACTGCACTACGTGCTCCATCACGCCGGGCTGCGGCAGCTGCTGTTGTTGTCGGCCATCACTGCGATTTTGGGCCGGGGCGTGTATGAAATGCTGCCGGCCTTTGCCGATCTGATCTTCCGGCAGGGCAGCGTCGGCCTTGCGGACCTGACCAGCGCCGCCGGAATTGGCGCGATTGCCGGCGCGCTGCTGCTGGCGCGTTTGCGCACGGGCGCCCAGATCAGGGGCGCGACCCGGTTCGCGACGCTGCTGCTGGGCGTGGCGGTGGCCGTGTTCGGACTGTGTGTATCGTTTCGTATGGGATTGCTGCTCGCCGGTGTCATTGGATTTTCCGGGGTGCTCGGCAGTATCGGCCTGCAGGTGCTGCTGCAATCGGCGATTGATGAGCGCTATCGTGGTCGGGTGCTGGGCCTGTGGAGTGCGACCAACGTCGCCGGCCCGGGCATCGGCGGTGCCTTGGCCGGCTCCCTGGCGCAGCTGTTTGGTCTGCGCTCCATGGCGGTGGCTTCGGGCCTGCTCTGTTCGCTGCTGGTGGCATGGATTACGCTGCGCGGCCTGTACGGCCCGGTGCACGATGACAGCTGAGAGCAGCGGCCGTCGGGTTCCTTGAGCATCCGGCAGCGCATGGCAATTCCGATCCGGGCGCACCGGCATTCAGTGAGTCGCGGGCATCGATCATGGCAAGAGGGATCCCCATGGATCGGGCAGTCATCAGTATCGTAGGAGAGTGAAGATGGAGATTGGCATCAATGGATTGGGCGCGATGGGACGCGCAATGGCGAAGAACCTCGCCGCGGCCGGCCACCAGGTGAGCGCATGGAACCGCTCGGGCGGAACCGTTGAAGGCATCAGGATGGTCGGCTCACCGCTCGATGCGTTTCAAGGCGATGCGGTGCTGACAATGCTGTCATACGATGATGTCATCCGCAGCGTGTTGCTGCAGGCCGGCGTCCTTGAAAAGGCCCGTGCGGGGCTGGTGCATGTGGTCGCTTCCACCATTTCGGTGGCCTTCGCTGCGGAGCTGGTGGGTCTTCACGAAAAGGCACACCTTGGCTACGTTTCCGCGCCTGTCTTGGGACGCCCGGACGTCGCGGCCAGGGGCGAGCTCAATGTACTGGCGGGCGGCGCGCCCGCGGCGATCGACAAGATCCGTTCCATCCTGGAAGTTATCGGCGGCCGGAATTGGGACATGGGCCCCGTGGCGCCCACCGCGAACGCGGCCAAGATTGCCTGCAACATGATGATCACGATGGCGATTGAGGCGATGGCCGAAGCCGTAGTCTTGACCGAGGCCAACGGGCTCGTGCGGGAGCGCTTTTTCGAACTCATTCTTGGCACGCTGTTCGGCAGCCGCTCTTATCAAGTGTATTCGGCCAACATAGCCAACCAAAGCTACGAGCCCGGCTTCAAGGCTACACTTGGTCTAAAGGACTTGCGGCTTGCGCGTGAGGCAGCGGCGCAGCACGGCCGCACCTTGCCCATGCTGGATGCGGTACATCGCCGCATGACCGAGACCGTCGCTTCGGGCATGGGGGATCATGATTGGTCGGCGATGGCCGATTTCACGATTAAGCATTAGGACTGAGATCCACAGCAAAGCCGCTGACCGGGTTGCCCTTAACTTTGCTTCTCAGCTCGCTCGGGTCGGGCCCTTGTCGATGCTAGCCTAAGGCCGCCGTGGTCTCATCGAACAGCTCATCGACGCTGAGCTTGCGCGGGATGATTTTCTGCTCGAAGGCCCAATCGATCGCCAGCTGCAGACCGCTGCGATTGGCCTCGAGCCCGAGCGGCGGAAACGGCTGCGGCACACCGCCTTCGGTGAGCGCGCGACTCTCTTTCAGCATGCGGTAGATCTCGCGCACCACGTCCGGGCGATTGCGCGAGATATCCTGATGCACCACAAAGATGTGGTTGATTGGGACTACGCCGGACTTCGCATACCACTGCTTCGCTGCGTTAAGGGGATCCGGCACCAGCCGTTCGACGCGCGGATCCTTGGGCAGGTCAATGCCCTGGAGCGTTGCGGTGAGTTCACCGTCCAGCATCATCTGCCCGATATCCGAGCCCTTGGGTAGACGCACGCAGTTGGGCGGATCCTGGTATTCCTCCAGGTGCCCACCGCCCACGGTCATCCACGTGACTTTGTTCAGATCAACGCCGTACTCGTGCTGCAGAATGCCGCGGACCCAAAGGCCGGTGGTCTGCGCATAGGTGCGCACGCCGACTTTCTTGCCCTCGATATCCTTCGGCGTGATGTGGCCCAACTCGCGGTTGAACCCGGCGCAGTGATGCTGGAAGCGGCCCGAGACCGGCGCCGGCAGCAGCACGAACGGTTTGTTGTAACACTTGGCCTGCAGGTAGGTCACGATCGCGAGTTCGCCGGCCTCGTAGACGTTCCGGCGCACCATGTCCTTGAAGCCATTCTGCGCAGGATCCGGCCCACAGCAGTTGAGCGTCACCATATCCGAGCTCACACGACCATCGTGGATCGCCTGCGTCACCGGTGCTGCGGCCAGGTTGGTCTTCAGGGTCACTCGTTCAGCTGCCATGACAACTCCTTACAATCGCAATTCAATCAGCTGCGGTCCGGCGACCTGCACGCTCGCCTCCATGGCGCGCGTGAAGGCTTCGGCCGATTCGACCGCGACGCCCGGCACACCCATGCTCTTGGCCATTGCAATCCAGTCAATCGTCGGGCGATCGATATCGATCATCGTGAGCGCGCGCTCACCTGGCACACCCGCACCCATATTGGCGAACTCGGCCTTCAGGATGGCGTAACTGCGATTGGCACAAATGATGGTGGTGACGTTCAACCGTTCGCGTGCCTGGGTCCACAGCGACTGGATGGTGTACATGGCACTGCCATCGCCGACCATGCAGAACACGCGCCGCCCCGGACAGGCGAGTGCCGCGCCCGTGGCCACGGGCGTGCCGTAGCCGATGGAGCCACCCAGGTTATTGATCAGATCGTGCGGGCGCGCGCCCTTGGTGTGATCCATCGTCTCGCGGCCCGTGGTCAGCGATTCATCGACGAGGATGCAGCCTTCGGGAATTGCATAGGCCAGCGCGTGTGCGATGCTGAGCGTCGTGAGTGCGCCGCTGGGCATCGCCGTGTCACTGCGCTGCTGCAGTACAGGTTCCGCGTCCTTGGCCCCGAGGGCATCGAGCAACATCTCGAGGGCGAGGGCGCTGCCCTCGTCCACGCCCGAGAGCGAGTGCACGAGGGTGCCTTCTTTCTTCAAGAGGCTCGGCTTGTCGGGATAACTGAAGAAGGCCACCGGCTCGCGGGTCTCGCAGGTGATGATGTGCTTGAACTGGGCCAGGTACTTGGTCGCCTGTGCGACCGCGTACGGGATGCGATCGAGTGGCACGCGCCCGGCACCGCGCTCGATGCGGGCGGTAAAAAACTGGCTGCCCAGGCGCGCGCCGGTGGCCGCGCTGACCTTGCCGGCCAGCGCCAATGCCGGGCCGTGCGAAGCCTTGTTGGCCAGGATCATCAGCGCCGGTTCGCCCGAGCGCAACACTTGCGCAATTGCTTCAACGCGCGCGGCATCGGGTGCTTTGCGCACGGCGGCGCGCTTCGGGGGCAGGACGCGCGTGCTGCCCGCATCCTGCCAGGAGTTGTCGCCCGGCAGGATCAGTGTCGTGATTTTCCCCGGATGCTCGGAGGCCACGGCCACGGCCGATGCGGTGTCCCACGCGACGCTTGCTGCCGAGTCAATGCGCCGCACCCAGTGGCTTAAAGGTCGCGCCAGGCCTTCGATGTCGGAGGTCAGCGGCGGGTCGTACTTCAGGTGCGAAGTGGAGTGCTCACCGATCACATTGACCATGCCACTCGAGGCGCGCTTGGCATTGTGGATGTTGGAGAGGCCATTGGCGAGGCCCGGCCCCAGGTGCAGGAGCGTCGAGGCGGGCCGGTCCTTGAAGCGGTACCAGCCATCGGCCGCGCCGGTCGCCACGCCTTCGAAGAGGCATAGAACACTGCGCATGCCTGGGTTTTCCAGGGCCGCCAGGAAGTGCATCTCCGAGGTACCCGGATTGGCAAAGCAGATATCCACACCCTGCTCGATGAGCGTGGCAATGAGGCTTTCGGCGCCGTTCATGGCTTTCAGTAGCCCGCTATTTCTTTGGCGTTGCCGACCACCCCATAGCTGCGCACCGGCGCAGACATCAGGAAGCGATAGCCTTCAGCGCGCAGCCGCTCGACATTCTTCGCCGTGGTGTGCGGATTGCCGACCACGACCTTGTGCTTGTGGCAGGTCTCGGCAATACGGCGCATGGCATCGACCACTTGCGGGTGCTCGTACTGGCGCGGATACCCGAGCGCCTGGCTCAAGTCGCCTTCGCCGATCAGGATGAAGCCAATACCTGGAACGTTGGCGAGGATGTCATCCAAGTTCTCGATTGCCTCCGGGCTCTCGCACATCAGCCCGACGATCAGCTCGCCGTGCGGGGCGAGCGGCCAGACATCGGCGCGCGCATAGTACTCGGCCATGTCCAGGCCCCAGTAGCGCGCCGCCGTGGTCGGTCCATCGCCACGCGCCCCCTTAGGTTCATACAGCGGAGCGGATTTCGGCCGCGCGTAGCGGCAGGAAGCCACCGCGTTGTAGGCCTGCTCGACTGTCGCTACATGAGGCCAGATGACCCCATAAACGCCGCGATCCAGCACCTGCTTGGCAAAGGACTGGTTCATCTCGATGCCATTGCAGGGAATGCGCGCGATCGGTGTCACCTGCGGCGCGACCGAGCCGGAGGATGCGATCTGCTTGCGATTGAGCATGTACTGCAAGGCATCGCCCAGCGCCGAGATATCGAGCGGGTTGTGCTCCATCTCATAGACGATGCCGTCGTACGGTGCATCGCTCATCTCCTGGGCGCTCAGCTTGTCGACCTTTGCAAAGCAGCTGTAGGCGATCTTGCCGCTCTCGAGGGCGCGGATGATGCCGTTGAGTCTCTGATCGCTCATGGTGTGTCGGTACTCCAGTACATGAATCCCATGCCTTCGCCGGTGCCGGCCGGCGTGCGGTAGCTGGGCACATAGTCGACCAGATTCATCTGCGCCCCGGCATCGCGCAGCGCCATCAACACCGAGACGTACAATTTGATCTCCGAGGTGCCGGATTGATAGGCGTCCTTGTTTACGGCCGCCAGCCCTTCGAAGTCGTAGCCACGCAGCATGCCCAGGATGCGCTGATCGAATTCCTCATCGCACACGAAGTGCGAGAGGCCCCCGGAGGCAATGATCCCCACGCGCGCCTCGCCCGGCCACGCCTTGATGGCGTTCATCAGCGAGCCTCCAAATGCGATGCAGCGGCGCATCGAGGGCTGGGTCGGCTCATAGAAGCAGTTCATCAGGATCGGCACGTGCGGCGGCGGCTGATCGCTCATGATCTGGTGATAGACAAAGCTGTAGGCGTGCGGAACGATCGGCTTCTCGGGCAGCGGCTTCATCCACACGTTGTCCGGCCATTCAAACAGATCGGTCAGATCAAAGTTATCGCGCTCGAGCCAGTCGATGAGATGGCGGGCGAGCGCCGGATGGCAGCGGTGCGCGACCGCATGGTCGGGCGCATACACGGCACGCTGCGGCGGTCCGTTGTAGACCTCCGCGCCGCTGTAGATGGCGATCGAGGGGGAATGATGTGTAAAAACCTCTTTCTGGTCCTTGCCCAGGATAATCGCCACATCGATATTCGCGCGCTCGTAGGCAGCCTTCATCTCAGCGATCGCGGCACGGTTGCGCTTTTGCCGCGCGACGCGCTCCTCGAGGGTGAGCAGCGGCTCGAAGGCCGCCTTGCGCTCGGCCTCAAGCTCCGGGTAGGTCCAGGTCCGGTTGCGATACCAGAGCGTCGGATTGTTACGATCGCGCGCGCCGTTGTTGAGCCAGTCCTCCGGGGCCTGGCCGAGCATCCCGCTGTGCGGGACGGCCATTCCGAATACGATCTTAGCCATGCCTGTACATACCTTCGTTACGCCGTGCGCACTTTGGGCGCCCATTGTGGGCGCATCAGGATTATGGTCGAGGCGGCGCCCAGCAGCAGGAATATGAAGATGACGAACATCGGCAGCTGATAGCCCCCGCTGATGGTGAGCAGCCAGCCCGAGAGGCTCGCGGCCACGCCGCCGGCCAGGCTCGTGGCCACCTGTGAAACCCCGGTCACGAGTCCCACGGCAGGCGCCGGGATCAGCGTCAGGCGCGAGAGCGCGAGGTTGTTGGCGGTCGTCAGGCCGAGGAAGGAGAGGGAGAACACGTTCCAGAACAGGGCCGTCGTCAGCGTCGTGGCTTGTGCACCGAGCAGCACTGTACACGCGCCGATGAAGCCTGCGACGACGAAGACCTTGCGCACGATCACCGGATTATGACCGCGCGCGATGATTTGGTCGGCGGCCCAACCAGCCAACACCGCAACGATGGCAATGCCGGCAAAACTATAGAAGGTATAGAGGCCCGATTGCTTGAGCGAAAGGCCGCGCGCCTCGACCAGGTAGGCCGGCATCCAGCTCATGCAGTAGAAGGTAAAATAGCCATAGCAGAAGTTATTGATCATGCCGCCCCACACGACGGGGCTGATCAGGATGCTGCCCATACTCACCGAAGAGGCCTTGTGGCGGATCGCGGCCATCTCGCTCTTCTTTGGCAGATCGCTCTTCACCAGCAGCTGCCAGGGAATCAACCAGAGAATGCCGGCCATGCCGGTGACCAGAAACATCAGCCGCCAGTCGTAAGCGGCGATCAGCCACGCGGCCACGGGCGCGCCAATGGCTGGACCGAACTTGTTGCCCATCGTAAAGATGCCGACCGCGGTGCCGTTCTGTCCTTCGCCGAAGTGATTGCGGATCCAGCGGTAGCTGGCCGGGATGACGATCGCTTCAGCTGCGCCGATCAGGGTGCGCATCAGGATCAGCGCGAACAGCGTGTGGACCAGCCCGGTCAAGGCACTGGCAGCACACCACAGTGCGAAGCAAATCGTATAGGGGAGTTTGACGCCATAGCGATCCACGACCCAGCCCATCGGGACCTGCATCAGACCGTAGGACCAAAAAAACGCCGAGGCGATCCAGCCCCGCTCGATGCTTGACATCCCGAAATGGGCGATAAAGGAATGCGCGGCAATCGCAGAGGCAATGGTCGCGCGATCGATGAAGGCAATCAGCACGCCGAGCGCGAGCAGTGACAGCACCGCCCAGCGCGACAGGGCCGAGTCGCCCGCCGCCCTTGGGGCCGCCTGTGCCGATTCGCCTGTCACGCTGCGCTCTCCCGACCGCTCAATGTGCGAGCTTTGGATACAGCTTCTGCGCTGTCTTGCCGAAAATCCACTCCCGATCTGCCGCACTCAAAGTCGCGAGGCTGGCCTGGGCGGTGGCGAGGATTTCTGCCAGCGTGCCGGGGGAGGTCGGGAAATTGGAGCCCCACGCGAGCCGGCTCGCACCGAAGGCGTCTACCACGGCCGCGAAGAAGGTTGCGGCACTCGCCTTGCCCTTGGTCACATCGTTGAAGATCCGTGGGGTCAGCTTCAGATACACATTGGGCAGCGCCGCCAGCGCGAACAGGCTCTGGGCCTGCGCGTAAGGAGGTCCGTCCTGCACCTCGGGGCGCCCCAGGTGATCGAGGATGATGTTCACGCCGGGGAAGCGATGGGCGAGCATGCTGACCTGCGGCAGGCCGATCGGGCCGGTCTGGATGCACATTGGAATTTGCAGCTCCTCGAGCGACTTCCAGGCGGGAAAGGCGCGTGGATCCTCAAGTTCGGCCGGATCAAAATCCTTGGTACTGCCCCCGGTAAAGATGCGCACACCCACCAGCCCCTTGGCGACCCACTGGCGGATCGTCGCCGGCGCATTGGGCTCGGTCATATTGACCGAGCCGACTGCGGCCAGGCGCTCGGCGAAACGATTGCAGCCATCGACCACGTAGCTGTTGTCAAACCCGTAGGTCGTCGAGCTGTGCACGACACCGGCCTTGGCGACGCCGGCCGCATCCATGGCGGCGATCAGGGTGTCGACCGTGCAGGGCCGCTCCTGCGACCAGTCCGAGCGCTTGCCAAAGAGCGGCGCGGGCGGGTAGTGATGCTCGTCATCGGAAATGATGTGCGGATGAATGTCGATGATGGTGGAGTTCATGGCAACTAGTGGCCCTTTGCTTGCAACAATGCATCGAGCCGCGGGTAAACACGCCGCGCATTGGCCGAGAAGATCTTGTGTCGATCTTCCTCGCTGAGGAGGCTGCAGCCGTCGATGTAGCGTTTGGTGTCATCGAAATACTGGTCGTTATGTGGATCCTTGCCGCGAACCGCGCCGATCATTTCGGAGCCGAACAATACGTTCGAGGTCGGAATCACCTTGGTCAGCAATTCAACGCCTGGCTGGTGGTAGACGCAGGTGTCGAAGTAGATGTTCTCGAGCAGTCCTTCCAGCGGCCGCTTGGCGATTTCAAGGCTCATGCCGCGGTAGCGACCCCAGTGGTAGGGCACCGCGCCGCCGCCGTGCGGAATGATGAGCCGCAGGTTGGGAAAATCCTTGAACAGGTCCCCCTGCACCAGCTGCATGAACACCGAGGTATCGGCGTTGAGATAGTGCGCGCCCGTACCGTGGAAGTTCGGGTTGCAGGAGGCCGCCACATGGATCATCGCTGGGACATCGAGCTCGCATAGCGCTTCGTAGAGTGGGTACCACTCGCGATCGGTCATCGGCTTGCCGGTCCAGTAACCGCCCGTCGGATCGGGGTTCAGGTTGCAGCCCACGAACCCGAGCTGCTCGATGCAGCGACGCAGCTCCGGAATCGAATTTTTGGGGGACGCCCCCGGTGACTGCGGCAGCTGGCACACCGGCACGAAGCTATCCGGGTAGAGCTCCGTGACGCGTTTGACATTGTCGTTGGACACTTCGGCCCACACGAGGCTGGTGCGCTCGTTGCCGAGGTGGTGACTCATCAAGCCTGCGATCGGCGAGAACAGCGTCAGATCGCTGCCGCGCTCCTTCTGGAGTTTCAGCTGCCCGCCCTCGATACCGCTGCGGATGTCCGCATCGCTGAGGCGCGCCTCGCGCGGGTCCGGGGCATTAGCCGGATCATTGGCGGTTTCTACCTGGCGTGTGCGCCAGTCACGGAAGGATTGGGGTACCGTGGTGAAGTGCCCATGACAGTCAATGATCATTAAAACTCCCGCGGCCCGATGGCTTTAAGCCACGGTCATTGATTCTTTATCTGCAACGTTGAGGCTGCTCAAGATACGCCGCGGGACGCACACCGCTGTCATTGAATTTAGGATGCAATAGATAAGAGTTGGCTACGTGGCCCTAGGCGCGTTGCGGGTCGACAAAGGTTTCCTCCAGCGACATGAGCCGGGGCGTCAGCTGCTGCGCGTAGGCCGTCTTGGCCAGCGCCTCGATCGTCGCGCGGTTCAGCTCGATCCCGTAGGGCAGGGGATCGGCGCCTACGATCTGACGCAACGCGCCATAACGCACAGCGGTCTCACCCTTGGCCTCCCCCCGATTCAGCTGGGCCACCCAGGCATCCTTGGCGGTAGAAAAAGCCTCGAAGAGCGAGGCGGCGACCCAGGGGTGATCGGCCAGCACCGAGTCCTTGACGACGATGGTACCGTGCATCGGATAGACGCGCGTGCGCCGATAATAGTCGGCTTCAAGCTCGGCAGCGTTGGGAAGCAGGTCCGGATAGTTGGCTTCCACTTCCTGCCATCCTCCGGTCGGATTGCCGGTGCGTCCGATGCCGGCGGCCGCAGCGAATCCTGCGGAAATCTCGCCCGCTGCCATCATGTCTGCGAGCGTGTGCCCGGCGGGAGCATGGATGACATTGGCGGGCAGCTTGAGCTGCTGCACGTGCTCTTCATCGTCCACCACCCAGGTGATCTTTGCGTTGTCGACACCAAATTCGTCGATCAGCACCTGCCGAGTCCACACACCGGTCGTGACCGAGTAGGCGCGCACGCCCACCTTCTTGCCCTCGAGGTCCTTGGGCTTGAGGATCCCGGCATCCGGCCGGATCAGCAGGCCACTGTGATGAAAGCGGCGGACCACGAAGACCGGCAGTGCCTTGAAGGGCGAGCCGTAGGCGCGGGCGATGATGTAGGTGGTCGGTGCAATCTCGCACACATCGAATTCCACATCGCGCACCATGCGACGAAAGGCCCCGATCTGGGGCTTGACTGTGATGAATTCGGGCTCGACGCCTTCGATGGGAATAGTGCCGCTGCGGATCGCCGAAGTGTGTGGATGCTCGGCGACAGCAATTTTGAGTTTTACTCTAGCAGACACGACGCTTCCCCTCGCGAATGGTCATAAGCTCACCCTAAAGAGGGCGCTACCGGCGCGTCAATGCGTTGAACTGAATACCTTGCGGACGTGACCCATTTCCAATCACGGCCACGTCCGCTGCTGCCGGCCCAAGGCTGAAGTCGTAGGCGCCCGCCGCACCCGCTCTGTGCCTGCACCGAGCAGCGATGCCCACAAGCGATGACGGGGCACTCTTTTTCTATGTCATAAGGCACAGAATTGATCGCGCCAGCCGCCCCTTTTCGGGCGACACTGGATGTCTGATTTGATGGGACTCCCATGCCCTGTGCCTGGGAACCGCCAGGACACGACGAACAGATTCGGGGGGACCCCTATGGACCGCAGATCCTTCATCGGCGCACTTTCTGCCCTGGCCGTGATATCGGATCGGACCGTGGCCGCCGCCGGGGGCAGGAAGGGGACGATGCTGATGAACCGCATCGCCCCTGCCAGCTCACAGCTCTATATTGCCAACGCCGATGGCTCCAACGAGCGCCTGCTGCTCGGCGATTCGCGCTTCGAGTACAACGGCTCCTTCTCGACGGACATGCGGAGCGTGATCTTCACCTCGGAGCGCCTGGGCGACGGGCAGTCCGACGTGTACCGCGCTGGCATCGATGGCACGAATATTCAGCCGCTGGTGGTCAGTCCACATGTAGACGATGCGGGCGTGCTCTCGCCCGACGGATCGAAGCTCGCCTTCGTCTCCACTCGCGATCAGTACCGCGCCAACATCTTCGTGCTTGATCTCGCTTCGGGCCAGATCCACCAGCTGACCGGCACGCGTGCCGTGCACGGCGAGCGCGAGATGCCGGACTGCTATTTCCGCCCCGCCTGGTCGCCGGATGGCCAGCAGATTGCCTTCTCGAGTGATCGCAACACGATCTGGCGCGGGCACGATCATGGCGCGGGCTGGGAGCACACTCAGGAGCTCTCGATCTACCTGACTAACCTTGATGGTAGCGGCTTTCGCAAGGTCGCCTCACGCCCGGGCATGTGCCTGGGCTCACCGAAGTGGTCGCCCGATGGCCGACGCATCGTGTTTCATGAAATGACCGTGGAAACCACGTGGGGAGCGCGGCGGCCGAACTACGTCGGCAAGATCGCATCGCAGATCGTCTCGGTGGATGTGGCCACCGGCGAGCGCATGGAACATACCAATGGCCCCGATTTGAAAGTGCAGCCGCAGTTCCTGAGCGCCACAGAGATCGGTTATCTGATCAAGTACGGGCCGAATGAGGGTCTCGCCTATACCTCCGATCGCCCGAGTTTCCGCAAGGCCTTCATCCGCTCGCCCAACTGGGCGAGCGGCGGGAGCTCGGTGATCTACGAGCAGGTCACGTTCCGCCCCGCGCGTCCCGCGTTCAAGCCGCTCTACAGCTGGGATCCGAAGTGGGATTACCGGGAGATGGATGTCTTTCCGACGCTCTCGCGCGATGGGTGGCTCGCCTACACGGAAAAGCAGCTGGGCGACAGTTCGGTCGTCATTATGAAGCCCGACGGCTCACAGCGTCAGGTGGTGTTCGAGACCGCCGGGCGCGGATTGAACGAGGCTCAGGTGCGCATGGGGCTGGCCGGCGCCTTCCAGCCTGCCTGGTCCCCGGACAGCCAGTGGATCTACTTTGGCTTAGGCTACTGGTTCTTCGAGCGCGCCACCGAGACTGCCGCTCTCTGGCGGGTACGTCGCGATGGCTCGGGGGCCGAGCAGCTCACTGATGGCACCCTCAACTGCGGATTCCCCAGCGTCTCTGCCGACGGCAAGTCGGTGGTGTATCGCGTATGGAGCGAACAGCACAAGGGGCTGCGAATCATGGAAGTGACCACACGCAAGATCCGCGTACTCACGACCGAAGCCGATAACCTGCCGGGCTGGTCGCCCGATGGCAAGCGCATCGTGTTCACCCGCAGACGTCCGGACGGCCCCTGGGGCAACTTCGATGTCTACACCATCCAGCCCGATGGCAGCGGATTATTCCGCGCGACCACGCATCCTTCGGGCGATGGCCACGCCGTGTGGACTGCCGATGGACGCATTATGTGGAGCGGCTCGCAGCATGGCTTCCGTGACGAGGCGGCGCTCTATGACCAGACCTTCCAGCAATACGGTCAGATCTACATCATGAACGCGGATGGCACGGACAAGCGGCTGTTGACCGACAGTAAGTGGGAGGACTCCATGCCGCTGTACCTGCCAGGCGTCTTTCTCTGAACACCCGCGCCGCAATTTGGGTGCACTCAGGCAGATCCAGGTGCGCTGTCGCTCTCCCGCGGGCGGCCGATGCGCAGCCACTGTCTGCCGACCGAGGGATGTCCGCTTCAGTGCGCGAGGAATGTCACAGCCATTGGCTGGGGAATCGTCACGGACTGGTGTGTGGCGGAGAGTTTGCCCGTGGTGTGATCAATCTTCATCTCGACCACGGTATTCGAGCCTTCATTCGTCACCAGCAGCCAGCGCCCGCTCGGATCGATAGCAAAACTCCACGGCACTTTGCCGCCCGAGGAGACCCGCTGGATTTCGCGCAGTGTGCCCTTGCGCGCGTTAAACGCGTACACGATCAGGCTATCCTGATCGCCGCGCAGCGCCAGGTAGGCGAAGCGGCCATCCCTGGATAGCGCGAGCTCAGAGGAGCTCTTGTCGCCGTTCTTCCCAGCGGGATACGCCTGAATATTCTGAACGGTGCTCAGCCGGCCTAGCTTGGGCTCCCAGTGATAGGAGCGCAGCTGCGCCGTGAGCTCCGTATTGACGAGCAGATACTTGCCGTCGCGGGAAAATACCAGGTGCCGCGGTCCTGAGCCGGGCGGCACCGCTTCGGCTGCGCCTTCCTCCGTCGACAATGTGCGCGTGGCTGCATCGAACGGATACACGAAAATCCGATCGGCGCCAAGGTCGCTGACCAGTGCGTACTTGCCGCCCGGCGCTACGACGACATCGTGCGCGTGCGCGGACTTTTGCCGCGGGCTCGGGCCCGAACCGGTGTCCGCCTGCGAGGAAGTGACGGCGCCCAGGGTACCGTTGGCATTCACGCTTACCGCACTTAAGGTACCGCTCGCATAATGCGCGGCAAATATCGTCTGCGAGGCGCCATCGAGCGCAAGTGCTGTGGCGTCGCGCCCACCCGAGTCGACGTGATTGATGACGATGAGCTGTCCCGTGGCCGGGTCGGATCGGAGGCTGTAGAGTTCCGAGTCACTCAGCGGCCCTCTGCCGTCAGCCACTGAGTAAAGGATCGGGAGCGTCGGATGGACGGCAAAGGCAGTGGCGCGCTGCAATTGCTGACTGAGTGCTGGCATTGAGAGTTGCCCGGTTTTCGGATCTAGGCTCAGGACGTAGATACCGAACTGCTCTATTGCCGAAGCCGCGGGCGCCGGGCCCCCCGGCGCCGAGGCACCCACATAGACATACTCGGCAGGCGTTGCAGCTCGCCCTGGCACGGCGGCGAACACAGCGAGGACAGCGAGGGCGGTGAGTGGGCTGCGCATGGGTCATCTCCTCCAGAAGTGGGCCGCACACTCTAGGCACCCCCGAGCGGGTCGGGCAATCGCCGCCCTGCCTAATTGATCTCGCTACGCGCGAATCGAATCACCACGGTTGCGCTTGCGTACCCTACGGCAACTTAGGAGTTGCCCGCCCTCGGCGGATGGGGCCCACCGCATTCCTTATTGGAACCGCGCCCGGCAAGAAAAGCATGACCGGCTGTTTGTGGCCGACTGGGATCCGCTGGGATGATATTCAGCAGCATCCGCTCTTCGGCGCGTCGAATGAAGCAAAAATCATAGCTGCAATCTCCTTCGGACTCCCAACCCTCCGCAGCCCAGCGCACATCTGCGGCTCGAAGGGCTTGCTCCAGGTTGATGTGTTCAGGCAGGGCGCAGCATTCAATCACATTGCGGAAGCGGTCTGTGACGATGAGCCAGTGTGAGTTTTCCCTAAAGTTGTCCGCGTTTCTCCTTCGAGGTCTCGCGCTGTTACAGCCTGACAACAGTGATCGAACGCTTGCATTTTGGGATTCCGTGGATCTCCGCACCGGCAGAGCGTATTTCTTGCCGCTGAAGGGACTTTGCCACAAGACTGTTAGATTTTGCGCTTAAGGTGCCCCAAATCATTTACTCGCGGATGTCCTGTCGCATTCAATGCATGGTCAGGCGGCGCGCTGCGTACCAGGGCCTCGCCGACTAATCCCGGAGAGTGGGACTTCAGCAGCTGCAGCATGTAGGAGGTCGGCTGCCGGCAGTTGTAGGCAGAAGAGCATGATTTTTCCTTAAGGACGCCCTTAGTGAAAAAAATGACATCTTGAAGAAAAACTCACAGCTGGACAGAGGTTCGCAACGGACTTAGAATGTCCGAGTTAATAAGAACGTGGTCACCAGGAGCAACGGTCGGCTCAGTACGGTGCCCTGCGACATCGGCGGGTACGCATCAGGCGCTGATGGTTCAACATTTTCGCATCCGCATGGCATCTATTGCGCTCCTGTCTCTTTCGCAGCAGAAAGCGCGCACGGGCAACAGAACAATAGCGGAGCATTTCAGGTCCACGTGCGGGCTCTCACTGGGCAGGCATCACGCAACGCGTCGCTTCAGAGTAAGTGCGCACCTGTGCACACACCCGCTCAATTGGGCCACGGATTATAAGAGGCGTCGAAATGATCAAATTGCATATTTTGGTTGCCGCGCTCGCCTGCGTAGCCTCTACGGCGGCACAAGGCGCGACAAAGACAGGATCGAGCGGCCCGCAAGGCGACACGTACGCATCCATTGCGCTGCTGCCCGACTGGTCGGGTACCTGGGCAATGTCAGATGCGGCCTTTTCGGCCGCGGGACAGCTGGCCGATGCGGCTCCTTACAGGCATGAATATCTGCTGCAACAGCACGACGCAGCAGCCGACATGGGTAAACCGAATCCATCCAAGTGCCTTCCCACCGGGATGCCCGGAATCATGGGGGTTCCTTTGGGTTTTGAGTTCTTGTTTACGCCAGGACGCGTCACGATCCTCACTGAAGAGGGGCCGATGATTAGGCGTATTTTCACCGACGGGCGAAAGCATCAGGCCGATCCGGTCCTCACCTATGCCGGAGATTCAATCGGCCATTGGGAGGGACCGGTTCTCGTCGTAGATACGACAGCCATCACGTCCAAATCCGAATTCATGAGGCGAATAAAGACGAGTGGCCAAACGCACGTGATCGAACGCATCTCCCGAATCGATAACACGCACATTCGCGTCGACACGATAATTGATGATCCCGTTGCGCTTACCGGTCCTTGGCACTACAGCTGGACTTATGAGCGCTCAGGTACCAGTTTTGTCGAGAGCTACTACTGTGATGACAACAGGGACGCCAATGGTGAGCCGGATTTGACCCCGCCGCCCTCCCAATTGCCCCGCTCCTAGTGTGTAGCACGGGCATCTGTGAAGCAGCGAATACTGGCGTCGGCGAGTTCTAGACGTCGGGTCGCGCGACCGCGAACGAGCTGCCTGCGACGGCGATCGCGATAACCCACTGCTAATCGTACGTTCTGGGTCGGACGGTGGGGCTTGATGAGCATTTGATCAGAATTGGAGCGCCGAGCAATCGGGAGCATCGGACGTGGGAGCAGTGTGTTTGGATGGAGGCCTACTGGTTGGGATGACTGCAGCGCCAGCGATGAGTGCTTACGCAAACGCGCTACTGCGCGTGCACGTTGGAGTGACTACGCAGCGGGCCCCGGCGCAGTACCGGTTTAAGCGTAGCGCATTCAAGGTCACTGCTCTGATGGTACGTGTACGAGCGCTCGGAGAGGCTGCTGCGGGTAAGTACTGGACAGCCGGCGCACACTGCCGCTTCGGGGAACGGGTCACCTACGGATCAGCAACGGCGATTATGAATGGGTCTCTGCAATCTTTACTGCATCTCGATGACTAAGTACGCATCTACTGTCTCGCAAGGCGTACCGACCAGAACGGGTTTAAA
>Ga0302314_10006942_pt1 | contig 20421 bp, 21 predicted proteins | sample III_Palsa_N2_3_FD_200533 | JGI IMG/M metagenome (GOLD analysis project Ga0302314, IMG submission 200533) | Peat permafrost microbial communities from Stordalen Mire near Abisko, Sweden - III_Palsa_N2_3 | ecosystem: Environmental > Terrestrial > Soil > Palsa > Peat permafrost | place: Sweden... | reverse complement strand
ACTGGCAGCTCCCAGAACAGCCTCCGCCCAAAATCTATCCCAAGGACGTCGGCGTGTGTGGACAACCAACCGGCTGAAGATGCGTATCTCGTTGGTTATTCGTTCACCCGTGCGAAAGTCAGGTTAGCCATCAGATGATCCTCCGGTAAACTCCAGGTAGAGGTCCTCCAGCGAGCTGGCCTCGCGCACCCGCCCGATCATCGCGCCGGCCGTTAACAGCCCGAGCAGCAGCGCCTGCTTCTCCGCCACGCTGCACCGCACGAGGGAAACGCCGTCGCCGACGTCGCGGACCTCGGCGGGGCCCGCGGCGGCCCGGGCGGTCGCAGTCCAGGACAGGACTTCAATTTCCCACGTGCCGGCCTCGGCGCGCAGGCGCGCCATGTCCCGCGACAGCGCCACGCCGCCCTTGCGCAGGATGACGACCTGGTCGCAGGTCCGCTCGACGTCCGAGAGGATGTGGCTGCTCAGCAGGACGGTCGTGCCCCGGGCCTTTTCCTCCATGATCAGGTCGGCCACCAGCTTGCGCCCCTGGGGATCGAGCCCGGTGGTGGGCTCGTCGAGAATCAGCAGTTCCGGCTCGTGCAACAGCGCCTGGGCGAGCCCCAGCCGCTGCACCATGCCCTTGGAGAAATCCCGAACCCGCCGGGAGGCGGCATCCGTCAACCCGAGCCGCGCCAGCTGCCGGGGCACCGCGAGCTCGAGCGCCGCCTTAGGGATCCCCGACAGTTCGCCGTAGAACCGGAGCGCCTGGGTCGCCGTCTTGAACCCGTAGGTGAAAAAGATCTCCGACTGGAAGCCCGTCCGGCGGCGGGCCTCCAGGCTGCCCGCCGGCCGCCCGAACAGCCGGATCGTGCCCCGATCCGGCCGCAGGAGCCCGAGCAGCGCATAAATCGTCGTCATCTTGCCGGCGCCATTGGGGCCGATGAACGCCACCACGCTCCCTCGCTCCACGCGCAGGCTGACGTCGTGCACCGCGCACACGCTCTGGCGGCTCCAGCCACCCTTGAAGGTCTTCGTCAGCCCTTCAACCTCGATGATCGGCGCGCCGCTCATCGCTGGTCCCCCGTCTTCCGGAGCGTCCCGGGCGGAACGACCGGGGTCGCCGCGGGGACGCGACTTCCCGCGGCCGAGGACTTCGCGTTCAGCAAGGCCTCGACGCGAAACCGCATGAATTGGTCCAGCCCCTCGTAGACGGCCTTGATCCTGCCGTCGGCCGAGACCAGGACGGTGGTGGGATAGGCCCGGATGCCGAGCCTTTCCGCCAGCCTCCCCTCCGGATCCAGGAGGATGGGGAAGCTGGCCGGCTTATGCCTCAGATAGTCGACGAATTGTTCCCGATCGTGGTCCTCGTCGATCGCCAGGATAAGGAGGCCCTTCTTGGCATCCGCCTTGTCCATGGCGGCAAACTCCGGCATCTCGAGACGGCACGGTTGGCACCAGGAGGCCCAAAAGTTGATCAGGATGACCTTATTCTGGGGGGCAAGTTTGCTGAGGGTGTACTCGTTGCCCCGCGTGTCCAGCAGGGTGAAATCCGGCATCGTCTGGCCGAGCGGCAGTTGTTCGAGCGGGCTCTTCTCCTTTCGCAGCTCATTTTTCAGCCCAATGCTGAAGATCGCGTAAGCCACCAAGAAAAGCCCAATCCAAATTGCCTTGGAGCCGCTGGCTCCTCCGATCGAATCCGGCGAGATGGTTTGCAAACGCTGGGTTCTGGATGGGTACGACCGGCTAGCTGGCGGCATCCCGTTCCTATGCCCGGCGTCCCCGCAACACAAGGGGATAGGCGCCTCGACCCGCCGCCCGGTCCGTCCACTGCCCAGGAGGAACCCCGGAGCGGGCTCGACTTGGGAATTGCCCCCGGCACAGTGGACGGGCCTCCGGCCCCACCACCCCGGCCCGGCACCTCTCAACCCCGACTCCCCTTATGAAACGACTGCCTCTCCTCGCCGCGTGCGCGCTTCTGGCCGCCGCCGCCCGGGCCGACAAGTTCGACGGCCTCGCCCTCACGCCCCCGATGGGCTGGAACACCTGGAACACCTTCGCCGAGAACTGCAGCGAGACGCTGGTGCAGCAGACGGCCGACGCGATGGTCGCCAACGGCATGCGCGACGCCGGCTACGTCTACATCGTGGTCGACGACTGCTGGTCGAAGAAGGAGCGCGACGCCGACGGCAACCTCGTGGCCGACCCGGTCAAGTTCCCGGGCGGCATGAAGGCCCTCGGCGACTACCTCCACGCCCGGGGCTTCAAGTTCGGGATGTACGGGTGCGCCGGCAAGACGACCTGCGGCGGCTACCCCGGCGGCCGGGGCCACGAGTTCCAGGACGCCCGCTACTACGCGTCCTGCGGCGTCGACTATTTCAAGTACGACTGGTGCGACCACGGGACGGCCAATGGCCCCGAGACCTACCGCATCATGAGCGACGCCCTGAAGGCCGCCGGCCGCCCGATCGTCTTCAGCCTCTGCGAGTGGGGCCAGAATCAACCCTGGCTCTGGGCCGCGCCGGTCGGCCACCTCTGGCGGACCACCGGGGACATCGGCCCCTCCTACACGGGCAGCATCAAGCACCCCTACGAGAAGGGCTGGAAGGACCGCCTGGACGAGAACGTCGGCCTGCAGAGCTACGCGGGACCGGGCCACTGGAACGACCCGGACATGCTCGAGGTCGGCGCCAAGGCCCTCACCCTCGCCGAGTCGCGCGCCCACTTCACCCTCTGGTGCATGGTCGCGGCGCCCCTCATCGCCGGCAACGACGTGCGGACCATGACCCCGGAAGTGCGGGCGATCCTGACCAACAAGGCCGTGATCGCGATCGACCAGGACCCGCTGGGCCACCAAGGCTTCCGCTACCGGGTGGACAAGGACAAGGAGATCTGGGCCAAGGAGCTCGCCAACAAGGAGTGGGCCATCTGCGTCCTCAACACGGGCGACAAGGCTGCGACCCTCGACCTGGACATGAAGGAACTCACCTTCCTGACCGAGCAGTACTACGACGTGACCGACGTCTGGGCGGGCCACTCGGCCGGCAAACAGATCGACCCGCACAAGGCGCTGGTCGACTCGCACGACGTCCTGCTCTTCCGCCTGAAGCCCGGCAGCTGATTCCCGCCGTGCCTTTCACCCGCCGCCAGGCGCTGGGCCTCATGGCCGGCGCGATTCCCGCCCTCAGCCTCCGCGGCGCCACCCCCGCCGCCGACCCGCTGGCCGACCCGGCGGGCCGCCTCTCACCGGGCATCACCCCGGAGGAAGGGCCGTTCCAGGGCACCCGCGCCTCCCTCGCCGGCTACCAGCCGCCCGAGTGGTTCCGGGACGCCAAGTTCGGGATGTGGGCCCACTGGGGCCCGCAGTCGGCGGTCGAATTCGGCGACTGGTACGCCCGGCTCCTGTACATCCAGGGCTCGGACCAGTACAACTACCACACCGAGCACTACGGCCACCCGAGCACCTTCGGCATGAAGGACACGATCCCGGCCTGGAAGGCCGAGAAGTTCGACCCGGCCCACCTGATCGACCTCTATAAGAAGGCGGGGGCCCGCTACTTCATGTCGATGGCCGTGCACCACGACAACTTCGACCTGTGGAACTCGAAGCACAACCGCTGGAACGCCGTCGCCATGGGCCCGGGACGCGACATCGTGGGCGACTGGCGGAAGGCGGCGCGCGCCGCCGGCCTGCGCTTCGGCGTCAGCGAGCACCTCTGGATCACCTACAAGTGGTACTCGGTCGCCCACGGGAGCGACAAGACCGGGCCGCTCGCGGGCGTGCCCTACGATGGCGCCACCGCCAAGGACCTCTACGTCGATTCCGACGAGGTCTGGTCGGGTGACCTGCCCTGGAACGAGGACCAGATCCCGACCTGGTGGAAGCGCCACTGGCACGACCGGATCACCGACCTCATCGACCAGCACGAGCCCGACTTCGTCTACTCCGACGGCTCGCTGCCCTTCCAGGACTACGGCTGCTCCGTCGTCGCCCACCTCTACAACCAGACCGCCCGCCGCAACGGCGGGAAGACCGACGCCGTGTACTTCTCCAAGCGCACCGAGGACAGCGCCGGCGGCCTCTGCGTCCTCGACCGCGAGCGTGGGGTCCTCGACGACATCCTGGCGCGGCCCTGGCAGACCGACACCTGCATCGGCGAGTGGCACTACAAGCGCGGCATGCGCTACAAGACGCCGAAGATGGTGGTGGACATGCTGGTCGACATCGTGAGCAAGAACGGGAACCTGATGCTGAACGTCCCCCTGCCCGCCAGCGGGATGCCGGACTTCGAGGAGCTGGCGGTCGTCGCCGAGCTGACGGCGTGGATGGCGGTCAACAGCGAGGGGATCCACGGCACCCGGCCGTGGAAGAAGTTCGGCGAGGGCGCGCCGGTGCAGTCTTCCGACCAGAACGGCAAGGCCTTCAACGAGAGCTCCCGCCGCGCCTTTGACGAGAGCGACGTGCGCTTCACGACGAAGGGCGACGTGCTCTACGTCTTCGTGATGGGCCAGCCGACCTTCCGCACCCTGGTGCGCTCGCTGGCCACCGACACCGCGCTTCGGGTGGGGAAGGTGACGAGCGTCGAACTGGTCGGCCACGACGGCCCGCTCACGTGGGCGCAGGACCGTTCCGGCCTGTCGATCGACGTTCCGGCCGCGCTCCCGGCCAAGCACGCCGTGGCGTTCCGGGTCCGCGGCGCCGTCTAAGCCTCGGGCCGCCCCATGGCCACGCCCGTTGACGATCCCTTCCCGGGGCGAACCCCCACCAGCCACGAGGTCCAGGCAGGGGCCACCTGGGACGCCTCGTACCACGACGGGCCGGCGCCCTGGGACTTCGGCGGCCCCCAGCCGGCGGTGGCCTGACTGGCCGCGGAGGGCCGGTTTGTCGGGCCCGTGCTCGACGCCGGGTGCGGCACCGGCGAGAACACCCTCCACCTCGCGGCCCTGGGATTGCCGGTCCTCGGCACCGACGTGGCCGCGACCGCCCTGGCGCTGGCCGGCCAGAAGGCGGCGCAACGGGGCCTCGCGGCGGAATTCTTGGTCGCCGATGCCCTGCACCTCGAGTCCCTGGGGCGCACCTTCAGAACGGTGCTGGATTCCGGCCTCTTCCACACCTTCGATCGCCGCGAGCAGTCCCGCTACGCGCGGAGCCTGGCCTCGGCCACGAGGACGGGCGGGACCCTGTATCTGCTCGCCTTCAGCGACGCGGGACCCGACCAGGGTCCGCACCCCGTCAGCCCAGCCGACCTGCGAAAGGCGTTCAGTGCCGAGGCCGGATGGAGGACGGCCACGATCGTACCCGATCGTCTGCAAACGAGATTCCACCCCCACGGCGCGGCCGCGTGGCTCGCCTGCGTGGAGCGGGCTTAGGCCCCGGGCCTCAAGGCGCCGGCCCCGGCTGGCGTCGGCGAAAGATTGCCGCCACCGCGCCAAAAACCCGGTCGACCGTCAGGGTCTGCATGCAGACATTGTCCCGGCAGGCGGTCTGGCGGTTGTTGAAGGCGTTGATGCAGGGACTGCAGGCGAGGCCCGCCCACAGGGGATGGCTGCGCGGCCCGGGCGCGGCGAACAGGAGCGGCGTCTCCGGCCCGAAGAGGGCCACGACGTCGGCCCCGGTGAGCGCCGCAAAATGGGCCGGCCCGCTGTCGTTCGTCACCAGCACCTCCGCCAGGCCGAAGAGGACGACCAGCTGGCGGAGGGTGGTCCGGCCGGCCACGCAGGCGCACCGCGGCGCGCCGACGCCAGCGGCGAGCGCCTCGATCCGGGGCGCCTCCTCCGGCGAGCCCGTGAAGACGACCCACAGCTCGGGGAATTCCGCGACCAGGCGGGCGGCGAGCTGCGCATAGTTGCCGGCATTCCACTTGCGGAGCGGCAGGAGATCGCCCGCGTTGGCATTCAGGACGACGAGCGGAGCGCCGGCGGGGACGCCGGCGCCGGAGAGGATCCGGACCACTTCCTCGGCTTCGCCCGGCTCCGGCCGGAAGAGCGGCAGGGGCGGGCTCTCCGGCGGAATCACCCCAAAGGTCGGGAACGCCTCCGGATCGGCGTCGAGTGCCAGGACCAGACTGGTGAACGAGCGGCTGGTGTGGAGGTGGGGATTGTAGAGCACGCGGTGGGTCATCAGGTCGCCCCGGTAGGGACCCTCCCCGAAAAACACGTGAAAGCCCATCCGGCAGCGCGCCCCGGTCAGGTAGGCGAGGACCGCCGAAAACCGCGCGAAGAACTCCATGTCGATGCAGGCGTCCAGCCGCCGGCGCCGGAGCTCCCGGAGGACCCCGGCGGCGCTGGTCAGCATCGACCAGGCCGAGGCCGTCCGCACCGCGTGGACGTTGGCCGGGGGAACCAGCCCGAGCAGGTCGACGATGAAGCGGTTCTCCTCGAACACGAGGAAGTGGACGTGGTCCCGGCCGACCCGCCGGACGGCCTCCCGGACCGCCTCGTGCGCCAGCACGGTCGAGCCCTGCTCGGCGAGCTTGAGGAAGAGGATGCTGCGCACCGGCGCCGCGGAATCATCCTCCCCGACCAGGCCGGTGAGGCGCCGCCAGGCGGTCATCGCCAGGCAGAGCGGGGCGCCGACCCTCCGGTCGAGCCACTGCAGGGTGCGCGCCTCGCTGCTGAATCTTTTCAAGGGTGGAGTGCCGATTAGGGGCGCCTCTCCTACCCGACGGCCGCCGGGCGAGGCGAGTGAAATGCTTGGCCGTGGCACTGCGGGTGCTAGCCTCGGGCGATGCTCCCTCCCCTCGCCCCCGCTTTCCGCCGCGCCGCCCTCGCCGGGCTCGGCCTCTGCCTCGCCGCCGCGCTGCGCGCGGACGACCGGATCGCCATCAAGGTGATCGAGCTCTCGGGCTTCGAGGTTGGCGACGACACCGGCGACGCGCCGGGCGAGTTCCAGTTCTGGGTCGAGCGCGAGCACCTGAACCAGAAGCTGGATGTGCCCGGCGCCCCGCATCCCCTGCTTTACAACGCCGCCGGTCTCTACGGCGACGTCGCCGGCGATACCCGCGACCCGGACATGACCCCGCTGCCGACCAGCGAACTCGTGATGGCGCTCTGCCTCGACCCGCACCTCGACCTCACCCACACCTACTGGATCGTGAACGGCATCGCCGGCATCGACCCCGCGGTCGGCTCGATCGGCAGCGCGGTCTGGGCCGACAACGTGGTCGACGGCGACGCGATGCGCGAGATCGACGAGGGCGAGATGCCGGCGGACTGGCCCTACGGCCTCTACGCGATCGGGACCGACAAGCCGCAGGCCCTCCCGACCAAGGGCGGCCCGGCGGGGGGCTGGGGCGGCGCCACCCTCGAGTACTCGATGGTTTATCCGCTCAACCACCGCCTGACCCGGTGGGCCTACGAGGTCTCGAAGGACGTGGTCATGCCGGATTCGCCCGCGCTCAAGGCCTGGCGCCTGAAGTACACCGGCTATCCCGCCGCCCAGCGGCCGCCCCACGTCCTCATCGGGGACGCCCTGGGCTCGGTCCGCTACTGGCACGGACCCAAGCGCACCCAGTGGGCGCGCGACTGGGTCAAGGCCTGGACGCAGGGGAAGGGCACCTTCGCCACCACCTCCATGGAGGCCCAAGACTACCTGCAGACCCTCACGCGCATGGCGGCCAAGGGCTACCTCGACATCAACCGGGTGATGGTGATGCGCTCGGCCAGCAACTACTGCATGCCCCCGCCCGGCCAGTCCGTCACCTCCACGATGGGCGACGAGTCGCTAGGGACCAACGCCTCGCTCGAGGCCGCCTACCGCACCGGGGCCGCCGTGGCCCACGAGCTCCTGGCGCACTGGCCGGAATACCAGGACACGGTGCCCGGCAGGTAGGCGCTTTGGGGTTGCGGCGGTGCCCCGGATGGGCGAGGGTGGCGGCGTCTAGCGCGAACACGATCGCGACCGGACACCTCAGACGTCAACCCACGCCCTCGGACAACCAGGCTTGATCGCCATGCGAAAAGCACTCCCATCCCCCTCGCCGGCCCGCAGGCTTACCCTTCCAGGGAAGCAGCGGAGGCCGCGTGAGCACGGTTAAGTCCCCCGACGTCCTCCCGGCGCCGCCCCTGCGCACCCCCGACGGCTTCGCCGCGGCCAAGGCCGCCGGCACGAAGCTCGCGATGGTGACGGCCTATGACACCTGGACCGCGCGCCTGCTCGCGGACACCCGCATCGACTGCCTGCTCGTCGGTGACAGCGCCATGATGGTGGTCCACGGCGACAAGGACACCCTCGGCGCCACCCCCGAGCTGATGGCGATGCACACCCGTGCCGTCGTGCGCGGCGCCGGCGGCAAGTTCGTGGTCGCCGACATGCCCTTCCTCGCCGCCCGCAAGGGCGAGGCCTACGCGCTCGACTGCGCCGCCCTCCTCATGCGGGCGGGCGCCCACGCCGTGAAGATCGAGGGCGCGCAGGGTCACCTCCACGTCATCCGCCACCTGGTCGAGTCCGGCATCCCGGTGATGGGCCACCTCGGCCTGACGCCCCAGTGGGTGCGCGGCTTCGGCGGCTTCAAGGTGCAAGCCCGCGCCCCCGAGGCGGCGGGCCAGCTCCGCGAGGATGCCGCCGCGCTCGAGCAGGCCGGCGCCTTCGCGCTCGTCCTCGAGTGCATCCCGCAGGACCTCGCCACCCTCGTGACCGCCGAGCGGCGGATCCCGACGATCGGGATCGGCGCCGGGGCCGGCTGCGACGGGCAGGTGCTGGTCCTCCAGGACCTCCTGGGCCTGAACCCCGACTTCCAGCCCCGCTTCGCCCGCCGCTTCGCCGACGGGGCGGCCCTGGTGCAGGACGCCGCCTCGGGCTTTGCCGACGCGGTCCGCCGCGGCGAGTTCCCCTCGTCCCAGGAGGCCTTCTAGCGATGGTCCCGGTGATCTCCGACCTCCGCGAGTGGCAGGCCGCCCGCGCCGCGCTGGCCCTCGACAGCCGCAGCGTCGGCTTCGTGCCGACGATGGGCGCGCTGCACGAGGGCCACCGCTCGCTCCTCGAGCGCGCGCGCCGCGAGAACGACCGCGTGGTCCTCAGCATCTTCGTCAACCCGACCCAGTTTGACGACCCGGCCGACCTGCAGCGCTACCCGCGCACCCTCCCGTCGGACCTCGCGGTGGCCGGCGACCTCGTGGACCTCGTGCTGCTGCCCCAGCCGAAGGAAATGTATGCCGACTCCTACCGCTACCGCGTGACGGAGGGCGAGCAGAGCTCGCGGCTCGAGGGCGCCCACCGGCCCGGGCACTTCGACGGCGTCCTGACCGTGGTCCTCAAGCTGCTGAACCTCGTGCGCCCGGACCGCGCCTACTTCGGCGAAAAGGACCGGCAGCAGCTCGACCTGGTCCGCGGGATGGCCGCCGCCTTCTTCCTCCCGGTCGAGATCGTCGCCTGCCCCACCGTCCGCGATCCCGACGGCCTGGCGATGAGCTCCCGCAACCGCCGCCTGTCCGCCGCGGCCCGCCGGCGCGCCGCCGAGTTCCCGCGCATCCTGCAGAAATCCGCCGATCCCGTCACCGCCCGGCGCGACCTCGCGCTGGCGGGCTTCGACGTGGATTATGTGCAGGACGACGCCGGCATCCGCCTGGGCGCGGTCCGGATCGAGGACGTCCGCCTGATCGACAATGTCCGCCTCTAGGATCGTCCTTGTCGTCACCGGCTCGATCGCGGCCTACAAGGCCTGCGCGGTGATCTCCGGCCTGGTGCAGGCGGGGCACGAGGTGCGGGTCGTCGCGACCCCGTCCGCCCTCCGGTTTGTCGGCGGGGCGACCTTCGAGGGCCTGAGCGGCGCGCCGGTCCTCTCCGACCTCTTCCAGGCCGGGGCCGCCCTGGAGCATATCAACCTCACCCGCTGGGCCGACGCCGTCGTCGTATGCCCGGCCACGGCCCACACCCTCAACCGCTTTGCCGCCGGCCTGGCCGACGACCTGGCCGGGGCCCTCTTCCTCGCCCACGACCGCGCCAAGCCCTTCCTCGTCGCCCCAGCCATGAACCCCGCGATGTGGCAGCATCCGGCCACCCAGGATTCCGTCGAGAAGCTGGGCCGCTGGGGCGTGCGCTTCATCCCCGTCGGCGAAGGCCGGACCGCCTGCGGCGAGATCGGCGAGGGCCGGCTGGCGGAACCCGTCGCCATCCTGGCCGCGGTCGCCTCGGCCCTGGCACGGCCCGCCCGGCGGCTGCGGGTCCTCGTCACCTCCGGCGGCACCGCCGAGCCGGTGGACGGCGTCCGGACGCTCACCAACGCCAGCTCCGGCCGGACCGGCGCCCAGATCGCCGGCCGGCTGGCCCGGGCCGGCCACGACGTGCTGCTCCTGCGGGCGCGCCACTCGGCCGAGGCCCCGGCGGGCTGCCGCACCGAGGCGTTCTCCTCGTACGCGGACCTGGACGCGGCGCTCACCCATCTCCTGGTCTCGGAGCCGTTCGACGCCGTGATCCACGCGGCCGCCGTCAGCGACTTTGGCGTCGCCGCCATCGAATTGGGAGGAGAGCGCCGACCGGCGGGCCCGGGCAAGCTTGGCTCCGCCGCGGCCCCGGTCCTGCACCTGCATGCGCATCCCAAGCTCGTGGACAGTTTGCGATCCCGGAGCAGCAATCCCGCCCTGCGGGTGGTGGCTTTCAAGCTGACCCGCGGCGAGACCCCCGCGGCGGCGCGGGAGGCCGTGACGGGGCTCTTCGCGCGCTCCGGCGCCGACTTCGTCGTCCACAACGATCTCACTCGCCGGGCAGACGCCGAGGATTTCCCCGCCACGATCTACGCCGCGGACGGCGGCGGGCCCGTGGAGTGCGCGACGCGCACCGAGCTCGCCGATGCGCTGGAGCAGCTGCTCCGCGCGCCGGCGCCCGCCCTCGCCTAGCCCTCCCCATGCTCCTCTGCCTCGACATCGGCAACACCCAGATCCACGGCGGCGTCTTCGACGGCGACGCCCTGCGCTGCCAGTTCCGGAAGTCGACCCACCCGCTCGGGTCCACCGACGAGCTCGGCATCTTCCTCGTCACGGTGCTGAGGGAGAACGGCGTCGATCCCCGCGCGGTCACCCGGACCGCCGTCTGCTCGGTGGTGCCGGCGGCCCATCACTCGGTCCGCGGCGCGATCCGCCAGTATTTCCGGACCGAGCCCTTCGTGCTTCAGGCGGGCGCCAAGACCGGCCTCAAGGTCCGCTACCGCAATCCCCAGGAGGTCGGGTCGGACCGGATCGCCGGCGCCATCGCGGCGGTGCAGCGCCACCCCGTGCGCAACCTGATCGTGGTCGACTGCGGGACCGCCACGACCTTCGACGTCGTGACCGCGGAGGGCGATTACCTCGGCGGCGTCATCCTGCCCGGCATGGGCGTCTCGGCCGAGACCCTGGCCAGCCGGACCGCCAAGCTCCCCCGGGTCGAGATCGCCCGGCCGGATTCCGTGCTCGGGCGCTCCACGACGGAGAGCATCCAGTCCGGGCTCTACCATGGCCACGTGGGCGCCATCCGGCACATCGTCGCCGGGTTGACCGCCGAGGTCTTTGCCGGGAACCGGCCGGTGGTGGTCGGCACCGGGGGATTTGCCCGTATGCTGGAGGAGGAGAAACTCTTCGCCGAGCTGGTTCCGGAACTGGTGCTCCTGGGGCTCAGGCACGCGGAATTGCTGAACCAATAGTTGGAGATGGGGGTCAAGGCTGGGCTCGGCAGGGCGCCCCTTTCTGTCAACGTGGCAATCCGGCCCCCTTCATCCCCCAGCATGTTTACGGCTCTCCTCCTTTGCTATCTTGCGACCTGGGTTTTCATCCCGCACCTCCTCCTGCTGAAGAAGCGCCCCTCGGCCACCCTGGCCTGGCTCTGGGCGATCGTGTTCATCCCCTTCATCGGCGCGCTGGCCTATGTCGCCATCGGCACCGACCGCCTGAAGCGCCGGCGCCTGCGGCGGCGCCAACAGCACTCGACCCGCAGCCTGCGCCATGCGGCGCTCGCCGGCGTCACCGATGAAGCGACCGGGGCGCTTCTCACCCGGATGGCCCCCCGCGACCGGCAATTCCTCCAGCTCGTCTCCCGGATCAACCAGCTGCCGGCGAGTTCGGCCTCGTCGATCCGGATCCTCCGCGACGCGCCGGAGTTCTACGGCGCGCTGGAGGAGCGGATCCAGGGCGCGAAGCACCATATCCACCTCGAGTTCTACATCTGGAACGGCGACGAGACGGGAACCAAGTTCCTGCAGCTTCTCACCGCGGCGGCCCAGCGCGGGGTGTTCGTGCGGCTGCTCCTCGACGGCGTGGGCTCCCACGCATTCACCGAGGGCCTGCTCGCGGACCTGCGCGCGGCCGGCGGCCAGTTCTCGTGGTTCCAGAGCCTCGATCCGAAGCGCAACCGCTTCTTTCTGAACCTGCGCAACCACCGCAAGCTCCAGATCGTCGACGGAACCGCCGCCTTCGTCGGGGGCATGAACATCGGCCGGGAATACGAGGGCCTCGACGAGGCGCTGGGGCAATGGCGCGACGTCCAGCTCGAGGCCGGCGGCCCGGTGGTGGCGGAACTGCAGGACGTCTTCGCCGACGACTGGTTCTTCGCCACCGGCGAGAAGATCTCCGCGATCCCCTACTTCCCGCCGCACACCGGCCCGGTCAACCACGTGGTTCATATCGTCCTCGGCGGTCCGGACCGGCGGAACGAGCCGATCAGCAAGACGATCGTCAGCCTGCTGAACGAGGCCAGCGACCGGGTGTGGATCGCCACCGGCTATTTCGTCCCGGACGACATCATCCTGGCCGCACTTGAGCTCGCCGCCAGCCGCGGCGTCGACGTGCGCCTGCTCATCTCCGAGAAGAACGACCACCCGTGGCTCGTGGTGGTCGGGCGCTCGTACTACGGACAGCTGCTCGCCGCCGGCGTGCGGATCTTCGAGTACTCCGTCGGGATCAACCACGCCAAGGTGATGCTGGCCGACCACCGCTGGTCGATGGTCGGCTCGGCCAACCTCGACTACCGCTCCATGCGCCTCAACTTCGAGCTCAACCTCCTCACCCACTCGGAAGAGCGCAACCACGAGCTGGCGCGCATCCTCGAGCACGACTTCCAGCTGAGCGCCGAGATCGACGCGGCGACCTTCGCCCGGCGGCCGTTCCGGCGCCGCTTCGCCGAGGCCGCCCTGCGGCCGCTCTCCCCGATGCTCTAGTTGGCAGTGACGGTGGTCTTCACCGTGTCGAAGGCCGCCTGGGCCTTCTGCCAGGCCTGGTCCAGCTTGTCCTTCTCCTGCTGCCAGATGTCCGAGGTCGCCTGGCCGGCCTCAAGCACGGTCGCCTTAAGGTAGGCCTGGCACTCCATCAGGTCGTTCATCGCGAAGTCCCAGTTCTTGGTGTCGACGGTGCTGGCAAACGAGGCCCGCTTGGCCTTCAGCTCGGCCACTTGGCCGTCGAGCATCGCCACCAGGTTGTTGGCCCCGGCCATGAAGGCCGGCTTCTGGTCGAAGGTGCAGTCCTTGATCGCCGCCCACGCGGCCATCGCCTGCTCGGTGTGCGACTCGACCGCGATCGGCGGGTTGGCGGTTCCCACCACTTGGACGGCCGGCGGCGGCGCCGCGACGGGGGTCGGGTGCGGCATGGTGTTGGCCGGGACCTGGGCGACCGCGGCCGGTGTCGGGGTGACGGGCACGGTGACAACCGTGGGGGACTTGGAGCAGCCGGCGGCGAGGAGCAAAAGCAGGGCGGCGCCCGAGGCGGCCCGAAGGGAGGCGGTGGAGGGGGTCATGGCGGGTGTTTACAATAGTTGAGGGCCGGGGGAGAGCCGAGCCGGAGGGTTCGGGACCATCATGGTCAGCGCGGGAGCCTCTCCAGTTCCACTGGGGCTCCCAAGCGGGGGGATTGACCCGCCGCGCTTCCCGGCCGACCTTGCCGCATGGACCTGCGGCGCCCAGCCGGCCGGGACAAACTCGCACCATGAAGCAGCCGAATCCCGGCGACCGGGCGCTGCGGTGCTTCCGCAAGCGCCGGTACCAGACCCAGGGCGACGCCTTGGACGCGGCGATGGTCGCCGGCGTAGAGCGCGAGCGAAAGGCCTACCTCTGCCCCTACTGCCGGAAGTGGCACCTGACGACCATCCTGCGCGAGTAGGACTGCCCCGGGCTCGACCCGGCCGGCAAACGGGTCCAAGAAGGAAGGAACCCCTCCCCCCCATGAAGATCTCCCGCCGCCATGCCCTGAAGGCCCTCGCGAGCACCGCCGCGCTGGCCGCCCTGCCCCGGACGCGCGCCCAGGCCGCCGCCGCTCCGGCCCAACCCTCCGCCGATCCCGCCTCCACCTTCCGGCAGTCGGCCTGCCGCTGGTGCTACGCGAAGATGCCGCTCGAGGACCTTGCCCGGGAGGGCAAGCGGATCGGCCTCGAGTCGATCGAGCTCCTCGACCCGCCGGACTGGCCGGTGGTGCAGAAATTCGGCCTCACCTGCGCGATGGCCAACGGCGTCACCAAGATCACCGAGGGCCTGAACCGCACCGAGCACCACGCCGTCATGGTGCCGGGCATGGTCGAGCGGATCGGCGCCTGCGCGGATGCCGGCCTGCCCAACGTGATCTGCTTCTCGGGCAGCCGCGGCGGCATGGACGACGAGCTCGGCCTCGAGAATTGCGCCACGGCGCTGAAGCAGATTGTCGGCACGGCCGAAAAACGCCGCATCACCGTCTGCATGGAGCTCCTGAACAGCAAGGTGAACCACCCCGACTACATGTGCGACCACACCGCCTGGGGGGTGGAGCTGGTGAAGCGGGTGGGCTCCGACCGCTTCAAGCTCCTCTACGACATCTACCACATGCAGATCATGGAGGGCGATGTGATCGCCACGATCGAGAAGTACCACCCCTACTTCGGCCACTACCACACCGGCGGCGTGCCCGGTCGCCACGAGATCGACGACACCCAGGAGCTCCACTACCCGGCGATCGCCCGCGCGATCAAGGCCACCGGCTTCCGGGATTACCTGGCCCAGGAGTTCATCCCCACCAAGGACCCGATGACCTCGCTCGCGCACGCCTATCAGCTCTGCAGCGTCTGACCGGCGCCCCCGGGGCGCGAATTACCTTCGTCATCGGCTCCGGCACCGCGTAGGCAGGGGGCATGTACCTTGATTTTGCCGCGCTCGCGACCCGCGACGCCTACCAGTGGATGTCGAACTCGATCCTGCCGCGCCCGATCGCCTGGGTTTCCACGATTTCCCCGGACGGCCGGACCAACCTGGCCCCGTTCAGCTTCTTCCAGGGAATCACCGCGAACCCGCCGACCCTGATGTTCGTGCCGACCAACAACCGCGAGGGCGGCAAGAAGGACACGATCCGCAACATCGAGCAGGTGCCGGAATTCGTGGTCAACTTCGTCACCAAGGCGCTGGCCGTCCCGATGAATGACACCGCCACGCCGCTGCCCTATGGCGAGAGCGAGTTCCAGCGCTTCGGCCTTGCCGCGGCTCCGTCCACCAAGGTGCGGCCGCCCCGCGTCGCCGCCGCGCCCGTGGCCTTCGAGTGCACGCTCGACCAGATTGTCCACATCGGCTCCGGCCCGCTCGCGGCCAACGTGGTCTTCGGCCGGATCGTCGCCGCGCACGTGCGCGACGACGTGATCGGCGAGGACGGCTTCCCGGACGCCGCGAAGCTCGACCTCGTGGGCCGGCTCGGGCGCGAGGCCTATACCCTGACGCGGGAGACCTTCAGCCTCAAGCGGCCGGACCGCTGACCGCGGCGGTGCGGGTCGCCGCCAGCCGCTTCGCGCGCTCGCGCAGGGCGTCGTAGATCGGCCGATCGCCCATGGCCTCGGCCACGCCGTAGGCGACAAAGCCGCTCGCAAGCAGCGGCAGCATGAAGTCGTACTTCCCGGTGAGCTCGACCATGAGCACGATGCCAGTCAGGGGGGCCCGCACCGCCGCGGTGAAGAGGGCGCCCATCCCGAGAACCGCAAACGTCTCGGGATAGGCGGCGAGGCTGGGCAGCACGGCGTGGACGGCGGAGCCGACCGCCAGGCCGCCGAGCGAGCCGAGGACGAGGATGGGGGCGAAGAAGCCGCCGGCCGCCCCGGAGCCGTAACTCAGCATCGTGAGGGCGAAGCGCGCCACGAATAGGACCACGAGCCACTTGATCGCAATCTCCCCGGCGAGGGCGCGGTCGGAAAGGAGCGCGCCCGAGCCGCTGACGGCCGGGTAGATCCAGGCGGCGATCCCGATGAGGGCGCCGGTCCCCGCGCCCACGAGCGCCGGCGGCCTGGCCCGCAGCTTCTCAAAGAGGTCGAGGCTCGCGAGGAGCCCGCGGTTGAAGGCAATGCCGAGGAACCCGGCCATGAGCCCGATGAGGAGCGCGACCGGCAGAGTGGCGAGCGAAGGGGCCGGCGCGGCGTGCAGGACGAAGACGGGCGTCTCGCCCGTCACGACCCGGCAGATCACGTCCGCGGTCACCGCGGCCAGGAAGGTGGCGACGAAGAGGACCGGCGTGAAGCTGCCGGTCAGCTCCTCGAGCACAAAGATGAGGCTCGCCAGCGGGGCGTTGAACGCGGCCGCGAGGCCTGCCGCCGCCCCGGCGCTGATCAGGGCCTTGCGCTCGCCCTCGCCCTGCCGCACCCGGAACCAGCCCGAGACCATGAGGCCGGTGGCGCCGCCCATCTGCACCGTCGGGCCCTCGCGGCCCAGCGTCAGGCCCGCCCCGATGCTGGCGGCGCCGGCCAGGAACTTGACCGGCAGCACCCGCTTCCAGTTGAGCTCCTTTTCCCCCATGACCACGCTCTTCAGGTCCGGGATGCCGCTGCCGGCGGTCTCCGGGGCGAACCGCCGGACGAGCCAGAGGCCCAGGCCGCCGCCGACCGCCCCCACGCCCACCGCGAAGGCGAGACTTTCCCAGCGGGGCAGATCCTCGATCCAGTGGATGCGGCCGAGCTCAAGGAACTGCAGCAGTTTGCGGAACGCCGAGGCGATCAGGCCCGCCACGAGCCCCAGGGCCAGCGCCTTGGGCAGGATATGCCGCCGCTTGACTTCAACGGAACCCAGGCCCGCGGTGGCGGGAGATGTACTCATAGGCGGCCATCGTCGTCCCAAGCGCCGGGCGGGTCAATTCGCCAGCTGCGCCGTCCGACGGGCCGAAGCGATCGGTTTACTTCCGGCCCGCGCCGCTCTTCTTGCCTCCGCCCGACTCCTTGTTCACGGTGGCCCACGCGCGGGCCTTGGCGGTTTTCGCCTTCACGCCCTTCTTCTCGTAACCCTGTTCAATGTGGGCGGCCTGGCGCTTCTGCTTGTTGCTGTACCTGGCTTTGGATCCTTGTGGCATGCCGGTCCAGACCTCATTCCAAAGGGGCGGTTCCGGCTCGTTCCGCACCGTCACGTTGAGCTACCGCCGAAGGACCACCTCCGCCATGTACGCGGCCAGGTCGCCCAAATGGGCTTTCCGCACGTGCTCCGGCAGCAGGGCCACCTCGAAACCGTTGGCGGCCACCTTCCCGAGCTCCGCCTGGGTGAAACCGTGGACCGCGTGGAGCGCGTAGTATTCCTCGCTGAGGGTGTTGCCGAGGAAAAAGGGGTCGTCCGAGTTCACCGTCACGGTCACGCCGGCGTCAAATAACTTCCGGAAAGGATGGTCTGCGAGCGAAGCGACGCCGGGAACGCAGAGCTTTACGTTGCTAAGCGGGCAGACGTCGAGCGCGATCCCGTCCCGGATCAGGCGCGCAACGGTCGCCGGCCTCTCGGCACTGCGCACTCCGTGCTGGATTCGCTGGGGCTTCAATTCATCTAGAATGCGCTCGACGAACGCCGGTCCCATGAATTCGCCAGCATGGGCCTTCGTAAACTTGCCCTGCCGACGGGCGCGGGCCCAGACGTCGGCGGTCCATGATTCGAGCGGGAGGTCTTCCAGCCCGTGCAGGTCAATGCCGTCGAGTTCCGGCCAAGTCAGCGCATCCTCAATCAGATCGCGCCCCCCGCCCACGTAATCGTCGTGGCACATCCCGGCAAAGACCCGAATTTCCAGGCCGCGCGGGGCGGCCGCCTTGATCGCGCGCACCACCTCCGGACCGCTGTCCTTGAGGTGCAGGAGCGTGGGAAGGTGGAAACTCGTCTCAACGTACCGGCAGCCCTGAAGCGCACAGTTGGACAGCATGATCTCCGCGGCCTGATGGTAGCGGCTGGCCGAAGTGAAGAAGCTCTCGCAGTACTCGATGTAGAGCGGCATGAACGAACGCAGGCCGTCCACATAGCGGTAGCTGTCATCCCAAAAAGGCGGGGGGTCGGCGTACTTGACCGGGTCGATTTGCTTTAGGATCTCATAGGGGCAGGCTCCCTCAATGTGGAGATGGGTCTCGGTCTTGGGCAGGTGGCGGACAAACTCGGCGAGCTCCGGATCAGCGGTGTAGGGCATAGGAGGACGGGGGCGGTTCAGCCTGCTTCAGATTCCGGGGGACGCGTTGGAAGGTCGCAGGACGGTGGGCGCCGTGCGGCGCCCGTGCAGCAGCGACACGGCCACTCCCACCGCCACGGCGGCAAGGTAGATATAGGGCAGAAGGTTCCAGGGATAGGGCGGCACCGGATAGATGCTGGCGGCGAGCGCGCAACCGAAGATCGCCACCGCGCTGGCAGCGACCACACCATGGTACCATCGCAGCGCGCCGAGGCGGTAGAGGAAAAAGGGCGCGGCCAGGCTGGCGAGGATGTACGTGCAGACGAAGCCGGTGCTCGCCACCTGGGAGCCATACGCCATGCAGTCGTCGAGCGACATGCCCAAAGCCAAGGGCACGAGCGCCAGCACGAGGACCACGGAACCGGCGAGGCCAATGGAACGGGAGGGCGTGGCGTTGACCGGGTGGACCTCCCCGAATCGAGCCCAGAAATGGCCGCGGCGGGCCAAGGCAAAGAGGATGCGCGCAGCGGCGTTGGTGCAGCCGAGCATGCAGGCCGCAAAGCTGAGGGTGATCCCGATCGCCACGACCAGGGAGAGGTGCGGCCAGCCCGCCGCGGACGCCAGGTAATCGAAGGGCGACAGGTTGGTCCCGAGGTTGTGGCCGCTGCCACGAAAAGCCATCACAACCACATACGCCATCGTCAAGTACATGAGGCTGATGGGGATAATGCAGGCGAGGATGGCCCGGGGGATCGCCTTGAGCGGTTGCTTCGACTCCTCGCCCAGCGTGGTCACGCTTTCGAAGCCGGTCAGGCTCATGAACGCCAGGATCGCACCAAAACGCATGCCCTGGGGGGTAACTCCCACCAGATGGACCTGGTCGTGGTCAAGCCAGCGGCCGGAACGGACAACGAACAGGATGGCAATCGCGACCATCGTGCCGAGCGAGAGGCACTCGATCCCCAGCATCAAGTTGGTGGAGAGGCTGATGTCCCGACGGGCGGCCCACCACACCCCGGCGATCGAGGCGGCAACGATCCCGGCGGCCACGCCCCTGGGCACGGCGAGGCCGAACTGCGCGGCTGCCTGGGTGGTGTAGAACGCGACGCTCGGGGCGCAACTGGCCACGGCGAAAAACAGGGCCACTAGGTAGACCCAGCCCGCCAGCAGGCCCATCCTCGAGCCGAGGCCCAATTCCGCATAGGTTGTGAACGAGCCGGCCGACGCCCGCCGCGACGTGAAGACATTGATGTTGGCCGCCAGCAGGGTATAGCCGGCCGCAACGGGAACAAACAGGAGCCAGGTCCCGTTGCCCGCGCTGGCGAAAACCAGCGGGATGAACATGGTCAAACCGCCCGAGGGGGCCATGGAGCCCGCGGTCTGCGCCAGGTTCTCCACGAAATTGACGCTATTGGTCCGCAGCAAGCCGGCGGGGGGGTCAGCGACGGGGACGGTTTCGCGGGGCATCGGTACGATCAGGGGAGCAGCATCGGTGCCATCAGCTTGGGACCGGCAGCGCCTCAACGGCGCAGATATGACTTCGCCGTCCGCAGGCATGCCGACCGGATTGAATCCTGCTACGCCTTGAGCCTGCATTCGGTGGCGGCCCCGGGCCGCCCCTTTCACTATGGTCGCCGCCTCCCAAATCCTGAAACTGCCGCGCAAGTGCACCTTTTCCGAGCCCGAGTGGCGCGCCCTCGCCCGGTTCTGGCACCCGGTGGCCTCCAGCGCCAGTGTCAGCGATCGGCCGGTCGCGGCGCGCCTGCTTGACGAAAACCTGGTCGTCTTCCGCACCTCCGCGGGGATCACGGTGGCCAAGGACCTCTGCCTCCACCGGGGCGCTCGTCTGAGCCTGGGGGCGATGGAAGGCGACCAGCTGGTATGCGGCTTCCACGGGTTCCACTACGACCGGGCCGGCCAGTGCACCCGCATCCCGGCCCATCCGGGAATTCCGATCCCGGCAAAACTCTGCCTGCAGGTTTTCCCCAGTGTGGAGCGCTACGGCCTCATCTGGGTCTGCCTCGACGGCGCGCCGGCGGCGCCGCTGCCGGAATGGCCGGAACTGGAGAACGGCGCGTACGAAGTGATCCCGATGCCCTCGCTCGACTGGAACGCCTCGGCGGGCCGGCATACCGAGAACTT
>Ga0302314_10006941_pt1 | contig 20422 bp, 15 predicted proteins | sample III_Palsa_N2_3_FD_200533 | JGI IMG/M metagenome (GOLD analysis project Ga0302314, IMG submission 200533) | Peat permafrost microbial communities from Stordalen Mire near Abisko, Sweden - III_Palsa_N2_3 | ecosystem: Environmental > Terrestrial > Soil > Palsa > Peat permafrost | place: Sweden... | reverse complement strand
GCACATGTCGCCTGCGATCTCGAGCGATTTTTCGACAATATCGCGAGCGCTCAATTGGGTATTGCCCGCCAGTGCGGCAGCCGCCGCTTGCGCATAGGCGCCGCCCGAACCGATGGCGCATATTCCGTTTTCCGGCTCGAGCACGTCGCCGTTGCCGGTGAGCACCAGGGTCGCGCTGGCGTCCGCCGCGATCAGCATGGCTTCGAGCCGCCGCAGCATGCGATCGGTGCGCCAGTCCTTGGCGAGTTCGACCGCCGCCCGGGTCAGGTTGCCCTGGTGTTTTTCGAGTTTGGCTTCAAAGCGGTCGAGCAGCGCAAATGCGTCGGCGGTGCCGCCGGCAAAGCCGACCAATACCTTGCCTTCGTAAATGCGACGCACTTTGCGCGCGCTGCCTTTCATGACGATGTTACCCAACGTTACCTGGCCATCGCCGCCGAGCGCAACCTGGTTGCCGCGCCGCACCGAAACGATCGTAGTGCCGTGATACTGCTCCATGTCTTTTCCTTGTCAGAAGATGTGCCGGCCCGGTGTCGCACCATGTGAAATCGGAATCGCCACCTTTTAAACTGGACCGCGAGTACATCGACTGCAGTTTAGGGCGTCTGGCTGATTATCAACCCCTTAGCTTGCTTCAGTTTGCCTCGGGTCCACTGAGGTCCCAAATATGTAGACAGATCCTGGGTCGGCAAAGTGCATGCCCAGGTGCACAATCAAGCAAAACCAAGCGCACAAGCCATAAAAAAAGGCACACCTATGGTGTGCCTCTTGGGGCGCCGGGCCGGTCGCTACAACGTCAAATCAATCGCCAAACAGCTTCTGGCGCAATTCTCGACGTTCCTGAGCTTCCAGCGACAGCGTCGCGGTCGGACGAGCCAGCAGGCGCGGAACGCCAATCGGTTCGCCGGTTTCTTCGCACCAGCCATAATCGCCGGACTCGATCCGGGCGAGCGATTGCTGCACTTTCTTCAGCAGCTTGCGCTCGCGGTCGCGCGTGCGCAGTTCGAGCGCATGCTCTTCTTCGATGGTTGCACGGTCGGCCGGATCGGGCACGATCACCGTCTCACGCAGGTTTTCCGTGGTCTGGCCCGCATTTTTGAGGATGTCGGCCTGCAACTGCTCAAGCTTGACCCTGAAGAATGCGAGCTGATCCTCGTTCATGTAGTCCTTCTCGCCCATCTTGAGAAGCTCGGCTTCGGTCAAAGGTCGTTTCGTCGTCATCTGGCTTACTGTCTTCCATGTCAGGGATGAGGCCCACCCAAATGCGTTACCCGCAATCGGCGGCGGCACAAACGGCCTATACGGCAGGTCGCTTGTCGCGGGGGTCGCTTCTCATGCTCGCAACCTGATCCGCTGCTGCGGGGGCTAACTCCTACAGTTGACCGATTCTGCTTGGCCGATCCGCAAGGCACCATGGCCGGGCGGATCGCCAGCATTATCGTTCTCTAGCGGCGACGTATTGTAACTGAATCGCGATGCGCTTCCGCAACTGACGTGTTAAGCGCCCATTTTGCTCAGCAACATCGTATGGTCGAATCGCCCGGGGCATGCCACGGGCGGCTGCAATTTCGGCTGCACGGTCGGTTGCAATGCCGCATGCTGCTTTACCGGCAAGGCTGACCGACATTTCTACCACTGGTTATCATACTCGCCCAAACGCGGTTTGGGCGAGCGTCTCCTTACTGTGGTGCCATTTAGACGAGACAGCGATCCAGACCGTCGGTAATCAGGTCCTGGGGCAGGTCGATGCCGATAAACACCATCTTGTTGGTCTTTTTGTCCGCCGGCAGCCATTTCGACGCCAGATCGCTGCCCATCATCTGGTGCACGCCCTGGAACACCACGCGGCGGTCCACGCCTTTCATGTGCAGCACGCCCTTGTAGCGCAGCAACCTTTCGCCATATATCTGCAGCACGCCGCCCAGAAAGTCCTCGAGCTTGGCGGCATCGAACGCGCGCTCGCTGCGATACACGAACGATTTGATTTTGTCGTCGTGATGCGCGTGGTGATGATGCGCATGGCCGTGACCGTGCTCATCGCCATGCTCATGACCTTCGTGCGCGCAGTGGTCGTGTTCGTGGTCGCCGTCGGCGTGATCGTGCGCGTGCTGATGGTCGTCCTCGGCGAGGAAGTCCGGATCGATCTCGAGCTTGGCATTGAGATTGAAGCCGCGGATATCGAAAATTTCCTTCAGCGGCGCGTCACCGAAATTAACGACGGAAATCGGCGCGCGCGGATTCATATGCAGCAAACGGTGTTTGAGGTCGGCCAGTTCGGTTTCGCTGATCAAGTCGCTCTTGGTGATAAACAGCCGATCGGCAAATCCGACCTGGCGTTGCACCACCTCGTGCTGGTCGAGTTGCGCGTTGGCGTGCTTGGCGTCCACCAGCGTGATGATCGCGTCGAGCAGGTACTGGTCGGCGATCTCTTCGTCCATGAAAAAGGTTTGCGCCACAGGGCCCGGGTTGGCCAGACCGGTCGTCTCGATCACGACGCGGTCGAATTTCAACTTGCCATCCTGGCGCTGCGTGACCAGGTCGGCCAGCGCCTGCACCAGGTCGCCACGGATCGTGCAGCAGATACAGCCGTTGCTCATCTGGACGATTTGCTCAGTGCTGTCCTGCACGAGGATTTCGTTGTCGATGTTTTCTTCGCCGAACTCGTTTTCGATCACGGCGATCTTCATGCCGTGCTGTTCGTTCAGGATGCGTTTGAGCAGGGTGGTTTTGCCGCTGCCAAGAAAGCCGGTCAGGATGGTTACGGGAATCATGGTGAAGTCGCTCGTCTAAGGTTCGGGCGCAGTCGATGCGCATCAATCGTGCAAAAAAGCCGCGCCGGAATGGGGCGCATCGCTCGGGTGAGCGGGCCGGGTGTGGGTAGCTCAATGCGCCATAATAACCAAATCGCCGCGGTTGCGTGGGTAGTTGACCTGAATGGCCGTGGGGCGATTGCTTAGTGTGGTTATTAATGTGGTTATCAATGCAATGTGGTTATCAATGCAATGTGGTTATCAATGCAATGTGGTTATCAATGCGGCTATTACGGATCGCGTTTCTTGGCGCGCGGGTGCGCGCTATCGTAAATCTTCGCCAGATGCTGGAAATCGAGCGCGGTATAGACCTGGGTCGCCGTAATGCTGGCGTGCCCGAGCATTTCCTGGACTGCGCGCAAGTCGCCGCTCGACTGCAGCACATGCGTGGCGAACGAATGGCGCAGCACATGGGGGTGGACGTTGGCGGGAATGCCCGCGGCGAGCGCCATCTGCTTGATACGCAAGCGCACCACGCCCGGCGACATCCGTTTGCCGCGTGCCGACACAAACAACGGATGCGGATCCAGGCGCACCATCTGCGCGCGCACCGCCAGCCACGCATGCAGGGCCGCGATCGCCTTGGCTCCCACTGGCACACTGCGACGGCGTTGGCCTTTGCCGGTCACGGTCACTTCGGCGGCGTCCAGATCGATCCAGCCGGAAGACTTGTAGCCGTCGAGCTGGGCATAACCCACGTCCAAATCGATCAGCTCGGCCAGCCGTAGACCCGAGGAATAAAACAATTCGAGCATCGCGTGATCGCGCAACGCCTCGGGCGTATTGGCGCTGGGCGCTTCCATCAGCGCGTTGGCGTCGTCGGCCGAAAGTGCCTTGGGCAGCGTCTTCTTTTGCTTGGGCGCGCGGATGCCGCTCACCGGGTTGGCGCCGACTTCGCCATGCACGCCTAGCCAACGATAGAACGATCGCCACACGGAGAGCCGATGCGCGATCGAGCGTGCCGACAAATCCTGGCTATGGGCACGCACCACGCTGCCGCGAATGTCGCTGGACGTCAGTGTTGCGTAGGGGCGTTCGCCGGCCAGCGTTTGCAGTTCCGCGAGTTCGTGCGCATAACCGCGTAGCGTGTGCTCGGATAGCTTGCGCTCATGCGTCAACATGTCGAGAAAACGCGCGATCGGGTCGGCGGTGCTCATCGCGGGCTTATTTGAGTGGATGATTGGCGTGCTTATTTGAGTGGCTTATGTGCGTCACTTAGCTGCGCAAATTATTTAGTAGGCGAGCAGGCGGCTGAGCGCAGCGCTGGCGAGCTCGCCCAGCTGCTCCAGGAAGTCGGTCGCCATGCCGTCATGGAACCGCCGCGGATCGGGCGAACCCATCACCAGCAGGCCGAACGCCGGCGGCTTGCTCAGCACCGGATCGGCCAACCCGCCGGCTGCGGGCGCCGCAGTTGCGCCTACCGTGGCTTGCGCCGCCGGCACGCGCAAAGGTATCAATGCGATCGAGGCGATCGCACCCGAGGCATTGGCCCCAGCCTCCTGCTCCGCGTTCGCGGCTGCCGCCGCCGGCAGCGTCAACCACTGCGCCGCTTCGAAACCGGTGTCGGGGCCGCAGTAGGGCAAACTCAGGTTTTGCGTGAAAAGCCGCACTTCCGCGCCGACATTGCGGGCGTAGTCGGCCTGGGCGTAAGGCTCGGCCAGGTCCCAAAGCCGCAGGGCGGCGGCCGGCACGTCGAACACGGTGCCCAGGCCGGCGCTGATGGTATTGGGCAGCGAATGGGAATCGCGCTCGGCCAGGATGCGTGAGGTCCATTCGGTCAGGCGCGTCACGATGCTGTCGTTTTCGTGCCCGTGGCGCATCATCTCCGCCAGACGGCGCTCCAACAGCTTATTTTTATCGCGCAGCATTTCCATCTGGCGTTCCTGCAGCGAGATGGCGCGATTGCCATGCGGACTGGTCAGTTTGACCGTCGCGAGCAACTCGGCGTGACGCACGAAAAAATCCGGATCGGTCTGCAGGTAATCGGCGACTTCGCGTTCGTTCATGGTCTAGGCTAAAAAGGAGGAAGGGTCCGCGTGCGCGCCGCAAGGCGAAGATGCACTCAGGCTTGGGTGATTTCCGATCGCTCGGGGAGTTCGGGAAATTCGGGGAGCTCAATTTCGCCTTCGAACACGGTGGCGGCCGGTCCCGACATGTGCACCTGCTCGCCTTGCCATGCAATCTGCAAGATGCCGCCGTGCGTTTCGACGCGCACCGGCGTATCGAGCAGGCCGCGCTCGATCCCGGCCACGACGGCCGCACAAGCACCGGTGCCGCAGGCCAGTGTCTCGCCGGCGCCGCGCTCGTACACCCGCAGCTTGATGGTGTGCCGGTCGATGATTTGCATGAAGCCGGCGTTCACGCGCTGCACGAAGCGTGGATGCGACTCGATCAGCGGGCCGTCGACTGCCACCGGCCATGTTTCGGTGTCGTCGACCAGTTGCACCGCATGGGGGTTGCCCATGGAAACCACGGTGACCCAGGCCGTCTTGCCGTTGATCTCGAGCGGCCACAGCGCGGCGCGGCCTTCGCTTGCGCTGGTCAGGCCGGCGGTGTCGAACGGCACGCGTTCGGCGCGCAACTCGGGCACGCCCATTTCAACCGTCACCGACCCGTCTTCGCGCATGGTCAGCGTCAGCACGCCTTGTTGCACTTGCACTCGCACGGTCGATAGCTCGGTGAGCCCCTGGTCGCGGACAAATTTGACGAAGCAGCGCGCGCCGTTGCCGCAATGTTCGACTTCGCCGCCGTCGGAATTGAAGATGCGGTAGCGGAAATCGACCCCGGCGAGCGTGGGACGCTCGACCACCAGCATCTGGTCGGCGCCTACGCCGAAATGCCGGTCGGCCAGGTGGCGAATCTGGCCAGTCGTCAGCGCAAACGGCTGGCGAGTCGCGTCAAGCACGACGAAATCGTTGCCGGCGCCATGCATTTTGGTGAATTTGAGTTTCACGGGGTCTCTTTGACGCTTGAGAGGAAGGCTGGATTTGGCGCTATTCTAGCGCGAACCGGCCATTGGCCGGGGGGCGCGTCGGTCGCTTCGGTGCGCCCCCGCGCTTTAAGTAGGTAGGCCCCCGCGCCTTGAGCAGGTAGGCCCCCGCGCCTCAATAAACGCCAGGCTCACCATTGGGCCGCGTCTTGAAGCGCTTGTGGACCCAATAATATTGCTCGGGCATGCGCCGGATCTGCTCTTCGAGAAACGCATTCATGCGCCGCGCGTCGAGATCGTCGTCGCCCGTCGGGTAATTGTCCCAGGGTTTGAACACCTTGAGCCGGTAGCCGCGGTAATGGGGCAATACCTCGCCGATAAACGGCACCACGCGAGCGTGGCCCGCTTTGGCCAACCGGGCAACCGCCGTCAGCGTGCAAGTGGGAACGCCAAAAAACGGGACGAAGGTCGAGTTCCGTATGCCGTAATCCATGTCGGCCGCCAGCATCACCGGCTTTTTTTCGCGCAGCATGCGCAGCACGGCACGAGCGCTGTCGGCGCGCGACAACATTTCGGCGCCGAAGCGAGCCCGGGCGTCGCGCGCCACCTGATCGACCGTGTGATTGGACATCGGCGTATAAAGCGAACCGCACGGGCGCCCGAGTTGGTAGTTGACCCACATCGACGCCGCTTCGATGCCGACGAAGTGAAAGCCCAGCATGATGGTGGGCGGCATGTCCGGGTCGTGCAGATCGATTTCGCTCTCGATCTCGAACACGCTACCGAGCTTTTTCGCCGAGCCGAACCACTGCACGCTGCGTTCGACATAACTGCGCACGGCATGACGGAACGCGCCTTGCGCCACGGCATAGCGTTTGCCCTCGCTCCAGTCGGGAAAGCACAAGCGCAGATTGGTCAGGACCACGCGTTTGCGTCGACTGGGAATCTGGAACAGCAACCAACCGAGCATATCGCCGAAGAAAGCGACCGGCGCATAGGGCAAGCGAGCGAACAAGCGCAATAGGGACAAAGCGAACGAAGTCGCGAATCTGCTCAGCATGCGTTCACCGCTAAAGCCTTGTAGGTAGAAAAATGTGGCACGGCGAAGTCAAAACGAAAACAAAAGAAGCGGCTATAATACAAGCTTCGCCGAGTTAACAGACAACTTGCGGGGCGAATGCAGGAACGGATGCGAATCCGCGACTGTGCTAGAAATCCGCTAAAGCGTCGCCGCTTTGACAAACCAGACAAGCCGGCACGCGGAAGTGAAAATGATCCGTATGACCCGTTCTTGGAGGTTTGCAGTGTCAAATAACTATTTCTTTACCTCGGAATCCGTTTCCGAAGGGCACCCGGACAAGGTTGCCGACCAAATTTCCGACGCAGTACTCGACGCGATCTTCAAGCAAGATCCGCATTCCCGTGTAGCAGCCGAAACGCTGTGCAACACCGGGCTGGTCGTGCTGGCAGGTGAAATCACCACCACCGCGAACGTCGATTACATTCAGGTCGCTCGCGACACGATCAAGCGCATCGGATACGACAATACGGACTACGGCATCGACTATCGCGGCTGCGCGGTGTTGGTTGCTTACGACAAACAGTCGCCGGATATCGCCCAGGGCGTGAACCGCGCACACGACGACAATCTCGACCAGGGCGCGGGCGACCAGGGCCTGATGTTCGGTTACGCGTGCGACGAAACGCCGGAACTGATGCCGCTGCCGATCCATCTGTCGCATCGGCTGGTCGAGCGTCAAGCCGATCTGCGCCGCGATGGCCGTTTGCCGTGGCTGCGTCCGGACGCGAAATCGCAAGTCACGATCCGTTATGTGGATGGCCGCCCGGACAGTATCGATACCGTCGTGCTGTCGACCCAGCACGCACCGGATATCGAGCTTGCGCAATTGCGTGAAGCCGTGATCGAGGAAGTCATCAAGCCGGTACTGCCCAAAGGCCTGATCAAAGGCGATATCAAATTCCTGGTCAATCCGACCGGGCGTTTCGTGATCGGCGGCCCGCAAGGCGATTGCGGCCTGACCGGTCGCAAGATCATCGTCGATACCTACGGCGGTGCAGCACCGCACGGCGGCGGCGCGTTTTCGGGCAAGGATCCGTCCAAGGTCGACCGTTCGGCGGCCTACGCCGGCCGTTATGTCGCGAAGAATATCGTCGCTGCAGGCCTGGCTTCGCGCTGCCTGATCCAGGTGTCGTACGCGATTGGCGTGGCGCGTCCCACCTCGGTGATGATCAATACCTACGGCACGGGCCGCGTTTCCGACGCGGTCATCACCGAATTGGTGCTGCGTCATTTCGACCTGCGTCCGAAGGGCATCGTCAAGATGCTGGATTTGCTGCGTCCGATCTATGAAAAAACCGCCGCTTACGGTCACTTCGGCCGCGAAGAGCCGGAATTCACGTGGGAATCGACTGACAAGGCCGCCGAGTTGGCAGCAGCGGCTGGCCTGGATGCAGCGGCAGCCTGATAGCACCGACTGACTGCACGTAAGAGGCAAAAGCAAGGCGGCCAATCCGTACGGGATTGGCCGCTTTTTTTATGGCATGCGAGTTGGTACGTGAAGTACCTGCCCGCCTGCGTCAAGTGTGTAGCGCCTTATTTACGCCCAAGCGTGGCGCGACGCCGCGAATAGCCGAAATAGATCGCCAGCCCGATAACCAGCCAGATCCCGAAGGCGACCCAGGTAAGGCTCTGCAGGTTGACCATCAAGAACAGACATGCCCCGATCGCCAGCAACGGGATCACCGGCACGCCCGGGCAACGAAACGCGCGGGGCATATTGGGCTTCGTGCGCCGCAACACCAGCACCGCCAGCGAGACCATAATAAAAGCCGCCAGGGTGCCGATATTGATCAGCTCGGCCAGCACGTTGAGCGGCACCAGCGCGCCGATCAGCCCAAAGGTCAGTCCAACCACCCAGGTATTCAGGAACGGGGTCTTGAAGCGCGGGTGAACCCGCGACAACGCCGCGGGCATCAAGCCGTCGCGCGACATCGCAAACAAGATGCGGGTCTGGCCGTAGGCCATCACGAACATCACGGTAGTCATACCCAGGACGGCGCCCAGATCGACAAACGCTGCCGCCCATGGCTGGCCGGCCGCTTGCAGTACCAGCGAGACGGGGTGCGCCGTGCCTTCGAAGTGCTGCCACGGCACCACGCCCGTCATGATTGCCGTTACCACCACGTACAACGCCGTACACAGCAACAGCGAACCGATGATGCCGATGGGCAGGTCGCGCTGCGGATTGCGCACCTCTTCGGCAGCGGAGCTGACCGCGTCGAAGCCGAGGAACGCGAAAAAGATCACGGCCGCCGCACTGAACACGCCGTCCCAGCCCATCGGCAGGTACGGGTGCCAGTTGCCCGTTTGTATGTGCGACACCCCCAGCACGATCACCAGCACCAACACGGCCAACTTGATCGAAACCATGATGTTATTGACTCGCGTGGATTTTTTCACGCCCAGCGAGATCAATGTCGTGATCGCTATCACGATCAGGAAGGCCGGCAGGTTGAACAGTGTCTGCACGTCCGGCACCGTGCCGGGTGCGGCGGTGAGCGCGGCCGGCAAAGCCAGGTCGAAACTCTGCAGCAGCGATTGCAGGTAACCGGACCAGCCGGTTGCCACCGCCGAGACGGCCAACCCATATTCCAGTAGCAGATCCCAGCCGATGATCCAGGCGAAGATCTCGCCCAGCGTCGCATAGGAATAGGTGTAGATCGATCCCGCCACAGGCACCGACGACGCAAACTCGGCATATGACAGCGCGGACAGGCCGCAGGCAATCGCCGCAATCACGAACGACAAGGTCAGCGCCGGTCCCGCCGTCAGCGCACCGGTGCCGGTGAGCACGAATATCCCCGTGCCGATGATGGCGCCGACGCCGAGAAAGGTCAGGTCCAGCGGACCGAGTGCTTTCCTGAGGCCGTTGCTTGCCGTGCTTTCGGCCAGCATGCTTTCGATACTTTTTGTACGTAACAAACTCATCTCAATGGGTCTCCTGATATTTCCCTTTGCGCGGACAGTCGGGGGCGTGGCGATGCTTCGCGATCGCCCGATTGATCTGCTTAAGGGAAGGAAGTAGCACTGGACCATGAGATGGAGCGGAAAAACGGGTGGCGCCGGAAAACAGACCAATTACCGGACCGGGTGCGAGCCAGTAGGACGATCAGGCAATCTTGCAGAAGTAGAGTGCAGCGCGTCTCAGACTGGCCACAGCGGCGGTTCGCTGAGCGCGGCGACTTGCTCGCGCAACTCGATAATGCGGTCTTCCCAGTAGCGCTGGGTGTTGAACCACGGAAACGCGGCGGGAAATGCCGGGTCGTCCCAGCGGCGTGCCAGCCATGCGGCGTAGTGAATAAGCCGTAGCGTGCGTAGCGCCTCGATCAAATAGAGTTCGCGGGTATCGAATTCGCAGAAATCCTCATAGCCGGCCAACAGATCGCCCAGCGCGCGGCTTTGCTCGGCGCGCTCACCCGAAAGCAGCATCCAAAGATCTTGCACCGCCGGCCCGCTGCGGCTGTCGTCGAAATCGACAAAATGAGGGCCGGCGTCGGTCCACAAAACATTGCCTGGATGGCAGTCGCCGTGCAGGCGCAGCGAGCGCACGTCGCCCGCTCGATCGAACGCGTGCTGCACGCCTTCCAGCGCGAGTGTCGTAATGGTGGTGTAGGCGTCCAGCAATTCAGCCGGAATGAATTGATGCGCAAGCAGGAACTCGCGCGGCTCGGTGCCGAACGCGGCGATGTCGAGCGCGGGACGCTCCTGATAGGCGCGGGTGCCACCCACCGCATGCAAGCGGCCGAGGAAACGGCCTATGCGTTCGAGGGTATCGCGATCTTCCAGCTCGGGTGCACGGCCCCCTTGGCGAGGAAACACCGAGAACCGGAAATCGGCGAACTCGTGCAGCGAACGGCCGTCGATCACCGTGGCCGGTACGGCCGGTATCTCATGCTCCGCCAACTGAGCGACGAAAGCGTGTTCTTCGAGGATCGCGGCGTCGCTCCAGCGCTGCGGCCGGTAGAACTTGGCGACGATGAACGGACTATCTTCGATGCCGACCTGATAGACGCGGTTTTCGTAGCTATTGAGCGTCAGTAGCCGGCCATCGGTGCGCAGGCCTATAGAGTCGAGCGCATCGAGCACACGTTCGGGCGTGAGCCCAGCGAACGGGACGCCGGCAGGGTTGGTGGGCGGAGCGGCGGGAAAATCGGGCTGCAGGTCGGAGTTCATGCCAACATTGTGCGGCTCGCTGCCCGATAAGGATAGGCAATTTGCCGTCCTCGATCGGGCTAGCGGCTATGCATCCTCAATGCAATTGAGCGCGAGACGCGTTGATAGGGTGCGAAGGCAGTAAATCGCCGGTATCGATCAGGTCGGTAATAAAGAACGGTTCGGTGCTGAGTTCTCGGGACGCACCAGGCTGGCCCGCGTACCAGGTGACCATGGCCATGTCGCCCAGAATTTTCGTAACGATGCCAAATGCGCCGCTCGGCACGGCGATGTGACGCGACTGCACGATGGAGCCGATTTGCATAAAGGTGCTCTCCACTAAAGTACTAATCGCAATTGTAGCGCTGCGCACCGATACGCGACCCGCGCTGGATACAGTAGCGAGCGCTAAAGGACGACAAAAAAAGCATAAAAAAGCCCATAAGCGTCCGCGCTGTGGACAAAAATCGAGGGCTGCGCGTATATTAAGGAAGGCGAATATGGTTAACCCGAAATCTTCATAATAAAAAGAACTAACTCGCTTACGAAATAAAGTACACTCGCTGCGATTCATAGCCTGCTTGCCTTTCAAGCATTTCAGTCGCCTCGAAATAGCGTTAGCCAATTGTAATCAGGTGTCTTTTCGAACGCGTAAGTACAGGGACTGAACCCACGTAAAAGTTAATCCGGCTCGATAAAAAACCAGCATGTGGATCGTCAGACTGGCGCTGAAGCGCCCTTACACGTTTATCGTACTGTCGCTGCTGCTGTTGATCATCGGCCCGCTGACGATTCTAAGAACACCTACCGATATTTTTCCGAATATCGACATTCCGGTGGTCACCGTCATATGGTCGTTTAACGGCTTGGCGCCCGATCAGATGGAGCGCCGCATTACGCTTAATTACGAGCGTGGTTTGTCGGTTGCGGTCAACGATATCGAACATATCGAATCAGAGTCGTTGAACGGTATTGCGGTGATCAAGATTTTCTTCCAGCCGGGCGCCAATATCAGCGAGGCGGTGGCGGAAATTACAGCGCTTTCGCAAACCCAGTTGCGTTCGCTGCCGCCGGGCATCACGCCGCCGAACATCCTGCGCTTTAACGCGTCGACCGTGCCTATCCTGCGGCTCGCGCTGTCATCCGACCAATTGACCGAGCAGGAACTGTACGACTGGGGCAACAACTTCCTGAAGACCCAGCTCGCCACCGTGCAGGGCGCATCGGTGCCGCTGCCTTACGGCGGCAAGCAGCGCCAGATCATGGTCGACATCGATTCGCGCAAGCTGCAGGCGAAAAATCTCTCGCCGATGGACGTGGTCAACGCGATCACGGTGCAAAACCTGATCCTGCCAGCCGGCACCACCAAGATCGGCTCGACCGAATATCAAGTGGGCTTGAACGCCAGCCCCACGAGCCTGGCCGGGCTCAATGACATGCCGATACGCACCGGTCCGAACGGCACGATCTATATCAAGGACGTCGCCCAGGTGCGCGACGGGTTCCAGCCTCAGACCAACATCGTACGCGTGAACGGCAATCGCGCAGCGCTGCTCACCGTGAACAAGAGCGGTAATGCTTCGACGCTGGACATCGTCAGCCGGATCAAGGAACTGCTGCCGACCTTGCATGCGCTGGTGCCCGACTCGCTGCGCATCGATCCGGTTTCAGACCAGTCGCTGTTCGTGCGCGCCTCGATCTCGGGCGTGTTGCGGGAGGCCTTGATCGCAGCCGGCCTGACGGCGTTGATGATTTTGCTGTTTCTCGGCAGTTGGCGCGCGACGTTGATCATCGCGGTGTCGATCCCCTTGTCGATGCTCACCTCGATCACCTTGCTCTCGGTGCTGGGCGAGACCATCAACATCATGACGCTCGGCGGGTTGGCGCTGGCGGTCGGGATCTTGGTCGACGATGCGACGGTCACCATCGAGAACATCAGCCACAATCTCGAACAGGGCAAGACCCTGGAGCACGCTATTCTCGATGGGGCGCAACAGATCGCCGTGCCGACCCTGGTGTCGACGCTGTCGATCTGTATCGTGTTCGTGCCGATGTTCCTGCTGACCGGGGTTGCGCACTACCTGTTTGTGCCGCTGGCCGAAGCGGTGGTGTTCGCGATGCTGGCGTCGTATTTCTTCTCGCGCACGCTGGTACCCACGATGGCCAACTACCTGCTGCGCTATCACCACACCGCGCCCGGTGAAGAGGCGCCGCGCTCGCGCAACCCGTTCATGCGCGTGCATCAGAATTTCGAGCGCGGTTTCGTGGTTGTGCGCAACGGCTATCGCAATTTCCTGGAAGCGCGTCTTGCTCACCCCGGTCGCTTTGCCGGTATTTTTCTGCTGTGCTGCGCCTTGTCGTTCGTGCTGATGCCGTTTCTCGGGCGTGACTTTTTTCCTGCCGTCGACTCGGGCGAAATCGCCTTGCACTTTCGGGCCAAGACCGGAACCCGCATCGAGGAAACCGCCCGTTTGACCGACCGCATCGATCAGCGCATCCGGCAGATCATCCCGGCCGGCGAGATCGCTACCATTATCGACAACATCGGTTTGCCGGTCTCGGGTATCAACTTGTCCTACAGCAACACAGGCACCATCAGCACGGCCGATTCGGACATCCTGATCAGCCTCAAGCCCGATCACCGGCCCACCGAGGGTTATGTGCGCGAATTGCGCCGCACACTGAACGCCGAATTCCCCGGCATCCAGTTTTCGTTCCTGCCGGCCGACATCGTCAGTCAGATCCTGAATTTCGGTGTCCCGGCGCCTATCGATATCCAGATCGTCGGGCGCGACGTGCTGGCCAACCGCGCGTTTGCGGCGCAATTGCTGCAACGCGTGCGTTCGGTCGCGGGGTTTGCCGACGCGCGGATCCAGCAGCCCGGCGACTTGCCGGGCATACATATCGAAGTGGACCGCACCAAGGCGCTGCAAGCCGGTTTCACGCAGAAGGACGTCGCCAACGATTTGCTGATCACGCTGTCGGGCAGTCAGCAAACCACGCCGACCTTCTGGCTCAATCCCGCCAACGGCGTAAGCTATAACGTCATCACCGAATCGCCGCAATACGACATGGATTCGCTGCAGGCGCTGTCCAACATTCCGCTGGTCACCCCGACCGGCAAAAGCACCATCCTCGGCGCGCTGGCCACGCTGAGCCGCGAAATGGGCAATGCCGTCGACACGCACTACAACGTGCAGTCGACCATCGATATATACGGGACTACTGAGGGCCGCGACCTCGGCGCGGTTGCCGACGACCTGCAGCACATCGTCGACGCATCGCGCAAAGACTTGCCGCGCGGCTCGCATATCGAGATCCGGGGGCAGGTACAGACCATGAATCAATCGTTCAGCGGCCTGGCCGCCGGTCTGTTGTTTGCGATCGTGCTGGTGTACTTGCTGATTGTGGTGAACTTCCAGTCGTGGCTGGATCCTTTCATCATCATCACCGGTTTGCCGGGGGCGATGGCCGGTATCGTCTGGATGCTGTTCCTCTCGCACACCACGCTGTCGATCCCGGCGCTCACGGGGGCCATCATGTGTATCGGGATTGCCACGGCCAACAGTATTCTGGTGGTCAGTGCCGCGCGCGAACAGTTGCTGGAGCATGGCGAGCCGTTGCGCGCCGCGCTCGAAGCCGGGTTTACGCGCTTCCGGCCGGTGCTGATGACCGCATTGGCGATGGTGATCGGCATGGTGCCGATGGCACTGGGCCTGGGCGAGGGCGGTGAGCAGAATGCGCCGCTGGGCCGTGCGGTCATCGGGGGGCTGCTGGTAGGCACCGGCGCCACGCTGTTTTTTGTACCGGTAGTATTTTCGATGATCTATCAGCGGCTGGCAGCACGCCGGCAACGCATGGTCGGGCAGATCGTGCCCCCGCAGCATTAAGAGGTATTTCGGAACGTTATGGATTCGATACATCCCCCCTCGTCGCCAGCCGTGTCGCGGCGACGCAAGATCTGGATCGCGGTTGCCGTACTGGTGGTATTGGCGCTCGGCGTGCAGGGCATCGTCGCGCGCCACTTGACGCACTCGGAGCTCGAGCGCGATGCCGCGGTTTCCAGCGTGCAGAGCGTTTCGGTGATTACGCCGATGCGCGCGGCCGCTTCCCAGGACCTGGTGCTGCCGGCCGATATGCGAGCGTACGCCGACGCGCCGATCTTCGCGCGCGTGAGCGGCTATTTGACCAAGTGGTACGTCGATATCGGCGGCCATGTCAAAAAGGGCCAGTTGTTGGCCGAAGTCGATACGCCTGAAGTGCAGGACCAGTTGCGCCAGGCCCATGCCGACGAACAGACCGCACAGGCCAATTATCTGCTGGCCAAAAGCACCGCCGATCGCTGGGATCAGATGCTGAAAAGTCACTCGGTTTCCCAACAGGAAGCCGAGGAAAAAGATAGCGACATGCAGGCCAAGCAATCGAGCCTCAACAGCGCGCGCGCCAATGTCTCGCGGCTTACGCAGTTGACCTCGTTCGGCAATCTCTATGCGCCGTTCGACGGCGTCGTGACGGCTCGCAATACCGACGTAGGACAACTGATCGATGCGGGCAGCGCGTCCGCGGGCCGGGAGCTGTTCCATATTCAGGACGCGACCACGCTGCGCGTCTATGCAAATGTTCCGCAGGCTTACGCGTCGCAGGTCAAGATCGGCCAGACGGCCGAGTTGATTCTTAACGAACAGGCGGGGCGACCCGTCACCGGTGTCGTAGTGCGTACGGCCGGTGCGGTCGATCCGGTCGCGCGTACTCTGCTGGTCGAAGTCGAAGTCAAGAATCCGACTGGCGAACTGCTGCCCGGCTCTTACGCCCAGATTCGCTTTCACCTCACGAGCAGCCAGCCAGGCTTGCTGTTGCCAGGCAATGCGTTGCTGTTTAGACCGGGCGGCGTGCGTGTCGCAGTGGTCGATGCGCAGCAACACGTCAAGCTGGTGCCGGTCAAGCTGGGAGTCGACTATGGCACGCGGGTGGCGATCGCCGCAGGCTTGACCGGTCAGGAGCGTGTGATGATCAATCCGCCCGATGCGATCGTCGATGGCGCGACCGTCAGGGTCGTGCCGGCTCCCGGGGGGGTAGCGTCGGGCGCCGCAGCGGCATCGGGTGCTTCAGGCACTTCGGGTACCTCAGAAACGTCAGGCGCGTCGGCTGCGGCCGCCGCGCCCTCCGCGGCATTGGCCCCGGCCTCGGGTGCAGCGGCTATGCCCAGAGCGGCGTCCGGAGCCACGTCATGAGGCGAACGCGCCTGAGACGAACGTGCAGCAGCGTGGCGAGTCGCGCCTTTACGTTAAGTGCCGCGCTGGCGTTGGCGGCATGTTCCATGGGCCCCGATTATGTGCGCCCGAGCGCGCCGGTTGCCGCTGCCTACAAGGAAGCGCTTCCCAGCCCCGACACCTCGAACTGGACGCCCGCGCAGCCGGGTACAGCCGCCGCACAACGCTGGTGGGAAGTCTACGGCGACCCGCAACTCAATGCGCTCGAAGTGCAGGTGGCAACCTCCAACCAGAACGTCGCCGCAGCGGCTGCGCGCTATCGTTCGGCGCAGGCCACCATCGCGCAATTCCGCTCGGCCTTGTTCCCGACACTCTCGTTGGACTCGGGCTTTACTCAGACCCATGCTTCGCAGAACGTACTCTTTAAATCGAGCGCCGGCGTGACGCTGCCTGATTATCTGGTCGGTGCGGAAGTGTCGTGGGAGCCTGATTTATGGGGCCGCATTTCGCGTTCGATCGAAGGCGCCGAGGCTTCGGCGCAGGCGAGCGCCGCCGATCTGCAGGGCGCTTTGCTGTCGATGCAGGCCGAGCTGGCCACCGATTATTTCCAACTGCGCGGCATCAAGCAGGAACAGCAACTGCTAGTCTCCACCGTGCAGGCCTATCAGCGCGCGCTGACGCTCACGCAAAACCGCTACAACGGTGGCGTGGCGCCCGAATCGGACCTGACCCAGGCCGAGGCGCAATTGCAAGAGACGCAGGCGCAGTTGCTCGATCTGGGCGTCATCCACGATCAGCTTGAGCATGCGATTGCGATTTTGATCGGACAAAGCCCATCGACGTTTACGCCGACGGCGCCGCCCTTGGGTCAAGACGATCCCGCGCCGTCCGCGGCGCTCTCCGCCGTGCCATTGGGCGTGCCGTCCACGCTGCTTGAACGACGCCCCGATATAGCCGCCGCCGAACGCCGGGTGTCCGCTGCCAACGCACAAGTGGGCGTGGCGACGGCGGCATTTTTTCCGAACCTGTTCATTACGCTGACCGGTGGGCTGGAGTCGACCAATTTCGGCCCGTTCCTGACCGCACCGAGCCGCTATTGGTCGCTGGGCCCGCAACTGGCCGGCACGATACTCGATTTCGGTGGCCGTGCAGCAACCCGCAACCAGGCGCGTGCCGGCTACGATGAAAGTGTCGCGGATTATCGCGAGACCGTGCTGGGCGCATTCCAGCAAGTGGAAGATAATCTGGCCGCGCTGAGGATACTCGAAGCCGAGACGAAAGCCGAGCAGGCCGCCGTGGTGGCGGCCGAGCGTTCGTTGAGCCTGCTGAGCAACCGCTACGAAAACGGCGCCATCACCTATTTGAATGTGGTGATCGCGCAGACCACCGCTTTGTCCGACGAGCGTGCAGTGGTATCGCTCCAGCGTCGCAGGCTGGCGGCCAGCGTCGGGCTGGTCATGGCGCTCGGCGGCGGCTGGAACGTCGCGGAACTCGAAGCGAAACCGACAGATCGGTAGCCTGTGCGGCAAGCCGCGCGGTAATCTACAGTGAGCCGCAGTGAGCCGCAGTGAGCCGCGGCAATCCGCAGTACCCCGCGCCGCGGCTCATTCGCCCAGAATCCGCGCCCGATGATCGGCCATGAAAATGAAGCAATGAGCGGGCCGTCATGCCGCACGACTGCCGCGGGTTTGCTACAATGCCGACATCTGAGGAGCGTTGCGACGGGTTTTTCCCGCCAGGCTCAGATCCTTGCTTCGGCGCCGACGACTTTCGGCTGCCGCATCAAACGGCGCTCACGTCTATTTTCTATTCTGCTTAGAAAGGAGGGCGTGATGAACGCCGCTGTTTACGAACAATCGAATACCCAACCTAATTCTTCCAGCGATTATCTGGTTGCCGACATGTCGCTCGCCGGCTGGGGCCGCAAAGAAATCGCCATCGCCGAAACCGAAATGCCGGGCCTGGTTGCCATGCGCACCGAATACGGTGCAGCGCAACCGCTCAAGGGTGCTCGCATCGCCGGCTCGCTGCACATGACCATCCAGACCGCAGTGCTGATCGAAACGCTCAAGGCACTGGGCGCCGATGTGCGCTGGGCGTCGTGCAACATCTTCTCGACCCAGGATCACGCCGCGTCCGCGATTGCCGCGACCGGCACGCCGGTGTTCGCCTTCAAAGGCGAGAACCTCGACGAGTACTGGGAATTCACCCACCGCATTTTCCAGTGGGGCGAAGGCAAGAACGCCAACATGATTCTCGACGATGGCGGCGACGCCACGTTGCTGCTGCTGCTGGGCACGCGCGCCGAGAGCGACCGTTCGGTGATCGCCACCCCCACCAATGAAGAAGAGGTCGCGCTGTACAAGGCAATCGCGCGCTACCTGGCTATCGACCCGCATTGGTATTCGGTGCGCCTGAAAGAAATCAAGGGCGTTACGGAAGAAACCACGACCGGCGTGCACCGCCTGTATCAGATCGAAAAGGAAGGCAAGCTGCCGTTCCCCGCGATCAACGTGAACGACTCGGTCACCAAGAGCAAGTTCGACAATCTGTACGGCTGCCGCGAATCGCTGGTCGACAGTATCAAGCGCGCTACCGACGTGATGGTTGCCGGCAAGGTGGCTGTGGTGGCCGGCTACGGCGACGTGGGCAAGGGCTCGGCGCAGTCGCTGCGTGGCCTGGGCGCGACCGTCTGGATTACGGAAATCGACCCGATCTGCGCGTTGCAGGCGGCGATGGAAGGTTATCGCGTGGTGACGATGGAATACGCCGCCGACAAGGCCGATATTTTCGTTTCGGCCACCGGCAACTTCCATGTGATCAATCATGAGCACATGAAGCGCATGCGCAACAACGCGATCGTGTGCAACATCGGCCACTTCGATTCGGAAATCGACGTGGCGTCGCTGCAGCAATACACCTGGGACAACATCAAGCCGCAGGTGGACCACATCGTGTTCCCGGACGGCAAGCGCATCATCCTGCTGGCGCAGGGTCGCCTGGTCAACCTTGGCTGCGGCACGGGCCACCCGTCGTTCGTGATGTCGAATTCGTTCACGAACCAGACTCTGGCGCAAATCGAGCTGTACACCCGTCCTGATGCCTATCAGAACAAGGTTTACATTTTGCCCAAGCATCTTGACGAAAAGGTCGCGCGTCTCCATCTGGGACGTATCGGTGCAGAACTTTCGACGTTGACGGACGAACAGGCAAAATACATCAGCGTCGACAAGAACGGCCCGTACAAGCCGGATCACTATCGTTATTGATTAGCGCAATGCGCTGCAAAGCGCAGTGAAAATGCTCTAAACCGAAGCGCCCCGGCAGGCTGTGAGCCTGCCGGGTTTGTTTTCCTCGGCCGAGATAACGCTGTAACGTCGACGACGCAAGGCATGCGCACGCGATTGACGATCCGGTTCCCGTTTCCTTGGTTTGGAGGTTTTATGCAACTGTTACTGACCTGGTTGATCAATGCGCTCGCGCTGGTCATTATCACGCGTCTGATTCCGTCGATTCAAATCAGCGGGTTCGGTACCGCGATGATCGTGGCCGTGGTTCTGGGCCTGATCAATGCTTCGCTGCGGCCCATTCTGATCCTGCTGACCTTGCCGGTTACCTTGATCACGCTCGGGTTCTTCATCCTGGTCGTCAATGCGTTGATGTTCTGGCTATGCGCATCGCTATTGAAAGGCTTCGAGGTGTCGGGTTTTTGGTCGGCATTTTTCGGCTCGCTACTCTATAGCTGTGTGTCCTGGGTGCTGTCGGCCGTGATTTTCGGCCACCGGACCACGTTCTGATCCGTTATTTATTCTCTATGCACGCCACTGAACTTTCCTTCGAGTTTTTCCCGCCCAAGACGGCAGAGGGGCTCGATAAGCTGCGCGCTGCGCGCGTCGAGCTATTGCCGCTGAATCCGAAGTTCGTATCCGTCACGTTTGGCGCCGGCGGTTCGACCCAGCAGGGCACGCTCGATACGGTGCTCGCACTGGCGAGCGACGGTGCGCAGGCCGCGCCGCACTTGTCGTGCGTAGGTTCGTCGCGGGCCAATATTCGCGAGATCCTGAATCGGTATCGCGACCACGGCATTCACCATATCGTGGCCTTGCGTGGCGACTTGCCGTCGGGCATGGGTGAAATCGGCGAGTTTCGTTATGCGTCTGAGCTGGTCGAATATATCCGGGCTGAAACCGGCGATTGGTTCAACATCGAAGTCGCGGCTTATCCGGAATATCATCCGCAGTCC
>Ga0302314_10006940_pt1 | contig 20423 bp, 21 predicted proteins | sample III_Palsa_N2_3_FD_200533 | JGI IMG/M metagenome (GOLD analysis project Ga0302314, IMG submission 200533) | Peat permafrost microbial communities from Stordalen Mire near Abisko, Sweden - III_Palsa_N2_3 | ecosystem: Environmental > Terrestrial > Soil > Palsa > Peat permafrost | place: Sweden... | reverse complement strand
GGTAGCGGACGCCGGGAAGGTCCTTAACGCGGCCGCCGCGGATCAGCACCACCGAGTGCTCCTGCAGATTGTGGCCCTCGCCGGGGATGTAGCACACCGCCTCGATGCCCGAGGTCAGGCGCACCTTCGCGACCTTCCGCAGCGCCGAGTTCGGCTTCTTCGGCGTCACCGTATAGACGCGCGTGCACACGCCGCGGCGTTGCGGCGAGCCCTTCAGGGCCGGCACCTTGTTGCGCGCGACCTTGTTGGCGCGCGGCTTGCGGATCAACTGGTTGACCGTCGGCATTCGAACTCTTCGACTTTCGTCCAATGGCATGAGGCCTGGCGAGCGCGGCGTCCGATAAACACGAAACGGCGCCGAACGCATGGCGTATGCGTTGCGGCGCGCCTGCGATCCATGTGACGGAACGCTTCGGCCTATCGGAGCGGGCGCGAACCCGGCCCCAAAAAGGAGGGCGGTTGATACGCGCGAAGGGGACGGAAAGTCAACGGGCTGGTGGGAGGTGACCGGCCGGCCCCGCCGACGTCTAGTCCGGCTCCACTGTTTCACCGTCCGCACCCGGCGCGGCTCCATCGGCCAGCAGACGCAGCAGCATGGCGCAACCACCGCGAAGGCGCTCGCTGTCGATGCGGGCGAAGGCGGCGACAAACCCAAGCCCCTCGGGACTGCTCAGGAACTCCATGACCGCCGCTCGCGCGTCGGCCTTGTCCGCCGCTTCGCCCTCCCCTTCGCTCGTCAGCGCCGGGCCGCCTTCGAAGAAGTAGGCGATCGGCGTCTTCAGCGCCCCGGCCATCTCGAACAGCTTGGTCGCGCTCACGCGGCTGACACCGTTCTCGAATTTCTGGATCTGCAGGGCGCTCAGTTCGACGGCCTCACCGAGTTCGGCTTCGCTCAGTCCCCGGACTCGTCGACGAAGGCGCAACCGGGCGCCGACATGCCGGTCGAGCGAAGCGGACCCTCGACGCTCACTGAAGAGAGACATCGGACTTGAGTGTCCTCATGGCCAACGCTGCTTGGTATAAGGCGGTCACATGTCGATCCGTGACACGACGACCCCCTTAATCTGGGGTAGCGGCAAGGGATGGCGCTGTCTACCGGCGCGGGCCTGTTTAAGATCGCCGTGGCGCAAATCGCCGTCAATCAGCACAGTTTGGTCGACGGTGGCGCGAATGTTTGGCGGCGCATATGTCGAATTACAACATTCTTGGTCAGCAGAGACCGAAATAAATCATCAGCGCCATTGTAATTCGCGAAATAAAGCAGAAGATAAAAAAGAAGCTGCACGCCGCCGCATAATGTCTACTCGTCGTAAATATTTGTGCGAGATAGACGCCGCCGGGGCGCGCGAGAATTTGATTTATGAACTTCAGGAATGCTTTTTTATCGGCGATCGCGCCATCCGATACGGCCGCGCTGACTCCGGGGCTCACCGAAGCAACACTTGGTATCGGACAATTGTTGTGTGAAGCCGGGCAACATCCGGAAAGTGTTTACTTTCCAAGCGGCGCCGTCATCTCGGTGGTCGCGCTGCTCAAGGACGGGCGCTCGTTCGAGACCTCGTCCATCGGCTTCGAGGGCGTCGCCGGCCTGTTGCCCGCGCTGACCGAGATCGCGCCGGTGACCCGCATGTTCGTCCAGATCGCCGGCGGCGCCATGAAACTGTCGGCGGCGAAGCTGCGGGAGCGCGCCGACGAAAGTCCCACCCTGATGCGGCTCATCCTGCTGCACGCACAGATAAACGCCAGCCAGGCAGAGCAGACCGTCGCCTGCAACGCCTCGCATCACCTGCCCGAACGGCTCGCCCGTTGGCTGCTCATCTCCCACGATCGGGTCGACAGCGCGACCATGCTGCTCACCCAGGACTATCTGGCGGTGATGACCGGCGCCGTGCGCAGCTCGGTCAGCCAGACCGCCAACGCGATGAAGCAGGCCGGGCTGATCGACTACAGCCGCGGACGGCTGCAGATCCTGGATCGCGCCGGGCTCGAGCGCCGCGCTTGCGAGTGCTACGCCATCGACCGAGCGAACCGCGCCTCGCTCTTTGCGACCGCCTGAATCCGGGGATCACCCCACTTCGTCGGTGAACACCGTGAACTCCGCCAAGGTCGCCGGGCCGAAGGTGGTGGAGATGGCGACATCGGCGGCATCGCGGCCGACCGCCATCAGGATGCGGCCAATCCGCGGGGTGTTGTGGCGTGCGTCGACGGTGCGCCAGCCGCCGCCGAGCCAGACCTGGAACCAAGCGCTGAAATCCATCGGCGCGTCCGACACGGGCACGCCGATGTCGCCCAGATAGCCGGTGCAGTAGCGGGCCGGGATGTTCAGCGCGCGGCAGAGCGTGATGGCCAGGTGCGCGTAGTCGCGGCAGACGCCGAGCCCCTCCTCGTGAGCCTCGTGCGCCGTGCGGGTGGCGCGGGCATGCTCGTAGCCGAAGCGGATGCGGCCGTGGGCGTAGTCGAGCACCGCCTGCACCCGCGCCCAACCGGGCGGCGTCGCGCCGAACAGCTTCCACGCGGTGTCGCTCAGGTGCTCCAGTTCGCAATAGCGCGACGGCAGCAGGTACTCGACCACATAGTCGGGCAGATCGTCGATGGCGTGCTGTTGCGCATCGGCGGGCGCCGGGTCGGGCAGCCCCAAGTCGCGGATGGTGAAGTCGGTGCGGAAGGTGGTTCGGCCGGCGGGGGCGACGAGGCGGGTGCAGATGTTGCCGAAGGCGTCGACATAGGTGCGGATCGGCACATAGGGGTCGGTCAGCATGAAATCGGGCGTCTCGAGATCCGGCGCGCGTTCGGGCCGGACGTTGAGCATCATCAGCATCGGGGTCGGGCCGGGCGTCTCGTAAGTGATGCGGTACCCGGCTCTGATGCGCATCGAAACCTTCGCGGCTAACCCGCTCCAGCAACTCTCAGCCGCGCGGCTGGTTGCTTGGCCGCGGCGTCGTCGGTGGCGATGTCGATCTCGACATCCATGCCGAGGAAGTCGGAGCGCATGCCCCGCCAGGCGCCGTGCAGCGGCGCGGCCATGCGGGCGTCGGTCGCGGTCGCCACGCGGATCAGGCCGGCGTTGCCGACGATGCCGTTGGTGGGGTCGAAGTCGGTCCAGCCGCAGCCGGGCAGATAAACGCGGACCCAGGCGTGGGTGTGGCCGTGGCTGGCGCCCGCGGCCTTGGGCGAGCCCGAATAGACGTAGCCGGAGACGAAGCGGGCGGCGAGGCCGAGGCTGCGCGCCGCCTCCATCATCAGGAAGGCGAAGTCGCGGCAGCTGCCGCGTCCGCGCTCCAGCGTCACGCCCGGCGTCTGCGGCGGCCCGACCGGTCGGACCTCGTAGGCGAAGCTTCCCCGCACCGCGTGGGTCATGTCGCTGAGCAGCGTCGCCAGCGAGGTGCGCCCCACCGGCCGCAGGAACCGCCGCGCCCAAGCCTGCGCCTCGCCGGGATGGCGCGGCCGGACGGACGCCTCCAGCGCGGCCGCCTCGTCGGCGTCATAGGCGAAACCGCCAGCGTCGATCGCATCGTCGCTCGCCAAATCGAGCACGCCGTGGACCGTGTGCTCGAGCTCGGCGCGGCTTTCGACCCGCAGTTCGTCGGCGCGGGCGTCGAAACGCGCGACGGCGACGGTGGCGTCGGTCAGATCGTGCAGGTGATGCAGCGCCGACGGCCCGGGCGAGATCGCCAGGTCGTAGGCGATAAGCCGCTGGTCGAACGCCTCCAGCGGCCGCAGCATCATCCGGTGCTCGCCAAAGCCGACCCGGTTGCGATACCGGTAGCGCGTCAGGTGACGGATGGAGACGATCGTCATTGCCCAATGGTTCGTCCGATTCCAGGGAGGCGTCCACGCGGCTGCTGAGCGCGGATGAGGCGCCGCCCTACTCTGTCGTAAATCCGGGCGCCGAATCGCCGCTGCTGCTTGTCGGCGACCATGCGGGCCGCGACATTCCGCGGCGCCTGAAGGGGCTCGGCCTGCCGCCGGGCGCGCTCGACGGCCATATCGCCTGGGATATCGGCGCCGGCGCCCTGGGCGAGGCGCTCGCCGCGCGACTCGGCGCAACCTTCATCCGCCAGCGCTATTCGCGCCTGGTGATCGACTGCAACCGCGATCCCGCCCGCCCGGATGCGATGCCGGAGATAAGCGACCGGGTCCCCGTGCCCGGCAACACCGGCCTGGACCCCGGCGGGCGCGCGGCGCGGGTTCGCGAGATCTTCGAGCCTTACCACGCCCGCATCGCCGCCGAGCTGGATGCACGGACCGGACCGACGGTGGTGGTCTCCGTCCACTCGTTCACGCCGGTGCTGGCCGGCGCGGCGCGGCCGTGGCGCTTCGGGGTGCTGCATCTGGGCGCCTCGCGCTTCAGCCAATCGATGCTGGCGCGGCTGCGCGCGGCGTTCGGCGAGGATCTGGTCGGCGACAACCAGCCCTACAGCATGGACGGGACCGACTTCACCGTGCCCCGTCACGCGGTGGCGCGCGGGCTCGACTACCTGGAGCTGGAAGTCCGCCAGGACCTCATCGGCGAGCCGGCCGGCCAGGCCGAGGTCGCCGCGCGGCTCGCGCCGATGCTGGCCGAGAGCGCCGCTGAACTCTTGGCGTAAACGCTCGCGCCAGCTCGGCTTCCGCGAGCGTGGAAACCTTATTTTTTCATCCGGACCCGGATCATTTTCACTTGCGCGCACGGCGCGCCGACCCCAGGTTCGCGGCTGGATCGGTCGGAGCCCACGATGCTGCCAGACATGGAACTCGCCCTGCGGCTGGGCGCGGCCGCCCTGCTCGGCAGCCTGATCGGCGTCGAGCGCGAGCGGCTGCTGTGGGCGGCGGGCCTGCGCACCCACATGCTGGTCTGCGTCGGCTCGTGCCTGGTGATGGTGGTCTCGGCCTACGGATTCAACGGCGTGCTCGGCCGCTATGTGGTGCTGGACCCCTCGCGGATGGCCGCCCAGGTGATCACCGGCGTCGGTTTCCTCGGCGCGGGCTCGATCATCCTGCGCAACGAGGTGGTGAAGGGTCTGACCACCGCCGCCAGCCTCTGGGCGGTGGCGGCCGTGGGCCTGGCGGTGGGCGGCGGACTCTATCTCGCCGCCCTCATGACCACCGTGATCATCCTGCTGATCCTGGCCGGCATCAAACCGCTGGAGGAGCGCTTCCGCGGCCGCCGCGGCCCGGTGGAGCTGCGGCTGCAGGCCGAGCACGGGGTCATGTCGCTGGGCTATCTCGAGCAGACGCTCGGCTGGCGGGCCGCCCGTGTGAAGCAGCTGGTGGTGACGGCGAGCGAACTGGCCGGTACGGACGAAGTGACCATGACCCTCTCCGCCCAGCCCGTCCGCGACACCGACGAGATGATCCGCCTGCTCGGCGACCTTCCGGCCGTCGCGACCGTCAGCCGGGCAGCCTGATCGCCTGGCTCCGCTGAAAGCGGTTTCCCTCGCGGCGCGGGCAGTCTAGGTCGCCGCGATGGTGTTCCTGCTGCTCCTCGCCGGCCTGTGGGCGGGCGTCCAGAACGCGCTCGCCGGCGGCGGCTCGTTCGTGACCCTGCCGGCGCTGATCCTCTCCGGTCTCGACGCGCGCGCCGCCAACATCACCTCGACCATCGCGCTCTTCCCCGGACAGGTGACCACCGGGCTGGCGGGCCGCCGGCTGGTCTCGGGCGCCGAGCGGCTGTCGTTCCGCGCCCTCTTCGTGATCAGCCTGGCGGGTGGCGTGGTGGGCGCGCTGCTGCTGCTGGCGACGCCGGCGAGCTTCTTCGCCCTGATGCTGCCCTGGCTGGTGCTGGCGGCGACCGCGCTCTTCGCCTGGGGCAGCTTCGGCCGCCGCGCGAAGGCTGAGCGCAAGCCACTCAGCCCAGCCGTGGCGGGCGCGATGCAGTTCCTGATCGCCATCTACGGCGGCTATTTCGGCGGCGGCATCGGCTTTCTGATGCTGGCGGCGCTGACCATCGCCGGCCTGCCGGTGCGCACCGCCGCGGCGACCAAGAACGTGCTGGCCGGGGTGATGAATGGCGCGGCGGTGCTGATCTTCGCCTTCTCCCGCGACGTCCATTGGCTGGACGCGGCGATTCTCGGCGTCGCGGCGATCGTCGGCGGCCTCGCCGGGGCGTGGATGCTGCGCTGGGTCAACGAGAAGGCGCTGAAGGTCGGCGTGGTGATCCTCGGCCTGGCGCTGACGGTGGGCCTGTTCCTGCGCGGATAGGCTCTATGAGCCGATCCGCACCTCGCCGGAGCCTACGATGGCCTTGGAGACCGGGCCGGTGACACGGGTCACCCGCACGCCGCCCGAGCCCACCACCGAGACCTTCAGCGAATCGGCCACCCCCGCCAGGACGATGTCGCCGGAGCCGGCGATCGAGGCCTTCATGGCGCTGGCGTGGCCGGCCGCCACCCGCACGTGTCCCGCGCCGGCGATGCGGGCGTTGAGCGGTCCGTGCACCGAGGCGACCTCGATGTCGCCCGAGCCGACGTCCATCGCCGCGACCGGGCCGGCCACCTCGCGGGTCATGATCGCGCCCGAACCGGCGGCCATCAGTTCGGCCTCGCCGGCCTGGCCGGCGCGGACCTCGCCCGACCCAGCCACGCTGATCTTCAGCTTGCCGCGCACATTGCCCACCTGCCACGCGCCGCAGCCGGCGTTGGCGAGGTCGAGCGAGGCGCTGCGGCCAACCTGGCCGAACACCGCGCCACCGGCGCTGACGCGGGCGTCCATCGGCGTGTGGATGACGATCTGCGGCATGGCGTCCGCATTCACCTCGCCGACGCCGAACACATAGACGCTCGGCTGGGTCGCCGGCCCGCGGCAGTCGCGAACATTGTTGGCCGCGAAACCACCGTCCACGTGCGTCTGGCCCAGAAAGGTCCAGACCCGCAGCGGCAGGCGTGGGTTGGTCTTGACGATATCGACCTTGATGTCGGCCCGCGGCTCGGGCGAGACGATGACGCGGACCACGGCGTGGTCGATCTGCACCGTCGGCGCGGCGCACGCGGCGCCTGCCGTGAGCAGACCGGCCCCCATCGCCAGGGCCCCCAAAGACCGGCGCATCGGCGGTTCCTTCATTGATGTGGTCGCAAGCGTAGCGGCGACGGACCAGCTTGGCAGCTTAATTCGCCGTCATGGGCGGCGCACGCGGCTAGAACCACAGGTCCGCGACGCAGCGGCCGTCGGACGGCAAGTCCTTCCAGGTCTCGAGACCGTCGAAGTGGTCGATCGGAATCATCGCCACCTCCGCCGGCTCGGCGAGCCGCAGATTCACGGCCGTCCGCCGCCGGCCGTCCTCCATCAGACGCCGACCGCGCCAATGGGTGACGCAGCCACAGGTCTTGCAGAAATGAAAGCCGAGCAAACCCTCGCCGCGCACGAAGGCCTCGGTCTCGCCGGTCACCCAGATGTCCACGCCCTCATGCCCGTAGGCCCACAGCGCCCCGTAGCGGCGGCAGGCGGTGCAGCTGCAGGCGGTCGCGGACTCGATGCGGCCCTCGAGCTTCCAGTGAACCGCGCCGCAGAGGCAGGCGCCTTCGAGCATGGCGGTCATCTCCGGCTGGGCGTTAGGAAGTTGGAGCGGGTAGACGGGATCGAACCGACATCCTCAGCTTGGAAGGCTGCTGCACTACCATTGTGCTATACCCGCCGGACGCCCTCGCGGGGCGGCCGTATTCATGCACGCTTCCCGGCGGAGGCCTAGCCCGCCTTCGCCGTTCCGGCTTCGGCGCGGCAGCCGCCGCCCGCTGCGCGAGCGACGGCTGGTGGGGGAAGTAGGAAACCCATCCGCCAACAGTTCGCCCATCAAATCAACCACTTACAAATCTCATTGGTGGCATCTTGTATCAGATTTTGTAGCAGCTACGCGGCGATAATAGGGCTACGCCTGCTCCTTTCAATAGATTGACGTGTGAGCAGTGAGACCCGTTGGAGCGAAGGTGGTCGGGTCTTGACCGGCCTGCATGTTCAACGCAGTCATCATGCGGTGATCGTCACAGAAGACCAGCAGCCGCCTCGGGTAGCCGTAGACGTTCCAGCCATTTGGACAATCTCCCAGGATCAAGACTTCGGTGGAGTGAGGCACACCATAGCTGGTGAGCCAACTCATCGTCAGGGGCAGAGTGTCGCTTTCACCGACCACCACCACCGGCGGATCATTAAACCGACGCTGAAGCGTGTTTGGGCCGCCGTAGCCACCGTAGATGACACCCTCATGGTCCATAATCGGCAGTCGATTGGTGATGGTGCTCAGACTGCCTAAGTTCCATCCGCTCCTAGGCTCCAGTTCATTGATCCGGCCAAGAAACCGAAGGACGTTTGGTTGCCGAAGGAGCGGGTTGTTCACCATCGCCCTGGATGTCCAAAATCCAGCCGGCGCCGTTTTGCTGAAGGCGACGTTATTGAAGACCACCAAAACCTTGACCTCGACACTGCCGGTGAATCCGGGGTCGGTTTGTTGGCATTCAATCGCCAGATAGATTTGCGGCGTGAATGCGTCGATCAATTGCCGGATCATAGGAACACGATGGCGGTCTCAACATGGGGCGAATGCGGCCCCGCGCGCCGCAATCAGCACGGAGGCCGCGAAGCTACGCCTTAACGCGCAATTTGTAAGGCGGCGCCTAGGTGCCGGTGGGTTTTGGTCGCATCGCAGCGTTCGCTGCACGGATCGCATCGCCATAGATTCTTGACGCATCAGCACGCTTCGTCGTCGCTTTCGCCACTCGCTCGGCGCGCTGTGACGGACTTCCCCTTACGGCAATGGTCCGAGAGTCCTGCGCGTCGCGCAATTTGCTTTGGTATTTGAAAAGCGCATCGCTCTTTTTCTTCAGATTATTTTGAATATTATTCGGTCTAGTTGCGGTCCCACTGATCGCTTCAACCAAGTCTATTGGAGATACTAGCTCAAAATATCGCATCCCGTATTTATATCCAAATACTCCATGATCGCGCCTACTCAATCGTTCTGCGTCACAGCCTCGTTCCGGGCACGGGTTTGCTGTCCAGAGCGCCCCCGGCACCCGCACCGCCGAAGACCGATAAAGTTGATCGTCCACCAGATCGGCGGCCCTGCCGCAGCCGGTTGAGCGCGCTTTGCTAAATACCCGGAAATGCGAACGCCCCACCCCACCGACCGCCTGCTGGCGGAACTTAGCTATTGCGCGAACCCCCACGCCCTCACGTTGCTCAGCCGCATGAGACGCTGCGGCGATCCAGACGATTGGGGCGGCCAGTTCACCTGCCGAACCCCTGCGTGCGCCAATTGTCGGGGCCGAGAGATCGGCAAGCAGTGGCGAAAGGCGAAGACGAGGTTCGCCAACGTGGGCAACGATGACCTTGCCTTTTTGAGTCATGTCATCGGCGCGACCCCGAACGTCGATGAGGTGGGCGCCATCTTCAAAACGTTCGCCAAAGACCTGCGGAACCTCATCGACTCAAATCGCAGGAAACGTCGCAGATGGAACGCTGTGGAGTCTCTGCTCTGGCTTGAGACCGACGCGATAATGGCCGGGGACTACATCCACCTTGCTCCCGACAAGATGGAGCAGCTAGGCGAACTTGCGCCGATGTTCGTGCATCAGAACGGTCCTGTTTGGATCGTGACCGCGCACGGGATCGTCAGCCATCCGGGTGTCGATCTCCAAGAAGTTCGAGCGGAGTTCGAGCGTCGGTGGCCGGGACACAAGCGTGTCGATCTTCGTGCGTTTTGGGACAACCAGACAAAAGAAAAGAATTTGCGTGGTATAATCAATTATAGCTTAAAGCACGAGTGTCGAACGCATCTCGGTTTATACAGTGAATCATGGCCAATGTCATGGATGACCGAATATTATTCATATCTCCATGGCTGGTCACGAGGCTTTTATCGGATGCGGTCGATAGTTGGAAGAAAGACGAGTAAGAAAGATGTTATGTTGTTAGCGGATTCGTATGGAAATAACAAAGACGAATACATAGAGCCTATTCCCTTCATATACACAAATAGACATTCTGATATATACTTTAACTGATGGGCAGGAACGCGATGTCATTCGTATATCGACCCGCTCCTGTGGGACAGGTTAAGCGAACGCTCCCCCACGCCGTGGAACTCGAAGTCAACTTCGACGATGAGATGGACGACTATCGCCGCATTCGGGCCGAGCATTGGTGCCAGCTTTTCGCCATCGGCGAGTGGCTACGTCGAATTGAAACATGGACTGGAATCGCGCGGTTCGAGTTCGCAGATCACCGCGACGCGATGGAGTTCTGGCTGTCTCATTGAGACCGTAGCGGGGTTGCAGGTTTGGCGCTTACGCCCAAAACCTAGATGACGGCGGACCCGCCTCCAAGCTAAGCTCGGGCATGGACCTGACGTTCGCCGACCTGCTGACTAAGAACGACCTCGATCCAAAAAAAATACTTGTCCTGCGTCACAGTCCGAAAGAACGGTCCTTGCGCGAGGTTTTCACGACGCTCGTGACGCTCCAACACGACGCGTTCAACACCTATCAGTCGGTCCAAACGCTCAAGGTCGAAAAGCAGATGGGCGGTGCGACCCATGTCGCCGCCTTCTACGGTCTCCGCAATGAACTGGCGATGTTCATCGGCCTGTATGAACAGCGCGGCAGTCGCACGATCACCCAGGCCGACTTCGAGGCCATGCCCGCCTATCAGGCTCTTGTGGGGTTTGGCATGGGTGAGGCCACGGAGGAGGATCGGCCAACGATGCTCCACTTCTCACTCCAAGAAATGGAGGAGTTCAGACATCTTCAAGGACGTTTGGTCGTGCGATGGCCGAAACCACCCGTCCAGTGGTCACGGTGGGCGGACAGGCACTTTCCCATCCATGCCATCCACGAGGAAAACCTACTCCAAGAGCGTATCGGCGCGTGGGATGAGATCAGCCTGACATGCGCGACGATCAAACTCTGCCCGCCGTCGTGGATCAAAACGTTGTCGGGCTACCGGGGCATCTACTTCATCTTCGACCGCACACTTCGGAAGGGCTATGTCGGCGCCGCCTACGGGTCGGAAAACATCTGGCAACGGTGGTCACGTCACGCCGCGACCGGTGGCGATGCCCGTGATTTGAAGCTCTCAAACCCGGATGACTTCGAGTTCTCGATCCTCCAGCTAGTCGGGCAATCGACCCCGAAAGAGGAGGTCGAAAAGCTCGAAGCTAGTTGGAAGAGGCGCCTGCACACCCGTGGCGAGTTTGGGTTGAACGCGAACTGATCAGAACGGCGTTTGCCGTTTGATCTCGGCGTGCGCTTCCCACCCCAACTCGGAAGGTCGGGTTGTCGGCGGGTTTGACCCGCGCCGCCAGTTTGTCGCCCAGACCGGCGATCTCCGCCACCTGACCCCGGTCCATCAGTTCCGCGACGAACGAGCCCCAGCGGGTTCCTGCGGGTCGCTGGACACCCCAACGCGGTAAACCGATGCACGCGACACGCCGAGGCGCCGCGCGATTGCGGTGGCCCCCAGACCTTCCGCAGAGAGCCGCGCGATCTCGTCGGGTTTGATGGTCTTGGGGCGGCCTTTGTAAGTCCCCCGCGCTTTGGCTTTCGCGATGCCCTCCGCCTGACGCTCGCGCCGCAAGTCCGTCTCGAACTCGGCGAAGCTTCCCAGGATATTGAGCAGGAGTTTGCCGTTTGATGTGGTGGAGTCGACGGTGCCCTGTTGGACGGCGCGAAAGCCGACACCTTTGGCCGCGAGCCTGTCGATCACCTTCCGCAGATCGCTGACCGACCGAGCGAGGCGATCCAACCGAGTGACCACCAAGACATCGCCGTCGCGCACATAATCCAAAGCCAAGGCGAGTTGCTCCCGACCGTCTGTGCTGGTGCCGCTCCGCTTCTCGGCGAAGATGCGAGTGCAACCCGCCGCGCGGAGTTGATCTTCCTGGACTTCCAAGCTCTGGCCGGTCGAGGAAACGCGGGCGTAGCCGATGGTGGACATATGAATCTGTCTCGTTTGGGTTTAGACCTTGAAGCAATACCGTCTCATAATTACGAAGTCAACCCTAATGAGACGATCCAGATGTCTCGGCGCGGTGACTCGCTTGGGTAAACCTATCCGACACCCTTGGCGGCTCGGGCCGTATGCAGACAGTCGAGAGTGTCATCAATTGCACCATGGACGCGTCGCTGCCGAACACCGCGATCATATTGAAGAAAGCTAAATTAGCGGCAGTTCACCCAAATATCTTGAGAGCATCTGGTCCTATTCGAGCGCCGTATTTATTTAACAACGCTGACTCAATCTTGAACTGTGCCCCGGCTAATCCTGAGTCGTCGAAGCGTTCTCGTGGCTCTTGCATACCTTTCTCCCATGCATCTATGTAGTCCCACACTTCGTCTTCGTTGGAAAAGGTTGATCCGACCGCTTGCAAGGCCATTAACCGGCCATGCTCTCCGAGCACGTCGCCAGCCACCACATCTCTGAAAATCCGGATCATCGAAGCGCGGCCCAACCTCCACCTCACCTCTTCTTTGTCGATGCCGCCGAGCATTGAGGACAGGGAAAGGGCCGTAAGTTCAACCTGCTCCAGTTTGTCTTCGCGCCCCAAACCGGACGTAATCGCGTCCAAGCAGCCCGCGAACGTGGCAAGCTTCTCGTTCCGAATCTTCACTTTGGCTCGGATGATTGTGGCTGCGAGCACAGCCAGTAGGAGCGCGTTGATGACGACAGAGGCAAAGAGCATTTTTGCGTTCCCCTTCAGCCGGAAGATGGCGGCATGTCAGCACCGAAGCGAAGCGCCTGACCACCGGCCGCGCACTAAACGGAGGCAGAGGCGCCAGTGAGCGCGGGCGTGCAAATCTGTTCAACTGCCTCTACTGCCTGATCCAGCCGAGGCTTGATCGGATCGTTGTCCGGCGACCATCCCAGAGTCGATAGCCACGACTTCCGATCTTGAGGCAGTGAGCCAATATCCCCGTTACGCTCAAACATCATGAGCATACGGCCAGCCACAATGATCTCGTTCCGAATCCTGAACAGTTCATCGAAAGAAGTGGCCGCGCTCCGTCCAAAAATTGCTTGAAACCTATATCGTCGTGAATGGAGTAGGGCGAAAAACTCTGACTTGCTGTTGAGTCGCTCTATTGTGCGGAAATAGGAGTCGAGCTTGCGGGTGTCTTCTTCAGTCTCATCTGGGCTGCGGCGCCGTGATGCTCCCTCGTCCTCAAAGCCACCGGGAGACCTCGCTGCCTCCAATATGTCCCGCGCTTCGTAGAAGTCGGCCAAGACAGCCTCGGCAAGTTCAATCTTGCGCTTCCCAACGGTCTCCCTTCGCCATGTGTCGAGTCCAGCCTTGGCGACCACTACTCCGGCTAAGGCGGTGAGCGCAGTGATCACCGCCGGTGCGGCGAGGAGTAGGTCTTTCCAAACCGGGGAGGACGGAGTCGGGCAAACGACGATCATGTTGCGGCTATCGGCCAGAAATTCACCACCTCAAAAGAACATCTTTGGGCGCCGTCCTTCAAGCGATCCTCGGGTGCCGTCCTATCCATGTCATGGCAAAGGCTCCAGCGTGATCTGCTTTATGCTGTCCGCCAAGATCGTCAGGGCCGCGCCTTCACCATAGGTGCGGCCAACGCCACCCACGCCCTTGTGACCTGAGAGAACGTCGTGAAGCTCTTCCTTCACCGACGACGCACGCGCGGCCCGCTTCCAGCCGTGCCTGAAGCTATGGAAACAGACACGCGGATCAGTCACGCCAATTTCCCGCGTCCAACGCCCCCACCACTTCGAAAATTCGTGACACGGCCCGTATTTCGACGTGTGCGGCAGTTCGGGGAATAGATAGGTCTCGCCAGCCGCCCGCAGCGCTTCGACGTAGGCGAGCCATCCGGCGGGCATGGCGGGGTGCAGGGGGATCAACCGGGCGCTGGTTTCGGTCTTCAACGTCCGTTCGGTCAGGTCGAAATAATGAATTTCGCCATCCTGTTTGAAATCAGCCAGCTTGGCGGCGCCGATCTCCGTCAAGCGGGCGCCATGATAATAGCAGAGGATCGCCAACCAATGTTTTGCGCCCGCCGCCGGTAGCCGGCTGAAAATCAGCTTCAATTCGGCTTCGTCATAAGCGCGGCGCTTCAGGGCGAGCTTCTTTCCGCTGTTCAACCCCTCGGCGGGATTCTTCGAAATTTGGTCAAGCTGCGAGGCATAGGCGAACATCCGCACGACGGTCGAAAACCACTCGTTTTTGGTTTTGTCGGAGAGGCGCGGCCCTGTCGGCGCGGCGGCGATCAAGTCGCGGATCGGCAGCGCGTTGAGCGCCGTGGAACGATTGCGCGGGAAGCTCGCCAGCGTGGTCAGATAATCGTCAAGCTGCATCGCCGTCACCGACGACACCGGCACGTCGCCCACGAATTCGATCAAGCGCCGAATGTGAGCTTCGATCTTGCCAACCTCCTTCGGCCCCGGCGGCGGGAATTTCGCCAGCCAACGCTTGCCGAGATCGCTCAAGATCATCGCCGACGGCGGCGTGACGGCGGCCTTGAAGTCTTCCATGGCGGTCGAAATATTTTGCAAAATGGTTTCGACGTGCTGATACGCGGCGGCGAAAAGGGGACGCAGTTGGCCCAACCGCCTGTCATGGGCCGCGACCTGAATCTGACGCTGGCGCAAAACCTCCAACATCAACGGATCAAGATCGGGCGGGTTGGCCGCGCGGGTGAGACGATGAAGTTTCATTTCGGGCGCCGCTATCCACAGATTCGGATTCTTGCCGCCGAAATCCCGCCAGTGGTTAATCGCGCGCTTGGCGGCCTCGATATCAAACGGAGGCGCGGCTTTGATCCCGCGCGCTTGGGCGATCTCGCCCCCCCATTTCGCCATCAGCGGCGGCGCCAAAAACTGCGCCTCGCGCAGTTCGCTGGTCTTCAGGGACTCCTTGAACTCGCGCTGGCCGAAGGTCGGGCGTACATCGGCGGGAATTCCCATGCGGGCGTAGTAGGTGTCGCCGCGACGGATCAAACCGTAATTTTTGGAACTCATTTTGTACCAGTCTTTGTACCAAGGCAGATCGCCTAACCCCTTGCAAATCAGCTATTTCTAACGATTGCAAGGGGCTGAAGGCGGCTGGTGGGGGAAGTAGGACTCGAACCTACGAAGGCGTACGCCAGCGGATTTACAGTCCGCCCCCTTTGCCACTCGGGACATTCCCCCAACGGCCGCTCGCCGATCTGGTCTCGAAAGCTCGTCCTTCTGGCCGCCGCCACCGGTTGCGATCCTGGGCGATGAGCCTAAGACCCGCTTGGGAGACGGAGGCGCGTTTGGGACGGGCCTCCAAAATCGGAGGGCGCCTTATAGTGGCTCGGCATTTCCGGCGCAACGAGGGCGACGGCGAAGCGCGCGGCTGGTCGCCGCAGGCGGCGCGCGGCGGACGTGCGCCCGGCGGCAAGCGCGGGCCGTCACCGAGCTCGGACTGGCTCTGGGGCTGGCATCCGGTGACCGCGGCGCTCGCCAATCCGGCGCGCGGCGCGCCTCGGCGGCTGCTGGCGACCGAGGAGCGCGCCCGCGAACTGGCGACGCGGTTCCCGGCCCTCGCCGCGCCCGAGATCGCCGAGCCGGCGGACATCGCCCGCCTGCTGCCGTCCGGCGCGGCGCACCAGGGCGTGGCGCTGAAGGCCGCGCCGATCGAGCCGCTGGCGCTGGCCGAGTTGGCGACGCCCGCCGCGGGCGTGCTGATCATGCTCGACCAGGTGACCGATCCGCAGAACGTCGGTGCGGTGTTTCGCTCGGCGGCGGCATTCGGCGCGCGCGGCGTGATCGTGCAGGATCGCCACGCCCCACCCTTCACCGGCGCCCTCGCCAAGGCCGCCGCCGGGGCGCTCGATGCGACGCCGCACGCCCGGGTCGTCAACCTGGCCCGCGCCCTCGACGAGCTCGACAGCCTCGGCTGGCGCGCCATAGGCTTGGCGGGCGATGCGCCGGAGACGCTGGACGCGGTGCTGGACGGCCGGCCGACGGTGCTGGTGCTCGGCTCCGAGGGTGAAGGCCTACGCCGGCTGGTGAGTGAGCACTGCGACGCCCTGGCCCGCATCCCGATGCCGGGCGGCTTCGAGAGCCTGAACGTCGCCGCCGCCGCCGCGGTGGCGCTTTATGAGGCGGTGCGGCCGCGTTCCTGACCGCGGCACTTGCGCGAAGCCCTTGCGCCACTGGGGCGTTTCGCGCCAAATCAGGCTGACGATGGCCCAATTCCTAGGCGGCATGCCGAGCTACCATTGGGCGGCCCTGATCGGCGCTCTCGTCCAGGTCGCCCTGATCGACATCACTCTGGCGAGCGACAACGCCGTCGCCGTGGGCATGGCCGCGTCCGGCCTGCCGCAGCCGCAGCGGCGCCACGCGATCATGCTGGGTCTGGGCGGCGCGGTGGTGCTGCTCTGCGCCCTGGCCTTCTTCGCGGTGAAGCTGCTGAAGGCCGGCGGCGGCGGGCTGATCCTCGGCGGCGGCCTCCTGCTGCTGCTGATCTGCTGGCAGATGTGGCGCGACCTCAGGGCCCGGCGGCACGGCCACACGACCGCGCCCGGCGGCTACGAGCAGAAGACGCTGCTGCGCGCCCTCACCCAGATCTTCCTCGCCGACATCTCCACCTCGCTGGACAATGTGCTGGCGGTCGCCGGCGTGGTGCGCGACCAGCCGCCGTGGGTGCTGTTCGTCGGCCTGGCGCTCTCGGTGGTGCTGACCGGCTTCGCCGCCGCTCAGGTGGCGCGGCTGCTGCACCGCTGGCCGTGGATCGGCTACATCGGTCTCGTCGTGGTGCTGTTCGTCGCCGGGCAGATGATCTGGGACGGGACGACACAGCTCGGCTGGGTGCGACTGTAGCCCCCCACAAGGCGCGATCGACGCCAAGGCCCCTGGGAGCCTCGCCAGCGCGCGAAGTGACGTTACTGGTTTACCCATCCGGGACCCCCGCCGCGGGCCTCTGGCGCCCCTCCAGGGCCGTTTAAACGACATGCAGAGCGGCGAAGGTCGGAGTCGCCGATCCTTGCGCCGCCCTGCCCTATTTCACGACCAGCGACAGGTCGTCGACCGAGCCGTCGTTGTAGGATCCTTCGACCCGCGTGAGCGTGATGGTCACCAGCGCCGTGGCCGCGCCGGCCGGCGCCAGGCCGCTGACCGCGCGGCGGAAGAGACCTGTCTGATTCTTGCGGTCTTCCGGGGTCGCCGGCCCGAGCCGCGCCGGGGCGCCCACCGTCTTGCCTGCCAGGTTCTTGAACACGAGGGTGACCGTGGCCGCGTCGCCCTGGGCCTCGTAGCCGCCGAGCCAACCGTCGAGAACGAATCTCGCCTTACCCGCGTCGATCTGGCTGCGATAGGCGGCCAGCGAGACGGTCTGGGACGCGGTCGAGAGCGGCGCATTGCCGCCGGCGAAGAAGTTGTGGCCGCGATGGGGCGGACCCGGCGAGGTCTGGTCCGGAAAGCCACCCGACGCGCCATATTGCACGGCGGTGAACTGGCCGGTGACGCTCCAGCCCGGCGGCGGGACCACGTCGCTCGAACTCGCCGCCCCGGCGCCTGCCTCCGCGTCGCCGTTCACGATCAGGTTGTCGCCGACCGGCTGGGCCCAGGCCAAGCCACCGCCTTGGACGACCAGCACGGCGGCGGCGAGGCCGATGGCGAGGCGGAGGGGCGATCGTTTCGTCATCGGGCGGGGCTCTCGCTGGCGGGATTCGGGGAACGACCTTAGCTCGCTACTCCACCCCGGCGAAGCGCTCCGTCCAGGCCGCGACCTCGGCGTCCTCGATCTTGCGGAACATCACCGGCGGCGTGGTGATCTTGCGGCCGGCTGGCACCCGTGAGAGCTCCGAGGCGATATCGCCCCCCGGCCAGGTCGGCGGATAGGGCTCGCCCAGCGCCACGGCGATGGTCTCGGCCGCGAACGGGATGATCGGGGCGGAGACGCGGGCGAACAGCGCCGCCAGGTTCAGCGCCGTGCGCACCACCACCGCCGCCCGCGCCGGATCGGTCTTGATCGCGGTCCAGGGCGCAGCTTCCTGCAGATATTCGTTGCCGGCCGCCCAGAGCCCGCGCAGCGCCTGGGCGGTCTTGCGGATCTCGATCGCCTCGAACTGGGCGGTGAGGTCCGCCAGCCGCGCGGCGACGTCCGCATAGAGCGTCCGCTCCAGCGGCCCCGGCTCGCCGCCGGCGGGGACGACGCCCTCGAACCGCGCCTCGCAGAACTTGGCGATGCGGTTGACGAAGTTGCCGAGCACGTCCGCCAGGTCGCGGTTCACCGCCGACTGGAAAATGTCCCAGGTGAACGAGGTGTCGGAGTGCTCCGGCGCATTGGCGGTGAGGTACCAGCGCCAGCAGTCAGCGGGCAGCAGCTCCAGCGCCGTGTCCATGAAGACCCCGCGCTTGCCGGAGGTCGAGAACTTGCCGCCATACCAGTTCAGCCAGTTGAACGCCTTCAGCACGTCGACGCTCTTCCACGGCTCGCCGGAGCCGATCAGGGTCGCCGGGAAGCTCACCGTGTGGAAGGCGACGTTGTCCTTGCCCATGAACTCGACGTAGCGGACCTCGTCCGCCCCGGCGTCCTCGCGCCACCAGCGCCGCCAGTCGCCGCCGGTGGCGTCGGCCCATTCCTCGGTGGCGGCGATGTATTCGATCGGCGCGTCGAACCAGACGTAGAACACCTTGGTCTCGAAGCCGGTGCGCGGCTGGCCGCCCCGCAAGACCGGGACGCCCCAGGCGAGGTCGCGGGTGATGCCCCGGTCGATCAGCCCCTCGTCGAGGTGTTTGAGCGCGATCGAGCGGGCGAAGCTGGCGAAGTCGGTCTTGGTCTCCAGCCAGGCGCGGATCGGGCCGGCCAGCTTGGTCTGCAGCAGATAGAGGTGGCGGGTCTCGCGCACTTCCAGGTTCCGCGAGCCGGAAACCACCGAATAAGGTTCGATCAGGTCGACCGGGTCGAGCAGCCGGCCGCAATTGTCGCACTGGTCGCCCCGCGCCCGTGGAAAGCCGCAGTGCGGGCAAATCCCCTCGATGTAGCGATCCGGCAGGAAGCGCTTGTCGTCGATGGAATAGACCAGCTCGTCGGTTCGCTCCTCGATCAGGCCGTTGTCCTCCAGCACCTCGGCGAAGTGCTGGGTGAGGCGGGCGTTCTGCGGCGACGACGAGCGGCCGAACCAGTCCCATGAGAGACCGTAGGCGCGGCCGATATCGTGCTGCAGCCGATGATAGGTCTCGCAGTAGCTGAGGATGTCGGTCCCGGCCTCGGCGGCGGCCAGCTCGGCCGGGGTGCCGTGCTCGTCGGTGGCGCAGATGTAGAGCACCTCATGGCCGCGCGAGCGCTGGAAGCGGGCGTAGACGTCCGCCGGCAGCATGGAGCCGGCGAGATTGCCGAGATGCTTGATCCCGTTGATGTACGGCAGGGCCGAGGTGATGAGGATGCGGGCCATGACGGTCCCCTTATGTCATCCGGAAGGAAGGGCGAAGCGGGTCCTTCTCCCCTTGCGGGAGAAGGTGGCCCGAAGGGCCGGATGAGGGGTCGATGGGCGGCGGCCGGAAGGCGGTGACGCTAATCGGATAAGGCGGTGCGACCCCTCATCCGACGGGCATTCGCCCGCCACCTTCTCCCGCAAGGGGAGAAGGGAGGTTCGCGGCGTATGTCCGGCGCTGATCCATGACCCGGTGAGATAGGGCGCCGTGGCTCATCCGCCAAGCCCTTCACTCTGAAGCGCCGCCAGCGGCTCGCCATCGGCGCCGCACAGGGTCCAGCCGCCCCGTCGCCGCAGATAGAACTGGTAGTAGCCCGCCGACACCGCCATCACCACCAGGTTGGCGATCAGGCCGGGGCGGCCCTCGGACGGGTCCATCCAATCGGCGACCGCCACGCCCGCCAGCCCCGCCAGCGCGGCGAGCGGCCAGAACGGATAGAGCGGCATCCGGTAGTGGCCGTGGGCGGTCGAACCGTTGCGGCGGCCGACCATGACCGCCACCGAGACCCCGGCGTAGAGCATCACCACATTGGTGCCGGTGAGGATCACCAGTGGGCGCAGCGGCAGGAAGCAGCAGACCAGCGTCGCCGCGCCGGTGACCAGGCTGGAGATCCAAGGCGAGTGGAAGCGCGGATGCACCGCCGCGAACCAGCGGTTCGCCGCGCCCGGCCAGACCTTGTCGCGGCCGCTGCAGAACAGGTAGCGCGCGTTGACCAGGCCGATGGCGATCATCGCGTTGACGATGGCGACCACGATGCCGAGGCTGACCGCCTTGTCGACGAACCCCCCGCCGGTGGCGAGCAGGAAGGCCGGAAACGGCTGCTCCGCGCCCAGCATCGCCTTCAGGTCCGGCGCGCCGGCCAGCGCGGCGACGATCGGGATGAATTCGGCCAGGGCGGCGACGGCCAGCGAGGCGAACACCACCCAGGCCACGTTGGTGCGCGCCTCGTACATCTCCTCGCCGAACGAGACCGCGCCGCCATAGCCGTTGAAGGCGTAGATGGCGGCGGCCATGCCCAGGCCCATCGCGGCCCAGGA
>Ga0302314_10006939_pt1 | contig 20424 bp, 20 predicted proteins | sample III_Palsa_N2_3_FD_200533 | JGI IMG/M metagenome (GOLD analysis project Ga0302314, IMG submission 200533) | Peat permafrost microbial communities from Stordalen Mire near Abisko, Sweden - III_Palsa_N2_3 | ecosystem: Environmental > Terrestrial > Soil > Palsa > Peat permafrost | place: Sweden... | reverse complement strand
CACGCCCGCCTCGCGCACGGCGCTCAGCACCTGCTCGACGCCCGCGTCGGCGGTCTTGAAGGTCACCGCCAGTTCGCCGCCCGGGCGCAAGGTTCCGACGAAACGGCCCAGCGGCGGGGCCGCCAGCAGCTGTTCACGCGGCGTCACCACCACGGTGCGCGTGTCCAGGCGCCGCAGCAGCTGGCTGGTCGGCTCGCAGGCCACCACCTCGCCGCGATTGACGATGGCGATGGTGTCGCAGAGTTCCTGCGCCTCCTCCAGATAGTGGGTGGTGAGCACGATGGTCACGCCGCGCTGGTTCAGACCGACCACATAGCTCCACAGCTGCCGGCGCAGCTCGACATCGACCCCGGCGGTGGGCTCGTCCAAGATCAGGATCGGCGGGTTGTGCACCATGGCCTTGGCGACCATCAGCCGGCGCTTCATGCCGCCCGACAGCTGGCGCACATAGGCGTCGGCCTTGTCGGCCAGACCCAGGGCGCCCAGGATCTCCATCGTATGCCGCTCGCGCTTGGGCACGCCGTACATGCCGGCCTGGACGTCCAGGGATTCGCGGGGGGTGAAGAAGACGTCGGCGGCGATCTCCTGGGGCACCACGCCGATGGCGGCGCGCGCGTCGCGCGGGCGCTGGTCGATATCGCGATCCCAGATCCTGACCGTCCCGCTGGTCTTGCGCACCACGCCGGCCAGGATGTTGATGAAGGTCGACTTGCCGGCCCCATTGGGGCCCAAAAGGCCGAAGATCGAGCCGCGCGGGATCTTGAGGTCGATATTGTTCAGCGCGGTCTTGGCGGGCGTGGTCTTGGTGGCGGCGTAGGTCTTGACGAGGCCGCGCGCCTCGATGGCGTAGGTGGGAAGGTCCATGGAAATCCAAAAATCAAATAGACCGCCTATGTAGGGCCGCGCGGCCTGTCCGGCTAGCCTGCCTTATCGGCGGCGGCGATCCTCTCGGCGAAAGCGGCAGCGACAACTTCGGCCTCGTATGACGATCCGTAGCGGCGTCCGATCCAGACAATGTTCTCGTCGTCCGGCCCCTTCACCGCGACTTTGGTCGCGTCGACGGTGTCATAGCCGATCGACATGAGCGTCCGCGTTTCGAAGATCTTCGCGCCAACGAACAGGACCACGGACGCGAATATCCCGTTTTCGAAGACGTAGCGAAAATCCGAGATCCAATAGACAGACATCCTAAGGAAGGCGTTGCCGGCGAGATCGTCCCTGCTCAAGCCGTGAACAACACCGTCGAGAACGCTGAGCAGGACGCACATCACAATCGACAGCACCAGAAAACGAAGGCCTCGCTCGCTCCACCGGCCCTGTCCCGTAGATATTCCAAACATTAGACTCCCAATTGAATCAACTCATCGACGCATGCGCCAACTTGGACTATCAACCCGCGAAAATCGATGGGTAGACCTCGCGTCGCCGAATTGACGCTGGCTGGCCGCACCCCTAGGACTGACGCCAGCTATTCGACCAAGGTTTCCGCATGACCGCCGCTTCCGAGCCGACCCAACCGTCCGCGTCTTCGCCGGAAGTCGTTGTCGTCCGCACGCGGCGCATCGCCTGCGACGGGGTCGGCGGGGCGCTCGGCCATCCCAGGGTCTATCTGGAGATGGGCGAGGAGCCGTTCGTGGAATGCCCCTATTGCGACCGGCGCTTCGTGCTGGCGGGCGGCTCCGAGGGCGAAGAAGACGAGCGGCTGGCGCCGGGGGTCTATGAGGGACCGGGCGGGCATTAGTACGGGGTCCGTGCGTGCTTCGACACGGCCACTGACGCGTCCGGCTCAGCATGACGTAGACTAAGGATTCCAAAACAGGTTCGTCATGCTGAGCCGACGTCCTGAGCATGGCGAAGGGCGGCGGGTCGAAGCACGCACCGACGCCCCTAATTCCCGACGCTCATCGCCAGCACCCGGCTGATCGCGGTCAGGTCGCGGCCGGACTGGGCGGACCAGGTGTTGAACGCCGCCTGCACGATGGCGAAGTCCTTCTTGCCGCTGGGCGGCTTGTCCAGCACGCCATCGCGCACCAAGGCGGCGGCGACATCGCGGGTGGTGATGAAGGCCGGCTTGCCCAGGGTGCGCAGGAACCGCATGGCGGACTCGCCGCCGATGCCGGAGGAACGGGCTTTCAGGACATCCAACAGGCCGACCAGGTCCGCGTCCGGCCAGTCGGCGAAGAATCGGGCGGCCGAGCCCGCCTGCTGGGCTAGGTCCAGCAGGAAACGGGCATTGGCCTGGACCGATAGGATCTTGCGCGCGTTGCGCACGATCCGCGTGTCCTTCAGCAGGGCGTCAAACTTTTCCTCGCTCGGAAAAGCGCAGGCGTTAAGGTTGAAGCCGTCGAACGCCGCCTCAAACCCTGGCCACTTGTTCTCGATCACCTTCCAGGAAAACCCGGCCTGGAAGGCGTGACGGGCCATGGAGGACAGGATGCGATCATCGGGCGTGGCGGCGATCTGGGCGGGGGTCTTGGAGCGGTGGTCGGCCAGGTGCGCCTCCAACGCCGCGTCCCCGCCCTTGCGCGCGGCGGCGATGGCCCAGATCTCGTCGAAGGATTTCATGCCCTGGCCCTCGCCTCGAATATCGGCGAGACGTTACGCCCGGCGAACAGCCGGTCAATCGCCTGGACCAAGCCGACTTAAACCGAGCCCTTGCGCTCGATGACCAGGATGCGCGCCTCGCCGATGGGATGGGCGACATGCTCGTCGCCGGTCCGCGCGATGAATATGTCGGCCGCCGCGAGCCGCACGCTCTTTTCCACACCCGCCTCGCGGTATCGCATGTCCACCGCGCCGTCCAGCACGACGAACACTTCCTCGCCGTCGTTGACGTGCCATTTGTAAGGCTGGTCCGACCAATGCAGCCGGACGCTGGCCCCATCGATCTCGGCGAGGTCCCTGGCGCCCCACGCGCGTTCGGCCGTGAAGGTGCGCGTGTCCTGCACAATGATCGGCATGGGCCTTCTCCTTCGCGTTGGCGTCGGTCGTTAGTCGACGGCTAGAAAAAAGCCGCCAGGTTCCGGCGGATGCGCGCGATCAAGGGCTCCTCTGGATCCGGGGGATCGAAACGGAGGCCGGTGATGGTCTCGAAGGCCTGGACATAGACCAAGGCGGTTTGCAGGATCACCTCGGCGGGGATGTCTGGGATCGGGTCCTCGTACGGATCGCAGCGCGTGGCGACCCAGTCGCGGACCACGTCCTTGTCGAAGCTTTCGGGACGCAGACCCCGCTCGAAGCGGTCCTGGTAGGAACTCGCCTGCCAGAACCGGCTGGAATCGGGGGTGTGGATCTCGTCGGCCAGGACGATCCGCCCCTCGGCATCCAGGCCGAACTCGTACTTGGTGTCGGCCAGGATCAGGCCGCGCGCGGCGGCCATGGACTGGCCGCGCGCGAACAGCGCCAGGGCGTGGGCGCAAACCGCGTCCCACTGGGACGGGGTCAGCAGGCCCTGGTCAAGGATCGCCTTGGGCGTCAGCGGCTCGTCATGGCCGCCGTCGAAGGCCTTGGAGGTCGGGGTGATGATGGCTTGCGGCAGCGCCTGGTTTTCCCGCAGACCCTCGGCCAGACGCACGCCATAGAGCTCGCGCCCGCCGGCCTTGTAGAGGGTCAGGATCGAGGTGGCGGTGGTTCCGGCCAGATAGGCGCGCACCACGATCTCGACCGGCAATATGTCCAGCCGCCGGCCGATCACGACATTCGGATCGGGATAGGCCAGCACATGGTTCGGGCAGATGTCGGCGGTCGCCTCGAACCAGAACCGCGCGGTCTGGGTCAAGACCTGGCCCTTGAACGGAATGGCGGCCAGGATGCGGTCGAAGGCGCTCAGGCGGTCGCTGGCGACCATGATCCGGCGCCCATCGGCCAGGTCGTAATTGTCCCGCACCTTGCCGCGATAGTGATTCGGCAAGTCGGGCAGATCCACATCTGCGAGCACGGGCGGCGGTTTTGCCTGCAAGGCGGTGATGTCCATTTGCCGATCGATCCGTCTGCCGCGACTCTACGGGCCATGAATCACAAGCCAGCCTTCCCGGCAAGACGGGGCTGACCGCGCGCCAGGATGCGCCTATTCTGGCTCCATGACCGACATCGCCGACTTCGCCGAAGCCCCCGAAATCCCCGCCGATCCGAGCCCGGAACGCGCCACCGCCGCGCGGCGGCTCTATCTGGTGGACGGGTCTGGCTATATCTTTCGCGCCTATCACGCGCTGCCGCCCTTGACGCGCAAGTCCGACGGCGTGCCGATCGGGGCGGTGGCCGGGTTCTGCAACATGCTGTGGAAGCTGCTGGTCGACATGCGCGCCGCGCCGGACGCGCCGACCCATCTGGCGGTGGTGTTCGATCATTCGGAAAAGACCTTCCGCAACGACCTCTATGCCGACTACAAGGCCCACCGCCCGCCCGCGCCCGAGGATCTGGTCCCGCAGTTTCCGCTGGTGCGCGAAGCCACGCGCGCGTTTGGCGTGCCCTGTCTGGAACTGGCCGGCTATGAGGCCGACGACGTGATCGCCGCCTATGCCTGCGCCGTGCGCGACGAGGGCGGCGAGGTGGTGATCGTCTCCTCCGACAAGGACCTGATGCAGCTGGTCGGCGAGCGGGTCTCGATGTTCGATCCGATGAAGACCCTGCGCATCGGCCCCGACCAGGTGTTCGAGAAGTTCGGCGTCTCGCCCGACCGCGTGGTCGATGTTCAGGCGCTGTGCGGCGACAGCGTCGATAACGTGCCCGGCGCGCCCGGCATCGGCATCAAGACCGCCGCGGCCTTGATCACCGAATATGGAGACTTGGACACGGTGCTGGCCCGAGCCGGCGAGATCAAACAGGACAAGCGCCGCCAGACCCTGATCGATTTCGCCGACCAGATCCGTCTGTCGCGCGAGTTGGTTCGACTGGACTGCAACACGCCTCTGCCCGAGCCGATCGACACGCTGGGAATCGCCGAACCCGACCCGGCGGTCCTGGCGGCCTTCCTCGAGGCGATGGAGTTCCGCACCCTGGCCCGGCGGGTCAACGAGCAGCAGGGCGGCGGCGCGGCGCCCGCGCCCAAGCCGGCCCAGGCGGCCAGTGCGCCGGGGCCGATCGACACCAGCGCCTACGCCTTGGTGCGCGACCTGGCCGGCCTGGACGCCTGGATCGCCCGCGCCACGGCCGCCGGGCTGGTCTGCTTCGATACCGAGACCGACGCGCTGTCCTCGGCCAATGCGGGCCTGGTGGGGGTCTCGCTGGCCCTCTCGCCGGGCGAGGCCTGCTATATCCCGGTGGGCCACGTAGCCGCCGAGGGCCTGCAGCTGGAGGCGCCCGGCGATCTGGAGCAGCTGCCGCTGGTGGACGTGATCGAGCGGCTGAAGCCTTTGTTCGAGAACCCGGCGGTCCTGAAGGTTGCGCAGAACGCCAAGTACGACATGGGCGTCCTGTCGCGCTACGGGATCGACGTTGCCCCGATCGACGACACCATGCTGATCTCCTACGTGCTGGAGGCCGGCCTGCATGGCCATGGCATGGACGAGCTGTCGCAGCTGTGGCTGAACCACACGCCGATCCCGTTCAAGCAGGTCGTGGGCAGCGGCAAGGGCGAGAAGAGCTTCAAATACGTCGCCCTGGACGCCGCCACCGCCTATGCGGCCGAGGACGCGGACGTCACGCTGAGGCTCTATAAGCTGCTGCGCCCCAGGCTGTCGCGCGAGGGCCTGCTGAGCGTCTACGAGACCTTGGAGCGGCCGCTGCCGGCGGTGTTGGCCCAGATGGAGTGCGCCGGGATCAAGGTCGATCCGGAGCGTTTGCGCCATCTGAGCCATGACTTCTCCATGCGCATGAGCGAGATGGAGGCCGAGGCGCAGAAGCTGGTCGGCCATCCCTTCAACCTGGGCAGTCCCAAGCAGATCGGCGACGTGCTGTTCGGCGAAATGGGCCTGCCGGGCGCCAAGAAGACGGCCACGGGCGCCTGGGGCACCGACGCATCGATCCTGGAAGAGCTGGCGGCCCAGGGGCACGCCCTACCCCGCGTGCTGCTGGACTGGCGCCAGCTGGCCAAGCTGAAAGGCACCTATACCGACAATCTGATCGCCGCGATCAGCCCAAGGACCGGCCGGGTGCACACCTCCTACGCCCTGGCCTCGACCACCACCGGGCGGCTGTCGTCCAACGATCCCAACCTGCAGAACATTCCGGTGCGCACCGAAGAGGGCCGCAAGATCCGCAAGGCCTTCATCGCCGAACCCGGCCACGTGCTGATCAGCGCCGACTACAGCCAGATCGAGCTTCGTCTGCTCGCCCATATCGGCGACATTCCACAGCTTAAGGCCGCCTTCCAGGCCGGGCTGGACATCCATGCCATGACCGCCTCGGAGATGTTCGGCGTGCCGGTCGAAGGCATGCCTGGCGAGGTGCGCCGGCGCGCCAAGGCGATCAATTTCGGCATCATCTACGGCATCTCGGCCTTCGGTCTGGCCAACCAGCTGTCGATCCCCCGGGACGAGGCGCAGGCCTATATCAAGACCTATTTCGAGCGCTTCCCCGGCATCAGCGCCTATATGGACAAGACCCGCGCCGTGGTGCGCGAGCAGGGCTTTGTCACCACCTTGTTCGGCCGCAAGGTCAACATCATGGAAATCCGCTCATCCAACCCGGCGCACCGTCAGTTCGCCGAGCGCGCGGCGATCAATGCGCCGATCCAGGGCACCGCCGCCGACGTGATCCGCCGGGCGATGGCGCGCATGCCGGGCGCCCTCGAAAGCGCCGGCCTGAACGCGCGGATGCTGCTACAGGTGCATGACGAACTGATCTTCGAGGCGCCCAAGGCGGAGGCCGACGCGGTCTGCGCCCTGGCCCGCGAGGTGATGGAGCGCGCCGCCGAACCCGCCGTCGCGCTCAGCGTGCCCCTGGTGGTCGAGGCCCGCGCCGCCGCCAACTGGGACGAGGCGCACTGATCCGGGTCATCGTCCTGAACCTTCGCCGAGGGTTTCATCCTGCCTATGCGGCGATGCGTGAGACCCTAGGCCGCCAGGCCCGCCGTCTGCATCAGCGAGCGCACGCGCTCCAGCCCGTCGGGCGATTGGGTCAAGGCCTCGCGCGCCTGGGGCGAGCGCATCAGCTTCAGCGCCTCGGCCTTGGCGCGGTCGGCGACCGGGCCCAGCGGCGCGGCCTGGCCGCTGGCCAGCTTCAGCAGATAGGTCAGCCGGTTGACCACCGGCGCATCCGCGCGAACCAGGGCTGTGATCAGCTGGGCTTCGCTCTCGACCCTGGCCCCCACCAAACCGATCTGGTTCACGATCGGTCCGGATTCCTCCGGCACGAAGCCCGCGCGGGCCACCAGCTGCTGCAGCCGGGCCAGGGCGGCCAGCTTGGTCGCGGCAGTGTCCGCGCCCGAACAGATGTCGGTTTCGAAGCGCAGCGCGCTGACATTGGCCGCGATCCAGCGGCTGGCCTGGCGCTTGTTGGCCAGGCCCGCGATGTTTTCCGCCAGATAGAGCAGGGCTTCGACCTCGCCGAAGGCCGAGCGGTCGTTCCCAAGCAGGCTCTCGATGAAGTCGCTGCGCACCAGCATGCGCGAGCGGGCGATGAAGGCTTCCTGAACCTCCTCCAGCGTCAGGATGCGCCCCGCCGCGGCGGTCAGCGCCATGGCCAGGGCGCGTAGCAACGCGATTTCGCCTTCCGGATCCGCCGGCCGCAGCCGCCTAGGCCCAGTCAGTTCATCCAGCACCCGCCGGGCGACGGCGGTGCGGACCTTGGGGAAGTGTGGGCCGTCCAGCCAGTTGGCCAGCCGCGCCGCCGCACCCGTGATCGGCGGCATCATGGCCGAGACCGCGGGATCGATATTGACGAGAGACTCGACGATATCGCTCGCCGCCAGCCGGGTCATGGCGGCCAAGGCGCCGCCGAGATCCAGGCCTTCGCCGAGCAGTTCGATCAGAGCGCCACGACCGCCCAGCACCTCGGCCAGCGGCTCCTCGAGTACGTGGAAGGCCAGGGCCCGCGCCTGAGGCGACTGAGGCGCGGCGTCGGCCAGGTCGAGCAGGCGGTTGACCTTGTCGGGCCAGCTGGTCGCGCCGCCCATGTGGCCCGCCACACCCGCACCCAACAGATAGTGCCGTTCGGCATGGCCCGTCAGCTTCTCGGCGACGGCCGCGAACGTCGCGGGCTCGAGCTTGGGCAATACGCCCTTGCTGGAGTCCTTCAGCACCCGGTCGATGGCGGACTGCACCAGCCGGTGAAAGGAGCGCATGATCTCGTGCACGCCGATTCCGCGCGCCTGGGCCTCGGGAATGGCCACCTTCTGGATCGCGTGTTGCAGGTCCATGCCCGAAGCGTCCAGCCGCTCGATCAAGTCGGCGCTGTGCAGCAACTCGAAGGGCGTGGCGTGATGGCGTGCCAACCAGGCCTCAAGCAGCCGGCCGATCACCTCGCGGGCATGGATGGTGTAGAGGTCCTGCGGACTGACGCAGAGCGGTTCGACGTCCTCGAGGGGCTTTTTCGGTTTGCCCTGGTCTGGAGCCCCCTTGTTCAGGATGGTGACGGTCTTGAACTCGCGGGTCTCCTCGTCGAGGGTCTCCTTGGTCACCTTGACCGCGACGCAGCGGCCGTCGGCAAGCATCTCTTCGGCGGTCTCGACCGCGCGCCCCCGATCTTCCGTGGCGAGCTGAAGGGTCCAGGGCGCGCCGTGCTTGCGGCGCGCCATGACCTCGAAATGCACCTGCGCGTCGTCCATTCAGAGCTCCCGACGAGTCGAAACCATGGACCAACATGCTTAAGACGGGATTGAGAGGCGATTTCGCCACAGTTTCGCCCGGCAAGATTGCTCAAACCCCGACGCTCAAACACTAGGGCCAAGGTTGCCGAAGGTCGCAATACCGCAGCAATGGTCTATCCGGTCGCGTTTTCCGGATCGACGCGGTATCCACCCTCTCGGAAATCACCTTAGCTTCCAGTCCAAGAAAGTCTTCAGGACGCGCCCATGGCGAAAATCACATTAGTGGACGACGACGAGAACATCGTCGCTTCCATATCCCTCGCCCTCGAAAGTCACGGCCACAAGGTTAAGGGCTATTACGACGGCGCCTCCGGTCTGGCCGCGCTGGAATCCGATCCGCCGGACCTGGCGATCCTGGACGTGAAGATGCCGCGCATGGACGGCATGGAGGTGCTGCGCCGCTTGCGGCAGACCTCCGAGCTGCCGGTGATCATCCTGACCTCCAAGGACGAGGAGATCGACGAGATCCTCGGCTTCAACCTGGGCGCCGACGACTATATCCACAAGCCGTTCAGCCAGCGTCTGCTGATCGAACGGGTCAAGGCGGTGCTGCGGCGGGCGGAAGGCCCCGACAGCGAGGCTAATCTGGCGGCGACCGCGGCGGGGTCCAAGGCGATAAAACGCGGCCGGCTGACGCTGGACCCGGCGCGGCACGACTGCCTGTGGGACGGGCGGCCGGTCAAGCTGACGGTCACCGAATTCCTGCTGCTCCAGTCGCTGGCCCAAAGGCCCGGCTTCGTCAAAAGCCGGGACAATCTGATGGACGCCGCCTACGACGATCAGGTCTATGTCGACGACCGCACCATCGACAGCCACATCAAACGCATGCGCCGCAAATTCCGTCAGGTGGACAACGAGTTCGACGCGATCGAAACCCTTTATGGCGTCGGCTACCGCTACCGCGAAACCTGAACCGGCCGCGCGCGCCGCGCTGAAGCCGCGCCGGACCGGATGGCGGTTGCCGGGCTCGCGCCTCGGCCGGCTGATCATCGCTCTGAATCTTTTGGGGCTGGCGGTGCTGATCGTCGGCGCGCTGGTGCTGAACGAGCTTCGCCGCGGCCTGATCGACGCCAAGCGCGACAGCCTGTTCACCCAGGCCGCGGTGATCGTCAACGTGCTGGAGCAAGCGGCCACGCGCGGTGAGCCGGAACCCGCGCTGGAGCCCGACCGCGCCCGCGATACTCTGCAACTGCTGTTCATCCCCAGATCCGAGCGCGCGCGGGTGTTCGACGCCCAGGGCAATCTGGTGACCGACAGCTATGTGCTCGGCGATCGGGTGGATTGGCGGCCGTTGCCGCCGGCGCGCCGGCCAGGCGAAATCGAGTTCCACTGGCCCTCGCTGGGCCGCGACCAGCGCGCCGAGGCCCAGGTCCGCGCCCGCGCCGACCTGAAAGCCGAGGTCGACAGGGCCCTAAAGGGCGCCCCCACCGTCGCCCTGCGCCGCGCCCCGAACGGCGAGCGGGTGGTCTCGGTGTCGGTGCCGATCCAGAACGTGCAGGCCGTACTGGGCGTGCTGACCCTGGAATCCGGCGACCTGGACCAGATCGTCGCGGCCCAGCGCTGGGCGCTGGTCCCCTTCATCCTGATCGCCATCACGGTGATCGTGTCGTCGTCGCTGCTGCTGACCCGACTGATCGCCCAGCCTGTGCTGCGCCTGGCGCGCGCCGCCGACCGGGTGACCCTGGCCCGGGCGCGGGAGATCTCCCTGCCCGACATCGCCCGCCGCGACGACGAGCTGGGCGATCTGACCCGATCGCTGGAGGCGATGACCCGGGCCCTGTCCGAGCGCATGGACGCCATCGAGCGTTTCGCGGCCGACGTGGCCCATGAGATCCGCAACCCCTTGACCTCGATCCGTTCGGCGGTGGAGACCTTGGACCTGATCTCCGACCCTGCGGCGCGCGATCGGCTGACCGGCATACTGAAGCACGATGTGGGGCGGCTCGACCGGCTGATCACCGATATTTCCAACGCCTCGCGGGTTGACGCGGAGCTGTCGCGGGAGGACCCGGTTCGCCTCGATCTTGGGCGACTGCTGGCGGATATCTCGGCATTCTACGAACAGACCGGCGACGCGTCGGCGGTTCCGGTTCGATTCGCCTCGCCCATGGGGCTCGACGCGACCACGGTCCTGGGGCGGGAAGGCCCGCTGAGCCAGGTGTTTCGCAACTTGATCGACAATGCGCGCTCGTTCTCCAGCCTTTCGGAAGCCGCTGCGCCGGAGGTTCGCCTGAGCGCCCAAAGGGCCGGCCGCCAGGTGATCGCGGCGGTCGAAGATGACGGCCCTGGTCTACCGCCGGAGAATCTGGAGACCGTGTTCGACCGGTTCTACACGGCGCGCCCCAAGGGGGCGGTGTTCGGCGGGCATTCGGGCCTGGGTCTGTCGATCGCGCGGCAGATCGTCGAGGCGCACGGCGGCGAGATCCGCGCGGAAAATCGAGTGGACGGCGAGGGGCGCACCCTGGGCGCCCGGTTCGTCGTCAGCTTTCCGGAAGCCCGCGCGTGATCCATCATGCTGGATTGTTGGCGCTGCGGCTCGGGGGCGACTGGCGCGGCGTGCTGATCGAAGGCCCGTCGGGGTCGGGCAAGAGCGACCTGGCGCTTCGGGCCCTGGACGCGGGATGGTCGCTGATCTCCGACGACCGGACGCTGCTCTGGGCCTGCGAGGGCCAGCTCTATGGCCGGGCGCCAGACGCGCTTGCCGGCCTGATCGAGGCGCGGGGCGTGGGCGTCCTGGCCGCCACCGGCCGCGTCTATGCGCGCGTCCATATGGTCGCACGCTGCGTCGACGCCGGGACGGTCGACCGGCTGCCCAACGACGAGACCCAGACGCTGCTTGGCGTGAGCCTGCCCCTGGTCCGGCTCGCCGCGCTGGAGGCGTCGGCGCCCGCGAAACTAAGCCGCGCCTTGACCCATCTTGGAGTCCGTCGTTAACCGGCGTATCTAGCGGCGCGCGCCGGCTTAAATCAGACCTCTACACTTTTGATATAGAGACTTTTTGGCTCTTCAAATGATCGCCATTTGCGGGGAAGCGGCTCTGGCGCCGAGGGGTGGTGTGAGACATTGCATATGATCGGCCTCGTGATCGTCACGCACGGACGGCTGGCGCAAGAGTTCGTTTCCGCCATGGAACACGTGGTCGGGCCCCAGACCGGGGTTGCGGCTGTTTGCATCGGCCCTGACGACGACATGGAGCAGCGCCGCCGCGATATCCTCAAGGCCGTGGCCGAGGTGGATTCCGGCGAAGGGGTGATCCTTCTGACCGACATGTTCGGCGGAACGCCCTCCAATCTAGCCATTTCGGTGATGGAGCAGACCCATGCCGAGGTGATCGCCGGGCTGAACCTGCCGATGCTGATCAAGCTGGCCAGCGTGCGCGGGCGCGAGAGCCTGGTCGCCTGCGTCGCGCACGCCCAGGAAGCCGGCCGCAAGTACATTTCGGTCGCCTCCTACGTCCTGGCGGGCGAAAAGTGACCCAGCCTAGGTTGGCATTGGGTCGATGAAGGCCGCGCGCACGGTTGAAATCGTCAACGAACGCGGCCTGCATGCGCGGGCCTCGGCCAAGTTCGTCAAGCTGGCCGGGAGTTTCGACGCCGAGGTGACGGTGACCCGCGAAGGCCAGACCGTCGACGCCCGCTCGATCATGGGGCTGATGATGCTGGCGGCCGGGCCGGGCTGCCATATCGAGATCGCCGCCCAAGGTTCGGAAGCCCAGGCCGCGGTCGACGCCCTGGCCGAACTGGTCGCCGCGAGGTTCGACGAGGAACGCTAAATTAGCCGAGCTGCGTTCCACCCGGGTGCTGCAGGACGCCCAGCAGTTGGATGCGGAAGATCAGCACGCTGTTGGGCGGGATCGGTCCGGATTCCTTCTCGCCGTACCCCATGGCCGGCGGCACGTAGAGGATCCACTCGTCGCCCGGCCGCATCCGCTGGAGCGCCTCGACCCAGGCCGGGATCAGGCCGCCTAAGGGGAAGTTGGCCGGCTCGCCGCGGGCGAACGAGCTGTCGAATACCTTGCCGGACAGCAGTTTGCCCTCGTAGTTGACCTTGACCTCGTCGGCCGGGCCAGGGTGCGGACCGTCGGCGGGACCGGACGCCACGATCTTGTACTGCACGCCCGAGGGCAGGCGCATCACGCCCGGCGCCTTGGCGTTCTTGCCCAAGAATACCGTGGCGGCGTCCATATTGGCGCGCGCCTCGCGGCCGTTGTCGCAGGCCGCGAGCATCAGGGTCAGTCCAACAATGATCAACAATCGGTGCATCGGGGAGCTTCTCACAAGGGTCTGACCGGGTGGCCGCCGGCGCTGAGGGCGTCGACGATCTCCTGGGTGTGCTGGGCGTCGCGGGTCTCGATCAGGATATCGAACTCGGCCCCCTTGGCGGGCACGTCCAGCGCCAGGCGGTTGTGCGCCACCTCGATGATGTTGCCGCCCATTACGCCAATGATCGCCGAGACGGCGCCCAAGAGGCCCGGCCGGTCGTCGCCGATGATGCGCAGCGAGACCAGGCGCTGCTCGCGGACCAGCTCGCGGGTCAACACTGACGCCAGCAGCCGCGAGTCGATATTGCCGCCGGTCAGGATCAGGCCGACTTTCTTGCCCCGGAACCGCTCCGGATAGGCCAGGAGGGCCGCCAGCGAGGCGGCGCCGGCACCCTCGGCCACGGTCTTTTCGACGTTGCAATAGAGCGCCACCGCGCGTTCGAAGAACGGCTCCTCGATCAGGAGCACGCCATCGATCAGCGGCCAGACGATCTCATAGTTCAGCTCGCCGACCTTCTTGACCTGGATGCCTTCGGCGATGGTCTGGCCGCCGGCGATGGTCTCGGCGCCGCGCATGCGAGCGGTGAACGAGGCGTAGCCGGCTGGCTCGACGCCGATGATGCTGATATCGGGCCGGATGGCTTTGGCGGCGGTGGCCACCCCGGCGATTAGCCCGCCGCCGCCGATCGGCACCGGCAGCACCTCCAGATCCGGAGCATCCTCCAGCATCTCCAGCGCGATGGTGCCTTGGCCGGCCATAACGTCCAGGTCGTTGAACGGATGGCAGAACACCAGATCGCGCTCTTCGCACAGACGCAGTGCGGTCTGGTAGGCGTCGTCATAGTTGTCGCCGTCCAGCACCACTTCGGCGCCGAAGGCGCGGGTCTGCTGCACCTTCACGAACGGCGTTGAGCGCGGCATGACGATGGTCACCGGCACGCCAAGGCGCTGGGCGTGATAGGCCAAGCCCTGCGAATGGTTGCCGGCCGAGGCCGCGATCACCCCGCGCCGCCGATCGTTCAGCAGCATCAGCTTGTTCAACGCGCCGCGTTCCTTGTAGGCGGCGGTGAACTGCAGGTTCTCGAACTTGACCCATACCTCGGCGCCGGTGATCTGCGACAGGGTTCGCGAGTGCCGGCAAGGCGTGCGTTCGATATGCCCCTTTAGCCGCTCGGCGGCGGCTTCGATCTGGGCGAAGGTCAGGGTCATGGGTGGAAAACCGAACGATTGGGGAGGCCGGGCGGAAAAGCCGGGCAACCTAACGATGGGGCGAGCTCACCGCAATCCGCGCCATTGGTCCAATCGGCGCATCGCCTTGCCCGGCAGGGCCGAGATGCGGCCCAAGGGCAGGCGCTCGGCTGCGTCGCGCACCCCGTACTGGGCCTGACGCAGCAGCGACAGCGGCGAGGGCCGGCCGACAAAGCCGTGCGCGACCATCCGATGGCGGTTGGCCAGCTGCTGCTTGAACCGGTAGTCGCCGGCGCCCAGGTCGAGGATTCGAAACGGCGTCTGGTCCATCCAGCGGGCGATGTCTTGAAATAGCAAAAGGCCCGGCGAATAGCGCTCGAACGCCGGGTCGTGAGCGATGATCCAGGCATGGATGGTGTGGCGTCCGCGCAGGTGAAAATGCGCGGCGGCCAGCTCGCCGCCGATATGCAGGGTGAACAGAACGGCGCCGAAATCCGGGTCGCGCTGGGCGAACAGATCAAGCATCAACCGCATCGTCCAGCCGGTCTGGAAGATGTCCGTCTGGCCGGTCGTCTGCAGCTGGGCGCGCTTCCAGGCGAACAGGCGGTCGAAGTCGGTGCGCGAGCGGGAATGGGCGGTGAACACCACCGGACCAGCCTCGCGCTCGGCCTTGCGCCGGCGCTTGTCCAGGTCCTTGAGCACGCCGGAGCCGGCCGCGCGGCGTTGCGCCTCGTAGGCGGCGTAGCCGTGGCTCAGATCGACGACATAGGCGACGCCATGGCCGCGCATGTGCGGCGCGAAGGCCGCCTGATCGGCCAGCATGTAGGGGAAATCCAGCCGATGGACGCCCAGGGCCTCGATCAGGCGCCGCGTGTCGAGCCGCGCGCCCCGCTCCGCCACCAGGGCCTGATAGTCGTTCATCGGAGCGCCCGCCGCCATGGCGGTGAAACCGGTCACCCGGACGGGAAAGAAGCCCCGCGCGGCGCCGGCCTCACGCAGCACCGCGACCTGGACATCGCCGCGCTCCAGGCTCTGGGCGCGCTCGACCGCCAAGGTCCAGCCGGGCGACAGGAATGGGCTGTCCAACGCCGGATCGGCGTCCTGCAGCGCCGACCAGGCGGCCTGATCTTCGATCGACAACCCGCTGGGACGTAGGACCTCGATCTCCAAACGCCTGGTTCCTCCCGCCGCTATCCGCGAAGCATAGTCCGCGATTGTTGCGGCAAGGTTAGGATAACGCGAAGGAGGGTTCGAGTCCTAACCCGCCTGCCTCAAGCCGCGACGCGGGGCTGGGGACCGACATAGCGCGATTGTGGGCGGATCAGGCGGCCGCCGGCGACCTGTTCGCGCGCATGGGCGATCCAGCCCGACACGCGGCCAATGCCAAACACGCAGGTGAAGGCGTCGGGCGGAAAGTCCAGGCTTTCCAGCAAAAGCGCGGTGTAGAACTCGACATTGGTCTGCAAGGAGCGGTCCGGCTTGCGCGCCTTGAGGATGGCCAGGGCGGCGCTCTCGACCGCCTCGGCGAAGGCCAGGCGGCCCGGGGCCGTGTTGGAGCCTTCGGTCAGCAGCCGCACGGCCCGCTTCAGCGCGTCGGCGCGGGGATCGCGCACGCGGTAGACCCGGTGGCCGAACCCCATCAACCGGTCGCCCCGGTCCAGCGCCGCCTCGAGCCAGGCCCTGGCGTTGGCCGGATCGCCGATCTGGTCCAGCATTTCGATGATCGGGCCCGGCGCGCCGCCGTGCAGCGGGCCTTTCAGCGCGCTGATCCCGGCCAGCACCGCCGAGGCCAGGCCCGCCCGGGTCGAGGCCACCACCCGGGCCGCGAAGGTCGAGGCGTTCAACCCGTGATCCGAGACGGTGACCAGATAGGCGTCCAGCCCCGCCGTCTCCGCCGAGGTCGCCGGCCGGCCCTTGATCATGCGCAGGATGTCGGCGGCGTGACCCAGGCCGGCGTCGGGCGCGACCGGCGCCAGACCTTGCCGCACACGCGCCACGGCCGGGGTGAACACCGCCGGCGCGGCGATCAGGCGCAGGGCGGTCGCCAGGTCGTCGCCATCCGGCAGGCGGGCCATCAGCGCCCGCACGGCCTCAATGGTGGTCAGCCGGCGCAGGTCCGCGTCCAGGGCCGCCACATGGCCGAACACCTCGGCCCGCGCCCGGCCGAGCGCTTGGGTCAGGACGTCGACATCCGGCAGATCGTCGAAGAAGCCCTCGAACAGCAGATGGACCACGGCCTCATACGGGACGCGCCCGGACAGCTGATCCAGCGAGCAGCCCCGGATCACCAGCCGCCCCGCTTCGCCGTCGACCTCCGACAAGACCGTGTCGGCCGCGATCACGCCTTCCAAACCATCGGACATCGTAGGTTCTCCATGCATTTGCCTCGCTATTTCGTCGCAATCGCGATATAGTCAATCTTGATCAATTGAATCAATGTGAGGCGTCATGCCGGAATGGTTGACCGCGAAGGAGGCCTTGAGCCGCTTGGGCGTGCGGCCTCAGACCCTGTACGCCTATGTCAGCCGCGGGCGGCTGGAGGCGCGCGCCGACGCCGGGGATTCCCGCAGGAGCCTCTACCGGGCCGATGACGTGGCCCGGCTGCAGAGCCGCAAGACCCGCGGGCGCAAGGCGGCCGCTGTGGCCGAGGACGCCATCGCCTGGGGCGAGCCGGTGCTGGCTTCGGCCATCACCACGGTCGCGGGCGGACGGCTCTATTATCGCGGACGCGACGCCATCGAGCTGGCGCGGGCCGAGACCCTGGAAAGCGTGGCGCGCTGGCTGCGCGGCCACGAGGGACCGTCGATGCGGGTGCGAAAGACGCCGCCGGGCCCGCCGGCGGCCGACGCCACGGCGCGCGCCTTTGCCATGCTGGCCGCCCAGGCGGCGATCCAGCCGCCGGCGCGGGGCCGGGCGCCCAAGCTGCTCGCCGCCGAGGCCGGCGGCCTGCTGGACGCTTTTGCCGACGCGGTGGCCGGCGTTGAAACCGAGACCGGGACCATCCAGACGCCGGCCATCCATCAGCGGCTGGCCGCGGCGTGGGACTGCGAGCCCGCCGGTGCGGAACTGATCCGGCGGGTCCTGGTGCTGCTGGCCGATCATGAATTGAACGCCTCGACCTTCGCCGCCCGCGTCGCCGCCTCCACCGGCGCATCGCTGGCCGCCGCCGCCCTGGCCGGGCTCGCCGCGCTATCAGGGCCGCTGCACGGGGCGATGAGCGCGCGAGTGCAGGTCTTTGTGGACGAGGCCGGCCGGGTCGGCGCCGAGGCGGCGGTGGCAGAGCGGCTGGCCCTGGGCCTGCCGATCCCCGGATTCGGCCACCCGCTCTACCCCTCCGGCGATCCACGCGCGCGGGCCTTGCTGGAGGCTTTCACCCCGCCCGCGGAATTCGAAGCGGTCCGTCTGGCGGCGGAAACCCAGACCGGCGAGATCGTCAATGTCGACTACGCGCTGACCGCCCTGACGGTCGCGCTGGACCTGCCGGCGAACGCGGCCTTCCTCATGTTCGCCATAGGCCGCTGCTCGGGCTGGCTGGCCCATGCGCTGGAGCAGCTTCAGACCGGCCGGCTGATCCGGCCCCGGGCGCGCTATATCGGCCCGCCCGTGGGCTGAATCCCAAGCCCGCCCCATGGCAGCGTCAAACCGCCACATCGCCCCGTTAATGTAAATTCAAGGGGCTTGGGGCCTCCATCAGGCCATGAATTATGCTGTGAGAAACGCGACGACCGATGGCGCCGAGGCGGCGCAGATCGTTGCGATCGAGCGGCGCGCCAATCCCCGGCGCAAGACCCGCTTCAAGGCGACTATCGTTTATGGCGTCGACCGATCGACGGCCAATTGCGTCGTGCGCGACCTGAGCGAGAACGGCGCGCGCCTCAAGCTCGACCTGCCGGCCGACCTGCCGACCTTGTTCCATCTGATCTGGGTCGCCGATCGCGCCGTGCTCGAGGTCGAGGCCGTCTGGCGCAGCAAGGGCGAGGTGGGCGTCAAATTCTTGTCCAAGCACAATATCCAGGGCCGGCTCAGCAGCGAGCTGGCCGCCGTCTGCCGCGCCTGGGAACAGCGCGACCGCCCCAAGGTCTGAGCGTCCCAAGATCCGAGCGCTCGGGGGCGAGACCGCGCCGGTCGGATATGCCATCCGCCGAATCGCCGCTAAGTAACACCCGGCGTCGGCGTGGAGATGGGCATGAGTGCGTTGCAGGCGATCATTCTGGCGATCGTGCAGGGGATCACCGAGCTTTTCCCGGTCTCCAGCCTTGGCCACGCGGTGATCATGCCAGCCCTGCTCGGCTGGAAGGTCGACGAAAACAGCCAGGACTTCCTGCCGTTCCTGGTGGTCATGCACCTGGGGACGGCGATCGCGCTGCTGATCTATTTCTGGCGCGATTGGTGGGATTTCGCCACCGCCGTGCTGATCCGGCGGGGTCACACGGCTGAGGCCGAACGCCGGCTGTTCTGGCGCGTGGTGGTCGCGACCCTGCCCGCGGTGGTCATCGGCTTCGTGCTTGAAAAGCAGTTGAAACACATCTTCGGGGCGCCGCTGATCGCCGCCGGCTTCCTGATTCTCAACGGCTTGATGCTGTTCGTCGCCGAACGCTGGAAGGGCCGGGCGGCGCGCCGCCTGGACCAACTTCGGTGGTTCGACGCCTTGCTGATAGGCCTTTGGCAGTGTTTGGCGCTGATCCCCGGCCTGTCGCGCTCGGGCGCCACCATGGCCGGCGGCTATTTGATCGGGCTGGACCATGAGGACGCGGCGCGGTTCTCTTTCCTGACCGCCACGCCGATCATCCTGGGCGCGACCGTGCTGGAGGCGCCCAAACTGATGCACCATGGCGCATCGGTTCACGGAGGCGTGGGAAGCTTCAGCGGCGTCGCGATCCTGGCCGGGGTCGTGGCTGGCGTCGTCGCCTTCGCCAGCGTCGCCCTGCTGATGCGCTGGTTCAAGGCCCACGAAGTGCGCGGCTTCGACCCCTTCGCGATCTATTGCTGGTTGGCCGGCGCGGGTTCGATCGCCTGGCTGGCTCTCCACTAAGGCCTGTGTAGGCCTTAGCCGCCGCGCGCCATGGCTTCGGCGTACTGGCCGCCCTTGCGGTAGCGGAACAAATAGGTCGGCACGATGGCCTCCAGCGCCGTCGCCTGGACGCCCAGATCGGCGAGACCCGCCGCGCCCGGCGAAACCACATTGTCGCCGCGCAGCAGCTCGACCTGGTCGCGGGTCAGCGGCGGCGCGATCAGACCGGCGGCCAGATCGCCGGCCATGCCGATCAGGCTGGCGATGGGGAACGGAATCGGCAGCAGGATCGGCCGGCGGCCGGTCTCCCGCGCGATCAGCTGCATCAACGCCTTGAAGCTGTAGACCCCAGGCCCGCCCAGCTCGTAGTTGCGACCGGCCGCGCCCGGATCCATCACCGCGCCGGCCACGGCCGCGGCCACGTCGCCGACGAACACCGGCTGGAACAGGCAGGTCCCGCCGCCGATCAGCGGCAGGACCGGCGAGAGGCTCGCCATCGCCGCGAAGCGGTTGAAGAAATCATCCTCTTGGCCGAACAGGATCGAGGGGCGAAGGACCACCGCGTCCGGCAGGATTTCGCGCACCGCGGCCTCGCCCACGGCCTTGGTGCGGGCGTATTTGGACGGGGACTCCAGATCGGCGCCGATCGCGGACACCTGCACAAAGGTCCGGACGCCCTGCGCGGCGGCGGCTTCGGCCAGGTTTCGCGCGCCCAGGGCGTGGACGGTCTGAAATTTCTGCCGCCCTGCCTCGTACAGCACGCCGACCAGGTTGACGCAGGCCTGGGCGCCGTCCAGCGCGCGGGCGATCGAGGCGGGATTGCGGATATTGGCCTGAACCACCTCGATCTGGCCGACATCGCCCAGCATGCGCAGACGATAACCGCGCCCCGGATTGCGCACCGCGACCCGCAGCCGCAGGCCGCGCTTGGCCAAAGCCCGCACGACGTTGCCGCCGAGAAACCCCGAGCCCCCGAAAACCGTCACCAACCCTTGCATAAAAGGCCCCAATGCGCCGCGATCTCTGGGAGCCGGGCATAGACGAGGCCGCCGCGAGGTGCAATGCGACCGCTTCGTTCGCGTTCAAACCCACTCGGCATTGACTGGAGAAGCCATCCGCCCTATCCGTCCCGGCCTCGCGTCGATCTGGCGAGAGAGGCGGGCCCAGGTGGCGGAATTGGTAGACGCGCTGGCTTCAGGTGCCAGTGGCTTAACGGCC
>Ga0302314_10006938_pt1 | contig 20426 bp, 13 predicted proteins | sample III_Palsa_N2_3_FD_200533 | JGI IMG/M metagenome (GOLD analysis project Ga0302314, IMG submission 200533) | Peat permafrost microbial communities from Stordalen Mire near Abisko, Sweden - III_Palsa_N2_3 | ecosystem: Environmental > Terrestrial > Soil > Palsa > Peat permafrost | place: Sweden... | reverse complement strand
ATTTAGAGGTCGCTGCCGTGCATGCGGGGGTAATTCACCTTGCCCAATATTTTTGGAAGCCGGAAATATTTTCCGATTAACCATAATCGGAAGCTGAACGACATGGTTTTTTCCAAAGCATGCGGCTTTCGATTGCATGCGGGGGTGGTTCAAGGTTGGATTTGTGTAGTGACCCTCCTAACCGGCATTTTGTCCATGCCGGCTTCGGCGGACAATTTGGCGCCATCGCCAACCGCCTCGGTGGAGCAAAGTGAAGGGGCCAGACCTCAACAGGGGAACTCCCTGGACACATCGGAGGGCGTCACTGCGGCTGGCGGGCACGACGGCCCCGGGGTCGTGCATATTCCGTTCTCCTCGCTGGGCGCATACCGCACACTCAACCTGCGTGGCCTCGAGGACATACGTTCGGTCAACGTTGGCGTCCGGCTCGACCGAATGGTGAAGTCGGCGCGCTTGCGCCTGACCTACGCGTACTCGCCTTCATTGTTGTTTTCAATGTCTCACCTCAAGGTGTCGATCAACGACGAAGTGGTCGCCACGCTGCTGTTTACCGCGGGAAACGCGGGGCGTTCAATCACGCGCGAGATCGTGATCGACCCGCGTTTGCTGACCGACTATAGTCAACTGCAACTGAGGCTGATCGCGCATTACTCTATGGATCACTGCGAGGATCCGTCGAATTCGGCGTTGTGGGCCGATATCAGTCCGAGTAGCGAAATCATCCTTGACGAAGCCGCGATCCCGCTGCCCAACGACATGGCGCTGTTGCCTGCGCCTTTCTTCGACGGGCACGATGTCAACCCGTTGCGCTTGACGTTCGTGCTCGCGCCCACAGTGAGCAACGCGACACTGCGTACCGCCGGCATCGTTGCGTCGTGGTTCGGCGCGCTCGCCGACTACCGCAACGCGCGTTTTCCGGTCTCGTCCAAGCTGCCCGAGGACGACAACGCAGTCATCGTCGGGCGCCTCAGTGAACTACCTGCCGGCCTGTCGCCCCATGACATCGATGGACCGACGCTGATCGTGGAAGACAATCCCGTCGCACCCGGGCGCAAGCTATTGGTCGTCACGGGCAAGAGTGAGGCCGACGTCGACAGCGCGGCTTACGCGCTCGTGCTGCGTAAGCCCGGCTTGTCGGGCCCGCTCGTGAAACTCCCCCACATCGGGCCCGGCCCAGTGCGCAAGCCGTACGACGCGCCGCGCTGGATCGCTGTCGATCGTCCTGTGCAATTCACAGAACTGATCGCGCATCCCGACCAGTTGCAAGCCGTCGGCGGAATACCCGAGTCGATCATGCTGAACCTGCGGGTGCCGGCTGATTTGATCTCGTGGAATGACGCGGGTGTACCGGTGAACCTGAAATACCGCTACACGGCGCCCAGAGTGCAAAACAACTCGGCGCTGTCTATCGAAATGAACCAGCAACTGATCAAGTCGTACCGCCTGACCCCCGGTGACGATAAAAGTAGCGCTGGCGGCGCGATCGATACCGCGCAGCGCTCGACGACGGACCTGGAAATCCCGCCATTCCTGATCGGCAGTTCAAACGAGCTTGCCGTTCGCTTCAATCTCGATTCCGAGAAGAGCACGCTGTGTTCGGGCGTTGCGACCAACCCGGCACGTGCGGCCATCGACCCCGATTCGACGATAGATTTCAGCCGGTTCGTCCACTATGCATCGATGCCGAACCTGGGGTTTTTTTCCAATAGCGGTTTCCCCTACACGCGTTTGGCGGATCTGTCGGAATCCGTCGTGGTCGTTCCCGCCCACCCCACGCCGCAAGAACTCGAAGTCATGTTGACGATGCTCGGGCATATCGGCAAATGGACCGGCTATCCGGCGCTGCGCGTCGCGATAGCCCGACCGTCCCAACTCGCGAAACTGACAGGCAAGGACCTGCTCCTGATCGGGGGCACGCCGTCGGCGCCGCTCGTGACCGCCTGGAAAACGTCCGTTCCCGTTATCGGTGACGGGGCCGCCGGCGCAATTCAGCGCACCGCGCTGTCGCTCGACGCTAGCGCTGCCAGCGCTGCACTCGCCCCGGGTACCCCGCTGCAATTGAGCCAGTCCGCCCCGCTCGCTGTGCTCTATGGTTTCCAGTCGCCGGTCAGCGCGGGCCGCACGGCGATCGCCCTGGTGTCGAGCGACGCCGATAGCCTGGGCGCGCTGCTCGATGTATTCGATAGCCCGAGCCTGGTCGCACAGATGCACGGGGACGTGGTGGTGGTGCGGCACGGCAGCGTCGAAAGCATGCAGATCGGCGAACCCTATTTCGTCGGCACGATACCCTGGCACGCGCGGATCTGGGGGCTCGCGATGCGCCATCCCGTGCTGCTTGGCGCGCTGGGTGTGTTGGCCGGCTTGTTGCTCGCGGTCAACGCGTTCAATTTCCTGCATCGGGTGGCCGAGCGCCGCCGGGAGATGTGAGCGATGGCTTTTCTCGCGAGAGCAGGGGCGCTCCTGCGTCGCAATCTACCGCGCCTGGAGACGCTCGTCGTCGGCATGGTGGTGGCGCTCGCGTGCGCTTGCGCGATAGACGCGCACGCAGCGCAACCCTGCGCCGCATGGCCCGATTGGGAACGATTCAAGCAGGACTTCGTGTCGGCGGACGGTCGTGTCGTCGATGCGAGCCAAGCGGATGCGCGCACCGTGTCGGAGGGGCAATCGTATGCATTATTCTTTGCGCTGGTCGCCAACGATCGCGTCGCTTTCGACCGGATCCTCCATTGGACCGAAAACAACCTGGCCGCCGGCGACCTGACCCAGCACTTGCCCGCATGGTTGTGGGGGCGCGCTGAAGACGGCAAATGGACCGTGCTGGATGCGAACTCGGCATCGGATGCGGACCTGTGGATCGCCTACGTGCTGCTCGAAGCCGGAACACTCTGGCAGGAGCGCAGCTATGCAGTGCGCGGCACGAGGCTGGCTGCGCGCATCCTCACGGACGAAACGACGACCGTAAGCGGGTTCGGGCGACTCCTGTTGCCGGCGCCTACCGGCTTTCATCTGTCCGACGGTACCTGGCGCGTCAATCCCAGCTACACGCCGCCTCAGGTCGTGCGCGCGCTGGCCGTGCGGTTTCCCGCTGAACGGCGCTGGAAGCAGCTTGCCGACAACGCCGACGGCATGCTGAAAGACACCGCACCACGTGGGTTCGCTCCCGACTGGGCTGTGTACCGGGACGGCCATGGGTTTGGACCCGATTTGGGCAGCCGGGGCAGCATCGGGTCATACAACGCGATACGTGTCTATCTATGGGCGGGCATGCTCGACCCCGGCGATCCGCTGGGCGGCACGGTGCAGCGAACCTTCCGGCCTTTCGCCGACCATATCGCGGCGTACGGCGCACCGCCCGAGGAAGTCGACACAATGACAGGCGTGGGCGGTGCGAACGCGGGCAATGCGGGATTTTCAGCGGCCGCGTTGCCACTGCTTAGCGCGCTTGGCGAGCACGCATTAGCGCAGGGACAGGCGGATCGAGTCGCGCAACTCAATAGCAAGGAGGCGCCCGGTTACTACACCAGCGTGCTGTCACTATTCGGAATGGGTTGGCACAACGGACGATATCGATTCGCGGCCGACGGCACCTTGCGTCCTGCATGGAGCATTGCAGGCAGCACGACAGGGAGCATAGCGGGGAGCACAACATGCACCCCGCAGTGAAGCGACAGGCATGGCGCGCCGCGATGGCGGCGCTGTTGCTCGCACCGGGCGTGTTGCGCGCGGCCACCTTGCCTGTCGATGCGCAACGTTACTACGACACGTCACGGATGTGGTCCGCGAAGCACCGCGACGATCTAGCGCTGTCGCAGATCCAGAAGGCGCTGCTCATCGCGCCGCACGAGCCCTTGCTGCTGGCAGAGGAGATGCGTATCCGGGTTCGGCTCGGGCAGCTCGACGCTGCGCAACAGGTGCTCGCACAGTTGCGCACGCAATCGCCCGACGCGTCCGAGACACAGCGCATCGAGGACGAATACCGTGTCGCGACGACGGGCCGGCAGGAAATGGCCACCATCCGGTTGCTCGCGCGCAGCGGCCGTGCCGAGGAAGCCAGCCGGCGCCTGCAGGCATTGTTTGTGCACGGCGCACCGTCCGGTGCGCTCGGCGCCGAGTACAACCAGATCCTCGGCAGCACGGCGGCGGGCCGGCCGCAGGCCATCGCGGCACTGCATCGCACGCTGGCCGCCGATCCCGAGGACTTGAGTGCGGAGCTGGTGCTCGCTCGCCTGCTCAATGAACAGGCGACGCGCGCCGAGGCCGAACGATACGCGCATGACCTTGCGACACGACCGGACGCCGACCATGCGGCGGCGATGGAAGTCTGGCGCAGCGTGTTGAAAGCCGCTTCGGACGACCCAGCCTATCTTGCGTCGTTGCGTACCTATGTCTCGATGGTGCCGGACGACGGACAGATGCACGATCGTCTCAACGAATTGGAAGCGCAGGTCGAAGCCCAGCGGCGTTTGCAGAGCGACCCTGCTTTCATTGCGCGGCAAAGCGGACTGGCCGCGCTCGAACGCGGCGATCTGGCCACCGCCGAGCCGTTGCTGGTGCGCGCCGCGCGCGAGCGGCCGAACGACGCGGACGCGCTCGGCGGTCTGGGGCTGTTGCGTATGCGCACGGGACACCGCGATGAGGCAAGCTCACTGTTCCTGCGTGCTGCGGCAGTGGCTCCGGACAATCGGGGCAAGTGGCTTGCGCTCGCGCGCACGGCGCAATTCTGGGGCGCCCTCGCGACCGGCCGCGAGGCACTCGCCGCAGGCCGCGGGCAGGACGCCGAGCGCGCCGCGCGCGTCGCGTTACAGCTCGATCCCAATAGCGAGGATGCCAAGCTGCTGCTCGCCAATGCACTGGTCGCGCAGCAACGGTGGTCGGATGCGGAACCGCTGTTGGATGCGCTGCTCGACGCGCAACATCCGAACCTTGCGGCCGTGTCGGGCCTGCGCGCGGTGTATGAGCATACGCAACGCGCCGCACAGGTGCCCGCGCTGCTCGAGTCGTTGCAGAACCGTCTTGTGTCGGCTGAAGACCGGCAGGCATTGGCGCAAATGCGTGCCGAACTATTCGTGGCGCAAGCCGAACAATTGCATGCGGACGGCCGTGACGGACCGGCCGCCGATCGCTACGAAGCGGCGCTGAAGCTAATGCCCGACGCGGCGTGGACCCGCTTTGCGCTGGCGCGCCTGTACCGCGACCTGGGCTCGCCCGAGCTCGGCCGGCAAGTGATGGCCGACGGCCTGGCGGCGAACCCGACACCGTCGATGCGGTACGCCGCGGCGCTCTATGCGAATTCGGTGGATGACGTGCACGCAGCGCAAGCGCTGCTTGCGGCAGTGCCGCCGGACGCGCGCACCGATGGCATGCGTGCGCTGGCACGCAGGCTGGACGTGGAGGATTTGCTCGCCGTCCCGCGCGATGCGTCCGCAGATCGGTCTGCAAGTCGGCTGGAGGACGCTCGCAAGATGGCGGGCGACGACCCCTACCTGTTGGCGTCTGTCGGGGCCGCCTATATCGACGAAGGGAAACCTGACATTGGCCTCGCTGTATTGCGTGTCTGGATCGACGCGCATGGGGACGCGGCCGACGTGGACGTTCGCCTGCGTTATGGCGATTTGCTGGGCAGTGCGCGCCGTGACCGCGAACTCCAGGCGTGGCTGGCTGAGCTGCGTCTGCGCCCGGGACTGACCGAGCACCAGCGGGTGCGGCTGGAAGACCAGTCGTTACGGCTTGCGCTGCGCGAGGCCGACGCGGCCCTCGACCTGCACGACTATGACGGCGCGCGCGCGATATTGGCCTCGGTGAGCCCCGCCGGTCAGGCGGACAATCGCTACGGCCTCGAAGTGGCGGACCTCGAACGCATGCAGGGCAACTATGCGGCGGCACGCGCGGCACTCGCGCCCATCCTCGCCAGCACGCCAGACGACGCCGATGCACAACTTAGCCTCGCTCGGGTGCTGGAGGCAAGCGGCGAGCGCGAAGCCGCACTCAAGCTGACACAACGTGTTTTGCAGCAGACCCCACCTGATGATGTAGACACGAGGCTCGCGGTGTCGCGCAGGCTAACGGCCTTGCACGAGACGGGCGAAGCCGGTGCCGTGACGGCGCAGTTGCAAACCGCCTATCCGCAGCGCTCTGACGTGACTGTGCAGGCCGGCCGCGTGGCGCAGAGTGAGCAACGGTACGACGATGCCGAGTCGCTGTATCACACGGCGCTGCTGCAGGAAGCGGCTGCCGGCGTGGGCCCGACATCGGGCGTGACATCCGGCGATACGCCAGCGCAACGCGCGCTGGACCAGCTTAACGAGCGCCGCGACCCGGACATCGAGGCGGGTTGGGTATCGGCGTACAAGTCGGGCGACGCCGGTATTTCCGACTATCACGCCCAACAGGTGCCGATCTACGTGCAGGTGCCATACCGCTACGACGGTCACCTGTTCGCGCATATCGATACGGTCACGCTCGATGCCGGCACGCTGAGCAACCCGGATGTCGACAGCTATACGCGCAATACCTTCGGCACCTTTGCCGCGCGCATCGACGGTACTCCACTCGCGGCCTCGCTGCATCAACACGCGTTAGGCGTCGCGCTGGGCGTCGGTTACCTCTCGGATGCATGGCGTTTCGATCTGGGCACAACGCCGCTCGGTTTTCCGGTGCAGTACGTCGTCGGCGGCGTGCGCTATCGCTTCGAGACTGACAACGCGAGCCTGACCATAGGCGCATCGCGCCGGCCGGAAACCAGCAGCCTGCTTTCGTACGCAGGCGCTCGTGACCCGACGACGGGCGCAACCTGGGGGGGCGTGCGGCGCGACGGCATTGATCTGCATGGCTCGGTCGACATCGGCCGCGTTAATGTGTACGCCAGCCTGGGTGCCGGCGAGTTGACGGGGCATGACGTGCGCGATAACCAGGAGGTTACGCTGCGCACCGGTGTCGACGTGCCGCTGTATGAAAAAACCGGCATGCGAGTCAGCACCGGCCTGATCGGCAATGCGTGGCACTACACGAACAACCTTCGGTTCTACACGTACGGACAGGGCGGCTATTACAGCCCGCAGCGCTACCTGTCGCTCGGCGTTCCGCTCGAATGGACGGGACGCCGCAACGCCGTGACCTGGGATATCGAGACGGTCGTCGGCATGTCGTGGACCTACGAGCGCGATTCGGCCTATTTCCCGATCGGCTTGCCGGCATCGCCGAATTTGCAGAATACGGGCCCCGACGTGTTCACAGGCGGTATCGGCGGTGGCTTCTCATACGCCGTGCACGGCTCGCTCGAATACCGGTTAAACCCCAGGCTGGCGGTCGGTGTGCGTATCGACATCGAGCACTCGCATGACTATGCACCGAGTGCCGCGTTGCTGTACTTCCGGTACGCGTTCGACGGCCACAAGGCCGATGACAGTTTATCGCCGAGGCCTGTTCGCCTCTACTCGGGCTATTGAATACAAGGAGGCTATTTGATGAACGATACGAATCACTCGGATGCCGATGTCGATGCGGCGAAGCGCGCTACATCGCCGGGCTGGTTATGCGGCCTATGCCAAGCGATCGGGTTTGTGCACACGCGCCCAACGGTTCGCCTCGCGATCGAGGGCTTGCCGGACAAATGGTCGGTGCTGGGGCGCGGCAGGATACATGGGATCTATGCCGAAGCGGGCACGCGCGCCTGCGATTCGCTGATCTGGAACACCGCGCGCGATGCGGCAACGGCGAACGTGACCGTGGTGCGTGCGTTGCCGCGAGCCGAAGTCGCAAACCAACTGCGTGCGCTCGGGTTTGTGAAAGGGCAGCACACGCAGGGCTGGCCGCGGCATTTCAATGTGCTGTCGTCGTCATCGCCGCCGGCTGCGTACGACGCAGCGATACCGGGCGGCGCGGCGGGCGCCACTCGCCTGGGCACGGCGTTGCGCGCACTGCAGCGCGCAGGTCTGAGAGCGCAGTCGCTGTGCATTATCGAGGGTGCCGAGCAATGGTTCAACTGGCACGACCCCGTTGCGTTGCACCGCGAAGCCGACATGCTGGCTAGCTGGTGCGAGCGGCGGCAAGTGGCTATGGTCCTGATCCTCGCACCCCGAATCGTCGAGGCCGAATCGTCGAGCGCCAACGTGGCGTCGGCGCTTATGCGCGCGCGCGACCTGCTGTACACGTTTCATCTGCATTTTTCCGGGGTTGCGCGACTCGATCAAGTCGCGGGCGAACTACGCTGGCACGTCGATTTCTGGCGTGCCGGGCGCGCGCTGGTGGCGGGTGAAGCCTGCGCGCTGCGCGTCGATGAAGCGGCGCGGCTGGTTGCGCTACCGTATCGATCAGGCTGCGGTCGTCAACCTGCAACGTGGCTTGCGCAAGACGAGCGGCGTGTTATCGCCAGCCGTGCGCTGATTGAGAGAGAAGGCTGGATACCCGGCAACTGGGAGATCCAGCCGGACAATGACGCGGTGTTTGCTGCCAGCGTCGGCGCCCAGGCGGCGACCATCGTGTTCACGCTCGACACGCACACGCAACTCGACGCCCTGTGCGCGATGCTCCACGCGCTGCGGGTGAATGGCGGCCGGGCCTTGAAGATTGCTGTAGCGGAGCGCGGCGACGCGATGGAGCTGCAGCACGAATTGCTCATGCTGGCCGTCGGTGCGGACCTGGTGCTGCGCTGTGATGTGTCGTTCTCCCGTATCCCTTCGGCGCTGCAATCGCTGCAGGGGCAATTGCATACCCGTGCAATCGCCGACGACTGGCGTGAAGCGCTCGCGGCCTCGCAGCCCGAGCCAGCCACCGGCTACTTACCGATGGCGTCCTTTTGCGAGCGCGTAACGGCCGCGTTGCAACGCGGCGCGCCGTTGCTGCTGCCTCATGTGCTGGTCGAGCTGAGCTTGCGTCCGGACGTCGCACATCTTGATGCGTTGCGTGCTTGCCAGCCGCGGCGGCCCGGCGAGTTCGTGACGGTATGCGCGTCGCACCTGTACCTGTTCTTGTTCGCATGCCGCCCGCCGGATGTCGCGGCCGCGCTCGCGCGCATCATCGACGTGCCGGTCCCGCAGTTGTTCGATTGCGTGATGCTTTATCCCGAGCACGCGAGCACCGAGCAGGTCGAGGTGCTGCGCGATCGCCAACGACACGCAAGCGCGCCCGACTATAGCGACTTACTGCCCGCAGGTGAGTCAGGGGTGTGCGCAGAGGCATGCGCGACGACGGCGATCGATGTCGGCGCAATGGCACGGCGCATGCTGCATCCGGTGAACGGGCAAGGTCAAAATCAAGGACAGGGACAGGGACAGGGACAGGGACAGGGACAGCCGGGACACGCGCGACGCGCGGAGCCTTGTGCGATGCCATTGAATCATCAGGAGATTGCGTGATGACCATGCTGCTAGTGTGTTTTGGCGCCGGACTCGCCGGCGCGCTGCCGTTGTGCTGGGTGGGTTGGTGGATTTCCGCGCGGCACAGAGCCGTCGAACCACGACGCCCGTTGCCGTTCAAGCTGCAACCGGTCGTACTCGATGCCGAGCTCGTTGCTGGCATCGACGACGAGCGCGCTCCATGAACGTCGTCGCCGTGGTATCCGCTGTCGGCGGCGCCGGACGCACCACGCTATGCGGTGCGCTGGCGGTCTTGCTCGCGCGGCGCAGACGCCAGGTGGTCGCGCTTGAACTGGACGGCCGTAACATCCTCGGCACCTACCTGGGGCTCGATGCGTTGCCTGGGCGAGGGCTCGCCCACGCGTTGCTCGATCCCCGCAGTGCCTGGTATGCGCACACCTTTCGCAGCGCCGATGGGGTGCTGTTCGTACCGTACGGTGCGCTCGCCGGCGACCAGGTCAGTGCGTTTGAGGCGAAGCTTGCAGCGCTGCCGTACTGGTTGCAGGGCGTGCTGGCCGATATCGATGTGGAGCGCGACGGCGTGGTGTTGCTCGACACCGAGCGCTACCCGTCGCAGCAGGCCGAGCAGGCAATACGCTGTGCCCATCTGGTGCTTTGCGTGACGCCGCCCGACCCGGCCGCGGCTGTATCGCTGGCGGCCGTGCTGGCCCACATCAGGCGTCCAGGCACCGCGTTTTACATCGTCGTGAACCGGGTCAATCCCGCCCATCCGATGCATGGCGACGTGCTCGCGCTGCTGCGCGCACGCGTAGGCGAAGCGGCGCTGCTGCCCCAGCGCATGCATCTGGACGAAGCGGTGCCGGACGCGTTCGCGCGCGGCGCATGGGTGTTCGACGACGCACCGCAATCGCAAATGTCACACGATCTGCACGGCCTCGCAAATTGGCTCGACGCATGGCTTGTCAAGCGGACGCAGGGGAATTGACATGAAGCGCAGTGACAGTGGCACGAGAGCGAGAGTGGTGACGCGGCTGATGGACTGGATCGCGCTGCAATTAGGCGTCGCGCCTGCCCGCAGGCGCATCGACTGGTTCATACGGCTGATCTTCCAGGCGCCGCCGCCTGGCCGCCCCGATATCCCGGCACAGTGGCTCGACGCCTTCGGGCGGCGTGTCGCCGCCGAGTGGGGCGTGGCGCAAGGGGCGCCGTGGCGAGGCTGGCTGTGGCGCGCGCTCGTGCGGCCGGGCCACGGGCACGGGCAAGAGCAGGGGCAACGAAGCACCGACGTGAGCGCGGCCGTGCATGCGGCTGTGCGTGCGACGGTCGCCACCGTATTGCCCACGTTGAGCCGGGTGTGCGCCGTTGCGCGTCAACAGCGACATCACCTCGACACCGCCATGTCGCATCTGCCCTGGGCGCACTGGAGTGCAACGCTCGAACGCGCGACCGTAGCCGCGGGCAAGCGGCGCTGGCTGTTGGCGCTCATCCTGCTCGGCGGGGGGATGCTCTATGCCGTGGCTTGCACCGCACCACTGTCGATGACCGGCCAACTACAATTCGGCGCGGTGACGGTAGGCGCCGCGCTGCTGATCCGGCGTCTGCCCGGACGTTTTTCGATGCTGTTGCTGGCGCTGCTCGCATTGCTCGCGACGGCGCGTTACGCCTGGTGGCGCAGCGTGGCGACCCTGGACTTCCATACGCCCGGGGACATGATGGTGGGCTATGCGCTCTTTGTCGCGGAGGCTTACACCTGGCTCGTTCAGTTGTTCGGTCTGGTGCAGACGGCGTGGCCGCTCAAGCGCTTCGTCACGCCGCTGCCCGCCGATCCGAGGACATGGCCGACGGTCGACGTGTTCGTTCCGACCTACAACGAGCCGCTCTCGGTGGTGAGCCCGACGGTGTTCGCCGCGCAAGGAATCGACTGGCCCGCCGACAAGTTACGCATCTACCTTCTCGACGACGGAGACCGGCCCGAGTTTCGAGAATTTGCGCGGGAGGCGGGCGTCCACTATCTGACGCGCGAGGACAACCGGCATGCGAAGGCCGGCAACATCAATCGCGCGCTCGAACGTACCCACGGCGAGTACGTCGCAATCTTCGACTGCGATCATGTACCCGCACGCTCCTTTCTGCAGACCACGATGGGGACGTTCATAAGGGATCCGAAATGTGCGATGGTGCAGACCCCTCACCATTTTTTTTCGCCCGATCCGTTCGAACGGAACCTGTCCACGTTCCATCGCGTGCCCAACGAAGGCTATCTGTTCTATGGGCTGGTCCAGGCAGGTAACGATCTATGGAACGCGTCATTCTTCTGCGGGTCGTGCGCCGTCATCAAGCGCACGGCGCTCGAAGAGGTCGGCGGGATAGCGGTCGAGACCGTGACCGAGGACGCACACACCGCTTTGAAGCTGCATCGCCGGGGGTACACGACTGCCTACCTGCCCACCGTGCAGGCTGCGGGGCTTGCGACCGAGAGTCTCGCGGGGCATATCAAGCAACGCACGAGATGGGCGCGCGGCATGGCTCAGATATTTCGCATCGACAACCCATTTCTGGGGCGCGGCCTTAGCCTGTTCCAGCGGCTTTGTTACGGCAACGCGATGCTGCATTTCTTCTACGGCATTCCTCGTCTGGTTTTTCTGACGATGCCGATGGCCTATCTGTTCTTCCAGATGCATTTCATTCATGCGCCGGCCTTGACCATCGTCAGTTACGCGTTGCCCTATCTCGCGCTCGCGAATATCGCGAATTCGCGCATGCAAGGCGGCTTTCGCCACTCGTTCTGGGCCGAGGTCTACGAATCGGTGCTGGCCTGGTATGTCGCCTTGCCCACCGCGATCGCGGTGCTGAGCCCCAAGCACGGCAAGTTCAATGTCACCGACAAGGGGGGGCGTATCGACGAGGGCTATCTCGACTGGACCGTGTCGAGGCCCTATATCTTGCTGGTCATGCTGAATGCGCTGGCCTTAACGGTCGGCGTGTACAAGCTGATGCTCCTGGACTCCAGCGAGGCGCCGACGGTGTTGATGAACATGTTCTGGACCTCGTACAACCTCGTCATGCTGGGCGCTGCGCTGTGCGTGGCGCGCGAAGCGAAACAGGTGCGCGTGACGCATCGCATCGAGATGCGGGTGCCGGCCATACTTTCGCTCGGCGACGGCCGCATGATCGCGAGCACGACGAGCGACTACTCGATGGGCGGCTTCGGCTTGACGCTGCCCGCAGGATTGAACCTCGACCTGCAGCAGCCAATGCGCGTGTGCGTGAGCCGCGGCGAGCAGGAGTTCAGTTTCCCGGTACAGCCGGTGCGCATCGAGGGCAATCGGCTCGGCGTGCGTTTCGAGAATCTCGATATCGACGCGCAGCGGCAACTAGTGCAGTGCACGTTCGGCCGGGCCGATGCCTGGGTGAAATGGCACGACACCGAAGTTGCCGACATGCCGCTGCGCGGCTTGAAGGAAGTGCTGGAGGTTGGCCTCGCCGGCTATGCGCGGCTCGCCCGTGGCGCGCAGCGCGCAATGCGTGCTGCACTCGCCGTGGACCGGACGCGATATTGAATGCCGAGGTATCGGAACAAACGTAGGAACAAAGTAGGAGCAAAACGCCATGATGTTATGGAACCTGTATTTCATACTGAAGCTGTGCCTATGGGCGAGCGGGCACCTGGCACCGCTATGGGCCGCCAACCTCGCGCTCGCGCTGGCGCTAGCTGCGACGTCGCTGGTGCGCGCTCGGGTCTGGCGGCTATTGCGCCTGCTCGTCGGGCTGGCCGTGGCCATACCGTTGATGTATCGCGAGGCAGACATCCCGCCGTTCGCACGGCTGGTCGAAGAACTGGGTGCGCTGAGCCGGTTCAGCCTGTCGTACTGGCTCGAGCTGGCACAACGCTTCGTGCCGCCGATGCTGCTGCTCGCCAGCCTCGGCGCTGTGTTTGTCTACCTGGTCGTCAACCGCTGGGTGCGTGTTTCCACGCTGGTGATCTGCGTGCTGATCGCGGTACCGGTCTGGCAGGCGGGGCGCACCGTGCTGCTGCACGCGGGCCTGAGCGCACCGGATTCGGCGTTTGTCGCGGTAGCGACGCCGCGGCTTGCGCACACCGCTAGCGTCGCGGGCGGCCAAGGTGCCGACCACGACGCCGCGCTCGCTGCGTTCAGGACGCAAGAGGCGCAGCGCGAGGTGCGTTTCGGACACTTGACGAGCGACCCCGACGCGCAATTCGACATCATCGTGCTGCATATCTGCTCGTTGTCATGGGACGACCTCGACGCGGTGAACGCACGTAATCACCCGATGCTGAGCCACTTCGATTTTCTCTTCACCCACTTCAGCACGGCGGCCAGTTACAGTGGCCCGGCTGCGATCCGAGTGTTGCGCGCGACGTGCGGGCAGCCGGCGCATGCGCAACTCTACAAACAGGCGCCCGCCGATTGTTACCTGCTTTCCGCGCTGGCCAACGCAGGGTTTGTGCCCCAGACGCTGCTCAATCACGATGGCCGTTTCGACGATTTCGCGAATCTGGTACATATCAACACCGGGCAGCCGGGTGTGCCGCTCATCTCGAACACCGACGCACCGGTCGCGATGCACTCGTTCGACGGCTCGGCGATCCGCGACGACTATGCCGTGCTGGCGAGCTGGTATGCCCGCCGCGCCCAAGTGCAGGGGCCGGTGGCCCTGTACTACAACACGATCAGTCTTCACGACGGCAATCGCTTGCCAGGGAGCAACCTGAAAAGCCGGGAATCCTATCCGCTACGCGTCAATAAGCTGATGAGCGACTTCGACCGCTTCGCCGATCTCGTGGCGAGCTCCGGCCGGCGCGCGGTCATTGTGTTCGTGCCGGAGCACGGCGCCGCGCTGCGGGCCGAACCCAACCAGGTCGAGGGCATGCGCGAGCTGCCCACTCCGCACATCATCCATGGACCGGTTGGCGTGCGCCTCATCGGCTTTCCGAACCCCCATGAGCCGACCACCGTGATCGATGCGCCGAGCAGCTTTCTGGCGTTGGCGCAACTGCTGGCCAACTTTGTCGCCAGAAGTCCGTTCAGGCCGGGCATCGCGCTGTCCGACTATACGACGAGTCTTCCTCACACGCAGATGGTTGGTGAGAATGAAGCCACCGTGACGATGGTCACGGCGGCGGGGTTTTCGGTCAAGACGCCGGATGGCGTATGGGTAGATGAGCAATGAGCGAGCGCGATGAGGGGCCGGTCAATGACCTGAGCTGGCCGGTCGATGACCTGAACGGGCTTGCACAACGGCTCCCGGAGTTCGATGTGCACACCTACTATGACGAACAGGCGCGGCGCGCCTATGAAGGCGCGTTGCTGCGCTGCCCGGTGCTGGCACGGCTGCTCGGACTGCCGGGCGTCGACAAGCCTGGCTCTACGACTAGCTCTACCAGTGCTACGGGCGGGTGAACCATGCGTGCAAGAAGCCGTAGGGAATTTCTGCGAATGATGTCGGCGGGGGCTGGGCTGGCCGCCGGATCCGCATGGGGCGCCGCCATTCGCGACGCGCTCGCGCTGCCGGCCGCCACACGGACCGGTTCGATCCGGGACGTCGGGCATGTGGTGATCTTCATGCAGGAGAACCGTTCGTTCGATCATTATTTCGGGAGCCTGCGCGGCGTACGTGGCTTCGGCGACCCCCGCGCGTTGACGTTGCCAGGCGGCAGGTCGGTCTGGCACCAGCCGCGCGCGTCCGTGCAGACCAGTCAGTACAATGGCCGTGGACTCCCCACCGACGTGCGGTTCGTCATGCCGTTCCACCTTGATCCGCCGGCGACGACGGAATTCACTCCCGGAACGGACCACAGCTGGAGCACCGGCCACCTCGCGTGGGATGAAGGCCGTTACGCTCAGTGGGTCAACCAGAAGCAGGATGCACTGACGATGGGTTATCTGAAACGCGCGGACCTACGCTACCACTATGCGTTGGCCGATGCGTTTACGGTGTGCGACTCGTATTTCTGTTCGGTGCACGCCGACACGGCGCCCAACCGGATCATGCTGTTCACGGGCACCATCGATGCGCGCAACGCATTGGGCACGCGAGCGACGGGCCCAGGGCTCAGCGAACGCGATGCGAGCGAGGCCTACACCTGGACGACTTATCCGGAGCGGCTCGAGGCCGCGGGGATCGATTGGAAGGTCTACCAGGGAGGCACGGGGTTGCCGGGCGACGCGACAGACAACTACACCGATAATTCGCTGGAATTCTTTGCCCGCTTTCAGAGCGAGCATGGCGCAGCGGCTGCGCTCGTGCGAAACGGCGTCTCGCAGCACACCTTGGCGCAGCTTCGCGCGGACGTGGAGAACAGCCGCTTGCCGCAGGTCTCGTGGATCATTGCGCCGAGGATGTACTGCGAACATCCGAGCGCATGTCCAACGGACGGCGCGTACTACATCAACCTGATTCTGGAAGCGTTGACATCGAACCCAGAGGTCTGGGGCAAAACCGTCCTCTTCATCAACTACGACGAAAACGATGGATTCTTCGATCACGTGGTCCCGCCGGTGCCGCCGCTCGCGAGCGCTCGCGACGGCGTAGGCCTGGTGTCGGCGCCACTTGTCGATAGTATTGCCGACGAGTCCATCGATCTCGACGCCTATCCACGTCACAAGACCCCGCTGATTCCCAATGCCGACCCTGGCGGCCGACAGCCGATCGGTCTGGGGCCGCGCGTGCCGATGATCGTCGTGTCGCCGTGGACAAAAGGGGGGTGGGTATGCTCACAGGTTTTCGATCACACGTCGGTATTGCAGTTTCTGGAAGCTCGTTTTGGCGTGCTCGAGCCTAACATCAGCAAATGGCGGCGTGCCATATGCGGTGACCTGACCTCTGCCTTCGATTTTTCCTCCCCGCCAAACCCGACGGTCGTGCGCTTGGACGTCGCCGCGCATATTGTTTCCTCCGGCGCACCGCCGGTAATACAGACGCCGCAGAAACTGCCCGAGGCGGAGCCCGGCACCCGTCCCGCGCGCGCACTGCCGTACGCGATGGCGGTGAACGTCGGGCTCAGCGGCACGCAGCTGAGCCTGGATTTCACGAATAGCGGGCAGGCCGGGGCGGCTTTCTATGTCTACGACCGGCGGCGGCCTGAAAGCGCACCGCGCCGCTATGCGATCGCCGCCGGCGACGCACTGTTCGACGTCTGGCAGATACCCGAGAAGCACGGCAGGTACGAACTGGCTGCCTACGGCCCGAATGGCTGTCTGTTCGAGTTCCGCGGCACGATCGACAGCGGCAGTGCCCGACCGGCCGTGACGTTTGCGACTGACGCGGCAGCAGGAACCGTGTTGCTGCGACTGACCAACGCTGGCACATCGGCCTGTCTCCTGACGGTTACGAACGGCTATGACGACGATGCCGCGGCGCGTGTGCATAAGGTCGAGCGCGCCGCAACGGTCGAGGACCACTGGGTCGTTTCCGCTCAGTACGGTTGGTACGATTTGAGTGTGATGGCCCGAGACGACTTTCTGTGGCGCTACGCCGGGCATCTTGAAAACGGTCGCCCCAGCCTCAGCGACCCGGGATGCGCGCGGTCGCGCGCAGTGTCGAAAATCTAAATACTCAAACCTAAGCATCGGCGAATATTTCCTTATGAAACAGACAAGAAGCTCCCGGCATGGGCTCGGCGCTTGTCATGCTGCATAACTGGCCTGAGAGAACTCAGGGCGGCGGGGATCTTCGTTCAGGTCGTATTTGGCGTGGCCACCCGAATTTCCCTTTAAAAACAAGGAGGCTGGACGAAGCCCACATGAGCCGGGGGGGCGGTGACGCGGCAAATTTTGGTGCGCCTGATTTTGGTGCTCTCTCTCGGGTAATACCCTAGAAACGCGGGTTTTTGCGCCAACCGGCCTTGGTTATCGCCCCCCGCCGGGGTCGCAGATGAGTCTCAAGGGTAAAGGTTATCGATTTGCTTCCGATAACTGTATAGACGACGGTGCGAAAGGGGGGTATTTCCACTTTCGTGGAAAGCCACCTATTTCCACTTTCGTTCGGTCTTGCTGTTGCAATCTTGATCTACCCGGGCGTCAGCGCTGCTTCGTGCTTGACGCACGCAGAAAGCGCCCCGTACAGTGTGGCGGCCAAGAGGCCTTGGCAGACCGGTTTGCGTGATTTGGCTGTGCTACCGACGGCGAATGCACTACGCGTTGCGGACAATGCGCAGGGCACTTCGTCGAATTTTCCGATTTTGATTGGCATCGAGGCAGTCCATACATGAGCACAGCACAACAAGAAATCGATGAGCGCACCAACCTCACGAGCAATAACCAGTTTGAAATGCTGTTATTCCGCCTCGGGGCGGCGGCGGACTCGGATCAGCGCGAATTGTTCGGGATCAACGTCTTCAAGGTACGTGAAATCTTGGTTATGCCGAACATCGTCACGATTGCCGGCGCGCCGAAACATCTGTTAGGCGTCGCGAATATTCGCGGGCAGATCATTCCCGTGATCGACTTGGCCGCAGTGGTCGGATGCCAGCCGCGTAACGGTTTGAATATTTTGCTGGTTACTGAGTATGCACGCTCGACGCAGGGTTTCGCGGTCGAAGAGGTCGATGAAATCGTGCGACTGGACTGGAGCCAGGTGCTGTCGGCCGAATCCACTTCGGTCGCGGGGCTCAATACCAGCATCGCCCGGCTCGACGGCAATGTCGATAACACCCGGCTCGCTCAGGTGCTCGATGTCGAGCATATTTTGCGATCGGTGCTGCCTTCCAGCAAATCGATGATCAAGGTGGAGGCGGGACCGGCATTGTTACTGCCGCCTGGCACCAAGATCCTGGCGGCTGACGATTCCGGCTTCGCGCGCACGCTGATCGAACAGGGCCTCACAGCAATGGGCGCCCCTTTCGTCATGACCAAATCGGGCAAGGAAGCCTGGGACATGCTGGAAAAAATTGCCGAGGAAGCCATTGCAGAGGGCAAGACGGCGCGCGACAAGATTGCGCTGGTGCTGACCGATCTCGAAATGCCAGAGATGGACGGGTTCACGCTGACCCGGAAAATCAAGAAAGACGAGCGCTTCAATTCGATTCCGGTGGTGATTCACTCTTCATTGTCGGGCACTACTAATGAAGATCACATCCGAAGTGTCGGGGCCGATGCTTATATTGCAAAGTTTGTCGCGGAAGAATTGGGCGCGACAATCCGCAGCGTTCTGAAGCGCTAGGCGGTATCGGCTGACTGGACCGCTCCACAGGTCCAGTCGCTGACAAACTCGCCAGCCCAGCCCAGTCCGCATCGATCAAACTCTCCGTCCACGATTTGGCTCGATTTGGCTCGATTCGGCAAATACGGCAAATACGGCAAACGCGACTAACGTCCCCCACGCAAACGCAGTACCTCGGACATCGATTGAGCGACATGATCGATATTCGCTTCGTTCAAGCCTGCCACGCATATGCGGCCCGAGCGGACCAGGTAAACGGCGTACTTCTCGCGCAGCAAATCGACCTCGTCGGCAGTGATGCCGGTGTAGCTGAACATACCGCGCTGGGTCACGCAGTATTCGGCAGACACTTCCGGCAAGCGCGCTTGTAGCACTTCCTTGAGCCGCAGGCGCATGCTTTTGATGCGTTCGCGCATCTGCGCGACTTCACCCTCCCACATCCGCGTCAGACGCTCGTCGCCCAGTACGGTCGACACCAATTGCGCGCCATGCAGCGGCGGGTTCGAGTAGATGCGCCGCACGGTGGCCTTGAGCTGCCCCAACACCAGCGCCGCTTCCGTCTCGTTCGGGCAAACGAACGACAGGCCGCCGACGCGCTCGCCGTAGAGCGAGAAATTTTTCGAGAACGAGTTGCTGACCACGAACACCAGGCCCGCGTCAGCCATCGCGCGGATCGCCCATGCGTCTTCCTGCAGACCATCGCCGAAGCCTTGATAAGCCATGTCCATAAACGGGATCAGTTGGCGCTGTTCGACCACGCGGATCACTTCACGCCATTGGTCCTGTGATAGATCTACACCGGTCGGGTTGTGACAGCACGGCTGCATGAGCACGACGCTATTGGCGGGCAGGCTCTGGAACACGGCGATCATTTCGTCGAATTTCAGGCCATTGGTCTGCGCGTCGTAGTAGGGGTAGGTGTTGACGGTGAAGCCCGCTCCGGCGAAGAGTGCGCGATGATTGTCCCAGGTCGGGTCGCTGACCCAGACGGCGCTGTCGGGAAAAACCGTCTTCAGGAATTCGGCTGCGACGCGAATCGCGCCCGAGCCGCCGACCGATTGGATCGTCGCAACACGCTTGTGCCGTAGCACCTCACTGTTTGCACCGAACACCAGCTTTTGCACAGCCTCGCGATACGAGGCCATGCCTTCCATGGGCAGATAGGTATGAGGCGCCTCATGACGCTGGAGGAGGGTGGCGGCTTCGTGGACACTACCGAGCACCGGGATGCGGCCGTCCTGATCGTAATAAAGACCTATGCTCAGATTGGCTTTATGCGCGCGGGTATCGGTGTGGAAGATTTCAAGCAGCGACAGGATGGGGTCGCCGGCGTACGGGGCTACATGTTCAAACATCGTGTTCAGGTCCGGGAAGTGATCAGCGAAAATGCATGTCGGCGCGACTGCCTGATGGCCGACTCGATCTCCTAGTATAAATCAGCTCCCCGTGCCCAACCTGCCGTGCGGCGATCCACCTCGGGGTCAGTTCGGTGCGGCGCCACTGAGTTGCCAGACGGGGAACGGATCGGATAGCGCGCTGAAATCCGGCCCGTGGTCGCTGATTTCGGCGTCGGTGATCAGGCACGCGTCGAAACGCTCGCGCAGCGTCGCTTCGTCCATTTCGACGCCGATCAACACCAATTCCTGATGGCGATCGCCATAGACCGTATCCCAGGTTGTCTCGAACACTGCGCGCTCTTCGTCGCTTCGCGGCCACTCGCTTTTGGGCACCGCTGCCCACCACAAACCCGCGGCTTCATGGCGAGCCACTGAGCCCGCCTGCGACCAACTGGCGGCAAAGTCGGGCCGGTTAGCCAGCCAGAAATAGCCTTTGGAGCGCACCACGCCGAACCATTCCTGATGAATCCACTCCCAGAGTCGCTGCGGATGGAAGGGCCGCCGAGCCCGATAGACGAAACTGCCGATGCCG